>Ga0310342_100002030_pt1 | contig 12880 bp, 8 predicted proteins | sample S15DNA20500_MG_FD_206155 | JGI IMG/M metagenome (GOLD analysis project Ga0310342, IMG submission 206155) | Marine microbial communities from station ALOHA, North Pacific Subtropical Gyre - S1503-DNA-20-500_MG | ecosystem: Environmental > Aquatic > Marine > Oceanic | place: Pacific Ocean: North... | reverse complement strand
AATGTCGTGCGAGTTAACACAGTTCCCATACGAATAGGCACATGGCGTTTGAGCTAGACAGTCTAGCAAAAAGCGGAGATCGCTTCTGCCGTGATAACAACTATTTCGGGTAGAATGTCAGTTCACAATCTTCGTATGTGAACTTCAATTCTGAAAGCCCGTTGTTCAACACCGGGATCGGGGTCGATCTTGCCCAATGTGTGCCGGCCTTCGCATAGATGAGGAAAGAAGCGACTTAAATCCCAGGAGCCTCAAGGTCAAGGGGTTACAAACGAACCCAATCGCCCTGTTCCGGCATGGAGTCTCATTTCTCTTTAAATCGAAAAGGACCGCCTAAAAAAACATCCGGGCGTGCCAATAGAGAGAACAGGACACCGGAACGTCGGGCACGCGCCAGGGCCATTTTGATGCTGAAACGGTCAACGGAAGCGGGTAGTTGGACCGTGGGTAAAGTAAACGGACATGACCGGCGAGAAAATCGATTTTAAGAACAGGGCGAATAAGACAAGTCAGAGACCCCAATAACCAAGACGACAAGGAGGTCGCTTAACTAACAAGGAAGTTATCATGAGCGTTGGAGCTATCAACAACCCTAAAGCACTCAGTGTGTATACCAGCTACGCTGCGAGTTCACAGAAACTGAGCACATCCATAACACGTCTCGCGAAGCGTCGTCGTCGACGGTGCGGTAGTCGGTATCAGTGGGCGCATGCGCAGCCAGGCTCGCAGGACCTCGATTGGCCCGGAACAATGTCGAATTCCTGCACTGGCGGCGCACTCACAGGCAACCGTCAGATCCATAACCAAAGAAATCCCACTACACTCCGGATACCCCGCGCAGGGTAAGCGACTCCGCGAAGTGACAGGCTGCGAAATGACCTTCCTCCACCTTGCGAAGCGGCGGCGTTTCCGTTTTGCAGCGGTCCCGGCAATACTTGCAGCGCGGATGAAACGCGCATCCGGACGGTAGATTGGATGGGTCTGCGACTTCCCCTTCCAGCAGGATTCGCCCGGTTTTCCCATCGTTCACAACCGGCTTCGGCGCCACCGCCAGAAGCGCCTCGGTGTAAGGGTGGCTCGGATGATGGAATAACCGCGACGTCTCCGCCGTCTCCACGATACGCCCCGCATACATGACCGCCACCCGGTTGCCGATATTCTCCACCACGGAAAGATCATGGGCGATAAACAAGTACGTCAGACCGAACTGCTGCTGTAGATCTTTGAGAAGATTTACGATCTGGGCCTGAACGGAAACGTCCAATGCCGACACCGGCTCATCGCAGATGACAAGCTTCGGATTCAGCACCAGCGCCCGCGCAATCCCGATGCGTTGACGCTGCCCGCCGCTAAACGCATGGGGGTACCGCCGCAGGAGCGCGATGTTCAATCCCATCGCCTCCGTAACCTCTTTCACCCGATCCTCGATATCCCTTCGGCTTCCGAAACTTTGGGCCTTGAGAGGCTCGGCGATGATATCCAGCACCGTCATGCGCGGATTCAACGATGCGAACGGGTCCTGCAGGATGACTTGCAGATTTTTCCGAAAAGTGCGCAGCTCTTCTCCCTGCAACCCTCCAAGGTCGATCTCCTCGCCGTCGAGACAAAATGTCATCTCGCCCGCCGTACGCTCTGTAAGACGCAGGATCAACCGGCCGGTCGTTGTCTTTCCGCAGCCGCTCTCCCCCACGAGTCCGAGGGTTTCGCCCTCGCGAATTTCCAAGTCGACATCATCCACCGCCCGAACCTGGCCCACGACACGGCGCATCAGACCTTTCCGGATTGGAAAAGTTTTGCTAAGGCCTTTGACTTGGAGGAGAGGCGACATGTGGGCAGAGTATTTGATGTTTAGTGTTTAGTTTTTTGACAGTCCAGATTTAAAGCTTCTGTACCGAAAATGTCGAATATCGGAGGTGATGATTTTCTTCTCTTGGACATTCGAAATTGAGAATTCGATATTCTCTCTCATTGATTGAAAACTCTGGCTCAGCCAGTGGCCCGCTGAATCCTAACCCCGTCCATACAGATGACACGCTACGCTCCTCCCCTCTTCTTCCTCCTTCAACTCCGGCGGCTCTCCGATGTCGCAGACGCCTTTGATCCGGTCCGGGCAGCGGGGGTGGAATGGACAACCCCCCGGCACGGAAAATGGGTCGGGGACGGAGCCTTGGATCGATTCCAGGCGCCCCTGTTGTCCACTCCCGAGAACGGGGATCGATTTGAGCAGTCCGCGGGTATAAGGATGCAAAGGCGACTCGAAAAGTGTCCGCGCAGGAGCTTGCTCTACAATCCGGCCCAGGTACATCACCGCTACGTCATCGGCGGTTTCGGCGATGACCGCCAAGTCGTGGGTAATCATCAGCACGGCCATGCCCTGGTCCCTTTTCAGCCGGTCGATCAGCTCCAGAATTTGCGCCTGAATGGTTACGTCCAGCGCGGTGGTCGGTTCGTCCGCGATCAAGAGTCGCGGCCGGCACGACAGCGCTTTTGCAATCATGCACCGTTGACGAAGCCCGCCGGATAACTCGTGCGGATACGCGTCGATGCGCTGTGCCGGGTTGGGCACACCCACCAGCCCGAGGAGGTCGATCGCCATACCGCGCGCTTCTTTCCTGGACGCGTTCTGATGCAGTCGGATGTTTTCACAGATCTGGTTCCCGACCGAATGAACCGGAGAAAAAGAAGTCATGGGTTCTTGGAAGACCATGGCGATATCGGCGCCACGAATGCGACGGATCATTTCACCCTGGGGATCGAGGGTGGTCAAGTCGACCGGCTCGTCTCCGTCTTCGTCGCGCGGCTGAAGCAAAACTTTGCCCCGGACGATCCGGCCCCGCGCCGGCAGAATGCGCAAGATGGCCCGGGCAGTAACACTCTTTCCGCACCCGCTCTCCCCCACAAGGCCCAGGGTGCGGTTCGAAGCGATATCCAGGCTGACACCGTTGACGGCGCGCACGATGCCTTCCTTCAAATCGAACCGGACTTCGAGGTTTTTGATTTCAACCAGATTTTTCATCAGTGACGATATGGATCGGCGGCGTCCCGGAGGCCGTCGCCAAGGAAATTAAACAACAAGACCACAAACACCACGAAGGCGGTAGGCCAAATCAGCCACGGGTAGAGATTCACCGCTTGCAGATTCATGGCGTCTTGCAGGAGAACACCCCAACTGATCGTCGGTGCCCGGAGCCCCAACTGAAGAAAGCTCAGCGCGGTTTCGGCGAGAATCATGGCCGGGATGGCCAGGGTCACCACCACGATGAGATGGCTGGTGAAACCCGGGACCAGGTGCCGCATCAGGATCCTGAACTCCTTTACGCCGGCAGCGCGCGCGGCCATGGCGTAATCTTCTTCGCGCAGGGCGAGAATCTTGCCACGAACTTCGCGGGCAACGCCGGTCCAGCCGATCAAGGCCAGGATGGTCGTCATGCAAAAATAAACGGTAAGCTGCGACCACGTCGGTGGCACAGCCGCCGCAAGCGCCATCCAGAGGGGGATGCTGGGGATTGACATCAGAATTTCTATAAAACGCTGGATCACGGTGTCGGTAACACCGCCGAAATAGCCCGATATCCCGCCAATGACAATGCCAAGCACCAGGCTCAGAAAAACTCCCACCAGCCCGATGGACAACGAAATCCGGCTTCCATACAGGATACGGCTGAACAGATCGCGTCCGAGCCGGTCCGCTCCCATCAAGTAGAGCCGCCCGCCGTCCCGGAGTCCAACCAGGTGAACGCTCGTTTCGACCAGCCCCCAGAATCGATAGGTGTCGCCCCGGACAAAGAACCGAATCGGCTGCACGCGGCTCCGGTCCTCCGTGTAAGTCAGCAGCGCCAACTCCTGGTCGAAATGCTGAATCCGCGGATATACGAAAGGACCGCGCAATCGTCCCTCGTGAACCAGGTGAACTCGCTGGGGCGGGGCGAAACTGAGATCCCTAGCTCGCTGACTAGGATTGTGCGGCGCAAAAAATCCGCAAAAGAGGGCGACGAAGTAAAACAGGCACAACAGGTACATTGAGCACAATGCAAGCCTGTGGTCGACAAACTTCCACCACATCAGGCGCCATTGGGAAGCCAGGTATCGTTTCTCCTGGCTCATTGAATCATCGGCGGACAGCCGCCCATCGTTCTCCGGCTCCGGCGGGATGGACATCCCGGCATTCATGACGTCTGCCTCTCAAAGCGGATACGCGGGTCAACCCAAGCCAGCAGAATATCGGATATCAACGTCCCGACGACCGTCAATGCGCTGAGGATCATGATCATCGCACCGGCCAGATGCATGTCCTGATCCATCAGTGCCCTCAACAGCAGCGGCCCCGTGGTCTGCAGACTCAATACCATGGCAACAATCACGCTCCCGGAAAACAACTGCGGAAGCATCCATCCGATGGTGCTGACGATGGGATTGATGGCGACGCGGACCGGGTACTTGAGAAGAAGCTTGGTTTCCGACAGCCCGCTGGCCCGCGCCGTTTCGACATAAGGCAGTTCCAGTTGATCGAGCAGATTCGCCCGCATGACCCGGATCAAACCGGCGGTGCCGCCAACCGCGAGAACCAGTACGGGAACCCAGATGTGCTGTAGCAAGTCGACTACGCGCGCCAGAGACCACGGCGCGTCAATAAACTCGTCGGAAAACAAGCCGCCCACGTCGAGTCCGAATTTCATGTGCGCGGCGTTCATGACCAGGAGTGCCAGCATGAACGCCGGAATCGATAGTCCAATGTAGCCCACAAATGTGAATGCGTAATCGGAAAACTTGTACTGGTGGGTGGCGGAATAAATGCCGATCGGTACGGCAATCATCCAGGTAATTACGATGGTAATGAGCGCGATCGATGCAGTGAGTCCCAATCTCTCCCAGATCAGGTCCTTGACGGGTCTCCAATGGCCAAAGGACTGCCCAAAGTCTCCCCGCAACAAAATCCCGCCGATCCATTTGAAGTATTGGACCACCATCGGCTTGTCCAGGCCGTACCGCTCGCGCAGGGCATCAAGCACTTCCATCGCCACGGGTTCGCCCGACTGTTCCAAATTGATCGCGTACGTCGTCAAAAAATCGCCCGGCGGCAGCTGTATCACGGTGAAAACAATGACCGAGATCACAAACAACGTGGGGAACATGATTAAGACGCGCCGGATGATGTACTCGATCATGGCACACCCTCTTCATCGATGTAGAACTGCTCGATGCCGATGTATCCGGGGGTCTTGATGAGCCAGTCGTGAATGATCCGGTCCGGGACGTTTTTGAAGCGATCAGAGACAACCATCAATTGACGCTGCCGACAGATGCCGATCATGTAGCATTCCTCCGACCATTGCCGGAGAATTTTGTGTCCGAGCTCGAGCTTCCGGTCTTCGTCGCCGACAGCGCCTCGGAGTTCCCGGTACCAGTCCAGCATTCTCTGCATTTCGGGAGGCGGCATGACGCCTCTATTATCTTTGCCGTCCGAGGACACGAACAGGCCGTAGCGCGATCCGAAGTAGCTGTTGCCCGAGTAGGGTACGTACCCCGCGGGAAAAGCCACCCAGTGCATGCCCACCGAGCCCCAGCCCCAGAAATCATACGCACCGGTCGTCGCCTGCCGGTGCGCGGCTTCGGGCGAGAGAATCTTCATACTGAAATCCAGACCCACTTCGCGGAAATAGTCCATCAACAGTTCCCAGAATTCGGGCATCGTACCGACTGCCGGATCGCCGGGCTGGGCGTTAAGTACGCGGCGGAACGGTTTGCCGTTCGGGAGCCGCCGGATTCCGTCGCGCCCACGTTTCAGTCCCACCTCATCCAGGAGCCTGTTCGCAAGCTCCGGATCGTATTCGAGATATTTCTCGTTGAATTCAGGCAGCCAATACGGGTCGTAGGGCGACGCGATTCCGGTGGAGGGTTCGGCCAGGTTTGAGCACATCAGGAAGATCAGCTCCTCGCGATTGATAGCCGCGGAGAGCGCAATGCGAAAGCGCCGGTCCTGCAGGATCGGCCGAATTTCCGGGTCGTTGCTGTATTGATTCACGATCAACACAACCGAACCAGGCTTGGGATCCGCGAGAACGTGATACTTGCTCGCCTCGCCATACCTCATGAAGAGTGGATAGTTGTTCGAGTTGATCCCGCGCGCCTGGAAATCGACCGCGCCGCTAATCGCCTTCATCGTCAGAATCTCGTAGTCCTGCACCGAGATGTAGGCTATCTCGTCAATGTAGGGTAGCTGGTTTCCCTCCGGATCCACCTTCCAGTAATACGGATTGCGCACGGCGAGCATTCGTCCCGCCGGCGGCGGAACTTGGATCACGAATGCGTTGAGCATCGGCAAATCAGGGTTCTTCTCCGGCTGGGTAATTACCTGGCTGAAAAGCTCGCTCCATCCGAGGAAGCCCATCTCCCGGACCCTCTTGTCCAACGCATCTTTTTCAGTGAATTTCTGATGAAATTGCTCAAGGTAGTGCTTCGGCCGAAGCATCCGGTGGCCTTCGTAGGCGAGAAACTCAAGGAAGATTCCGTACGGCTCGGCGAAGTGAAACTCGAAGGTATAGGGATCCGGTGCCGATACCGTCGCGGGCGTTCCTCCCGACTTGAAGAAAGAGATGAAGACCGGCCAGAGATCTGTATTGGAGTAAACTTCTTCGTAATAAAACCGGAGGTCTTCGGATGTGAATGGATGCCCGTCCGACCATCGAATACCTCGCCGAAGATGAAAGACGTACCGGCGCCCGCCTTCCAGAACGTCCCAGCTTTTCGCGATCCCCGGGACGATCCTTTTGCCCGTGCGGTCCCACCGCACGAGACTTTCGTATCCGAGCCGATGGTCAAGGCAGGTATCCCCCTGCTCTGCATACAAACGCCGCCAGGTGCCGCCATATTTCCCGATCGTCCGCACAGGCTCCACCACGACCGGCTCCGGTGGCAGACGATCTTCAACCTGGGGAAGCTCTCCGGTCTCAACTCGCTTCGCCAGTATCGGCGATTCCTGGTAGGCAGCGGCCCGGAAACCGGCGACGAGAAAAAAAATGATTGGTATGCCCATTTTGAGTGCGGTGGCGAGGCGTAGCACGGGCATCCTGCCCGTGGCCCACGGCGGAGCCTTCGGCACCGAACCAATGCAAAGCCCATCGGCTACGGCTGCAGGCTCCGCGGGCCACGGGCAGGATGCCCGTGCCACGTTTCGCCGGGGGCTTGAGCAGAAGGGCGCGAACCTAGTCGGCTTCGATCCCAAAGCGTTCACAATAAATACCGTTGATATAAACCGTGAGCTTGGGGATAGCAGGAATGCGGGCTTAGAAAATGGGGAAATTCAAAGGTGACCGCCTGATTGTATCCGGCCTGCTCCGTCGCCTCGAGTTTCAGCAGCAGCTTCTCCCGCTTGACCGGTAAAACCTTGATCGGCACGTCCCGATCGAACGACTCGGAATTCGTCCAACACTCTATGCCGTGTTTATCGGCCAGGGCTTTGTTGATGCTGAGGAACTCCGCGCGACCCCAGTTCTGCGCGGGAATGTCGTGACCGATCTCGTCCAAAAAAGTGCCGGTAATTCGCATGGTATTTCTCAGTACTACCTGTTTAAGAGTTCAATTTCCAGGCGCGCGGCGGGAATCTCTTCATCGAGAACCCGGCGAACCTGGGCAATTTTCCATTCCAGATGTACGCGGTCCGTCATGTATTCCATGCTGGCTTCCCAACCGAGTCGCGAATCCGCCTCCACGAGGGGAATCGTCACCTCCGCGTTCGCGATTTCCGCCTCACCCAATAGAATCAATTCATCGAAAATCGCAATACGTTTTTCGGCATCAGATTCGTCCAGTGCCCGCCGCTTGAGTTGCCACCATTTCTTAACGTGTATGGTTGTCAGCACGGAATTGCTGATGAATTCTCCAATTCCCAAGGTACGAAGCGCGGCCGGCAGGTTCTTTTCCGGTGCGAGAACGGCCGCCTGCTTCATGAACTCGATTCCCTCCATCCAGCGCGACCGCATGCGCTCCAGCAGCTCGATCTCAGCCGCAACGTCATCCGGCCGGTGCGGTTTGTAGTGTGTGGTGAGAATTGCGTTTCCGAAATGGGCATAGGGAGCCGAAGGGAATGGCTCATATTCCTTTTCGAAAAGCAGAGGATACGACGGTCCCACACGAAACGGCCCATATTGATCCTCGTTGGTAGGCACATAATCTCGAATCGCGTCGCTCCACGCCTCCCATGCCTGCACCGCCAGGGGGCCGCCGGCAGGACCGAAGTCTCGCACCGCCATCCGATCGAGAATCTCGCCGGCCGGCACTCGCGGAGTCCAGTACGCCCACTTCGCAAGTTCGCTGACCGTGGAGGACGGCCAGAAACCATAATGATGTGACTCCATCAATCCGGTTAGCCCCCATTTTTCATGCGCGTCGAGCAATCCAGCATGCCGGCGCGCCCATTGGAAGGGTACCGGCTCGTAGGGCACGGTCCCGAAATCCCAGGACATACCTGCTGTATTGCTCATGGTATAGAGCCGAAGTCCCCGCTCATGCGCGGCCCTCGCCTCACTGCTGAAATATCCGCCGGGCCCATCAAACGAAACGGTGTAATCGACGCACCGGGTCGTGATGCCGTTCTTTTCGATCTCCTCGAACATTTCGAACGTCGCCATCAGCGTGATATCCAACGGGAGTGCCTCAATCAGGGCCAGTCGCTCCGCCTCCGGCGCCCAGCCCCAGTTGTAGGTCCAGAATACAATGTCCAGGTCGGGATTGTGTCGGCGCATGACTTTTTTGAGTAGATCCAACCATCGCGGATAGTCGGTGCAGGGCCACCAGCCCGGGCTTGGACGAGAATCGGGCTTTCCGTCCGGAGGCGGGTCCAGCCGGAGACGGCCCGTGGTCCGGGGATCCTTGCTCGGAAACTCGCAGGACTCGCCCACGAAGATGATGCCCTTTGCGCGCGGGCAAGCCTCCAATAAGCTGCCGTAGGTACTTTCGTAATAGGCGGGGGCCGCCGGATCATCGGGGTGCAACTCGCTGGTCAGGTAGCTGTATAGATACACATCGAGACCAAAGCGGGCGGCGCGGTCAATGACGTCATTGAAATCCAGATATCCGGTTGTGGTCATGTTTACGCCCTTGGCGAAGACAAGGATTGCGTCCATTCCGTCGTGCGCGATGGCGTTAAGATGCGGGTCCGGAAATTGGTCTATCCCCCACCCCGAGTGAACCATGCGTGGCGAAAAAACCGGCTCCCGGAGAATGTCCTCCCTGGAAAGGAGAGGCGCCTGGCGCAGGTTCATAATGTCTTCGAGGTAGTAGCACCCCTGCCCGACACCGCGTTCGTCGTTGCCGCACACCACCACGGAACTCTCCGTACAAACGATCCGATAGCTGCGCGCAACCGATAGCGATTCTCCCAGTTCCGGCAGTTCATCTTTTACAAGGAGCCGGATTGTGCGCGGGGGAGTACTGGAAAGCGGTGTATCAGCCGGCCGGCGAACCAACAGCACAGAGACATTCATGCTCGTAAAAAAGTAGTCCTGAAGGTCTCGGGAAGCCTGTAGCAAAACCTCGCCGGCGTCCGGGCGGATTTCAATCTGCCAGCCATTCTCGATCTCCACCTCCCCCGTCTCGGGGATCACACCAAAATCACGACAATCCCGCCGGTGGATTTCGTTCAACGATCTACGAAATTCAAAATTTGTCTCGGCCATTCTACCGCCTCCTGCTGCAGAAGGCATTTCTACCACGACGGCGCGGAATCCACGGAGAAAAAACGCTCCGGATGTCCGCTCCCCATGGTCTCCGACCCGTGGTTTGTGAATTTTAGCCTTGTGGTACATCCGCAAAATAGCGGAAGTCGTCAAGACTTCCGATCGGCGGCGCACAAGCTAGACAGAGAAAATCCATCCGCTTCTAGACCCAAACGAAGAAATTGATCCACTTAATCCGAGCCCATTCGTGAAATACGTGGTCAATGAAAACACGATACAGCATGCTACGTAGTGTTATAACGAAGAATGGCAAGAGAATGATGGAGTATGCTCTGCCCATTCTCTGCTTCATGACCTTCCCTTGCGCAGCTCGGGCTTGGAAGCCCAAGCTACAGGGGGAGATTCAAGTCCAATATTTCTTAACTCGGCAGGATGAAGTCCGCAACTGAACCGACGCCCATGACCCCTCCAAGTCCACCACGTTCACTTGCGAGTCTATACGTTCTTAAGAGCCCGGTACCGGATGCGCTTGGGTTGCCAGTTGTCACCGAGCGTCTTGCGGCGCCATTCGTGGTACGCTTGGTAGTTTCCCTCATACCAGACAACTTCGCCACTGTCCTCAAACGCCAGGATGTGGGTGGCGATTCGGTCCAGAAACCAGCGATCGTGGCTGATGACAACCGCGCAGCCGCCGAAGTTGTTCAGTCCTTCCTCGAGTGAACGTAACGTGGCGATATCGAGATCGTTGGATGGTTCGTCGAGGAGCAGGAGGTTTCCGCCCCGCTTGAGCAGTTTTGCCAGGTGCACCCGATTTCGCTCGCCGCCGGATAGCACGCCGACTTTTTTCTGTTGTTCGGCGCCCTTAAAATGAAAACGCGCACAATAGGCGCGGCTGCTCATCGTGCGTCCCCCTACTTCGGTGGACTCCTCGCTGTTGCTGATCTCCTCCCAGACCGTTTTCTCCGGATCAAGATCGTCCCGGAACTGGTCCACGTAGGCTAATTCCACGGTTTCGCCGATATTCAGTGCGCCGGAGGTGGGCTGCTCTTCGCCGACAATCATTTTGAACAACGTGGTCTTCCCGGCGCCGTTTCCGCCAATGATACCAACAATTCCGCCGCGCGGGAGGCTGAAACTAACATCCTCCATCAGCAACCGGTCTCCGTAGGCCTTGGAAAGATTAATCGCTTCGATAACCTGGTTCCCGAGCGGCCGGCCGTGGGGGATCTGAATGGACAGGTTTTCTTCGCGAACGTCGAATTCCTGTGACACCAATTCATCATATCGTTTCAGGCGCGCTTTGTTCTTCGTAAGACGGCTCGATGCGTTCATCCGCACCCACTCCAGTTCCTGCTGCAGCAACTTCTGACGCGAAGCATTCATCTTGCTTTGCTGCTGTGAGAGGATCTGCTTTTGCTCCAACCACGCCTCGTAGTTTCCTTTATACGGATAGGCGTGGCCGTTCTCCAACTCGAGAATCCACTCGGTGACATTCGACAGGAAGTATCGGTCATGGGTCACAACGATGAGGGTGCCAGTGAAACGCTTCAAGTGCTCTTCCATCCACGCGACAGAATCCGCATCGAGGTGGTTTGTGGGCTCATCGAGCAACAGCACGTCCGGATTCTTCAGGAGCAAGCGACATAGCGCGACGCGGCGCTTTTCTCCGCCGGAGAGCACGTTGATTTTTGATTCGGCTTCGGGCAACCGGAGCGCGTCCATGGCCATCTCGATCTGACGATCCAGTTCCCAGAGATTAAGATTATCGATTTCCTTTTGAAGGCGATCGTATTCATTATTGAATTTTTCATCCTCCTCGGGAGATCTTTCATCGCCCAGCGCATCGCACATCACATCAAACCGGTCCAGTTTTGCGCGCAGCCCCTCGACGCCCTCGGACACCACTTCCTGTACTGTCTTGCCCGCATCCAGTACCGGCTCCTGCTCGAGGTAGCCGATGTTTGCATTCTTGGCCACGTGGACATCTCCCATGATATCGGTGTCAAGCCGCGCCATGATGCGGAGGAGGCTTGATTTTCCCGAACCATTCGCGCCGATCACGCCAATACGGGCTCCAAAGAAGAAGGCGAGATCAACATCTTCCAGGATCGCCTTCCCCTTATGCTTCTTGGTTACGCCATTAAAATTGAAGACATACTCACCGGCCATAGCTTTGTCCCTTATCGTGTGTCAGGTTCCTCCCCCAATTTTCTATCAGAATCCCGAGGGAAAACACATCCATACATTCAAACGTGCCAACCTCTGAGTGTAATACTGTGTCGGTAGCGCGGAATTCATTTCGCGTTCAGGAGTTGCGGACTTCAGTCCGCAGTGGAGAAGCCGGACTCTCACGCCCTCCACTCGAACCGCATCGGGCTGCGATTACGAGCACGATGAGGATCCGGGGTGGAGAGTGAAAAATTCGATGTTTGTCCGACGATCATCCACAATCGCTTTTGTTTGCCCCAATTTTCCTGCCATGGAGTTCACGGAGTGACCAGTGAGGTTTGGTCTTCGTCACTCCGCCGCCTTCAACTCGAAGGCGTGGCGCCGATGTCGTACGCAACCAGCGCATTGCCGTGTCGAATGTAAAGACGCCGGTCGGCAATGACCGGATGCGTCCAGTGATTTCCTGCGCCGTGAGTCACCTGAGTTCTTCCGCTCAACTCGTATCCTTGGGGGGTGGCTTTTGCGAGGCCCAAGGTTCCGTTTTCACCGTAGCAGTAGAGCATACCATCCGCATAGCTGACCGAACCCATTCCCACCCCGTCGGATTCGTACATGACTTCGCCGCTTTTGAGGTTCAGGCAAACCCACTTCTTGCTCATGCTTGCTCCGTAAACGTACCCCTCCACAAGCACGAGGCCGCCGTGCAGACACTTCAATGCCTCGTCGGTCCACTTCTGTTCGACCTGCTTCCCGTCCGGGGATATCTGGAGCATCTGACCGCCGATACCATGACCACTGGTCACATAGATCATTCCATTTTCGTAAACCGGAGAGACGGAATGATTTTGGAATTTGTCTTCCTCGTCGATCGGGCTTGTCCAGCCGATCTCCCCTGTTTCCAAGTCAACCGAGACCACGCTTTTCTCAGTGATGGTGATCATCCACCGCGTACCTCCGCGCTCCATGACGATCGGCGTGCAATATGCGGACTGCTGACCGAATCCTTCCGTGGTCCACAACGTTTCGCCCTTGGACTT
>Ga0310342_100002029_pt1 | contig 12881 bp, 15 predicted proteins | sample S15DNA20500_MG_FD_206155 | JGI IMG/M metagenome (GOLD analysis project Ga0310342, IMG submission 206155) | Marine microbial communities from station ALOHA, North Pacific Subtropical Gyre - S1503-DNA-20-500_MG | ecosystem: Environmental > Aquatic > Marine > Oceanic | place: Pacific Ocean: North... | reverse complement strand
CTCGGGCCAACGGCCTCCCATGGGATTGAAAACAGTCTGGCGCGGCGTCCAATGGATCAAGTCTTGACTCTCCTGGCGAACGATGTACCGTCCGCCGCCGGCGGTTTCGTAGAGCTGGCGATGAAAGAGGATGTAGCGCTCTCGTTGCGGGTCCCAGAGGCACGCTGGATTACCACCGCCAGCACCTTCGAGAATGCCGCCCTTCGCCATATGCCAGATCTTGCCGTCGGCGCTGTAGGCCACGCCTGCCCATCGTCGAATCCGAGAGCTACCCTCTCGCCAGTGGGGTAGACCTACGGCCCAGAATCGCTGCTCCGGTGACTGCGGTCGGGGGTCCTGGATGATATGAATCGCTCCCCAGACCGGCTTGCCGTAGGGTTCGACGCGACACACATTGTTGGCTCTAGTTCCCCCATACTCCACCAACCCAAGGTGAGGCTTCTCGAAGTGGATACCGTCTTGGCTCTCGGCATACCCGATGACATTCCCACCGGTCTCCTGCTCAATTTGGTACCAGAGTTTGAAGAGGCCTTCCTCTTTATCGTAGACAGCTGCGGTGGGAAAACTTCCTGCACTCTTGCGAGCGGTATCCTCCCAGGGCTGATCGGGTTCCAGAATCGGGTTCTCTGGGTGCTTTCTGGCCCGGTATTGAACGCGCCGAAGGCGCCACCAATCTGCCAGTACATGGTTGTCGACCAGCAGCTGGGGCTGTTGACCGATGCGCAGGGGTGTCTCGGACTCGGCGACTCTGGGAGGTTCGAATTGGCTGGGAATTTCATCTCCGGAGAGGGGTTGGACGAACTTGCTCTGGGCCGTGACCGGAGTCCCTTCCAGTGCACTGAGGCACAGCAGGAACCGGATCCACCTCCACCAGGATTGGGGAAACGCCGGCAGTAGGGACCCGGCTAGGACGGTCGGCACTCGATTATCCATCTCCTATCCTCCTGTCAGGGTACACTCTGTCAGGGTACACTCCAGTTCGCAGGATCGACAAGCCCCCAGCCTTCGGTCAGTTCTAGTTCTCTTAAGTTTCAGACTAGTCCCACCCCGAGGAAGCACTGGCCCTATTCGAGAACGAAACTTAGGTCGAGGATAGGCGATATCGTGCGTCACTGCGTGGGGAAGGGTTGTCCAGCTCTCTCCTCGGAATCGGGACTCATGTTGCTAACGGGTCAAGTCGTTTGCGGCTCTGACGGACTTGGCTTTGTAATACTGGTAGTTCACCCTCAGGTCGTGACAAGAGTCTGGGGAGTCTAGTCTTGGTGAAGTAGGTTGACGCTGTCGGCCAACAGGCCCCGTTCTACGCGCTGTCCGGGGACTAGAGAGGAGCGATGTTCAGACGTGCGACGAATTCTTGAAGTTTCAGCTTAGTCCCTCCCCCAGGAGCGCGTCGCAAAAAAGGCGTGCCGCGGCGTTCTAGGATTTAGCCGTCGGCGTCGTTAAAATTGAGTCAATTTTGATCTGATTGTTGAGTTCCTGATCTGCGCCACGTTTAATGGGCCTCAACGTAGCGGTTCCAAAGTCCATCACCTGCTACATTGGAGGGCCATACCAATGCGGGGCTCACGACGCGATTTTCTGGCAGGGATGGCGGCGACATCGCCGCCGGGAGAGGCCACGCGGCCGGCTGGCCGTCGACCTAGAATCGCCGCTCTGACGACTGTCTACTACAAGTATTCCCATTCCCAGCACATCATAGATCGATTTCTTGATGGGTATGGTTGGGAGAGCCGGCACCATAGGCCTCCCATGGATGTTGTTTCTCTCTATGTGGAGCAGGTTGGGGACAAAGACCTCAGCCGCGAGCGCGCCCAGCGGCACCCCGGAATGAGGATCTACCCAACAATCGCCGAGGCCCTGACACAGGCTGGAAGCGACTTGGCGGTGGATGGTGTCCTCCTCATCGGAGAGCATGGACACTATCCGGTCAACGAGAAGGGACAGAAACTCTATCCCCGTTACGAGTACTTCCAGCAAGTAGTGGAGGTGTATCGGCAGATCGGTAAGACCGCGCCGCTGTTCAACGACAAACACCTGTCGTGGAACTGGGACTATGCCCGAGAGATGGCAGACACGGCCAAGCAGATGGGTTTCGGATTCATGGCCGGGTCCTCGCTGCCGGTTACCTGGCGTCAGCCGTCCATCGATCTACCCCGCGGAGTCGAGCTTGAAGAGGCCGTGAGCATTTGGGCTGGTGGCATCGACGGAGGCGATATCCATGCACTCGAGGCGCTGCAGTCGATTGTCGAACGTCGGCGCGGGGGTGAAACTGGCGTTCGCGCGGTCCAAGCGGTGCGTGGCGAGCGCTTCTGGCAAGCTTTGGAGTCTGGTTCCTGGGAAGGGGGTGGCTGGGACCGGCAACTGCTGGAAGCCGCGCTTTGCCGAAGCAACCAACTCAACCCGGCCCGTGCCACCTACAGTAATGTTTTTCCCAGTAACAGGGACCTGCGTCGTCTGGCTCCGGACGCTTACGCCTACCGTTTTGAATATGGCGACGGACTGAGGGCCAGCATCATCCAGTTCCAGGCGGCACCGAAGCAAAAGGGGGGCGGTGTTGTAGGAGACTGCAACGTTGCCGCGAGACTCAAGGGAGGCGATGTCTTCTCGGTTCTGTTCTACCTCCCCTACTATTCGATGCGCAATTTTTTCAGTCCGCAAGTCCACCATATCGAATCCTTGTTTCTGACTGGCAAGGCACCCTATCCTCTCGAGCGGACCTTGCTCACAACCGGGATGACGGCGGCGGGCATCGAGTCGCTTTACCAAAAGCAGCAACGGCTGGAGACGCCGCATCTGGCAATCCGCTACGAGCCTACCCGAGAATCGACTTTTTGGAGAAGTTAGATGCTCACCCGAAGAACCTTTCTCGAAGCGGTCGGCGGCGCCACCCTGGTGTCGACGCGTCCAACTCAGGCTGAATCCTCGGTCCCCAGGAAAATCGCGATTATCACCACCATCTGGAAGTATCTATCTCATGCGCAGCACATGGGAGACCGCTTTCTGGTCGGTTATCCCCGAGACGGAAAGTGGCACGAGCCCCCTATACAAGTCGTGTCGCTGTACGTCGATCAGAAACCGGAGGGAGACCTGAGCGGGCAGCGTGCTGCCGAGCATGGTTTCAAGATCTATCGCAGCATCGCCGAGACCCTGCGCTGTGGGACCGATAAGCTGGCGGTCGATGCGGTTGTGATCATCGGAGAACACGGCAGTTACCCCACGAACGAGAAGGGCCAGAAGCTCTATCCACGCCACGAGTTCTTCCAGGAGGTGGTGCGTGTTTTCGAGCAAAGCCGCCGATCGGTGCCCGTGTTCAACGACAAGCACCTCTCGTATAGCTGGAAGAAGGCACGACAGATGGTGTCCGATTCGAAGCGCCTCGGCTTCCCCTTTCTGGCCGGGTCGTCTCTGCCGGTGACGTGGCGATTGCCGCCTGTTGAGATCCCTTACGGTGCAGAGGTGGAAGAGGCGCTGATGTTGGGCGTGGGTGGTTCGGATGCCATGGACTACCATGCGCTGGAAGCGATGCAGTGCATGGTGGAGCGACGAAAGGGAGGTGAGACGGGTATCCGATCGGTCCAGATGCTCGAGGGGGAGGCCGTCTGGAAGGCGGGCGATCAAGGCCGCTGGTCAAAGCGGCTACTGGAAGCGGCGTTCTCCCGCTCGGACTCACTTCAGGGTGACTCCCAGTTGGACTCCCGACCTCAGGATTTGGCCCACAACGGGCAGCTCCCGACGCTGGCGAAGAATCCCGCGGCCTATTTCATCGAGCGGAATGACGGGCTCCGTACCACGCTCCTGATGCTCAACGGAGCGATGAGGGATTTCACGTTTGCGGCGCGACTCCGAGCAGGCGAGATAGTCTCTACACAGTTTTTCCTTCCGCCGACTCCGAACGTGACCTATTCCGCCTGTCTGGTTGCCCAGATTGAAAGGATGATCGTGTCAGGGCGAGCGCCCTATCCCGTGGAAAGAACTCAGATCACCAGCGCAATGCTCGACCGTTGTCTGGATTCCAAAGTGGCCGGACATCGCCGCCTTGAGACCCCGGAACTCGATGTTTCCTATCGGGCCCCGCAGTAACGCCTTCGGCGTAGGACAGGTCCCGTTCACCACGCTGTTTGGAGGGTAGAGACGTGCGACGTATTCTTAAAGTTTCAGGTTAGGGGCCGTGGATTTCCACCTTCCGTACTCGATCGCCATGCCTCCGTCGGAGGTGGGCCGCTCTAGTAAACACTGTGATCGGTGAACGAGTTCGTCGACGGCGGCGTCCAGAAAGGCCTTCCCCAACTCGGCCGAACCCTCTCTGGGGTCAGGCCCTCCGATTCCGGTCAAGCTGGACGTCTCCTCAGTCAAGGTTCCCAGATCTACCAGGTAGGGCTCCAGCGACATCATGAGCCCTGTCTCGAAACGGCCGGCGTGATCTCTCGATATCCCTCTACCAATTCTGCTGCCCAGGCAGCCTCCATCTTGACACTTGTCTGTCGTTCGAAGAGTTGGCAGGTGAGGACTGCGTAGGGCTTGAGTGGGCCGTACTCCGAGAGCACGAAGATGGCTTCGAAACCGTAGCTCTTGATCTCGTGGTAGATGTGAAAGAGTAGTTGCTGATAGAAGAATGCCTGGGAAGCGACCGTCTCGCCCCCCATGTAGCCTGGACTGAAGCTCCCAGAGGGCAGCTCCAGCGCCCGAGCAACTGCCTCCCGACTGGGCGTGCTGAACTCCAGCAGATGGGACTCCCGATGGGCACCGTACTAAGGGACAGGAAAGACCAGGCCACCACCTCGTTGCGCGGCGCGGGTGGCCACTCCGTGGACCTTGAGACCATCCAGCCCGAGGGGGTTCTGGAGTCCGTGCCACTCGATGATACCGAGGGGAAGATAGGCAACTGGGCAGGCCTGGCTCCGTTTCACTATCTGGCCAGGCCGTAGGCGTTCATATCTAACGTCTTCCATGCACTCATCTCCTGTTTTGACGGCTTAGAGAAGGGCCCCGGGTCAATTTCCTGCAGGAGACTATCCAAGCCTCCGGCAACTTGCAAACCAGCCGCCGTGGTGATTCTTCTGGATTCTGGTTCTGATTTGGCTGCAGAAGGCCGGGAGATAGCAAAGAGACTGTTGAAGCAAGGAGAAAGCTGCGCGACAATGGCTGGCAGTAACGACACGAAGCCAGCATGAAGCACTGCCTTTTCTCAATCAGTTACGCCGGGCTCTGGGGGCAGGAGCGTGTTGCGTTGGAAGCCTTCATTGGCCGAGCCGCGCGGTTGGGATACCAGGGAGTGATGATCGCAGGTAAGCGCCCTCACTTGGCTCCATTGGACGCGACTACAGAGGTGCTCCTTGGTATCAAGGGTCATCTAAAGCGAGCGGGAGTCGAATGCCCCGTGCTGGCGGCTTACACCGACTTTTCCGGCGCTGGGGCGGCCGAGGTTCCATTTCTAGAAATCCAGATCGGCTACGTCGAGTCCCTGGCTCGAATCGCCCCTGAGCTAGGAGCCCGGCTGATTCGTGTGTTTACGGCCTATGAGAGCGAAGAGATCGGGATGGGCAGCGTCTGGAACCGTGTAGTGGAGAGCCTGAGAGAGTGCTGCGACCGGGCGGCATTTCACGGTGTTGCTCTGGCTGTTCAGAACCACCACGATGTGGGAGTACATACGGATGCCCTGCTGGAGCTCCTGAAAGAGATAGATCGGCCTAACTGCAAGTTGGCATTCGATGCCTGGTCTCCCGCACTCAGAGGTGAGGACCTGCACCAGTCAGCTCGGAAGGCAGCACCCTATACCGCCCTCACCACCAGCGCTGACTACGTCCGACTGCCCCGCTTCCGCTACGAACCTCAGCTGGTCAACTATCGTTCCCAGGAGCCGGATCTGGTCCGGGCCGTTCCTTTCGGAGAGGGTTTCATCGACTACAAGGGCTTCTTCCGGGGGCTTCTGGAAGGGGGCTTCAACGGTATTACCAGCTATGAAATATGCTCATCTCTGAGAGGCGGTGGGTCCCTCGAGAACCTGGACCTGTGTGCTCGCCGCTACCTGGACTGGATGCAGCAGCACGGTTTCTGAGAGCCCCGCCCTAAACCCTTGGCCCGGGACCTACGGTCCTTACGAATTCTCACTTCGTTTTTACCCACTGAAAAGGAGCCTTCGGCGTGCTACGATACCGGACCAGTACATCGGATGGTTTTCATGGTACCGGCTTCTCCAGTACCGGAAGGAGGCTCTCATGCATCGATCCCAGAAGGCCCTACTCATGGTGACGCTGGCCGGACTCCTGGTCCTGGGCCTGAGCGCACCAACCGATCCTTCCCAGCTGAAGCTTCAACACGTGGCTAACTGGCCAGATCTGCCTGAGGGGTGGAATTTCGGCCAGATTTCGGGCGTGGATGTGGACTCGCAGAACCGGGTCTACATCTTCCACCGGGGACCCCATCCCATCATGTGCTTCGAGGCCGACGGAAAATTTGTGCGCTCCTGGGGAGACGGGACGATCAAGACTTCCCATGGTCTGACGGTGGACGCGGACGACAATGTCTGGGTAACCGACATGGGCGCCCATGTAGTGATCAAGTTCAGCCCCAAAGGGAGGGTCTTGATGGTCCTGGGCCAGAAGGATGCGCCGGGCGAGACCGAGACCCAGTTCGACCGACCGACCCACGTAGCCTTCGGTTCCGGCGGGGAGGTCTACGTAGCCGACGGCTATGGGAACTCCCGGATTGTAAAGTTCTCCAAGGATGGGCACTACCTGAAGGCCTGGGGAACCAAGGGCACGGGACCCGGACAGTTCGACACCCCTCATACCGTGTTGGTGGACGAACAGGAACGAATCATTGTAGGTGATCGCGAGAACTACCGGATTCAGATCTTCGATAGGGAAGGGAAGTTCCTCACCCAGTGGGCCGGGGCAGGATCTCCCTGGGGCCTTGTCCTGAGCAAGGAGGGGCACTTCTACATGACGGATGGGCACAATGAACGTCTCTCCAAGTTGGATTTGGAAGGACGAGTGCTGGCCACCTTCGGTCGCGCCGGCAGCGCAGCGGGTGAGTTCCGCTATGCGCACCATATCGCTCTGGGAACGGAGGGGGAACTCTACGTCTCGGAGATCCACAACTGGCGCGTTTCCAAGTTCCTGCTGAAGTGAAGTGCAGATCCTATCTGATCCAGCTCCAGGAAGGAGCTCTGACGAGGGTGAGATCGCAGGCAAGAAGGGTATCAAGATGTAGAAGCTGAGAGGAGTCCTAGCTTGCAGCTCGGGACTAATCGTCCTGTTACCTGGAATCGGACATGCGCAATCAGGATCGTCGGTAGGACGAGTTAGCATCATCGGGATTACCCGGGACGGTGCCGATTTCAAGGTTCCTCCCTGCCAGCCGAAGGACCGAAACTGGAGATATGGTCTTGGTTTTTCCCTCCAGATCGGGCCCACTGAGGCAGGACTGTTCTGCACCATCCGCCGGGAGTACGGGCCTGGAATCGACTTCGAGATCGGAACTGATGTGATCCTCTTCGATGACCTTTCCGACATCAGCGCAAAGAGGGCCGCGGTCGTCTCCCGAAATCACAAGGAGCCCAATCCCAACTCGAAGCCTTCCGGGAAGCCATCGATCATGCTCAAGTATCCCGTCCAGCCGGGGTTCGTCCCCTTGGGGTTATTGGGGAAGGACGGAGCTCCCCATCCGCACGCCGGCACCGGTTTTGGAGTGGCCAGCGCGCTATCCTGGCCGGCAGCCGTGGGGGACCAGATCCGAGGTGATGTGTGGTGGACCACCGACCCGCGTGGTATCGGGCCCTTTATGGGAGACGAGTACCACAACTACTTTGAAGTACAGCAGTATCAATACGATGGGAAGGAGTTCAAAGTCACTGAAACCCGTAAGATTGTTGAAACCGAGCTGCTGCCTGGGTGACAGATTGGGAACCGAGGCCTGGGCCCGGCCATTGGCGATGGCGAAGACTTGATCATGGGCATGGTGGGGAGCAGATTATCAGAGGCCAGCAATCTGGCGAGGGGAGCGTCTGAGAAAGAGCTGATTAGTGGTGCCGTTCTGGTCCGATGGCGGCGTCAAGAGGGACGCTGGGCTGCGATCAATATCACCCCTGTTTCCCCCCTCGACAACTCCTTCGAGCCTAGCGTGGCTTTACGTGGCCTCTAACGTGTATCAGGTATTGCTTCACCCCAGACCCCACACCTACACGCTGCCCCGGGACCGCAACGGCAAGCCCAGAGGAGGAGGCTGGCTCCGTGAAACCCTTGCGCTATGGCCCTTGAACCACAAGCTACCTTTGGCCTCCCACCCCTTGTCTTTCCCGGCTTCCCCCTCTCCTCCTGCTGTGCCCTTCGCACAGCGGTCCAACACACTTGTGTCTGGCCTCAGCTTTCACCACCCCTCCTTGGCCCCAGCGAAGCCCCTCCAACCCTTCATTCTCCCTCTGCTGACCCTCGAATCCTCTCGCCCCTCCTTTGGATAGTCCCTCCCTTTCTCCAAAAAACCCATTGGGAATCCAAAGCCCACTGAAACCCGGATTTACTTCAACTCTTGATTCTTGTCGCCGCTCCGCGCGACAAGAATCCTTAATCTGTTTTGCACTCAATTTATTGCTCTCCTTCCTCACGCACGACCACGGGAGGTTGCGGGTCGAGAGGTGTTAGGTCGCGACCGGAAAGCGCCGGATCTTCGGGAAAGATCCTCGTTGCCCGGAAGGACGCGTTGTACTTGCCGGACACTGGATGAGGTGGGGTACCGTCGGTTTTTTGACGTTACCGGAATACGGGCTCCAATACTCCCACACGATCTCGCCCTGGGCGGTGACTTCGAAAAAGCGTCCGTCGTCACCTTGCCGATGAGAGTGTTGCCGTTGGGGAAGCGCTGCGCTCTGGAAATGAAGACGGAAGAAAACGATTCGAGATCGGGGGCCCGATACACTCGCAGGGGCTCTCTCGGACCGAACGGTTCTGTTGCCGGAACGATATAGGCTCCGTCGGCGTCGACGGGCGGAGCGATCTCGACGACCGTCGAATGGATCTGATCATCACCGGGGCCAGGGATCCTGTTGTTGAAAATGGTAATGTGGCCGGCACCGGGATAGCCTTCCGGAACCCAGAGAGCATCGTGCTGCGCAAAGAGCTGGCGCGGCGTGTCCTCGTGGCGACCGTAGTGCTCGGGTTGCCCCAGCGATAGAGCAAGTTGCCGCTGCGTCTCCAACGCCCGCCAGTCGAACCCTTTGCTTCCGCGGTTGTGGTGCTGTGGTCGATGATCCAGATCTTGCTGAACCTCGGCGTGCTCAACACGATCTGATCGAGCTCGGCGTTGTAGGCGACGGAGTTGATGTGCATGAGATCCGAGGTCAAGTCTTCCTGCGTCGTATTGTCCGAAACATACCCGAGGGCTTTGAGCTGCTCGAGCGTCTCCGCGTCCATCAGCATCTCCGTGGGGGAATCTCCGTTGATGTCGATTCGGTGCGGATTCGCCTTGGGATCCCCGTAGTTCGGAAGCTCTTCGTCAACGTTTTGGAACAAGTGATCCCACAGGTGCCACTCCCACACCACGTTCCCACCCTCGGGAGGTGTCGCCTCGATCTCGGCGATTATCCTGGGCCAAATCCCTTGCTCGGGAAGCACCTCGGGCCGGCGCCCTACATTACGGGCTTCTTCCGAGGCCTTCCGCTCCCAGGCAATCGCGAGGATGTTCCCGTTGGGCAAGATCTCGACGTCGTGATGCGTCCATCGCTCGTCCGCCGGGAACTGGAAGCTCCATAGAGCTCGCCGTCCCAGGTGTATTCTTCGAGTCGACCGCCGGAGCCGCCACCTTTGAAGATCGGCGACTCCAAGTGAGCGCCGCGCAGAAGATACCCGTTGTCGCGGAGGTACACGAAGGCTTGAGGTGCGTAGGGACTCTTCCACGTGTGCACGACGAGGCCGTCGTTGTCGACCAGGTAAGTTGTGTCGGACATGAGCGGCGTGTGCAACACATAACCCGGCGTCACCCCCGCTTCGTGGATGATGGTACCGCTCGGACGCACGTCGACAGCGTTCTCGACGGGCTCGGGAGTAGAGCTGCTGCAGCCGAGTGCTACGAGCAGGCAGCAGATGCCGATCCAATACCTTCTCTCTATCATCGTGTCACTTTGATCCTTCCGGTATCAGTGCGACGGGCACCGGCATCACGTTCCAAGTGAACCGGCTGAGCTCGTCCTCGTGTTTCCACAACGTTTCACTTTCCCACCTGCCGCCGTCGCCGAGCCGGTAACGCCGGACCTCTCGTTGATCGTCGCTGGAAACGTAGAGCTCGTCACACCCATCGTGATCGAGGTCGACGAGGATGGCGGCGTGCTCGAAACCGGAAGAATCCGAGGCGATGAGCTGTTTCGTCCAACCCCCGGCCGACCCGGGGGTGGAGAAGCCACAGGCCTTTCTTGTTCGTGGCGGCCACGATCTCCTTGGAGTCGTCACCGTCGGCATCGCCCGCGGTCAAGAATCGGCACAGCCGATCGTTGAACGTCGCAATGACGTTTTGAGCTCTCGGATCGGTATCCGCATCGTAGCGCCGGATCTCGACATCCCCTCCGGATACACCTTCGACGGAAACATAGAGCTCATCGCGACCGTCTCCGTCGACATCGTCGACGAGGATATCCTTCGCGTGACGGTTGCCGAGGTCGGCGACCTCGACGCACCCTTCGCCCGTTGCAGGAGTGTAACGCACGACCCGCCCAGGCTGCGGCGTACCGTCGAGCTTGTTGGGTGCGGTGGGCGTCGCGTAGATCTCCAGGGTGCCGTCACCATCGACGTCGCCGAGCTCGATCTCGTGAACTACGGTGTTCTCCTCCCGATCGAGCTCTTCCACCGAGAATCCACCGCCACCGTCGGGCTTCAATACCGCCACGACACCCTGGTCGTGAGTGGCGACGGCGATGGCGGCGGTGCCGTCGCCGTAGATTTCGCCGACTTCGGCATCTCGCATGCGGCTGAACTTACCGCCGAAGTTGGCTTCCCAGAGCGTCTCCGCACTCCCGGAATGTGACCACAGCTTGACGATGGCTTTGGTGCCCGCGAACGTTAGGACGTCGGAGTCGCCGTAAGCCATCGCCTTGTGAACGACATTGCTGTCGGCGTCTTCGAGGTAGCGGTAGCCCCATGCGCGGCCATTGAAGGAAAGAATGCCCACGCGGCCGGGAAGCGGTTTCGGTGAGCCGTCTTCGTTCTCGCCCAAAGCGGCCATGCTGAGGAGCAGAGCCTCGTCGTAGGGAGGGGGAGAGCTACACGCGACCGAGAGCGCCAGGCCGGCAATCGTGAGTCTCGGACCGTGCATGGCACCCGACGATTGTGTCATTCACATTTTCGCCTTTGCTTATGCGGGTTTTCTAACTCTTGGTCGTTTTTCTAGGGACACGCAGAGGTGGTGACTCGGTCACATTCGGGCCCGATTCTCAATGCGCGGAGGGCAACGAGTACTCGGCGAGCAGTTCGCCAGGCTCTGCATAAAGGTGCCGACAGGGCGGAGTAGGCATTGGACCGGCGGAGTATAGACTAGCCAGAAGGGAGGCCCCATGATGGCACTCAACGAATGGCAACGATGACTGCCCTCGAAAAGGAGGATGGAGCAAGGCCGATCTGGTTGTGGAGTGCGACCGATTTTTCGGTTTGCTGACGCTCCCCTCAGAATAACAACGCTGCATAGGGCGAAAATGATGGCAAGACAAGAACCCAGAAAGGGCGAATAGATGATGTTAGGCAGAATTGTGGTTGTGCTGCTGTGCGCGGGTCATTCAATTGTGTGTGCGCGGACTGCGCCCGATGAAGAGCTGATTGTCGCCATGGTCCAGTATGCGTTCAAGCTCGACGACGTATCATCCAACGCCGCCAAGGCGGAGGCGATTTGTGCGGAGGCTGCCGAAAAGGGTGCCCGGGTAGTTGTCTTTCCCGAAGGGGCACTGACCGGTTCGTTGCACTACCTTCCCGCGGGCACGGATCTGGTCGAGCGGGCTGTGACCGTGCCTGGGCCGGAGACGGAGAGGCTGGCGCGGCTCGCGGTCAAGCTGAATCTGGGCATCGTGATGTGCACCGTCGAGGCGGGTGAGGACAGCAAGCTATACAACACGGCGTTCGTGGTGACGCCGGCTGGTTACCAGGGGAAATTCCGCAAACTCTTTCTGGCTCCCGGCGAGCGGGAGGTCATGGTCCACGGCCGGGCCACACCAATTTTCGAGATGTTCAACTGGCGTTTCGGCGTTGGTGTCTGCTACGACATCAACTTTCCCGAGGTCGCCAGGATGTATGCGCTGAAGGGAGCCGAAGTCTATCTGGTGCCGACAGGGGGTACGGGGATCCCAGCCAAGCAAGTACATCCCAAGTGGTGGAAGCCCAAGTTCAATTTGGACGGGTTCATGAAAGTCTGTCCGGCTCGGGCGCTGGACAACGGGTTGTATGTGCTGCTGCCGGTTTCGACCGACGCCGGCGGTGGCAGCGTCGCCGTCGATCCTCGCGGTGAGCAGATTGCGTACGGCGCCGGCAAGGACGAGATCATCCTGGTCAGACTCCGCAAACAGCTGGTGAAAGAAGGGCGTGCGGTCTATTTGCCGGATCTGAGACCAGAGGTGTTTCGTGACCTGGCAAAGGCAAGCGAACAGAGGGACTGAGGCTGGTGCTTCACATGACGAGGGCGGAGCGGAAGGAATCACCACCAACTCTTGAGGTTGCAGATTGCGATCTCAAAACCGGGAAAGGGGAGAAAGTAGAGTGCCGGAATGGTGGCCCGTCGTCTTCGGCTGGCCGAGCGTAGTCGCTTCGATCGCCGTGTATGCAGCTGCCTTTCTGGCCAGGCGCCCGTGGCTGGCCGTCGTGGGTGCCGCCCTGTCGGCGCCGTTTTGTTTGTTCGTCAGCGGCTATCCGAAG
>Ga0310342_100002028_pt1 | contig 12883 bp, 25 predicted proteins | sample S15DNA20500_MG_FD_206155 | JGI IMG/M metagenome (GOLD analysis project Ga0310342, IMG submission 206155) | Marine microbial communities from station ALOHA, North Pacific Subtropical Gyre - S1503-DNA-20-500_MG | ecosystem: Environmental > Aquatic > Marine > Oceanic | place: Pacific Ocean: North... | reverse complement strand
TTGACGGAGACTTTTCTCTAGAATGGTTACATTGGCTTGTGCAGCCTGTGGGGTTAAACTAACTTTGTAGTTAGCGACACGCGAACGAATTATATCCGACTCTGATGGTTCGGGTTCGTCTTGCGCGAAGGTTGAAGTTGTTGTTTTCAATTCATCTGCCATAATATTTCTATCCTATAAGTTCCATGGAGCCCTGCTCGACTAGAAGATTCTTCCTACTGAAGCTATCACCGAAACTTCCATTACTTTATGTATAGTCTCTGAGGGACTTAATTATATTTATACACATTTACACTTGAATATCGGGAAAGGCTGCCACTGCTAACTTAGAATCTATGTTAGGGAATGGGTTTGTTCCATCTTTAACCAAGTCAATCATTTCTGATTCTTTGGCAGGAATCCCTTCTAACATTTCTATCCACATGGTTTCTCTCCTTGTAGGTGGAACCTGTTCTGTCACAAAATACTTAAACATTTTATGTTCAAATCTTAATGAAGTTTCTGCCAAGTCACTCGCTGGGTGAACATTCGTTGTATACGGTGTTTTACCTTCGGGTAATGTGGAATTAATAGAAGGACTGAATAACCATTGTAAGGTTAATTTCACTGCACCGTTTCTATCTCCAAAATGTTTAAGACCGTTAACTGCATTGTCAAAGTTTTCTGCTGCGACAATGTTTGCTTGACATAGTATTTCATATACGTCTGCATTTGCTGGGAGTTGGGTTCTCTCGGTAATCAATTCCATTTTGGGTTTGTTGGGAGACCCTTTAGGTCTACCTCTTCCTTTCTTTTCTGTCATAATGTAAAATCCTCAATATGATCTAATAATTCTGATAATCTATGTTTACTTAAGTAATCCAATATCTTCCCTCTTACAGGTTTAGTATTCTTAAACTCTTGTCTAATCGATTCCCTAACATCGTTAGGTATCATCTCTAAGTCTATTAGAGTTTGGTTTCTTAAGTAATTCCTATAGTATTTATCGTCTTTTTCAATGGTGATTCTGAGATAAGTTTCTAACATTGGTTTTCTTAATGGGGTTTGTCTTATCCCTTCGTCCAAACAGTTATCATTAGATAATATGTTCGGAACACCATCTGATTTATCACCCCTTAAAATATGTTCTTTAAGGAACATACTAGGGTCGTTGCATACTACCAACTTACCTAAGTTAGGTGAATACTGGTCTACATGAGGAAACTTGTGTAACTGTTGAAAGTCTTTATCCCCACTAACTATTAAAATTCTTTCTACACCATCACCTCTAACAGAGTCTTGAACCAATACTGCAATAATATCATCTGCCTCACATCTATCAACGGCCATATAATAATATGGGAAGTTATCTCTTATCTCTTCTTTTACCTTATGCAATGTATCAAAGATTAACTTCCAATCCCTGTCATCCTTTTCTCGTGTCTTCTTACGGTTTGCTTTATACTGGGGAAAGAAATCCTTTCTCCATGGCCGATAGGCATCTGTGCAAAGAACAATAGCACCGTATTTTTCGGTATATCGTTTTTGGTAATTGCGTATGGAGTTTAAAATCATGTGACGGAGCATTTTTTCGTTTATCTCACCATCATTCATTTTGAGTTGTACCATCAGACCAGCAATAATGGTCTGACTAAAATCTATTAATATCATTGAATCACTTTAACTAATAATGTATTCTTGGTTATCCTACTATTTGCTTCCTTCAATTTTGTTCTAAGTTCTTCCATAAAACGGCCAGCAACAATATTACCACCTTCTACTAGTCTATCAAGAGAATTCAATTCTGTCAAGGTCTTTTCCTGAGAAAAATCTACCCCTATAATTCGGGAACCATTTACAGAAAGACGACCATCAAACATAGATACTTTTCTAGTTGAAGTGTTATAAGTGTATAACTGTCTTGATCTCACTATCTCTTCGGGGTTTATGGATTTGTATCCTTCGTATTCTTTTAAGTAAGGTAGGTTCTTAACCAGTTGTGCTGGAGTCTTTACTCTAACTTTTCTCACAGGTTTATAATTATCACAGTATCTTACAATGTCTGCTTCAATCTGTTCACAGAAATCTATAAATCTTTGTTTTTGTTTTGGAGTAAAGTGACCGTAACCTTCTTCTAACTGTTCGTCATCTTCTTCGTTTTTAAGTTCAGCAATCTGATCTGCCATTTGACCTTGAAGAAATTTAACTACTCTTGAACTCCATCCCAGTTTAACAAGATACTTATACATGTCAAACTTTGTTTTACATTTACTGTCAATGAAGTTATCGATTTCATCGTCTACTCGATCCATAGCAGTTAATGCTTTCAGTCTCGATCTTTCTTGAATTGATACAAATTCTTTTCCCATCGAAATCAAGCCTGCCAGTTTTGTCTGTTTTTAAAACTCTCTAATATTTTATTAACTATGCCTTTGGAAACCTCTTCTATTCCATTGAGGCCTGGCACTGAATTCACTTCGATGAAAAGGGGTTGATCTTTTTCTCTATCCACTGCTGGAAAGAAATCAACTCCAACCAATTTTCCTTCAACTGCATCAGCAGCTCTGAGACACTCTGATATCTCAAGATCAGTTAATTTAATTGCTTCGGGTTTTGATCCTTGTGCAACATTACTTCTAAAGTCACCTTCAACTACAGGTCGTTTCATTGCACCAACCACTTCTCCGTTACACACTATTGCACGGACATCATATTCTGATTCCACAAACTCTTGTAATAAAATACTAAGATATTCATTCTGTTTATGAATAAGTTGAATAAATGAAATAAGTGATGATGCACTTTCAATAAGAAGAACACCTACACCCTGTGAACCAGTTGCAGTTTTTAATATAATTGGAAAAGATGTATTTAATTCTTTGAATGCTCGATCTGCTAACTGAACATGTTTAATACGAACTGTGTTTGGATGAGGAATATCATTTCGTTCAAAGTAAAGTTGATTGTGTAATTTGTCTTTACAAATATCATGACACTTAACACTGTTGATAAGTGTGTAACCTTGGTGTTCTAAATCCTGAGAGATGATTGTCCATGAACTGTTTGACGTGACACCAGCATCACCTAATCCTCTACACATGATTAAGGTGTCATCAGGACTAATGGGAATAGGGTCTAAGTAATCTGCTTCTGTATCTTTAAGTGTCGGTTGTATTACCTTACCGTCTTTATCTGTTTCAAAGGCATTTATAAATTGTTGACCTGCCTTCTCTGAAATATACATTCCCTTAAAGTCTACAAGGTGACACTTGATTCCCATCTTCTTTGCAGTTTCCTTAATTAACACTGCGGTAGTGTTAGGATCATCTTCATCGTGTGCAGTAAGAATGACTAACTGGTAATCTTCTTTTTCTTCTTTTACTGTATGTAATTGTTTAAAGCTTTTCATTTCTTTTTATTCAGTCTTACAAAATACTCTGCATCTAATAAGACTAGGGGTTTAGTTCTATTTCTTTTTATAACCACTAAGGGTTCGTAACCTTTACAATTAGACTCTGCCTGTTCGTATGCTTTCCAAACATTAACAGCTTCTTGATTCTTGCACTCGATACTATAAGGGAACACTTCCCTAGTTTGCTTACCCATGATGATGTCTTCACCACCCGAACCCATAGGTCGGGATTCTAAATCTTCACGGTCTACTTCAAGTTCTTCTACTAATAAATTAGCAAACCATTTTTGAAGTAGTCTACCTTTGGCCTTTGCACTACTGGTTTTCATTATTAAGGTAAGCTGTTTCTCCCTCGCTCATATCAAATGTGAGACTGGTTCCACATCCACAAGCACTAGATACTTTTGGATTTATAAATTCAAATCGTTCTTGGATTCCGTCTCTAATAAAATCTAATTTCATACCTTCAATATAAGGCATGTGAGAAGTATCTATAAGAAACTTAAAGTCACCGTGATCTAACACAAGGTCAGTAGGTGTCTTTACACCCTCATCAAAAATGTATTCCATTCCAACACACCCAGCTTCTTTAACACCAAGACGAACATTCTTTACACCCTTGTGTAGTATCTGTTGTCTTGCTGCTGCTGTAATTTCTAAAACTTTTTCTGTCATGGATCGACTACCTCAGGTCTGTCATCTTCTTCATCTGTTTCAATATTAAACTCTTTAACATTTAACATTGGATATGGTATATGTATATCTTGGTCTTCGGGAACATAGAGATAATTAATCTCACATCGATTACAAGTGTCTACTGCATCATAGATTGTTTCCACGAGAGGTTCACCACCTAAGTTAAATGAAGTGTTAAAGATAATCGGAACCTTAGTAATTTTATAGAAGGCTTCGATTAACTCATAATAATTTTTGTTCTGTTCTTTAGTAACTGTTTGTATTCTACAGGTTCCATCTGCATGAACCAGTGCTGGAATATCTTCGTATGCTTTTTCCTTTGCTTGAATTGCAAATGACATCCACGGAGATTCGGGTAACTGTAACATTTCAAAATATTCTTCTGCATGTTCTAACATAACAGTTCCAGCGAATGGTCGATACTCTTCTCTCTGTTTAACAGAATTGACAATTTGTTTTGCCTCAGGATGTCTAGGGTCAAATAATATAGAACGATTACCCAATGCTCTTGGGCCCCATTCACTTTCTTCTCCTTGAAAGAGTCCAACAATTTGTTCTTGAGTAATTATTAGATCAATGACTTCATCTAAGTCTCGTGTGATTTCAGTAATAATCATTCTTTTGCATTCTCCCTCTTCAACCACAATGCAGCTCCTAGTGCAGAGCCACCATCGTGTGGAATTGGATCAACAAAGAATTGATGATCAGGAAATTCAGAAAGGTATTTGTAATTGTTGGTGCAGTTTAAACTGTAACCACCACTCAACACTATGTTCTTACAGTCGGGATTTAATTCAACGGCATGTTGGATAATTCCCATTGCATCGGCAAATGCATATTCTTCTAACATTTGTGCAACCGTGTATCTATTAAAAACATTTGGAATCGTTTGACCATAGGATGCCATACCCATAATCTTACCAGCTGCACGTCCTTTATCGTCACACCCAAACTCTTTGGACATGTTACTAAAGTTCATACCACTGGATGGTCTGCAAGAGATAACTATCTCTGCACCGTCATGTTCTATTTCTTTATCGTCCCAACACATGAAACAGTCGGATCGCATGTTTGGCAGTTCATAACCCCACTGGGAAAGAAACCGATTGTTGGATAACCGTTGCCATTGTAATTTGGGAGCCCCTGATGTTGAGGTATAGTATATGGACTCCATTTCTTGGAAAAGGGGATACCCATCTCCGTGTAATCTTTGGGCTCCACCACCGTCCCACACAATTGCGATTGCGTCTTCATCTTTATATGGGCTGAGATAATGAGCACACTCGGCATGATACAAATGATGCTCGTGAGCAAAATGAAAGTCCATATTCCCGAACTGGTTATCCGTGATTGCTTTGCAAATTTCTTTATCTTCATCTTCTTCATCTTCCTCAAACGTAAGTTCAAATCTTTCGTCTGCTTCAAGTGCATCCATCCTTTCTTTTGTTAAATGTTCTTCCTGTAATATTCCACACAGCTCTCTTTGTAATCCTGCGTCTTTATAAATCTTTCCTTCAAAATTTCCATCAATCCATCGTCTGTCAAATGATGCAAAAATCAAATCATCAGGTGGATCGACTTGACGTTTCTCGATACACAAAAATGCATTGTCTTGACCACCACGAGGAGTCCACCACTTATCTCTTCGGAACCTTGGTTCGTCAAAAACAAAATCTACTTTATCGTCTGTGATCTGTGCAACACTTGGATCATGGGAAATGTTGATCCCTAATATAACCATAATTATTTTTTCTTTATATGTTTAGAATACTTGTCAGTCAATTGTTTCTCAGTAACGATTTTATCATTTAATAACATTTCAATAACATTTCTTCTACCGTGTCTGTCTGCATTTCTAAATACGAAAAAAACTAATGCAGCCACATACACAATGTGAATGATATATAAATTATCGTTTACTGCTGTTGGTTCCATAATTAATAGTTATAATAATCGTCAATCTCTACCTTAGGTGCGTTTCTGTTTTTCCATTTCTTAATGTAATAAGCAATGGTAATATAAATGCCTGTGATAGTCAGAACCCAAAATATTGCTAATAGAATAAAATGGAGTAACCACAATGGGGATACAAATAAGTTATAGAGAAACTCCCACATTATTCTTCTTCGACTACTTCGGGATTAACCTCAACCTGTGCAACGTCCTTACCCTTCTGCCAAACAATTACACCCTCGGAAGAATGTAAGTGGTGTTCAGATAAACCATGTTTCAATTTACTACGTTGTGCAGTGTTCTTATTAACTCGATCTCTAAGACCGTGTTGTCTCTCTTTAGTTTGAGACATGTCTTTCATCATCTTGTGTTTGAACATTTTGTCTTTCATCATCTGATGACTTCCTGTATGTAAAACACTAAATGTGATAACAACTATTATAATGGCACCTAAAAACTTTAGACTGCTCTTTAAAAAATTCCACATAAAAACTCCTATTGATCGGCAAAGACTGGTGCATCAGTTAATGCCTTGTCTACCGATTCCTTTATTTGAATTAATCTACGCTTCATGATTGAAGACGTGAACCCATCATTATATGGGTTGTTCATTTCATAATGTAGATCAGTTATTGCTTTTAATGCACCCTTCGAATCAGGTGAGTAAATAATTGGTCTATCATATTCTGCAATTGCATCGATCTCATTCATAATATACTCCTAGAAAAAATTCAATTCATGATCTATTATAACATTATTTATGTTCATTGAATAGATGTTTTTCCCAAATACCATCCGACCAACGACACTCGACACCCTACGGTGATAGGAGTGACTCGGTGACGAACAAAACTAGGGAAGATATAAAGACTTCCTAACTTAGGTGTTACACTTACAACACTGCCACTGTTATTATATTCAAACACTCCACCTTCGTAGTCGTCTGTTAATTGAATAGTAAAGGATAATTGTCTGATGGTTCCATCCTCATAGGGAATGGTTTGATCTGCATGCCAGTCGTAATGGTCTCCCACTTCATACATGGCATACTGTAATTTCTGTCTACTGTGTATATGGATGTCTGCAAAACATTCCTTCTTACTGGACACAAGGGCATTCTGTAATTTGATTTCCACACTGGTAGGTAAATCACCGATCCAGCATACACTACCCTTGCGGACGACCTCATCATAGTCTCCAGCATTCTTCGGTTTGTTTCCTATGGTTCCATCAATCATTGGTTTAGGAAATGCCAATGCATGGATTTCATTGATCTCTTTCTGAGTCAGGAAGTTATCTTGCTGCCAAAAATATTTGACACTATAATCCCCATCCCAATTAAGGTCTGTTAATTCTGCTTGTTTTTGTTTATAGTCCATAACTAATCTTGCTTCGAGGAATTGTTCTTCTAATATCTTTTTATGTTTAACAATATCACTGTATCTCATCTGTTCATAACCATGAGTAAATGTCAATCGGAAAGTGCCACAGCAAAGTGAATAGACCGTAAAGGGTTCCTAGAACTAATAAGGGATATCGGAATGATGTGTGGTTCCATAAGACGAGACCGAGGACAATCGTTACCGTTGCAATAACAATGTCTGCAATAAGGACATTGGTGTAGTCATAGGTGATCATTATATATTATTCTCCCTACTAAGAAGAACATAGTATATGTAGGTAAATTTAAAACCTATCAAAAAATCCAAACAAGAAAAGCACCAACAATAAATCCATCGATCCACATAAACCATTTCATATGGTAATCGGATAGACCTAATCTGTTTTGGCACCAATCTACTTTGTCTTCAATCCAATCTAGACAGTCTAACACTTTCGTGGGTAGTAATGACTTAAACAATATTTTCTCCGTTGGGAACATTAGACGTTCCCTGTTTTAAAACCAACGTATCGAAACCCGACTTCTTGAGCTTCGAGTTCGATACTCTTTAGATATTTATCTACTCTGAGTCCGTAATCAGAACAATAATCTTCGATTTCTATATAGGTTCCATAGACGTATTCTCTGAAACCGTTACTGTCGTTGACTATTGCGTATTCGTTTTTATCCATGTCACCCGAAGTTATTTTTGGTCGGTGGTTACCCATAGTATTTAATCCTTAATAATATAAATCCAAACATCAAACCCAATCCAATCGAGACGAATAGATTAAGTGGCCAGTCAAAATTTGCACCAGCGTATCCATATAACAAAAGAGTTTGATCAGTGTATTCCATCGGGTTCACCTGTGTCAAACATTAAATCAAAGTTAAGTGGAAGAACCACTCGCATGATTTCCATCATCGCTTCGTAGGTGATTGCATGTTGTTTGAGTTCGTCCAGTTTCTTCTGCACACTCAATAACATGAGATCATTCTTTTTCAGTTCCTTTTCGATTTCTTCTAGTATTTCTACCATACCTTTTTTCTCGCTCCCTGTGCTTTTTCTTTTTTACGTTTTTGTTTTTCTTTGGTCGAGACCTTGGGTTTCCCCTTAGCCCGTCCTTTGATATTCCGACCTTTGCTCATATTCCTTTTCCCTCATGAAGTCATTCATGAATTTATCTACACTCCAACAGTAGGCATCTATATCCAACTTGGTTCCGAAGATTTGTATTTCGGGGCCTTCTTGAATAACCAAACCTTCTAGAGTTCGTTCACAAGCCACCATACTTTCCTGTGGAATGGAAACTTCTATTTGTTGTTCGTCACTATTATAAGGAGTCAGACTCAATATAATATATAAGATGACATCAGAACCGTTAATCATAATGTTCCATTCTTAGGATCGTCATAAATTTCATTTGGAGATATACCCCACACGAACCCTTCACCGATACCCCACACGTTCCGTTGAGACCCTTTGTTTATAAGGGTCTTAGAGGTTGTCTGCCGTTCTTTGACCTGACGTATTTGTTCTTTAACAACAACCTGTAAATCTTCCAGTTCATTTAAATCTTCTCTGTCGGTGATCCAATCGATCACATCTACTATATGCATTATAACTTTCTCCTTTTAATGCGTCTAACAATTTCTATTAACACCAAACGTGTTTGCCGATCACCCAGTTCTAGTACACTAACGTGTCCGTTGATAACTCGATCCGTCAACTGATCTATATCCCTAACCATCCGAAAAATTCCTTGGCGAATAAAAATATAGGAATAATGAGTGCAACTGCACCCATGTAAATCAGGGTTGGATCATCCCATGGAAATTTATCATTCATAATTACTGCGATCCTTTATTTCCTTTCTAAGTTCTTGACCCATCCAATCTATATGCCTGGCACCGTAAGCGGTAATCCATAATAGAATAAACCACACACTAAACAGACCACCGAGTATAATTCCAAAAGTTCTCATGATGATACTAGGGTGGTTACTAAATTTCTAAGTAATAATACTAAACCAAAAGAGTTAAGCATTATAAGAGCCCTGTCTTCCCATATCGCAGACACCACTAACCAACCAGCAACACCAACAATTGAGAGAATTAAATCATATAATTGTAATCCTTCTACTCCTCTCATTGACATTGCAGCTAGAATAAAAATACTTGCTATCCATTTAATATACCAATCAAAGGTATACTTGGGAGTTGCGGATTTAAACCACCTGTTAGACTTTTTAAGTTCTTCTTGACTGGGTAAGATACTCATGAGATATACATCATCCATTCCTTAATTATTATAATGGATATGAATAATAACAATATCATCCACACTGGATCAACGGTGGGCATTCTAGGAATCATTCGTCATACCCTATTCCTAGTTCCACTTCTCTTCTTATAATTTTATTAGAAAGTTTTTTATTATACGCCTTCTCTTTCTTACTGAGAGAATGTATAGTTTTAATTTTAGTCTTTTGTGCCATACCAATTCCATCTACCATCAGGCATACTGTGAACACCTTCCTCATGATCATTGTAACCAAACCCTTTATCTATAAGGGTTTCAGAGGTGTTGTAATTATAGAAGGGAGATTTGTTCTGCTGGTGTAGGTTATACTCACGGATATACCCATCAATATCTTTACTAGTGACGAATAAACCAGCAGGCCAAGACTTGGGTCTATCCTTCTGAAAGGTGACTTGATCATCTGACATACGTTTATAGATGTATTGTGCTAAAGTCTGTTCGCCCTTTTCGGTCATAATTTTTTAGAAAAATATTTTTCGTTAGTGTTATTTATCTCTTTTAACATATTCGATAGGGGGGTTGAGGCACTGGCGATTATTCATAGGAGTCCCAAAATACTGTTTGCCGCTCAGAGGTCATTTAAGACGTTCTCCTGAGTTCGACCACATAACCCTTATCCTCGTATTCCTTTGCCAGCGAGAGTCCCTTAGAGAGACTCACAGGTGTCTCAGTTCGACACCTAACAAGTGGCAGTCCTTCATAAGTCATTTCGGTTGCATCTCTGAGATCACTGTGAGCGGCTTCGCCGCGAGCAGTATAAACCCTGACGGTCTTCCATCCATACTTCTGATCTTTCTCTAAGTTATCCACATGTCATCCACAGGTTATCCCCTGTTGCATATAACCTTTAGTTATATGTCGTAGTTATAAGAACCTGACGTAAGTCATTGATTCTTCTATATAACTATTCGTTATAAGGTGGGAGTCTTTCTCATTACTCCCTTGAGGGTCTCGGTGTTTCTAACCGTCACGACTTCACTCGTTACATACTAAGACAGTATCCGTGACTCACTGTTTTAATTCATGTATTCATTATATCATTAGGCGCACCGCATTGTCAATACGGTTCGGGTAACTCTTCGAATCTTTTCTCTACTACCCTGTCAACGAGATCATCATATGACACCGCGGACACTTCGTTAATAGAGAGACCCAACTCTGCAATCAAGTCGAGTCGATTAAGTTTAAGGACGTATGCCATCAGGCGCTCTTTGCTTTCTGTGTTACCCATGTGACTCATATTACATTCCCATTCTCTAACTATAGTATATCAAAAAGTGAGAGGCATTGTCAAGTAGGTAGTAGTGGTCAGTGGATTTCCTTATGGGTGAGAGGTGATAACCGCCCACTGACCTTCCTCTACTTAAGTTGTTCTGTTGTTAATGCGTAAGTGAGTCCTTACTATTGATTGTTATTATATATGTTCTGAGGGAGTCCATCCCCACATCTATTACTACTGGACTCAATCATTCATTAGGAGACTAGTATGACAGAAAGTGATACGCATTGTCAAGTGTTTTGTTTAATATTATACCATATATTACGAAGGTAAAAACAGTTCCCTGAAGCAGGGCCCATGCGAATCGGCGAATACGACTAACAAGTGTTCATAGTGTAACCTCGGAGAATCTCTGAAACCCTTTCAAATCAACATCTTATAGACCTGCGTCAAACTGTGTCGCAGGGTAAGACACATTCAGAGTGTCTCCGATGCGCATTGTTACACTCCACCTGAAGGGCCTTGGTCGTCTCAGAGAAGGTCTGAAGATTCTCTCCGAGAAAACTAGGCCTTGACTCCTTACTAAATATGTGATTAACATCTCCGAACAACACCACCAAAACCCACAATAATCCACTTTCCTCACAGTCACACAAATCGTATTATATTAGTATAACCCCAAGGTGTTCACCGAAGAATATAATCAAGTGCGTCCGAGTCCATTCCGAATTATATTAAAACCCTCTTACATCAATACCTTAGTCATGGTATAATAGATGTATTATGAAAGAAAGACTAATAAACTACATAGACGAATGGAAGTGGTTCTTTATTAATCTGAATCCTTTTGAGAGAATACTCATAGGTCTACTCGGATTAATGGTCGGATTGTTTCTTCTAGTAGTATACTAGACATGTTATGGAAATGGTTTGTGATCACTATGGTCACATTAGCAGGATTACTACAACTTAGTTTTATACTCTATGGATAGTCACAGAAAGTTACATCAACAAACTAGTGCAACAGTATTCTCAGGATTGATTATTAATTATCCTTTGAGTATTACTCTGTTATGGTTCATTATGGATTACCTTGGTATCTCTAATACGTTTATCATTGCAACACTGGTCACATTCTTTATGACCATCTTTGCATATTGCAGAGTCTATATTGTCCTTCGGTTCTTTGAGAAAAGAGAACCTCTGCCCTAGTCCGTGTTAGTGTATTCTAGAAACCTTTGATCTGATATAGTCTTATTCAAGACTGCCTCTCGATGAAACTCAATATGTTTTGGATCGGTATATACGTCCATGGCAAAACTGATTCGTGGTTCTCTGAATAGATGAGATGGAACTTTGTGTTCGAGTTCAGCAGAGATTATGTTGATGTCCCCTACCGTGTTTGGTATGTATCCCACGTCCTCGTAGTGTGTTCCAGTGGATGGATTACCTGAGATGAATACATTGATTGCATAGAACCCATTCGCAAACGTGGTGTCTTCGGGATGGTTGTGTTTGTGAGTTGGAAGTCGTTCCCCTTGTCTGATGATATTGCACCATGACTGGATCGTCATGTTAGTCACTCCATCAAAATCAGGATACTCGTATAACCGTTGTGGTATATTCAGACGTTGAAATTCGGGATGACTTAACCAATTGTAAACCGTGTGTTGTGCAGTCAGTCCAGTGTAACCCGATAGATATGGATTCTCTAATCCTAACACATAGTTTTCATGTTGTTGAATGAAGGTAGAGAGTGTTCCACATTCCAATTCAGATAGAAAACCTAGATAGGTGTTATGATGATTCGGGTCGATGTCCACCAAATGTTACCCACTTTCTAAGGAAGAGATCAGTGTTCCTGTCTTCGTTATCTCCCTCATCCATATACATGAATTTACATTGATGGTTAATAGTCTT
>Ga0310342_100002026_pt1 | contig 12884 bp, 14 predicted proteins | sample S15DNA20500_MG_FD_206155 | JGI IMG/M metagenome (GOLD analysis project Ga0310342, IMG submission 206155) | Marine microbial communities from station ALOHA, North Pacific Subtropical Gyre - S1503-DNA-20-500_MG | ecosystem: Environmental > Aquatic > Marine > Oceanic | place: Pacific Ocean: North... | reverse complement strand
TACCCTAATTTGATTCAACATTATGAGGGAGTTCTTCTAACACGATTTACTACAGGTACTACGAATGATGGAATATCTATGTTGAAAGCTATCTGTGCCTATGAGAAAGAAGGGACTAGAAAATGATTTACGATACTGAGATTTATGTTAGTATAAATGGAAGAACTATTCTAGACTCTCATACGTTAAGAGATTTAGAAAATATGAGTTTAAAACTGAAAATAGAGAGGAGAAAATTAAAAGAATATATAAGAGAAAGAAGAAAACGTGCATGTAGAAAATGTGATGAACAGGATGGGGGCTTCTGTACTTTTTGTGGTAGACTATTACCTGAGGAGGTGTTGAGTGGCAATTAACCAAGTAACAAGATATGAATGTTCCTCCTGTAAAAAACTCTACGCGCACTCTGTTTCTCATTGTGCATGCGAAAATAAAAACAGAGAGGGAAAGGTAGAAGGCCCCTTCCGGCTTATTGAGAAAGTAGGTGGTCGATGGAAGTGTGAGTGTATTCTCTGTACAGGAATCAAAGAAGTTCATGTATCTAATTTAAAAAGACAGTCCTCTTGTGGCTGTCTTCCTCGTCACATACGACTTGTGACAATTACACCAGAGCGTGTAAAATATCATTGTAATAAATGTGGAAAGGAAGTAAGTGAGGATCTTCCTATTACTCAGTGGTGTCACGACAATAATGGAGATGAGTAGTGAAGTACTTTATCATGAGAGACAGAGAGGTTATCTATCATGTAAACAATGATTATGCTTTACGTACGTGGTTAGAGAGTACAAAAGAAACAAGTTTCACAGTACATGAGAAAAAGAATAATACTGCATACTGGCATCCTTCCGAAAAGAAATGGTTTGTATCTGATGCTTCAATAAGCAATTTTGATACTGATAAGTTCTTGAAACGATTTCAGAAAATCAATAACAAAAACGAACAAGCAAGGTTAGCTTTGTTGAAAGCCCTAGAGGGGATGAAAAAGAAATGAGTATTGTTACTTTCCAGAATGGAGGCAGGTTAATAACAAGAGGATCTTCCCTTCCGGAGTTACCAGCTACGATAGAAAATCTATTTCTTGATTTTGAAACAACCTCAGGAGATAAAGACAAAGCATCTACAAATCCTTGGCACTTCTGTAAACTAATGGGAGCAGCTTTTAAGTGGGATGATGAGAAACATGCTTATTACATTCCTGTTCGTTCTAGACTTCCTTCCGATATCAACAGAAACTACTCACTTGAAGCTGTACACCTTTTCTTAAGTAAACTAATAAGTAGATCAAAGAACTGGATAAACCATAACATCAAGTATGATGCAAATGTTCTTAGATTATCTTGTGGGATAGATGTTCTTGACTTTGATACTGTTCTTCAATGTACTTTAACCCTTGCCAAGATAGTAGACTCAGATAGATGGAAATACGACTTAGACTCTCTATCTCATGATCTACTATTCAAAAACATTTCTCATTATAAACATGCTTTTTTACCTTATACAAAGAAAGGTCGTAATACTATAAATAAGGACTGGGGAAACATCCCTATGGAACTTATGGCAGAATATGCTTGTCAAGACGTATTAACAAATGAAGAGTTATTCTATCACCTGATAGAAGAATGTCCTTGTCCTTTAATATGGAATCTGGAAAAGAGAGTTACAAGGTCTCTTTTAAAGATAGAAAGACGAGGAATACTATTAGACGGGATAAGAGCAGTTAGAGACTGTCTTGGATTCCCAAAAGAAATTGGTAGATGTGAAATACAAATACGAGAGATTGTAGGACAGAAGATTTTGCCTAATAAGAATGCTGACTGTTTAAAACTCTTTTGTAGTATCCTGGGTTTACCTGTAGTAGATTATACTGATGAAACAGAATATGGTGGCGGAGGAGAACCTTCCTTTGGTAAACAAGCTCTAACTACTTATAAGTATATGAGACCTACTAGATGTGGAATAACCGAAGAGAATTATCTCTTGTTATTGGATCTTGTACACAAGTATAAGGAGCTTCACAAATTACATTCCTCTTTTACTAAATCATTTCTTAAACGGGCAACAGGAGAAGGACGTATTCATGGGTCATTTAATCAATGTGTGAGGACAGGAAGAACTTCACAGACTGATCCTAATATGCAACAGAATTCAAAGAAAGCCAAAGAATACTTTATTCCTTCTCCTGGTTATTGTTTTGTTGAAAGGGACTTAAAACAGATTGAACCTCGTATCACAGCTCATTACATAAAAAATGATGCAATTTTAAAGAAATACAGGGAAGATAAGTCTACAGACTACTATACTGTAACTATGGAACAGTGTAAGATTGAAAGAGCACCTGCTAAGGCGGTATATCTAGCTTTTACTTATGGAGCAGGAAAACCTAAATTAGCAGATATGATTAAACAGAATATAGAATTAGAAGGGATGACAAGCTTAAAAGATTTTGAAGATCGCTGTACTGCTTTAGCAAATTATACTTTTGAAGCTACTAAAAAAAGCATGCCTGAATTAAAGAATACAGCCTATAAAGCTCAGAAGACTTTACGTAGACAAGGATACGTGAGAAACTTACTTGGACGGATTCGTAGAATGCCTAAAAGATTTGCTTTCAAAGCATTCAACAATGTCATCCAATCAAGTGCTGCTGATATAATGAAACAGATTACTATAGAGCTAGATGAAGCCTTGTCTGACTTAGATGCTCATATAGTAGCAATTGTTCATGACTCTTGGCTTGTAGAGTGCCGAGAAGAGATAAGAGAACAAGTAGAAGAGATTATGGAAGAAGTAATAGAAGGAATACAGACTCCTCTTTCTGTTCCTATCTATTGTGATGGCGGATGGTCTAACAAGAATTGGAGAGAATGTGATGAGTAACATTAAAGGAGAATTACTATGATAGGAAAAATACTCCAAACTGGGAAAAATATCTCTTCAACAGGTTTTATCAAAATAGTTGGAGAAGATAACTCTCAAAGACATCCAGGTAATCACTACAAACACTGGAATTATTGGGTACAAGAATATGACCCACAAGAGCCTGATTGGATAGGAGAAAGAAAAAGACTTACAGAAGATGAGGTGAAACCTATTATCAAGTTAAATGCACGCTAAGCTATTGAATAACCTGAAGGAGTAGGATCATACTGTAAAACGGTAGTAGACGAAGCGATACCGACAGGAGTAACAAAATCCCCTGAACCGTTATCACTCAGAGGCCGAAACTTCCCGTCATTATCACTTACACCATACATTACACCAAGAACAAGAGTACCCCCGATATTAATAGGTCCAGATACAGCCCCAACAAAATGACCATCTGTATCTGCTTCGATCAAAGCCATCCCTACCGCAGCAGCTTTAAGTGCTGTTGTAGTATTTGTCTTATAAACTTTATTGTCCGTATGAAGATAAAATTGATTACCTTCTATAATGGCTTCTCCTGCTTGAAATACTTCAACTCTTGCCCCATCGACATATCGGACAGTCTGTTGAACTTGTGTTACATCAGCCATTTTCAGCTCCTCTTCTTATGTAAAAATAGATCTGGCTACCAGATTCCAAAGGGGCACTTTCCTCTTCTCAGTAGGTAGCGGAAGTGTTCTTGCTTAGACGTTCTACAACCTCTACAAACTCCGCAGTACTCTCCCTCCGGTTCCGAGATTATGTAAACGCATCCTCTACAGATCTCTAACAGCGTAGCTTGATCTTCTTTCGAGCGTGCTTGTTCTTCCCGAGGCTTTGCCGGGAACTTCCCGCACTTCGTGAAGTACTTCTTACCGGGATACTTGTTTACCTTCCCACAACGAGGGCAAGCGTTGTTTATGAACTCACAGAGCATAAGTTTAGTTCTATTGGTGATCTACTGAGAGAGTAGCAGGAGCATTACAGGAGTTCCCACCTGTAGGACTATTTAACGTAATAGGAAATGAGGAAAGATCAAACGGGGAATTTTGAAGAAGATAGTAGCTTCTCGTACCAGAAGAGAATCCAACAGTCATCCCGTGGCTACCGATAACTTGGTATCTGTTGTCATGAACGGTTCCAGCATTGAACAGTACTCCGGTAAAAGCATTACCGAGAGACGGAGGATCACCTGCGTGACAAGTAAACTCTACTGGATCAGATCCCCAAAAACTACAAGGTTCTTCTCCGGGAACAATGTTGGATGTGTCGTAGATGCCCTCAGCTGTGACACATTGAGTACAAGAGTAGCCAGTGTTTGTTAAGCCTGTTATATCTACGTCAAATCCGTTAGGTATTGTACCTTGGAGAGTGTAGAGACATATCTCGGCACAGACAATTTTAATACTCCAAGAGAAGCTTCCGCAGTCTCCAAGGTTGTCCGACACAAAGGGACCATAGTCAACCGTTAACGTATCGCAGAAGCAACTAATCGATTGGATAGAATGATTTGGTTGATCTACCGTAGTACCTGCTAAAGCGCTAGTGATCTTGAACCGATTGATCTCTGAACCGGAGCCGCAAACAAGCGTGAATGACGGCTTATGTAACGAACCTAATCCGCAATCGATACCTCCTGCTTCAGGAGATCCCGTCCAGTGGTGAACGGGTACTGCTCCCGTCGGTCCGGACACCGCTAACTCTAAGGGCCAACCGTCCCAAGGTCCACCTACGATAACTCCCCATAGAGAAGAGGAGTAGGGAGGAGGTTGATTACCTGCTTCGTTCTGAGAAGTACCACCGAAATCACAGCAGGGCACTCCGGGGTTCTCGTCAATACATCTACCGAATTTACCGGCAGAGGTTCGATAGACTTTACCCGTAGTAGGATCGTAATGGCGTCTGGTCATCGGTTCTTAGTTAGAGGCTACACTAACGGGCAATCGTCAAGCTCATAAGGTTCACAAAGAGGATCGTCAGTCCAACCGCCAGGAGTCCAAGCCTTCATCCAAACATCTTGTTTCAACGTTTCTCCCGTTAGGTTCAATACGGTTAACGAGTCTCCCGTAGTTGAGGCGTTAGTGTACTTAGTAAACGTACCCGTAAGCCCGTGAGTAATATCTCCCGTAAGCTTTCCGAAGTGTACTGGAGTTGAGAAAGCAACTCTTATTGCCCATAATAATTTATTTGTAGTATCAGGAGCATTGATTACAACATATCCTGCTCCTGCTTTCGATACTGTGAATGCTGCATCTGCTGGTCCTACTTCATCCCCTGCTATTGGAGCAGTTCCTGTATAAGTAAGTACAATAGGAGTATCAAAACCTATTGGCTGAAGATAAAGAGGATCATCCTTCTTTACATAGATACCACCATTTGTAAACTCAAATCCCCCGTCCACATATGCTTTCACATTTGTCTGAGGATATCCTTCAATAAACTTAAGAGCAGTAACTCCTGTATCTATTGAACAAACAGAATAGACAGGAATATCTGCATCTGAAGCATACCCATGGACAGGGGGATAGAAAAATGGAGTTGCTTTCTCAACTCTTTCTCCTGTAGGACTTTCATATCCTGGGTGAGAAAGAACACTTCTAGCTTTAACTTGTTGAATTAAAGTATTATATTCAGAAGCTGATAAAGGATCTCCAAGTTCTACAAAATCCAACATGTCAAGAGGAGCAATTTTTGCAGTCATTAATTCCCTTTCTTGACTGCAAATAATATATTTGCATGATTTTTTGCAGGATAGGGATTATAAATTGAAGCAACTCCATCATCTTTTTTAATACGAAGAAGTTTTACATAAAAGCCAGAGTCATAATCATAAAAATGATTATGACCTGAATATTTAGTAACAGATCCTGGAAGAGGAGTTGCAACTAATTCATTATCACACTGGAACCAGCTATACGTGATATTAATATTATATCTTTTTGTAGCTGAGTCATACCCAAGAGATAATCCGTTAAGAAGCAAAGTTTCTTTTTGAAACTCGAGAGGTTCTGCTGGGTCTCCTATCTTAGGAGTATCAGCAGGTTTACCTAACAGGACTGATTGTAAGACAGAATTATTAACTGTATTAAGTAAATTAATAATATCAACTCTCACATATCTTAAACCTGAGATATTACGAGTAAACACATAGCGTCTTTCAAGTTTAGCAGGATCTTCACCTTTAATGAGCTTTGTAGGTTTAGGACGAAAACCAGCAATAGCAGGCTTAAGAAAACTCTCTCCAGGCATCGTAATGTATTTTAACTCAGGCTGAAGCGTATCAGAGACAGTAACATTATCTCCTGTTATTGGATCTTTGGTAGTAGACGAAGCTCCACTGCCAGAAGATCCTCCTCCTCCTTGTGTTGGAGGTTTGTATGCTACAGTGATTAAAGCCTCGTTATAGTTGATTGCTTCTAAATTTTTATCACCAGCAGGATTGTTAAACCTAGCTTTCGATCCTGTAACATTAGCAGACCAACATACTAATTCGTCCCGATCAGGATAAGGTCTAAGATTCTCCAGTAAATCAGAGATGACATTAAAACGCTTATTCCAAGAACATCTTAAAACTACAGAAGCAGAAGAATTTGAACCTGACCAGCTTTCTTGTCTAGATCCGAATTCTTCATATAGGTCATCAAAAGCAGGTGTCCAATATCCCATGTTTATATTCCGAAAAAACCTACGGACTACTGAAAGTAGCTGTCCCAAGAGTCATCCCTTTGACTGCCTCAAGGGTTCCTTCTGCTGCAAGAGCAATTCTTTCTTCTAATGTAGCAGAGAATTTTTCTGCATCATGAAGAAGTTTCACTCCTTCTTTATACTCCCTCTCAGACAAAGGAGCATCACCTCTTTTTCCCATCCTAGCTTGGAGTGAGTCACGTAAAGCACCTGGATCAGAAAATCCTACACCAATATCACCGTCTCTTCCTCTCCTACTTATGACAGTAGCAGCTTCTCTTTCGCTCAAGACCCCACTTTCTCTAGCTGCTGCTATATCCCTAATTCCTAAGAAATCAGCAATTGCTCCTTCGGGCTTTATCTCTGCTAAAAACCCAAGTCTTTGATCAGAGAACTCTTCAGCCATCTTTGCACGTTTCGCTATCAAAGCTTCTTCCTCTTTATGTATTTTTATCAGAGCATCAACATGTTTTTCCCGTACTCTCTCTTCTTTTTTTCTCAACCTCTCTTCCTTCTCTTCCCTTTTTTTAACCTCTTCTTCTTGCTTCCGTACTAATTCCTGAGTTCCTTTAACAAAATCTTCTTGAGAAAGTAATCCCCGTTCATTAAGAGTTTTAAGTTTTTCATAGCCTTTATTAGATACTTCCTCAGCAGTAAGTCTCTTTTCTGTACTTTTCAATACTCCTTCAGCAAAAGAAGTTAATGCCTTATTTTCTTTTTCCAAAGCTTCCGCATCTTCTTTTGCTTTTATAGCCTGTTCCCTCTTCATTTCTGCTTCTTCAGCAGCTAGATTTGTAAACATCATTACAGCTCCTTTTGTCGTCCCTGCCACATCCCCTGTGAGCATGTCGGAGAACCTAAAACCTGCTTCAGCCATCATAGGCAAAAAATTATTTTTTATAACTGTTCCTGTTTCTCTAAGATTAGCATTCCAAAGCAACAGTTGACCATCTGCCGCTGATAAAGTCTCCAGTCTTTTATGCTCAGTTTGTTTTGTTTCTTCTAGCATAGAAGAAAGAATCGTACCTCTTTTGGATTTCTCTTCTTCTATGCCTTGTTCCGCCTCTTCGTATCCCAAGGTTAACACACCTGCTGCCTCAGCAGATGCCAATACCGCATCTCCCCAAGCCAGGATTGCCCTAGTACCTTCACCTGCTGCTACAGATACTCCCGCCAAGGCACCCCCTAAAGCTCCTCCTGACATAGTAGCAAAAGCCACATTCAAAGCAGGAAAACCTGCTTGACCTCCTAAACCTATAGCAGCAGAAGAACCAGCAAAAGCTAACTTCTGAGCTGCAGTTCCTCCACCTGCTCCACCAGAAAGCCGTGGAGTGAGAGCACTAACAATTCTGCCACCAATAGACCTTTTATCTCTCCTATTCGCTGACCTAGCTAGAGATCTAGTCTCCTGCCCCATAGCCCTCATCTGTTTATTAAAGAAACTCTGCTCCATAGCCTCTCTACGTTTTCTTCCGGCTCGGGCAACACGTTCATCTGTTACCGCTTGTTTAACTGCTTTTTCCACTCTTAACTTATCACTCATCCATTGACGAACTTCAGCAGTAGCTTGACGTGACCGCTTCTCGTAGTCCTTTTCTCGTGCTACTGTGGCACGATTAAGTACTCTTGCAAATTTCCGTTCTGCTTTTAAAGACTTCCTTCCCTCTTTTACTCGATCCATAAAATTTTTAGCTAAAGCATTTACCTCTGGTGTAATATCAAGTTTTGAAGCAATCTCTCTAGATGCACCTTCAGGAGGAATAATAGGAGACTGACCTTGTACAAAAGTAGAAAAAGGTTGAGGATCAGGTGTAAAAGGTATAGATCCTCCTCCTAAAGTCTCAGCTCTTGCCGGAATCCTCATCGGGGAAATTGGACCCTGAGAAATATGAGGAGTTACAGGACGAGCTAAGATTGCATTTATACGTGAAACAGATTGAGTAACATATTGTTCAAACTGAGATAAATCTCGTTTAGCTGCTTCTTCACCTACAAGATTCATTCTAATTAGTAGATCGCCACCCCCTGAAGACATACTCTACTCCTTAGTTTCTCTGTTGTAACTTCCATTCAACATAATCTTCCATGCGTTCAAATCTAATGTTCTCTGAACGATTAGAATCTATACTGAGAAGAGTTGTTTGTTGAAAAGGATTCATTTGAGCTATCTGACCACATGTAAGAGAAAAACGAAGAGCTATTTCTTGATATAACCCCTCTTTTGTTATTTTGGGGAGTTTGATTCACCTTCTTCTTTGTTACCTTTCTTCCCTTGAATTTTCTCCCAGTCTTCATCTGAAATAGTATTTAACTTTCCATAAATTCTATCAATATTGATAGAATTTTGAATTGTAACAGCATCTCCCTTAGAAGTCATCAACTTTAAAAACTCTTCATAACTCAAAAGAGGTTGATGTTTTTGACACATCTGCCATCCTAGCCGTGCAGATCCTTCTACAGTATTAAACAGTCTAATTCCTTCTACAGAATTCCATTTTATCCCTATAGAAGCTATAGAAGCTGCTTGATAAAGTTCTTGTCGAACAGCACCAATAAGATTTTTACCTATCTCTACAGCATTAAGAATTACTCGTTCTCTCGTCCACTCATCTAACTCTGAAGTATCTATATCCCTCAAAGTTGATGCTTTAAACTCTTGGTCACTTATATACAGAGGGCATGACCCACCTGTAAGTTGTGTATCAGTTGGCATTATACATACCTCGGAAGGAAGGAAGGAAAGGTAAGCTCTTATACCTTAGGGAATGGGCCAAACAACAGTAGAATCAGGTTTAACAATTTTACCTAAAACTGAACCGCTTGTACCTTGCATTACAAAATTCATTGTTTTTTGAATAATTGCTCCTGAAGTACGATTAACAGTAAGACCACTGTAATTAGCTAAATGAGCCCATTCAATCAGCCAAAACAAAGAGGCCGTTGTATAAACTCTAAAACGAGTGTCAGTCCCTTTAGCAATTGTCTCAGCTTCTTCTTGATGTGTAACTGTAAAAGTAAAATTAAAATTACCTGCTTTTCGATGAGTAAAACAACCTGTTGTTGAATTTGTAAAAGTTTGATTATCTGCTGTTAAAGTAAGAGCAGCAGATACAACATTAGGTAATGCTACCTCAGCTCCAGCAGCCCCTGTCTCTATCGCTAATGCACACATAATCTCAGGTAAGGTGTTAGTAACATCATCTAAGAGAATGGTACTTTCAGTCAATCCTGCTGAAGCTGCTGAAAAGGCAGCACTCCAAGATAGAGAAGCACCGCCAGCCCAGCTCCAGTTAATTGTAACTGAGTCACAAATAGCTTCTCCTGTGTAAGTCTTGCCTGTTGTGCCATAAGCATTATCCGTAGGAGCAGTATATCCCTCAAAATCAAACACCTCTCCAGGCATAATGAGAGGAGTAGCACCAATCCCATTGAATCCTCCACTCCAATCTACAACTCCTTCATTAACAAATTGACCTCCTCTTGTATTGGAAGCTCGATATACCTCAGGAGATTGACCATCTGCGAGAGACCAATCCGTTACAAAAGGTTCTTTAACTCCTGTTCCTCCTGCCGGATTTGCAACATGAACAATTCCATGTTTTCCGCTATGAACTGCCATCTTAAACTCCTATAGATGTCTTAGGTAGCTAGTGGGAAAATGCATCTCTACTTCAAAAGGCCAGGAAGTTGCCCAACCTGTCAGTTCTTCACTCTCTTCAGGAAAACTAATACCCTCAGTCGATCCTAACATGGCTACATTTTTAACAAAGTTAACAGCAGGGGAACCCCAAGATAGAGCACTCAAAGTTACATCCCACTCTACCATTGAACGTAGTAATTCCCAAGAAACCTGATTATAAACTCTATTGATATCCATATCGGAGGTTATAAGAATCCAAGAATAAGTCTTATTAACCTGAGTAGTACCAGAGTTGCTATGGATATTAGTAAAGCCTCCTTCAACAGTCAATGTTAACTCAGGAGTATCAGCTACTGTCTTGTCAAGTTTTGTACCTCTCCAGTCAGAAAAATCTATTTTATTCCTAGCTTTTAACCATGTCTCTAAGACAGTATTATCTGTAGCTAACTTCCAAATCTCAGTATAGAGAAGTGTAAAAGGATTTGCTGCTTCAACAGGTAAGGCCATCAGTTATCTCTTATTCGCGTCTGCAAGATAGTCATTGAAAGCTTTTTGAAAGATACCTAGAACCTTCTTCTCAACGTGAGGTTGAACCTTGTTAGGAAAAATACTCCATCTCCGGTTTATTGGAAAATATCTAGGAACGCCTGTTGTCTCTTATTCGCGTCTTCAATATAGTCATTGAAAGCTTTTTGAAAGATACCTAGAACCTTCTGCTCAACGTGAGGTTGAACCTTGTCAGGAAAAATACTCCATCTCCGGTTTAAAAGTCTAGCCAATTTGATAGTTGTATTAAACTGAGAAGGTTTCCCGGTTGAACCATCTTTATTTCTAAATCTCGGAGGTCTTTTCTCATCTCTAACAAAACCAATCAAAAGACCTTTTCTACTTTTCTCTACGTCCAGAGAATTAAGAGTTGTATCAGTCTCTCTCAAAACCCATTTAGGTCTAATGTGTCGAGGAATATATCCTTGTCTTTTTCTATAGCGTTTTATATCTATAGTTTTTTGTTTTATACGAGGCCATTGTCTACCTCCTTCAGCATTTCTTCTGTAACGCGCCTTAACAGAGTTAAGCAGTACTTTTGAAGAACTCTCAATAGCTCGTTTAAAAGTATCTCGTTTTGGTATGTTTGCAACTTTTCGAAAATCCAAACTAAAGAGACTGTGTAGTTCTTCAAATTTTTTATCTGAAAAAGTAATTCGTACAGATAAAGAAGGGCCTTTAACAGGGTTAAGAGTCCCACCTTTTCCTTTGAGGGTTCCACTCCCCTCAAGATCTTTATCTGCTTGTCTTTGAATAGCTGCATCACCGAGGGCGTATGCGCCTATGGTGCGCATAGCTGTCGCGCGGCTGAATCTTCGTTGTCCTTTTTTTGCCATAAAAAGTCTACCACCCCTCACCCCTAAGAGATATTGGGGTGGTAGCCCCCCTTCCGAGGGTATTCCTCAGTTAGTGAGTACCATCACCAAGAATCAAACAACCAGGACGTGTACACATAGCAAGAGTATTACTCTGCGTATGAAGTTGAACACCCTTGTTATGGTCCATTTGCTCTTGGCTGGCATAAAAACGCCGACCACGAGTACCCACAACATCCATCATATCACCAGGAGCAAGAATCTCAATAAAGAGGCCCGGGACTCCCGTAGGAACAAAAGAACAGTCGTTAGTGGGTTGAAAAGCCACACCACCAACAGTTCCTCTGTAATTGAACCAGTAGATATCTGCGTAGACAAATCCTCTTGCTACTGCATGAAAATCAGGTCCAATTTGCAACTGCTTCAAAAAGTTAGCATCAGTTCCAGTACCACCTGTACTGTGAGCTGCAACAACTTCTGCATTTGCAACAAGAGAGTCAAAGAAGGTATCACCACATATTGCTGTGATACCACTAAAAGCAGTCATACCCAACTTATCACCCATAGTACGGGTAACAGACATAGACTGCACTTTTACTGACATCGTAGCATCAGTAAAATCAAAGACAACAGAGGGTCGAGCACCTACTCCGAACTCAGAAAAGAGATCATAAATAGTTGTTGAACCATCACCATCAAGGATAATACCTTGAGTAGCACCAATACGATGATACTCTTGGGTTACTTCATGGTCTTTACGCATTGCTTCAAGTTCATCGTTAACTACGCCGGAAACTGCTTCCAACTCAGTTTCAGAACCAAAAGCACGAATATTCAAAACATCATCTGCCTCAATTGCTCCCCAGTTAGGGACATGAGGAACGGTAAAGTTTCGAACCTTACGTTGATCCCTAGAACGAACTTGTCCTGTAGAACCACGACCTGCCTGTGTCAAAAGTCGAAGAGTTCCTTGTTTCTCTTCAACAAAAGCAACAGTAGTACGAATAGCACGATCTGAAAACAATCCCATATTACCTAAACGAGTAGGCTGAAACGGAAGCATATTAATCGACTCTGTTAAAGAGCCCATTGAAAATGCATCAGCTTTAAAAACATCAAGAGCAGCCATTTAAAGTTTCCTTATATAAGGTCTACTACTTCTATGTAGCTTGAGTAGTACTCTTGGTAGGTTCAGTACGGAAGCTAAACCCAAGACCATCCAGGGCCGCTTTAACGGCAGTAATATCTCCAGCAACCCAAGCACTGCCGGCAGGATCATTGACATCAGATCCAT
>Ga0310342_100002025_pt1 | contig 12885 bp, 6 predicted proteins | sample S15DNA20500_MG_FD_206155 | JGI IMG/M metagenome (GOLD analysis project Ga0310342, IMG submission 206155) | Marine microbial communities from station ALOHA, North Pacific Subtropical Gyre - S1503-DNA-20-500_MG | ecosystem: Environmental > Aquatic > Marine > Oceanic | place: Pacific Ocean: North... | reverse complement strand
GTGCTTATTGGTGTAGCCGATGTGAATGCCATAGCCAGTTTAGCTATTCCATTAGTAGTTCCAGGAACTCCCAGGGGACAAGTTTTACCGAGAAGTACGAGTGTCTTGAGTGTGGTCGCGCAATGATCTGCCCCAGCGTTGTGAAGTGGTGGCTCAATCGTTTGATGGCGTTCGTCTTCGCGGCCGTTATCGTGTTCCCGCTTTCAGACGCGCTGCTTGGTATTGAGGAAAAGATTGGGAGCCAGGGAATGGTATTCTGCTTTATTGCATTAGGGGTGGTTTGTTGTATCCCACTGTTTTTACTGCGACGTGAACTTGCCAAGTGGAGAGCCTGGGCTGCTCAGCAGCGGCAGAAGAGCCAGGGCGAACTGGCAAGAGAAGCACAGGCTCACTCTCATCAACCGGTCTATGATCTATCCAATGATGATTTAGATTTATGGGCCCGGCAATTCATGGACGTTGAAGCCCTTGAGCAGCTACATGTCTCACATGGACATGAGTGGTGCGCCCCGGACGAGGTCAAAAAAAGCCACTGGTATTATGATCCGGACCTTAAAGTCGGGTACATTACGTTGTACGTGGTCTCGGTTGTTGCCATCGTTGCATTTTGTGTTACCAACTGGCCAGCTTCGAATCAAGATGGCAACGAAAAGCTTCTCCGTCAATACGAAGAAGAAAGGGCGCACGAAGAAAGGGTACACAACGAAGAATAGAGTTTTTGGGCTGGAGAGTGTAAACTGAAATCATGGCTTACCGCTGTGCCCCCCGGGCACAACGTCACACAACATTTGAGCTCGCCGTTGAGCGGTGCATCACCCGAGAGGACTTCATTAATATGACAACTCCCCATCAACCCACACGACGCCAATTTGTCGGAGCGATGGCTGCCGGTTCCGCTGGTTTGCTGCTTTCCTCAGGCAATCAAGCGTCTGCTTACCAGTCCCCCAACGAACGTCCCGTCTTTGCTACCATCGGGCTGCGCAACCAGGGTTGGGCGATTACTAACAAATCGACCCGGTTTGCCGATTTCGCGGCGCTGGCCGACGTGGATGCCAACGTGCTGGGAGCCACCGCGGAGAAGCTTCGTAAGAAACAGAAAAAAGCGCCGGATACTTACAGCGATTATCGCAAGGTCCTGGACCGCAAGGATATCGATGCAGTCATGATTGCCACACCCGACCACTGGCACACCAAGGTCGCCGTGGAGGCGATGCTGGCTGGCAAAGATGTCTACTGCGAAAAGCCGCTTACGCTGACGATCGCCGAGGGGAAACTGATCGAAAAGATGGTCAAGAAGACGGGTCGCGTTTTCCAGGTCGGTACCATGCAGCGCACCGAATCGGGACAACGCTTTTTGCAGGCGGTGGCCCTGGTCCATGCTGGCCGTATTGGTACGGTCAAGAAGGTGACCTGTGGCATTGGTGGCTTTGGACCTTCGCCGAAGATTCCGACGGTTCCGGTACCGACCGAGCTCGATTGGAATGTCTGGCTCGGCCCGGCGCCGAAGGTTCCCTACCGGGCCCTGCCTGAAATGCGCAGAGGTTACGGTGGCGGCGTGCCGCTTTACAGTAATTGTCACTATGCATTTAGAAACTGGCACGAGTACTCGGGCGGTAAGCTGACCGACTGGGGTGCCCATCACGTCGATATTGGCTGTTGGGCAATCGGCGCCAGCGAGACCGGTCCGAGCAAGGTGACCCCGCTCAATTACGAGCTGGCGGTCAAGTACAAGGATGGTCATCCGCTGGTTGATGATCAATACAACATTGCCACGAAGTTTAATATTCAGGCCGACATGCCCAACGATGTCGAGCTGCTCATTACCAACGAAGGTGATAACGGGATCTTGTTCGAGGGGACAAAGGGTCGCTTCTTCGTGAACCGCGGTAAAATCGTCGGCAAGCCGGTCGACGACCTGAAAAAGAATCCGCTGCCAGGAGGCGCCATCGAAAAAGTTTACGGTGGCCCGGTTGCTGCGAATCACACGGCTAATTTCATCGACGGCATCAAGTCTCGCAAGCAGCCGATTTCCGATGTTTGGACTCACAACCGGATGTTGGAGATTTGCCACCTGTCGAACATCGCCATGCGACTGGGCCGTGAGCTCAAGTGGGATCCGGCCAAGCGTCAAATCGTGGGCGATGCGGAAGCGAACTCATTCCTGTCGAGGGAAAACCGCAAGGGGTTTGAGATCAACATGTGATCCGTCACGATTTAGGAAAACGCCGTCTTGTCATTCGGAAACGCATTCTTTAGCACCGGGGCGCAATCAATAAAAGGGGCTCGAGGCGCTTGGTCTTGAGTTCGCATCGAATTTTCCCGGCTAATCCTTGCCGCGCTGTCGGCCGGTCTATTAAGATTAGTTAGAACATTTCGATTTCAAATTTCGTCTTCTAGCGAATTGATCATGCAGAACGACGACGAAGGTCTTGGGGGGTCGGGCAATGGGTGGCGATAATCAAGACCGTCTTGATAAAAGCCTCGGTGATCAGCACACCATGGCAGGTGATGCAGACGTAAACAGTCTCGGTGATCAGCCTACCTTCGGTGATGCTAATCTTGAGGACGATCTATTTGAGGACGGTATGGAACGGGTCGACCTCTCTACCCGTTACACTGAAGAAGGTGTCTTAGGTAAAGGTGGATTTGGTGAGGTTACGCTAGCATTAGACACCAGGTTAGAGCGCAAAGTAGCCATTAAACGAATTCAGGGGAAGGCTGCCCGCAGCAAAACGGCAGTCCATCGGTTTTTAACGGAAGCCAAGTCCATTGCCTCGCTAAATCATCCTAATATCGTCCAAATCTATGATTATGGTCGTAGCACAGAAGGCCCTTTCTTGATCATGGAATGTGTTCAGGGCGGTAGTCTGCTGGATGAGTGTAAGGAAGGTCCTATTGAGTTGGATAAAGCTGTTAATATCTTCAGTCAACTATGTGAGGGACTAGCCAAGGCTCATGCCGCCAGCATCATTCACCGTGATATTAAGCCAGCCAATGTCCTAATGACCGAAGACGGTATTCCTAAACTCACAGACTTTGGTTTAGCCAAGGACGACACGGTAGACACAGGTATGACCACAGCCGGGGCTGTCATCGGCACGATCGACTTTATGCCGCCCGAACAACGTCAGGCAGCTGAGCTTACCGACCACCGTAGTGACCTGTGGAGCCTGGCAGCCACGTTTTACCAAATGCTTACCGGTAAGAGCCCGAAGATAATTAAGTTTTCTGACGTTCCGACTCAACTTCAGATTGTCCTTGGTAAGGCACTAGAAGACAGTAAGGACGATCGATACCAGTCGGCACGCGAAATGAAAACGGCCGTGGCTGATGCCCTGGCCGGGAAAAAGGATGCGTCACGATCATTAGGCGAAGGGGAATGCCCACGGTGTGCGACGGTCAATCCTCCTGACCGTAAATTTTGCCGGGAATGTGGTGGCAGCCTGACCGTCACTTGCCTGGCCTGTCAGATAACGATGCCCATCTGGGATAAGGCCTGTGGCAACTGTGGGGCAATACAAGTTGAAATGATATCAACCAAGCTCGAAGGTTTTCGACGGCAACGCGAAGAAGCTGAAAGTAGCCGGAATGCCTGCCGGTACCAACAGGCCATCGAATTTGCTCGAGAAATCGTCGCCATCGAGGATGATCGAATTGCTGAGTTGAAGCCTTGGGCAGACGAATTTCTCATAACGGCACAAACCGAATGGGAACAGCATTTAGAGGTAGCGAAAACAAAGTTTGCGGAGGCTGTGAAACATCGTAGTTTGTTCGATTATGATTCTGCCATCCATTCATTGGAGCTCATTCCAGAGCCGATACGAGAACCAGATATTGTGCTCTATCTTGGCGAACTCAGAGACCATTCTGCGGAATCAAAAACATTGCTTAAAACTATTGCTAAGCGACTCAAAGACCGTGATTTGAGCGGCCTTCTGGAGTTGGTAAATCGCGCCGTCGAATTGCGTGGTGACCGTACGGACCTGCCTAAACTTAGAGAACGCTTGCAGGCGAGAGAAATGCAACTGCAGGCGAGAGAAATAGAACAGGATAAATTGCGTGACGAGGCTTGCGCCGCAGCGAACACGCTCTTAAACGCCGGTGACGCAAAAGGCGGCTTGAAAAGAATGCAGGCAGTTTCAAAGTCGGGACTGGGTAAGACGGGAAAAGAACTCATGCGCCGCCTAGAGGCTATCGCAAAAGCGGAGGACGGGCTCATTGAATTAGTGAATGCGTCGCGAGCCGCTGGCATGCAACTTACTGATGGAGAAGAAGCGATCGAATTGTATCTTGCAATCGAATCCTATCTAAGCCTGAATCCGAAACACGACAAAATAATTTCAATGAAAAGTCACCTCAAGAAAAAACTCTTAAGAGACGGATTCCTAAAGCGGGCGGCATCAGGGTCCCTGCTGCGCCTTCCCACAGACATTCTATATCATCTCCCCACAGCCGTGTTTCGGGATAAAATTTCACCAGAGTTGTGGCCTACCGGAGAAAATTTCATCGGGATGCGGTTTAAGCTATTGCCTGGCGGTACATTTGCGATGGGTGATGACGAAAACGGAAATGCGAAACATCTGGTAACACTCTCCAAGTTTTTTGAGATAGCGGTGCATCCCGTGACTCAGGAACAATATGCACGAGTGATGAAAACAAATCCCAGCCATTTCGTAGCTCCCCAAAAGCCGGTCGAAATGGTTAGCTGGAAGGACGCTACAAGGTTTTGTGAGCAGCTTTCAAAGCTTTCGGGTGAGAAGGACGCGGACTATGTTTATCGCTTGCCAACTGAAGCGGAATGGGAATACGCCTGTCAAGCAGGAACAGATTCGTATCTCGCCGATGTTACGGGAGTCGCCTGGTGTTGTTCGAACAGTGGACTTCAAAGATTAGACCCTAATGACGTGTGGTCTATGGGAAGGGAGAAGGCCATTCATGTGTTGTCCAGCAATGGCTGTACTACGCATGCCGTAGGGGAGAAAACGGCTAACGCTTGGGGGCTTTATGATATGCTTGGTAACGTCGCGGAATGGTGTGCCGATTGGTCTGGCGACTACCCCAAAAGGGGAAAAAGTGTGACAGACCCCACCGGGCCGACGACTGGTTACCATCGAGTCTTCCGTGGAGGGACTTGGCGTACACACCCTTCTGTAGTTACACCAAGTTTTAGATTGGCTGGTAAGCCAAGTGATGCTACTGATTTTCTTGGATTTCGTGTGGTACGACAGCCACGGGTTTGTTAACGGCCCTACAACTCTCGTTGAGTCATAACGGCTTTAGGTTGTAAAACCGATTGTTTCTCTTGCCTAATCAAGTGGGCGATGACCCGCAGTTTTAGTTGGCCATCCGGGTCTGGCAGGCGCTGAGCCAGCAGATCAGGAACAGTTGAAGAAACGAACATTTCAAGACGGTAGACAGATTATTGGGTCCGGTAAATGTGGCACTCTTTTGCAAAATGTCCCATCGCATTATCGTATTGAACCGTGATCGTAAATTTGCCGCCTGGTTCGCAAACTCCGCCTGGTTCGCAAACTAGTGAGTACTGGCGAGCTGTCCGTATGGGTATCTTGACACTGATGGTATGGTTTCCGGGCGCGACCTGAAAAGTAAAAGTAAAGCCCTTTTTCAGCGATCCTGTACCTAAGAGTTCGCCATCAAGAGAAACTTTGGCCTTCACATCGAAGAGAAACCACTGGCCCGGCCAGTTGATGGTTCCCGTTGACGGCGCAGCAGACGTTCTGGGCCGGACGGGACGGGCACCGTAGCTCTCCAGTGGAGGCGCTGGAACGGCCTTTGGAACCGGCGTTTTTGGGTCGGTGGCTTTACTCATCAGTGGCGGACCCTCGGCCACCTGCTTCCGCAGCTTTTGTGCCAATTGCTTTGTCTGCACGTCGTCAGGCCGTAGTTCGAGGTACTGTTCGACCAGGGGCAGTTTCTCTGTAGGGGTAGTCGCCGCTTCAATCCTTGCCATAAGCTTCTGAACGCGTGCTCGGCGATCGGATTTTTGCAATTGTTCGTGCAACTTGTGTATTTGTTCATGCCTTGGATTGAGCTCCAGGAAACGAGTTGCTTTTTCAAACAACCCATCGACTCGCTTTTCTCTGACGGCATCACGAATTTCTGTCTCAAGAGAGGCGAGTTCATCACGGGCCGCTTGCACGGTTGACAATTGATCAGCAATGACGACTGGTACTCCAAATTCAGTTCGATTACCAATCTTTCTCACACCCTGCTGATGAGATTGTCGTAGTGGTTCCGGAATTTTCTCGAGTTCCCGGACTGCAGCTGCGTAGTCGTGGTTTTGCTGATGTTGATTGGCAAGCTCCACCCGTTGGTCGCGCAGTTGGTGCTGTTCATCTCGTTGGGCAGTTACCAGCTCAATCTGTTTGGCCGCTTCTTCGCGCAAGTCTTCTGTGAAAGCATGCTTGTTTTTCGCCACTATTTCCAGTTGCGACAGAGCCTTCTCGTACTCATGCTCACGAGCCAGTGTCAAGCCGGCTTCAATTGTGTCGGACAACTCGGACTGGTGGGCTACTATGAGTTCAGGTTGTTTACCACCACATTCTCCACAAACCTTGTCCCAGATCGGGATCTCGTCTTCGCACTTAAGGCACACCACCCGCAGTGGCGCAGCACACTCGCTGCAAAACTTTCGACTAGACTCGTTCTTGGTATGACACTGGGCACATTCGCCCGTCCCCAGTTCAACAGTGGCTTCAGGAGCAGACTTGCCGGCAGTTGCCAGGCTTCCCTTCAATGCATCCCGGAAATCCTGGGCCGTTTGGTATCGGTCATCCGGGATATCTTCAAGTGCTTTTTCGAGCACGTCTTGCATTGCCGGTGGTACATTCCTGAACTTAATGATTTTGGGGCTTTTGCCGGTGATCATTTGGTAGAAGGTGGCCGCCAGACTCCAGAGGTCACTGCGGGCGTCTACCGCCGTAGCATCACGCCGTTGTTCGGGAGGCATGAAGTCGATCGTCCCCAGCACGACGCCCGCCTGCGTCTGACCATGGTCGACGCTCTCTTGTCGAGCCAGCCCAAAATCGGTCAGCTTCGGTGCACCGTCCTCGGTAAGCAGGATGTTGCCTGGTTTAATATCGCGATGAATGATGCCCGCCCCGTGGGCCTTGCCGAGGGCGTCACACAACTGGCAGGTAATATCGATCGCTTCTTCGATTTCCAGTTTCCCGGTGGTTAGCCTTTCCTGCAGGCTTTGCCCTTCCACCAGTTCCATGATGATGAAGGGACCTTCGGCATCGCGACCATAGTCATGGATCTGAACAATGTTGAAATGATTCAAGGCGGCAATCGATTGGGCTTCCGTGAGAAAACGCGAGAGGGCCTTCTTGCTACGGGCCATCTCGCCCAGTACGCGTTTGATCGCCACGGGGCGTTTGAGTCGTCTGTCCAGAGCTCGCAGCACTTCTCCCATGCCCCCCTTGCCCAGTACATCCTGGATCTCGTAGCGTTCCGTCAGGTCGACGATGGGCATTTCCTGGCCCAGTTCGGCTGACAGGTCGCTGGAGAGATCCGACATCGACGAGAGGGCGTCACCGCTGGTTGCCTGATCGCCGAGGCTCCGTTCTTGCTCAGCGCGCGAGAAGTCAGCGCCAGTCGCCTGGTCACCGAGGCTTTTTTCTAGCGGGTCAGGTTGTTCCTGCGGGTCGTCGGGCATAGCTATTAGCTTAACGCCTGCGAGGGGCGTTGCAACAAGTGGGCGGCAAGCAATAGGTCACGGATGAGGAGTTTTAGCGGGCCACTGAATGGGAGCGGCAGCAGCATCTCGGTTATGTTGTGGCTGACTTGCTTGGTTATTTTACGACGGTGTCTAGCAAGCGTTACTGGCAACTGACCGAGGACGACGTTGCGCGGGTTGCCATTTGTCTATCCGTTACCAGATAAGACTTCTTCAACAAGTGTGTCACGCGATGATCTCTCGTATCACTTCGCCCTGGACGTCGGTCAGGCGGAAATCGCGGCCAATCTTTACGTAGTCGCTACAATCGGAACTGGCCGAAGCTTTCCATACCAAAGGCGCTAAAACCAGTTGCTACTATATTTCCCGAGGTCCTCCCCATCCGATTAAGGCAGCAGAGAGGCTGGCCCCACGGATGGTTTGGCCGCTGCCTCGCGCAGGATTACCCCACCTTAGCCCGCGTTATGTGGATGGAGCCACCCGATGTATTTGTCCCGATTGAATTTCCTCGTTGCCTCGCTGACGACCCTACTACTTACCGCGACCTCCTCTGCCGACGACTTGCAGTACCCGCGCCACCCGGTGGTCGCTACCGCTCCCAGGCCCACTGTAACTGCCGGCCTCCCCAAGTTGCCACCCGCCGCCAAGCCGCCGGCCCAGCCGCAGGGAGGCCTTTTTGGCAGCGCCGAATATCTGAACTGGACTCTTCGGCGCCGTGACCAGGACTACGCCATTAGCAGCCTTCCTGGGGCCATCGTAATCAGTGGTGGCGAGATCCATGAATTGCAACACAGCGGTTCCCCAGGTTTCCGGGGAACCCTCGGCTACCGGCTCTCCAATGGCTGGAAGGTAGGGGTGGTTTACACCGGCTACGAAACTGAATCGGCTGGCAGCGCGGAAGATGGGGCAGGAACCCTCTACGCCACTCGCAGCCATCCGGACCTGAATCGCCGCGCAGGCCTGGCGTCCGCTCAATCCAGCTTCGACATGACCGTGCTGGACCTCGAGGTACGGAACACCCTGGCTCTGGGCGACCGCGCCACACTCACCCTGTTGGGTAGTTTTCGTTGGGCCGACGTCGAACAAGCGTTCAGTGTGACCTATGACGAGATCGACTTTCCTGTTGGAGGCACGGTGACCAGCCTTGCCTCGCAGGACGGATTTGGGTTGCGGATTGGTGCCACGGTACGTTGGGACGTTACCGACCACCTTTACCTGATCGGCGGCGCCGAGACATCCTTGCTTCACAGCAACACCAGCATCTCCTTGGACGAGACGAATGGTTCGACATCTATCGTTGACGTGGCGGATACCTACACGCAGGTACTCCCGGTGCTGGGAATATCGACGGGCGCCGGAGTTCAGTTGGGTGACCTGACCGTTGAAATGGGATACGAGATGCAGGCCTGGTTTGACCTCGGCGACCGGCTGGGTTTCCTGGACGACCAGCACCTGGGAATGTTCACGCACACCAACCACAACCTGTTGTTGGACGGCTTCTATCTGCGCCTGGGCTGGGATTATTAATCAGTCGACTGTCTAGAGCTGACATCTTGGCTGAGCCAGCAAATCCACCAGCAGTTCGTCACATTGGAATCAATCGCGCAGACTAAGCTAAGATCTCTCGTATCACGTCGCCCCGGACATCCGTCAGGCGGAAATCGCGGCCCGCATGACGGTAGGTTAACCGTTCATGATCCAGGCCGACCTGGTGCAGGATCGTCGCATGCAGATCGTGCGTGTGCGCTGAGTCTTCGGCAGCCATGATGCCGTACTCATCGGATTTGCCGTAGACCATACCCCCCTTCACTCCCCCACCGGCCATCCAGGAAGTGAAACAGAAGTTGTGGTGCTCGCGCCCAGCGTGATTTGCATTGGTGTTAAAGGGTGTACGTCCAAACTCCGAGGTCCAGACTAGTAGTGTCCGCTCGAGCATGCCACGCTGTTTCAAGTCCCGGATGAGTCCCGCAATCGGCTTGTCAATATTCTTGGCCAGCCGGGCGTGGTCTCCCATGTTGCCATGCGAATCCCAGTTGCTGTTGGAGCCGACATCGATCAACTCAATAAACCGTACGCCACGCTCGGCCAACCTTCTTGCCATCAGGCATTGCCAGCCAAAACCGGTCGTGTCGGTCCGTTTCATGCCGTACATCTGAAGCGTCTTCTCGGTCTCGCCGGACAAGCTAAATGCTTCCGGAGCAGCCTGCTGCATCCCAAAGGCAGTTTCGAACGACCGTATGCGGGCATTCATTGCCAGGTCCGCGGACCGACTTTCCTGGTGACTGCGATTAAGGCGTCTTAATAGCCCCAGTTCCAGTTCTTGCTGTTGGCGGGAGGCAACCCTGGGCGCAACGTTAGCAATCGGGTCTTTCCCCGGGATGACATGGGTACCTTGATGACAGCCCGGCAGGAAGCAGCTGCCCCAGGTCTGGGCACCTGCGTAGGGAGCAGCAGGTGCCAGCACCATGAAGGAGGGGAGGTTCTGGTTTTCCGTACCCAGGCCATAGCTGACCCACGAACCAACACTGGGACGGGCAAACTGTGCTGAGCCGGTATGGGCGGCAAGCGTCCCCTTGTCATGTCCGTCACTGTCACAGTGCATGGCGTTGAGTACACAGATGTCGTCAATGACCTCTCCAACATGGGGGAAGAGATCGCTAACCCAGATTCCGTTCTTGCCATATTGCTTGAAGTTCCAGCGTGGCTTAATCAGGTAGCGGGTAAACTCGCCCGACTTGTTGAGCCAGCGCGAGGCAACGATCGATTTGCTGTGATCTTTTGCCAGTTGAGGTTTGTAATCGAACGTGTCGACATGGGAGACGCCGCCGGTCGAATAGATAAAAATCACGCAATCGGCTGCCGGGGCAAAATGTGCCGGCCGAGAAGCGAGCGGGTCCGACGGCTCAGCCTGCAGGTTTTCGCACATGCCGGCAAATGCTGTCATGGCAAAACCGCCAGAGGCACCTTGCAGGAATTGTCGCCGATCAGGATTAAATGGCATCTTCATGATGGGTCCGAAGGTTTCTAGTCAACAAACAAAAAACGGTTACTGGTTAGAATGACACGGCCTAAGGCCGACCAGGCTTGTTGCTCGGAGGCTGACTGGTCTGGGTTGGGAAGTTTCTGGCGGTAGGTGCTAATAAAGTTGACGGCAGCATCGAAATCGGGCTTGGCTGGCTGTCTGCCGTGCCCCAGTTCAAATGCCAGTTGCATACGTTGTTCGGTTGTCTCTGCTGCGGAGAGGATTCGCTTTGCCAGGGCGTCCGCTTGATCGTGAACGAATTTGGAGTTCATCAGAAAAAGCGCCTGGGTTGGAGTGACCGTCGGTTGACGTTTGCCAATGCTGACATTCGGGTCTGCGGAATCGAACAGTTGCAGGTAGGGGTTACGTCGATTTCGTTGTTGCATTAAATAGACGCTGCGCTGGTTTGACTGATAAACCGCGTGAAACGGATGGTGAATCGTAAATCCCCATGTGTTTACATCGGGAAAAGGGTGAGGTCCCGGTTTGCTACGGTCGAGATTTCCACTAACTGCCAACATGGCATCTCGCATCGATTCGGCATCCAGTGGGCGCCGCGTATGTCTCCAGAGGAGTCGGTTCTCGGGATCAATTTGGAGTCCTTTCGGCTGGTCGACGCTGGCCAACTGATAGACGCGGGATTGCATGATGACACGATGTAAATGCTTGATGGACCAGTTGGCTGCAATGAATTCTGCAGTCAGCCAATCGAGCAGTTCCGGATGGGTCGGCCTGGCTCCGCGGAATCCAAAATCACTTGGGGTAGAGACGATGCCGCGGCCGAAATGCCATTGCCAGACCCGATTGACGAGCACCCGTGCGGTCAGCGGGTTCTTGGGTCTTGTTATCCAGTCGGCAAGTTGCAGACGACCGCTCCCCTTGTTGCCGGTTGGTAGCTGGTCACCGCCAAGAACTTCCAGGAAACGTCGTGGCACCTGGTCTCCCAGCTTGGCGGGCTCACCGCGTAGCTGAATGTGGGCGTTAACCGGTGTTCCTTCCTGTACGCCGTAGGCAACTTCGTAGGGCGGAGTTGTCGACAATTGCGTCTGTTGTTTCTTCAGCTGTGCTAACTGCTTCTCTATTTCAACGATCCGTTTTTTGTCGGCCTCGGTTTGCACATGCGCCATGACCTCGGGACTGCCGAGTGGAGCAAAGGCTGTTTTCAGTAAGCCAATGTTGTCGATGTCCCGCGCGCTGGCCGGGCCTGGGACGTGCCCGGTGGCATCGCAAATAAAACAATCGGCGATGCCATTCCAGTTAGGCGCTGTCTTTTTTTGGGTGAAGTGAGTCAGGTCACCGGGCGCCCCGACCACTCCCGCATAGGTCTTTTCGCTGGGGTTGATGGTAATCTGTAGCGTGTACCATTTCCCAGTTTCGAGCGACCGCAGGATTTCCCACTTGGCGCCGTTTCGGAGAGCAAATTGCGCTGGTGTCACGCTGAATTCGACGGCCAGTGACTGCACCACCCCCTGCCCCAGGTAAAAGCGATAGGCCCCTTTTTGATTGGCCCCTGCCTGGGTGCGGAAATCGATGTTGAAGGAGATCGTTTTACTGCTGGCGGCCTTGAGTCCATTGGGAAAGACGTACCGAATGCCATCGGTTTTCAAGCCACTGCCCAGGTGAACCCCGCGCGTTCCGTGGGGGTGCACATTTCGATAGGGGCTCTGCGATTCTTTGCGGACTTCGATCTGGCCCGCGCAAACCCAGGGAGATTTTAAGGGCTTACCGAGTTCTTGTGCTTCCATCCCCAGGTCCGGTGCACCGGCGACCGAGTCGGCGTCTTTTTCCTGGCGTTCCCGTTGTAGCCTGGCGGTTTGCTTGTTGAGTGAGTCCAGTGCCGATTTTTTGTGGGCTTCGAGTTGGCTGGCCTTTTCGGGAGGGACGAGTGCCGGGAAATGGGAGGGGCGTTTTTGTTCTTCCCCGCCAGGGAAAGCCCAGGTAGTACTCTGCATGATCCCGTAGAGGGCGTAATAATCTGCGCTAGAAATCGGATCATACTTATGGTCATGACAGCGGGCACAACCAATCGAAAGCCCTAGCAGCGAACGACCTAAGGAATCAATTGCGTCGGCAAAATCCAGGTGCTGGTAGTCTGGTGATGGTTTGTATCCATAGCGTTTTCCAATTGCCAGGAAACCGGTGGCGGTGACACGGGAAGCATAAA
>Ga0310342_100002024_pt1 | contig 12890 bp, 14 predicted proteins | sample S15DNA20500_MG_FD_206155 | JGI IMG/M metagenome (GOLD analysis project Ga0310342, IMG submission 206155) | Marine microbial communities from station ALOHA, North Pacific Subtropical Gyre - S1503-DNA-20-500_MG | ecosystem: Environmental > Aquatic > Marine > Oceanic | place: Pacific Ocean: North... | reverse complement strand
GGCAAGATGCTCGCCGAGGCCATGGAGAAGGTGGGCCGCGAGGGGGTCATCACCGTCGAGGAAGCCAAGTCGATGGAGTCCGTCCTCGAAGTGGTCGAGGGAATGCAGTTCGACCGCGGCTATCTGTCGCCGTACTTCGTGACCGACCCGGAGCGCATGGAGGTCGAGCTCGAAGAGCCCCTGCTCCTGCTCCACGAGAAGAAGATCAGCAACATGAAGGACCTGCTGCCCCTGCTCGAGCAGGTGGCACGCCAGGGCAAGCCGCTGATGATCGTCGCCGAGGACATCGACGGCGAGGCACTCGCCACGCTGGTGGTCAACAAGTTGCGCGGCACGCTCAACGTGGCGGCAGTCAAAGCCCCCGGCTTCGGAGACCGCCGCAAGGCGATGCTCCAGGACATGGCCATTCTCACGGGCGGCCAGGTCATCGCTGAGGAACTGGGACTCAAGCTCGAGAACGTGACCCTCAAGGACCTGGGCAAGGCCAAGCGCGTCGTGATCGACAAGGACAACACGACGATCATCGACGGCGGTGGCACGAAGAAGGACATCGAGGGCCGCTGCCACGAGATCCGCCGGCAGGTCGAGGAAACCACGTCCGACTACGACCGCGAGAAGCTCCAGGAGCGGCTCGCGAAGCTCGTGGGTGGCGTGGCCGTCGTGAAGGTGGGCGCCGCCACGGAAACCGAGATGAAGGAGAAGAAGGCGCGCGTCGAGGATGCGCTCCACGCGACCCGCGCTGCCGTCGAGGAAGGCATCGTCCCCGGCGGAGGTGTGGCGCTGTTGCGGGGCCAGAAGGCACTCGAGAGCCTGAAGCTGAGCGAAGAGCAGCAGCACGGCGTCAACGTCATCCGGCGTGCCGTCGAGGCTCCGCTGCGATTCATCGCGGAGAACGCCGGAATCGACGGCTCCATCGTCGTCGACAAGGTGAAGAACCTGAAGGGCACGAATGGCTTCAATGCCGCCACCGAGGAGTACGAAGACCTGATGAAGGCCGGCGTCATCGACCCGACCAAGGTCGTTCGTACCGCCCTCCAGAACGCCGCGAGCGTGGCGAGCCTGCTGCTCACCACCGAGGCAATGGTGGCCGAGAAGCCCGAAGAGAAGGGCGCAGCGCCCGGCGGCATGCCGGGCGGCATGCCCGACATGGGCGGCATGGGTATGTAGCCGGGGCCCGAGCCCCCAACGCTGAAAGGCCCCCGGAGCTCACGCTTCGGGGGCCTTGCTTTTCTCGGTTGGCGCGCGTCCCGCGGACATCGAGGCGCCCTGGAAACCCGACGCCCGTGTATGATGCGGGGCCGTCGAACCCACCCAGAGGAGTTGCAGATGAAGCTCTACACCGGCATGGGCCCGAACCCGCGTGTCGTGCACATCTTCCTGGCCGAGAAGGGAATCGATATCGAACGCGAGACGGTCGACCTGATGACCGGCGAAAACCGGCAGGAGCCGCACCTCGCGCGAAACCCCGCGGGCCAGCTCCCGTGTCTCCAACTCGACGACGGCAGCTACCTCGCAGAGATCACCGCAATCTGCGAGTACCTGGAGGAGGTCTTCCCGAATCCGCCGCTCGTCGGGACGACGCCCGAGGAGCGCGGAGCGACGCGCATGTGGACCCGGCGCATCGACCTCAACATCATCGAGTCCATCGGCCACGGCTTCCGCTTCGGCCCGGGGATCGATCTCTTCAAGGACCGCATCCACGTGATCCCGCAGGCCGCGGAGGACTTCCAGCAGATCGCGCAGGAGAAGCTCGCCTGGCTCGACGGCCTCATCGAAGGACACGAGTTCGTCACCGGAGACCGATTCACCCTCGCGGACATCCTTCTCTTTGCATTCCTCGAGTTCGGCGGCCAGGTCGGGCAGCCCCTGGACTCGAAGCTCGAAACCCTGCAGGGCTGGTTCACGCGCGTCGCAGCGCGGCCCTCGGTCGAGGCCAGCCGCTGAGCACGGTCGGTGTCGTCGCCAACCCGATGGCGGGCCGCGATGTGCGACGGCTGCTGGGCCGCGCCCTCCAACAGACGCCCGAGATGAAGCGCAACCAGATCCAGCGCGTCGTGGTGGGCGCGGTGGCCGCGGGGGCGCGTCGCGTCGTGCTCATGCGCGACTGTTTCCGCAGCAGCCAGAGCGCCATCGAGGGGCTGCGGCTACACGCGGACGTATCCGTGCTCGACGGCCCGATCGAGACCAACGCGTCGGACACGACTACCGCAGTCGCGCGGCTCCGCGAAATCGGTTGCGGGGCGCTCGTCGTGCTCGGGGGCGACGGCACCAACCGCATCGTCGCCAGCACCTGGCGCGACGCACCGATCGTGCCGGTCTCGATGGGCACCAACAACGTGTTCCCCGAACTCGTCGAGGCCACCTCGGCCGGCGCCGCCGCGGGTTGCGTGGCGAGCGGCACCGTCCCGGTCGACGAGGCGACGCGTCCCTGCAAGCGGATCGAGGTCGAGTTTGCCGACGGCGCGGGCGACCTCGCCCTGGTCGACCTGGCCGTGCTGGACGGTGACCACCCGGGCAGCCTGCTGGCCTTCGATCCGGAGCAGCTCCGACACCTCGTTCTGACCCGCGGCGAGCCGGCCGCCGTTGGCACGTCGCCAATCGGCGGGCTCCTCGAGCCGGTGACGCGCGACGACGATTGCGGCGTCCAGGTCACCTGCACGGCGCCGGGCGGCGGCGGCCAGCCGCTGCTCGTCGCGGTCTCGCCAGGCCTCTACCGCACCGCGCACGTGCGCGAAGCCCGACGCCTGCCGCTCGGCCAGTGGACCCGGCTACAAGGCCCCGGAGTGGTCGCCTTCGACGGGGACCGCCAGCGCCGTCTCGGCCGGGACGAAAGCCTCCGCGCCCGCGTCGTCCGCGACGGACCCCGCGTCATCCGCGTCGCCGCCACGCTCGCCGCCGCCGCCCGCCGTTGCGCCTTCTCGCAACGCCCACCGTGGCACGACGACGTGGGCGGCCGCTTCGACTGCTGCTGAAGGGAACGGCCCCGCGCGCTCGAACCCGCGGACCCCGAACCGCTCTTCCCCAGCCGGCTAGGCGTCGCCGCGCGGCACCTTCGTCCCCGTGTACTCGCAGAACGCGCCGGGCACCGCGACCTTGAAGCGGGGGCTCTCGAAGCCGACGTCGCCCAGCGTGGCGACGATGGTTCCGGGAGGCACGGACTGTTCGACCGTGTCCCAGTAGTAGTCCATCAGCACCTTCGCCCTGCGGCTGCCGGTAGACACGAGGGTCATGCCGGGAATCACGCGGGCCCACACGAACCGGGTGAGGCGATGGCCCAGCTTGGACTCGGGCACATGACCCTCGAGGATCCAGAGCTTCCCCCCGGGCTTGAGCACCCGCAGGTACTCGCGGAAGGTTGCGGCCAGATCGGAGACGTGGCGCAGGGCGATGCCCATGGTGACGAAGTCGAAGTAATCGTCCGCGAAGGGAAGCCTCTCGGCAACGCCGCGCGTGAGCGGTCCGCGGAAGACCTTCCGCGCCTCGCCCATCATCCCCATGCTCGGATCGACGCCGAAGACACGGCCCTCGGGCCCGACGATCTTCGCCGCGCCGCGCGCAACTGCCGCCGTTCCGATGGCGACATCGAGGACCTTCATCCCCCGTCGCAGCCCCGCGGCGCGTAGCGAGATGCGCCTGTACAGGAGCCCGCCGTTCAGGAACAGCATCTCGATCGTGTTGTAGTGCTTGGCCGTCTCGTTGAAGAGATCGTCGACGTACGCCTGACGCTTCGCGCCCTCGTCGTAGTAGCCGTCGAGCGGCGAGTGGGGCGGAACAGCGCTCACTGTGTCTCCAGAACCTCCGGGCGGCCCATGTTGGACGCCACGGACGAAACTTTCAAGGCGTGATCGGATCCGGAGCGGTGCCGGTCGCCAGCAGTCGGAAATCGAACGAGTCCCGCCCGACGGCTAGTGCCGCCGCCGACCGGGAAACGCACATGAACCATCCTCGCGACGGACTGGGATCCGCGCGCGCAGGACGTTCAGCCGAGGCGCGCCCGCGCGGTCTCGATGTCGCCGTCCATGATCGTCTTGCGCCTGTTCTCGCTCGCGGACGCGGCAGCCTCCTGTGCAAGACGCGCGGCATAGCCCTCTACAGCCGCGACGGCCGCGCCGAGCGCCGTGCCCGACACGCGGAGCCCTCCGCTGTGCTTGGTGAGAAGCCGCTTGATCACCGCGTTCGGAAGATCGGCCATGTTCCCCTCCGGTCATTCGTGGAATTCCGGTGGGATCCTAGGAGCGCGAGAGTCTCGCTGTCAATCTCCCATACAAACAGCGTTTCAGGCCCCGCCCCCGGAATCCACCAGAAAACGAACCACAGCCTCCGCGAGCACGGGACCGTCGTAGTCGACCGGAACGATGTGCGCCGAGCGTCGGTACATCTGGCGCTCGACGACCCGGGAAGCCACACCTTCGACGATGGCCCGGGCGTCGTCCGGGTGCGCCGTCGAGTCGAGCGCGCCGTAGGCGATCAGCAGCGGAATCTCGATGCGGGGGAGCGCCGCGAGCACCCGGGCCTGGAGCTTCTGGAGCTCGTGAATCGAGGCCACCGGCATGCTCCGGAGGCTCGGGTGGCGCGCCCGGGCCTCGGGGTCGCTGATGTCGGATCCGGTCGTCTTCGGGATTCTGGGGACCAGGTGCTTCAGGTAGCGGGCGAGCCCGACGCCGGGCTGACGCAGCCGGATCGGAGTGCCGACGCACACGGCCGCTTCGTAGAGACCTTCGGAGGCCAGCAGCAGCGTCACCAGGCTGCCCATCGACAGGCCGACGCCGAAGACCGGGGCATGCGCCTCGCGGAGCGCGCGGGCCTCGCCCCGTGCGCTCTCGACCCAGGCCTCGTGCGGCGTCCGGCGACACTCCTCGACATCTTTGCCGTGGCCTGGCAGCAGCGGACCCACGGCGCGTATCCCCGCGCGAGAGAGGGCCTCGGCCAGCGGTCGCACCTCGTAGGGCGTGCCCGTGAGGCCGTGCAGGCAGAGCGCGGCGGCAGACCCGCGGCCGGGCAGGTCGAAGGGACCCGCATCCACGACCGGAGTCCGGGCGTCAGTCGAGGGCACGCCCGGCCTCTTCGGCGGCGCGCAAGACCTCGCGAAGCGGCGCACCGCTTCGCACCGCAGCGGCCTTGCAGTCGTCATACTCGGCCGAGACGTGCACGCCGCCGTCCGGATCGAAGACGCGCTTCACACCGATCCGACCGTAGCGGGTCTGCACGCGCCTCTGCTCGCGGTCGAGGACGATGCGGTCGCTCTCGGTGACCCGCACGCCGATCGCCGTCGACTCGGCGAAGAGGATCCGCGCCAGAGCATCCCGGTCGGAAGGACGCGCCAGCACGCGCACCAGGAAGCCCGGCCGGTTCTTCTTCATCTGCAGCGGCTGGAGCGAGACGTCCAGGGCGCCGCCCTCGAAGAGGCGCTCCATCAGGTGATCGAAGTGCTCCGGCACCAGGTCGTCCAGGTTCGTCTCGAGCAACACCACCCGGTCGGCCCCCGCGCCCCCGGAGCGACCGATCACCGCGCGCAACACGTTGGGCAGCGGACCTTCGCGCGCCTCACCCGCCCCGAGACCCACCGAGTCTATGGTCATCGCGGGCAGCGGGCCGAAGCGCTCGACTATGCTCACGAGGATCGCCGCGCCCGTCGGCGTGACGGTCTCCCAGTCGACGTGAGCGGGCACGACCGGGATCCCGCGCAGCAACTCGAGAGTGGCGGGCGCGGGCAGCGGCAGCGTGCCGTGCTCCGTTTCGACCGTTCCCCCACTGCCCAGAGCCACCGGTGAGGCCGTGACGCTTCCCACCTCGAGAAGCGCCAACGCTGCCGCCGCGCCGGTGATGTCGACGATGGCATCCACCGCGCCCACCTCGTGGAAGTGGACCTCGTCGATGGAAACGTCGTGAATCTTCGCCTCGGCGCGGGCCAGCGCCTCGAAGATCGCCAGCGCGCGCTCCTGCACGCCAGCGTCGAGCTTTGCGCGACGCAGCAGGCGCTCGATGGCGCGGAAGCGACGCTCTTTGCCGCGCGCCCCACCCTTGCCCTTTGCGCGCCGGCCCGGGAGCCGCACGTCCACGTAGCGGGCCGCGACGGCTCCACGCATCACGCGGCGTACTACCAGCTTGTAATCGAGTTCGAGCCCCGCGAGTTCGGCGGTGAGCGCTTTGCGCGACAGCCCCGCGTCGAGGAAGGCTCCCAGGAACATATTGCCGGAGGCCCCGGAAAAACAGTCCAGATGCAGGCTGCGCGCCAAGGATCAGAGCCGATTGATCAGGGTCGCGACATAGGCGGCGCCGAAGCCGTTGTCGATGTTCACGACGCTGACGTTCGAGGCACAACTCGTGAGCATCCCGAGCAGCGCCGCGACGCCGCTGAACGCAGCCCCGTACCCCACGCTGGTCGGCACCGCGATCACCGGCTTGTCGACGAGCCCGCCGACCACCGACGGCAGCGCGCCCTCCATACCGGCGATGACGATGAGCACTCGCGCCGCACGGAGTACCTCGCTCGCGGCGAGAAGCCGATGAAGGCCAGCGACACCCACGTCGGCCAGCAACTCGACCTTGTTGCCGAAACGCCGCGCCACGCCGATGGCCTCGCAGGCCACGGGCAGATCCGAGGTGCCGGCGCATACCACCGCAATGGCGCCCTTGCCGACGGGGGCGACTTCCGCGGGGCCGAACCAGAGCAGCCGACCCTCGGCATCGTACTCGCCGCCACCGGTGCGGCCGGCGACGGCTTCTGCGCACTCCGGCGACACGCGAGTCGCGAGCACCGGCTGCTCGGAGCGACGCAGCGCACCGACGATCTCGGCGATCTGCTCCGGAGTCTTGCCGGGCGCGTAGATGACCTCCGGCAGGCCCGCACGCAGCGCGCGGTGCGTGTCGACGCGGGCACCCGCCACGTCGACGAACGGCAGCTGCGCCAGCGACTCGACGGCCTCGTCCGGCTCGACCTCTCCGTCGCGCACACGCTCCAACAGCTCACGGATCCGTTCGCGCTCCATGCTACGACGGTATCAGAAGTGGCTCGAGGGCGCGCCGCGAGAACGCACGGGTCGCCGGAACACGCGGAGTGGGGATGAACGCCGGTCAGGGCTCGGTGCGCGGTGCGTCCTGGGCAATCACGAAGAGCGCGTTCGGCTCCCCCCCGTCGGCTCGAAGCTCGGTGATGCTGACGACGCTGTCGCCGCGCCGGGAGAGCAGGCGGTCCAGGGTGCGTCCGGCACCCCCGCTCAAGAGCACGGGGACCGAGAGCGTGACGCGCGCGCCCAGGTGGTCGGCGACCGCCGACAGCGCGCGGGACACGACGATGTTTCCGACCTCGCGCAACGCCGACCGGCGTTGCGTCACGTCGGCGGCCCCGAGACGGTCGCACACCGTGTCCCGTCCGGACGGCGAGAAGAGCAGCGCCACAAGCCCCGAGACACTGCCCTCTACCTCGAAGACGATGCCCGTGTCGGCGCCCCCTGCCGCTGCGGTCTGCGCCAGCGAGGGCTCGCGGGCCCGGAAGCCGTCGCCGAGCAGCGCGCCAAAGCTCGCCGCCGCGGCATCGCCGCACAGCCGGGCCAGTTCGCTCGGACGAGACAAGAGTTCGCGGGCAGCCTCCTGCATCAGACCAGCTGCCTCGGTTCGAGCACGAATACCGGGCGTCCATCGCCGAGGATGGTGAGCCCGGCGAGCGCCCGCACGGACGCGAGCAGCTCCGGAACGGGCTTCACGTAGATCTGCTGCTGCCCCGCCACGCGGTCCACCCGGACTGCGAGCTTCTCTCCGCGGACTTCGGTGAGGACGAGCGTCGCAACGCTCGTATCAGGGTCGGACTCGAGCGCCAACCTTTCGGCGAGCGAAAAAACGGGAATCGGCTCGTCGTCGATCAGCGTGAAGGCCTCGCATCCGCTCGTCTCGATCGCCTCCCGCGGAAGCTCGACGATGCGCTCGACCCGGGCGATGGGGAGCGCCACGCACTCGCCCGCTACGTCGAGCAGCAGCACGCGCTGCACGGCGGCCGTGATCGGAACCCGGAGGGTCGTGGTGGTGCCGCTTCCGGGTGTCGTCACGAACTCGACCGAGCCACCCAGGGACTCGAGCGTAACGCGCACCGCGTCCATGCCCACACCGCGTCCAGAGATCTCGGAGACACGGTCCGCCGTCGAGAAGCCCGGCCGGAACACGAAGCTGGTGAGCTGCTCGGCAGGCAGATCCTCCGCGATGTCTGGATGCACGAGGCCCGCTTCGATGGCGCGTCGCCGCACGGCGTCGAGATCCATGCCGGCCCCGTCGTCGCTCACGGCGATGCAGATCGAATCCTTCTCGCGGCGCGCGTCGATGGAAACGCGCCCCACCCCGGGCTTGCCCGCGGCCGCACGCATCTCCGGCGCCTCGATGCCGTGGTCGACGGCGTTGCGGACCAGGTGAACCAGCGGATCGGAGAGCCGGTCGAGAATCGATCGGTCGAGTTCGAGTTCGCCGCCTCGGATCTCCACCTCGACCCGCTTGCCGCCCGCCCGGGCCACGTCGCGGGCCATGCGCGGCAGGGGCTCGACGATGCGCAGCAGCGGGGTGGTGCGCAGCTCGAGAGCGCGCATCTGGAGTTCGCCCACGACGCGGTCCATGCGATCGAGTCCGGCCGCCAGCTGGGTGACGTCCCCCGCTTCGCCCGGATCCGCCGCCGTGCGCACCTGGCTCGAGTTGAGGATCACCTCGCCCACGGTCGAAAGGAACCGGTCGAGCGTCTCGGTCGAAACGCGCACCGAAGGAGGCGGCCGCGGGGCGTCGAGGACTTCGGGCTCGGCTGCGGCCGCCGCCGGAGCGACGGCCTCAGGCCTTTTTTTGGGCGCCCTCCGGCTGGGACCCGTCCGGCGCCAGGGCGGCCGTGAGCTCCGCGTCGCGTGGTGGCGGCGTGCCGGTGCGGCGCACCGCGTCGACCATGCGCTCCAACCCCTCGAGGCCACGAAAGAGAAGGGCCAATCCCGCGGCGTCGAGCTGGACCTCCCCCGACCGGACCGCCTGCATGCGGTCTTCGAAGCGGTGGGACACATCGGTGATCGACGCGTACTCGAGGGACGCGGCCATCCCCTTGATGGAATGGGCCATGCGGAACAGGACGTCGACGGACTCCACAGACGCGGGGTCCTTCTCGAGTTCGAGCAGGGCCCGGCTCATCTCCGCGAGGTGCTCCGCCGCCTCCTCGAGGAAGACATCCCGGTACTTCCCGATGTCCAAGGCTACCGGTCTCCCTTCTCCAGCACCTTGTCCAGGGTCTCGACCACCACCTCGGGCAGGAAGGGCTTCGCGATGAAGTCCTTCGCCCCCGCAGCCAGCGCCTCGTTCACCAGGGTCTCCTGGCCGAGGGCACTGCACATGACGACACAAGCCGCGGGATCCACCTCGAGAATGCCCCGGACCGCGTCGATTCCCGAGCTCCGCGGCATCACGATGTCCATCGTGACGAGCTCCGGACGATGGCTCTTGAACTTGTCCACCGCCTCGATGCCATCGGACGCCTCCGCAATCACCTCGTGTCCCTCCGCTTCGATGATCTCCCGGATCATCTGCCGCATGAAGGCTGCGTCGTCAGCTACCAGAATTCGCGCCATCTTCTCCCCCTGAGTCACACGCTCCGCTCGAGCGCGCTGTCGATTACCTCCCCCGCCCGAGCGAACAGCCGCTCCGGATCGAGGATAAACACCATGCGGCCATCGATCGGCCGCTCTTCCGCGACGAGCGCGGGACCCGTGGCCCGCGCCGCACAACCCGCGACCAGGCCGAGGATCCGGTCGACGAAGATTCCAAAGCGCGCTCCCCCGCCCGCCCGGGGCGTCACCACCAGGACGTGCGTCGGGTCGTTGGACTCTGCTTTCGGCAGATCCAGGAGCACCGAACGCTCCAACACCGGGAGGGCGTCCCCGTGGTGGTTCATGACCCCCGCGGTACCGGCCGGGAGGGTCGGGATCGAGCTCAGCGGTCCGACCTCCGCCACCTCCGCGACGCAGGCGATCGGAAGCGCGTAGACGCTGTCGCCGACATCGAAGGCGAGGAGCCGATCCTCATCGAGCGGGGTTCCCGGCGACGCATTCACGAGGGCTCCTCCGCGCTTCGTGTGTCGAAGCGGCGCACCACTTCCGCGAGCTGGTCGGCCAGGTCGCTCATCTTCAACGAGCCGCGGGCCATCTCCTCCATCGAAGTAACCTGGCTCTGCGACGTGCCGACCACACCTTCGATCGCCACGCAGTTTTGTTCGGCGGCGCGAGACACCTGGTCCATGGCACCCACCAGCCGATCGATGTCCTGGGTCTGAGAATCCGTGTCCAGGAAGATCTCCTCGGCGCGGGTCGCGGCCTCACCGACGGCCTGCCGGATGTGCTCGAGCGCGTGCGCGATGGCGTCCACGTCCTCGCGTCCCTCGCGGACGCCGCGGCTCGATTCGCGCATCTCGTCCGCCACGTCGTTCGTGTCGGTCTGGATCTCCGCGATGAGCTGAGCGATCTCCTCGGCGCTCTCGCCGGCGCTCTCGGCGAGCTTGCGGATCTCCTCTGCCACCACCGAGAAACCGCGTCCCGCCTCGCCCGCTCGGGCCGCCTCGATCGATGCGTTGAGCGAGAGCAGGTTCGTGCGGTGCGCCACGCTCGTGATGAGTGCGGTGATCTGGTTCACGTGCCGGGTCTTCTCCTCGAGGGCAAAGACCCGCTTCACCGACACCTCGACCCGTTCGAATACGGTTCTCATCTTCTCGATCGCGAGCCGCGCGACGTCTACGCCGGAGTTCGCCTTCTGGTTGGCCTCGGCTGCAAAGCCGAAGGCCTCGCGCGCGCGGTCCGCGTTTCGCTCGATCGTCGATGCGATCTCGTGCAGCAGCTTCGACGCGTCGTCGAGGGACTTCTGCTGTTTGGTGACGCTGCACGCCAGCTCGGAGACGGTCGCCGAGATCTGGCCATTCTCCGAGCCGGCCTGGTCCGCGGAACGCCGGAGCTCTCCCGCAGCGAGCGATACCCGAGCGTTGATGCCCTGCACCTGCTCGACCAGGTCGCGCAGCTTGGCCGCCATCCGGTGGATGCTGTGGGCGAGCGTGTGCGTCTCGTCCGGAAGACGCGCGGACACCGCGATGCCCACCGGGACGGCGAGGCGGCCGTGCCCGATCGCTTCGGTGGCGCCGCTGAGTTCGCGAAGGCCGCGCGTAAGACCGCGCGAGAGCAAGGCGCCGAGCGCACCGCCCAACCCGAGCGCGAGGCAATGCGCGAGCCAGGGCACGATAGGAACACCGACCCGCTCGAGCAGATACGGAAGGCCGACCGCGACGGCGCCCACTGCGAGAGAGGCCGCCACGCACTTGTGGGTGAGAGACACGCGCACAGCGGGGTGTATCGGCGAGAAGGCGCCCTGCCTTGAAGTGTGTAAATGGGGGAAATTCCAAGAAAAACCAGAAACTTGGCTCTAAGCGGCGGGCTCGCTCAGACCTCGAAGTGGCGCCAGCCGCGCGGCCGCGGACGGCGGCCGGAGACGACCCTGCCGATCTCGGTCACCGCCACCCCCAGGCGCCGCGAGAGCCGCGCCGCAGAGGGCCCCTGGGGCCGGAGGGTGAAGACCAACTCGTAGTCCTCCCCCCCACCGAGCGCCAACGCCAGGGGCTCGAGGTCGAGTTCGGCGCAGGCGCGCCGAAAGCCCCGGGGCATCGGCAGCGCAGCCGGCTCCAGATCCGCCGCCAGGCCCTCCGCGTCCAGCACGTGGCCGAGGTCCGCCTCGAGCCCATCGGAGACGTCGATGCACCCGCCGACCTCGCGAACCCGGACCAGGGCGAGTCCCGCCCGCAGACGGGGCTCAGCCACGTGCCGGACGCGCCCCCGCCGCTCCGCCCGGGCCCGATCGAGCGCCGCTGCGCCGAGCACCCCGGTCACGAGCACCCGGTCGCCGGCGCGCGCCCCGCGGCGGGTCAGCGCCGCTCCACGCCGCACGGCGCCCAGCGCCGTAATCGCGAGAGACACCTCGCCCGCCTGGGAGCAGTTGCCCCCGACCAGCGGACAGCCGTGCCGAGCCGCCTCGTGCAGCAGTCCCGCCACCAGTCCGTCGACGACCTTCACCGGCACATCGCCCGGCGCTCCGAGCGCCAGTACGAACCCCGTGGGCCGCGCGCCCATCGCCGCCAGGTCCGAGAGGTTCGCGACGAGCGCGCGCCGGCCGATGCTGCGCGGGCTCTCGTTTGCGAAGCGGAAGTGCACGTTTTCGACGCACGCGTCCGTCGAGACGACGAGGTCGTCCCCCGCGCGCGACCGGAGCAGCGCGGCATCGTCGCCGATTCCGAGCACGACCGAACGACCGGAGACCTTCGCCGCCGCACGCTCGATCCGCGAGATCAGCCCCCGCTCTCCGAGATCTCGAAGCCGCACGACGCCAGCCTACAGCAGGTTTCCGCGCCGCAGCGAAGGAACCGCCGGTCGTCGATGACGTGCGCAGATCAGCTGGGCTTGACGACCAGCGGGCGCGCCGCCCGCGGAGTACGCCGCGGCGGCCGCAAGCGCGACGCGCGGGGCGCCGGCGCCGGCTCGAGCGCCGCATCGAGCACCTCGTCCATGTGCTCGACGGGAATGAACGTGACGCGCCGCTTCAGTTCCGCCGGGATGTCCCTCAGGTCGCGCAGATTCTTCTTGGGCAAGATCACCCGCTTGATTCCCGAGCGCGTCGCGCCCAGCACCTTCTCGCGCAGGCCACCAATCGGGAGCACCCGCCCGCGCAGCGTCACCTCGCCCGTCATCGCCACGTCTGCGCACACCGGCCGGCGCGTCGCCAGCGACACCATCGCCGTTGCGATCGCTACGCCCGCGGAAGGCCCGTCCTTCGGAATCGCCCCCGCCGGCACGTGCACGTGCACCTCGTGGCTCGAGAAAACCGCCGGGTCGAAACCGAGGACCGTG
>Ga0310342_100002021_pt1 | contig 12898 bp, 11 predicted proteins | sample S15DNA20500_MG_FD_206155 | JGI IMG/M metagenome (GOLD analysis project Ga0310342, IMG submission 206155) | Marine microbial communities from station ALOHA, North Pacific Subtropical Gyre - S1503-DNA-20-500_MG | ecosystem: Environmental > Aquatic > Marine > Oceanic | place: Pacific Ocean: North... | reverse complement strand
AATGGCTATGTCGAGTCGACGGGCGGCGACCGATACTCCGGCTGACCAAGAGCGTGCCCCCTGAATGTCGATTGCATTTGAGATTTCAGACCACCGGGTCTTGACTGCTGATCAAGCCTCAACACCATCGAAAAGTGCTGCATCAACTTTCGCTGGACTAGCGCAGCGTCGCATGCTCATCCAGCGCTGATAATGTTACTGCCTTTTTTTCCCACACTAAGCAGCAAGCCGTCGTAGCCGACCTTTATGTGGTGCGGGTCCATAAGATTCTGTGCCTCATCATGGCTGACCAATCCATTGTCGCCGATGTGCATGGCGACCACTGGCGTACGTTGTTCGATCATATTCATGCGAATCATACGCTCCTTCATCTTCAGAAACGTCTCGATATCGTTATGGCCAGGACGCAGCGGCTTGCCTTTCTTGCTGATTACCGTGCATTCCATAATAACCGCATCGAAGCGGAGATTCGCAGCCTTCCTCCACGTTTCTTCTCGCCAGAACCCCGTGTCCCAGGCCAGCAACACAGTGACGTTCTTAGCACTGACCACGTAATTCAAGTATGGACTTGGATAGTGATGGTTGGCGTGCAAGCTAAACACCTCCAGATCACCCGCCTGAAACTGTTGAAAGGGAGCAATTCGGTGAAAGGTGATCCGCTGTTTCGTCAGGTCCCCTGCTTTGGCCCTCAGGGCCTTTTCCACTCCCGGCCCGCCGTACACATGCAGGATGGGCAAGTTGGCCACACCCGAGAGCACCGAGCTTCGCACACTTAGGAAAAACGGATCGAAGTGATCGATGTGCGGATGGGTCACCAACAAATGCTCCAATTTTGTCAGATTCATCCCGAAGCGGTGCATGTGGGCAGTCGTGTCAGGAGACAGATCTACCTTGTATCTGACGGCACCAGGGCCTTCCTTGCCGAGGTACAGATTCACCGAGGTGCGCGTGCGCCGATCCTTTCCTCCTTTTCTGCGCGCTACCTGGCAAGCGTGGCACGTGCAGAACGGTCTGGGCACCGGCTTGCCGGCGGAAGAGCCCAGTAAATGGAATTGCATAACGTTGTCTATATTGCCTGAAGGTTGCTGGGCGCCGAGTTCGGCGGCGAAAGAATTCTGTGCCACGGAGGTTCCCGCTACGGCACCGGCCACCGCGTTGACGAAAACACGCCGGGATGGATCGCTTGGTCGATGCACCATGTTGCTGTCCACCTTGCCTGGGACTTGTTTGATCGGAAGATTCAGGAAACACTTATCGAAGCATTTGACATCTACCGGCATACCACCTGACCATTGCTAACATAGCCACATTTGCAGCCCGATTCAACGTGCTGTTACCGATATTATCTGGCGATCCGTTGTGCGCCGTGCCCTTGTTATTATATTAGTTCGATTGTATGACTTCCACAAAGAACGTAACTGTGGCAATATGGAAGTTGAACACGCTAGCAGGTCAGGTTGTGTGTCTAGCCTCGCGGCGCACCCGATGTTAAGCAAAATATGAAACGATCCTTTTTTGCCATATTGTTTGGACTGACGATGTTGTTCGGTATCGGCGGCGTTGCCAACGCCGCTCCGGCGACACGGCCGAACATTGTGTTTGTTGTCAGCGACGATCAGGGGTGGCGGGACATCGGGTATCACGACTCCGACGTGCTCACGCCGCATCTGGACAAGCTGGCTACCGATGGCATCAAGCTACACCGGCACTACGTTTATCCAACCTGTTCTCCTACCCGCGCCGCGTTGATCAGCGGCCGCAACCCAAGCCGGTTTGGAATTAACGTGCCGATCGCGGGCACAAGCAAATTGGCGCTGCCCACTGACATCGCCACGTTGCCGGAAGCACTACGGCGGCTGGGCTATCACACCGCGATCAGCGGAAAATGGCATCTGGGGCTGCGGCCCCAGGTCGGGCCCCGGCGCTACGGATTCATCTCCAGCTACGGCTATTTGCACGGGCAGATCGATCCCTACACACATCTGTACAAGACCGGTGATCGCACCTGGCATCGCAACGAGCAGTTTATTGAAGAAGAGGGCCACGCGACGGACTTGATTACTGACGAAGCGGTGCGCGTGATCGAATCGGCTGGCGACAAGCCGTTTTTTCTGTATGTACCTTACAGTGTGCCGCACACTCCCTTGTCCGAGCCGGACCGCTGGACTTCGATGTACATAGACCGCATCAAAGAACCTTCGCGGCGCTGGTTTGCAGCGAGCATTACGCACATGGATGAGGGCATCGGGCGCATCGTCGCTGCGCTGGAGCGTACCGGTAAGCGCGATAATACGCTGATTGTGTTCATCAGCGACAACGGCGGCCAGAAGAGCTGGCACAGAATCGCATATTACAAAGGCCGCTACGCCGACAAGCCGCACAACGTGCTTGCCAACAACCTCCCGCTGCGCGGCTGGAAAGGCCAGCTTTACGAAGGTGGTGTGCGGGTGCCCGCGCTGGTCAATTGGCCAAGCAAGCTCAAGCCAGGTAAGCTTGACGCGCCTGTGTGGATCCTTGATTGGTTCCCGACGCTCGTATCGGTCGCCGGTGGACTGGTCGAGTCAAAAGATCGGCTTGAAGGCGAAAACATCTGGCCGCTGTTGACCGGCCAGCGGCAACCCCAACCACGCACATTCTATTGGAACACAGGTGGGCTGTTCGCGGTGCGCCACGGCGATTGGAAAATCATCCAGAACCGCAAGCAACCGAAGAAAGCGGAACTCTACAATCTTGCAGATGATCCCTACGAAACTCGCAACCTTGCTGGGATGTATCCCAATCAACTCGCCCACCTGCGTGGAATTCTCGGGAAGCAGCGCCAGCTCGATCCCTAAGAAATTATCGATGGACCCATCTTGCTCGACAGATCTGGCGAATTGCCCATGATCGAAACATTTTCGCGGTCCAAGATATTCAGCCGAACTCAGGATCAATAGGAATTTCCCGGGATGATTTGGCTGTCGGCTTTGTCCACCAGCCATAGAAGCACCTGCTGGTCGATTGTCTCGCTGATGAATCTCACGTGCCCGTCGACAAACGCGAAGTTTGCTCCAGCCGGGTGTCTGCTTTGGATAGGGCCTTCCCATCAGTTCAACTCCTTAATGGTCGACAGGGCCGAGTAGTTGGTCTCGGCCATGTCGCCCGGGACATTCGGATCGCCAAACACGCGTGAAACCTCGATCAGTTGGTTCTCGTCCGCACTGGGGCATTGGCAGGAGGCGTTCCAGTCGAAGTCGCCCACGTCATGTTTCCGCTGCAGATGTGGTCGTCGATCGTGCCCATGACCGGCCGGTCGAGCGGCGGGATCGTGATTTCGCCGATCGTGACGCCCTCCTCCCGGCGATCGGCCGCGACGATCTTCGCGTCGTCGACAATGACGGAGCATCCGACGTGTCGCCGAATGGGCGTTTATGCTCTGCCCAGGACGACCGAATCCGGATGTCCGAGCCGCCTTGTTTCTCAAGGTAGCCGGCTCGATGCCAGTGTTTCTGCAAAATCGGTTTTAATTCCTGCGTGTTGCTATGGACACCCGGTTCATCAATAATCGATTAGCAGTTCGATCTTCTCCACCCGAAGCGGAGAGTTGGACGCCGGGCTGTCATCGGCAAGCTTGATGGATAGCGTGTTGTGGCCGAGTTTGGCCGGCGGATCGTCGAAGGTCAAGGTCTTGTCGGTTACGGATCGCGTGTCCGAATTCAAGCGGGTGCTATTGAGCAGGAGTCCGATGGAGTTCCAGTTCACCTCCGAGCGGTCAAAGGTGATGCTCAGGCGAATCGATTCGAGCAGCCCGGCCTCGCGCGCGGCATCGAGGTCGTCTCCGACGACGAACGTGAAGTCCTTGGCTTCTCCGGCGACCAGCTTTGCGGGAAGCTGCATCTGGCCCCCTTTCTCCTGCAAGCGGGCGTACATGTCGCGGGTCACGTAGTAGTGCTTGTCCTTTCGGACGATGAGCTTGGGGTCCGCCGCCTTCTTGAGGAACTCGATTTCCTCGGGATGATATGCGTTGACTCTTCCCCTCCGTCGGTGGCAGTCGTAGTTGAACAAGTAGATGCTTTGCACCCCTTGCTGCCAGAAGGCCGATACGGCTGCGTACTCTTGCGCGATGGTCACCGTTCTATTCTTGGGTCCGACGCCATATTTTCGGGTGTACTGCTCGATTCCACCGGCAACCTTGACTTCCTGCTGACGGGCCGCCACAAGAAACTCATCCAGCTTGGGCTGCATGTCCAGGTATCCTTCGTGCATCGGGATGACGAAATCAACGAGTTCCGTCTGGATCCATGTTCGTACGTCCAAGCCGAGCCTGTCGCATTGCGCGAAACTCGGGGGAACGCGTACCGCCAGGATGATCTTGCGATTCTTCTTCTGGGAAACACGGTCCACCGCCGCGCGCACTTTGCTGACGAAGTCGGTCATTAACGGCATGCCCTTAGCTTCCTCGCCCGGCTTAAAATACAGGATATGTCGCATGAAGTCCATCTCCAGCCCGTCCGGGGTGTAGTTGTCGAGCATCTCTTCGAGTACTGCCAGGATATGGCGACGAGTTTCGTCCTGTGCGTAGTTCCAGCCGTAGGAGTACCCAAACTTCTGCCGGGCAGTGTCAGGTTCGGGTGGAAACTCCGATCCTAGCAGCAGATGGCGGTTCTTGTTCTTGAAATCGCTGATCAAGAACTCGTACGCCTCTATATGATCCTCATGGACGTCGTTCATTCGCATGCTGAGCCAGAACTGCATCTTCAGCTCGTGCGCTCGGCGCTGGAGCACGCGCACCGGATCATGTCCGGCTTTCAATAGACTGTTGAGATTCGCTGCCGCGTTGCGAGCCCACTGCGCTTTCACGTTCCGATCACTTTCCCTATGTCCGTACATCTCGCTGACCTTCGTTGGGTAGAGCTGCATGTCTCCCCCGAAGGTAACGCAGAACAGGAAAGCATCAACACCCGTTCCCTCCAACTCGTTGATGGGTCTGCACAACTGGTCGGGCGTGATCGGCGGCTTGAGAAAGGAAAGACTGCTCGCGCCACCGTCGCAATTGAACAGCAACCGTGGCGGGGACCAGTCCTCTTCGGCACGCCCGATGGCTCCCACGACGGCCAGAGTGCACAGCGCCAGGCAAAACGCCGCAGAGCGACGAAGGGCCGTTGAAAGTCGACGTCGGGCGAGAAATAACCCCACAAAGTTCAAGTATCTCATCCCTAGTAGTCCTTTCATTGTCTAAGGTTGTCATGGTAGTCGATCAAAAGCTCGATGCCTTTGACACGAACTGTGCGGGATCACGGTTGTTGCGCGCTTCGAGCGAGACGAGCAGGCTGTTCTCTCCTTGCCTGGCTGGGGAGTTATCGAAAGTAAATACAGCCGTAGTGTGTCGTGGGTTACATAATAATGCTTGTTCTTGTGCATCAGCTTCTTGGGATCGCCAATCTCGTTCAACACCAACCGCCTGCCTTTCTGCTTTCCAATCCAGTCTAACAGAGCGCGCACGTCTCGCACAAACTGCGTCATAATGGGCATGTCCGCTCGCTCGTGTCCCTTTTTTGAAGTAATGTAAAAAGGATGCCTCTGGAAGTCCATGTCGAAACCGTCCACGTCGTAATGGGTACACAGCTCCTCGATGATCGCCAGCTTACGGTCCCGCACTTCCTGATGCGTGTAGTCCCACGCATAAGTGTACGGTTTTTTAGCACTGAGATTGTACCGATCGGGAAAATCCTTGCCGATGTGAATATGCGGACGCGCCAACTCCCAATGGCTGCGCAGCGATGGCAGAGATGCACCCAGTCCTTGTGAATGTCATTCATGCGCACGGTTCCACATGCACGACGAGTCGTACTTCCGTTTCATCACCACGCCGGGCATTGAACCGACGAACAACCTGGGAGAACGGGATTTTTCCATTTTTCTTTTCCTCTCGTTTCGTGTGGGACGAAATGCCGCAACCTGCACGGGTCTTGGGACCTATCGAATCCTCTCGTCCTTTTGCGGCGATGGTTACGGAAGGAACTGAAAGGAGTAGAGCTTGGCATTTCGCATGACGAATCGCAGGCGCACGGGCTGGCCGACGAGCCGCTGCACGTTGGCCTCACCTTTCCAGCGGACTGTCAACGCCACACCGTTGCCATAGACCGGGTGACATTCATCGAGCGAGAATCCTTTGATCGCTTGGCCGTTTGGCTTCTCGACACCCACACGGAGCCTGCCGGAAGCGCCGGCGTCCAGGTTGACGGCGAATGTATTCCCCGCAAAACGCAGAGTCGGAGTGACGATATGTCCGCTACCCGGCCCAGCCTGGGCGGCAACGAATCGGTCGAGCCCCCAGATCGCCCGCCGCACCACGCCAGAGCGCTGGGGCCCCTGCATGTGACGCTCCGGCTGAGCAAGGTAGTACAGCCAGATCTGGTTGTTTCGAATGACGGGATCCATGAGAGGCCAGACTTGACCTCCCTCCGGATAATCCGGCGCGCCCGGTGAAATCAGCGCGTGACGCCACGGACGCTTCCAGTCGATACCGTCGCGCGAAATCGCCAATTGAACCTCAAGCATGTCTGACGCCGGCGTTCTCCCGCGCGCGTCATACCACATGGGCACGTAGGCAAAATACACGTCTTCCGCGCCAGGGTATTTCCATGCGTTCATCAAGTACGGCTGGGCACCGGGCGGATCGCGCTCATCCCGATCCATCACAATCGGCAGTTCTGTCGTTAGCGTAACTTCTCCCGGCTGATCGTAACGTCGGCCCGCCAACGGCTGGAACGGATAGGGCTCGTGCAATCGGCCGGCTTCGATCTCCACTCGACCGAAACAGCGATGAGGCCGGTGGGCCCGTAGATAAAGCACCCATTTGTCCAAACGGTTGTCCCAGATGGCAGACTGCTCGGCGCCCAGGTACATCGGAAACACGACATTCCGGGAACGGGTCCAATGGATCCCGTCCGGTGACGAAAACAGATAGATCGAGTGTCTGGCCACGCCCTCGGCCGGCGGCCAGCGCAGCGTCTTCAAATTCGGCCGCATATCCATAATGGCCTTGAACCGCCGGTCGGGTGTATCGTGCTCATCGAGGAACATGTGTCCCTCCGCGCCAACCGTGACGATGTTGTTGCGTTTCGAGCCGTGGAACTCGATCAACCCGAGTTCCGGTTTCGTGAAGTGGATACCGTCCATGCTCTCGGCATAGCACATCCGGCGTGTATTGAGAACGATGGCTCTGCTTTCATCCCACTCCCCCGCCTGGTACCACAACATGGTCTTACCCCCGTGCTGGCAGATCGAACCGCGCGCGCACGCAATGCCGAGTTCCCACGGCTTTTCAGCGGTAAGCAAGTTCTCCCATTGGAGATCAGGCCGGTTCAGTTCCAGACCCACCCCCTTGCTTTCCACGATGAACCGATCGTCGATAAAAAGCTGCTTGCGCGTGCCTATGTCGAGCACATCTTTCGCGCGCCTCTTCTCGCTCTCAGTTGCGAACGTGAATCCAGCAGTTCCCGATGCTGCAAGGCCGAGTGTGGCTGCCGCTCTGAACCAACCGCGCCGTGACAATCGGGACGTTTCCATTTTGCTTTTCTTCTCGTTTCATGGGGGACGAAATGCCACAACCTGCACGGGTCTTGGGACCTATCGAATCCTCTCGTCCTTTTTCGGCGATGTTTACGGAAGGAACTGAAAGGAGTAGAGCTTGGCATCTCGCATGACGAATCGCAGGCGGACCGGTTTGCCGGCCAGGGAGCTAACGTCGGTGCTGCCTTGCCAACGGGCGAATATCCGGATATAGTTCCCGTTGATTTCGTCGGCGACAGCCTCCGTGAATACGTTGATCGGCGCGCCATCCTTATCCTGTATTTCCATTTTCACCACGCCTCCGGCGCTGGTATCGACGTTCAGTTGCAGCTTGCTTCCGGAAAAGATGAGCGGCTTCGTGGTCAGTTCACCTCCGGTATAAGCGGCGTCGGCCGAGATGAAGCCGTCCAGACGCAGCACGGCCCGGCCGCGCGCGCCGTTGACGCTGGCCCGCTCCTCGGAGTGCGACACGTCCAGCGCGCCAAAGTAGATCCACAGTTCGTCCTTTACGCGAATGAAATCCGCGCCGGGAAAGATCACCTTGCTCCAGAAGCTGCCCTCCGGCCCCAGGCGAATGAACGGGCGGCGCTGAGGGGATCGGTTCCAGTGGATTCCGTCCCGGCTGGTGGCCAACTGCACGTCCATCGTCGCGGGGGCAACGTGATAGCTCACTTTGCCCTTGGGTTCTTCCCGTTCTTCGTTCCCTTTGCTGGGTTCCTTGCGCTTCGTGTAAGTACGCTTCCTGTCGTACTTCCAATGGTAGAACAGACTGGGTAGCGCGAGGTAAATATTCGGTGACTCCGTGTACTTTGAAATGTTGCCTCCGTAGATGCTCACTCGCAAGAGTTTGGGCGGGGAGCCCTCCCAGTCAAACTTGTCGGGCGCGAGTACCGAAGTCTCCTTACCCCAATGAACGAAATCGTCCGACACCATTCTTCCCACCTGCCTGATTCTGATCTTGCGATCCGGATAGTAAGGCTTCATCCGAGTGTAAGCCACGTACTTTGCGATCCGCTCGTCCCAGAAGACCGATAACTGTGTGTCGCTGGCCGCGGGATTGACTTTCCGAGGGCTCTTCAGCTTCCAGCGGATTCCGTCAGCCGACACGAAGGCGTACTGCCCCTTCGGGAGTCTTCGGTGGTTCTTATAGAACTTCATGGGAGCCGGCGTCATTTTCACCAGCATCTTGTACTTTTCATCCTTGCTCGCCGCCACCGGATCAATAAAGACGGTCGCGCCTTCGTACTCGGAACAGAGAATATCCAAGTCGTCGTGAGGCAGAATGATGTTGTTCTCCTTGGACCCATCCCAGGTGCACAGGCCCAGGTTCGGCTTTGTCCAGTGGATCCCGTCGGTCGATTCCGCGTAGCAGAGGATCCGGCCGTTGGGAACTTCCCAGTAGTTTGGGTAAGTCGGTAAGGCGGAGTAGTACATACGAAACGTGTCGCCGTCTTTAAGCACGAACTGGCGGACGTCGAACTGGGGCTCCTTGTTCGTCGAGCCCTCCCAGGGCTTGTCCACGACGAGCAATCGCTCACCCGTGACGCGAGCTTCGTTCACGGTCATCGCCACGTTCGTCATCGACTCGACCAGGTACCCATCGCGCCCGTCTTCGGTCCACGGGCCCACGAAGACTTGCTTTTCGGAACCGATACGAAGATATTCCTCCGCGGCGCCGATGCTGACAATAACGCAGGAAAACAAGAGAGACAAAGCTTTCATCAGTTCAGATCGAAGTCTTTCTTGGCGCGGCGCTGAGTGCCGTCGACGTTGATCACCAACACCGACTGCTGGGTGCTGTATTGGGCTGATAGGAATTTGAATCCCCCCAAAGAGATACATACCCCCCATGCACGTTACGATTTCGTACCTGATCCTATCCGTCCTGTGGTCGGAATGCAAGAATTATCATGGATTTCTATGGAATTGTTTGGGGTTCTCTCTGAACTCTCTCATTCGCTTCAAATGTGTCCGGTTAACTGACGAGTAGTTCCCCAAACCCCCACAAAGGCCCGGTACTGACCAGTTTCCGTATCTATGATCGCGTAACGGTGTCGACCATGCGCCGCTCGCGCGTGTTTATTGAAGGGACAGGTGGAAGGCTTCTGGGGCCCACGAGGGCTTATAGAAACTCCGGATCAAGCACCAGTTGCAACTCGGGCGGCTCGTCCGGATCTCGCTCCGAACTACTGGGTGGCCCACGCTGGTTTGCCAGTGTGCGGATCGGGCCCTCCCACAGCCCGCAGTGCCGCAAGATCCTTTCAATTACTGGTCGCTGGTCTCGCTCGATGAAGCTGATTATTTTCATCTCGCCGCCGCACTTGCCACACTCGAGCGGGTCGACTTCGTAGATCCGCTTGATCAACATGGCCCAGGTTGATGGAGAACCGGCAGCTGGTCGACCGCCGACGGACTTCTCTACGCCCAACGCAGTGCGGTCGGTGGGGACTTGGTCGTCAGCGGGCGTTGCTTGTTCGAGTTTTGCCCGCATCCCGCGACGCCGATGCGAGTACCAGCCGTAGTAGCGAATCACGTGTTCGTTTTTCTCAGGGATATGTTGTGTCAACTCGGCCAGGAAATCGAGTGCGCTGAATACCTGGAAGTTTCGGACTTGGCCCACCTCGTAGATCGCGAAGTGGCGTCACGGGTATCACCGGCGTCGACACGCGGGCGCTGACGCGCAAGCTGCGCATCGACGGAGCGATGAACGGTGTGCTGTCCACCGATCAACACAGCGACGCCGAGCTGGTCGACATAGCGAAAAGCGCCCCCAGCCTGGTCGGCCGAAACCTTGCCGCCACGGTGTCGATCGACAAGCCGCTGGTCTGGGACGCGGACCTTGGCGGCTGGGAGCCGATGCAACCCCCCACCCCCAGGGCTTGACGCCGGCCCGCGAGGAATCAAATTTCCTATCAGTTGCAGGATCGACCGCCGCTAGGTAGGATGCTGTTGGGCCTTACGGCGAAGGAGTTGATGGAACGCAAACAGGGCGGTTGTGACTGAACGTGAGTACGTGAAGAGACGCAGCCCCTCAGCCACAGCGAAGGCGAGAAAAATTATGAAGACGTGTACAGTGATCGTGGCCGTGATTGGCGTTCTGCTGGCCGGAGATGGTTCGGCCAGTGCAGAGAAGGGGGGACAAAATGAGACAGTGAAATCGCTGATCACCACCGTCGTGGAGGCAGAAGATGAGAGCCTGCGAAAGAAAGCGGTAGAGAAGTTGGTGAAACTTGATAACACCTCCATCCCGCTAGTAATAGACGCACTCAAAACTTCCAGAAGCAAACCGGCGAAGGAGGCGTTGGTCTATGTCCTGTCCCACAAGAAAGACGAACGAACCAAGAAGGTGTTGTTCGAGGTGTTGAAGGACACCACTTTCAGCCCGAAAGCCAAGGAGTGGGCTGTACATGGCCTGAGTGAGCTGACACGCGTTGTGAATCGGTCATCAATCGACCGGTTAAATGATCTATACGAAGAGCAAAATAGTGAAACCGTTAAAACAAAAATAAGAGACCTGATAACCGAGTTAGAACCACTCCCTAAAAGAGACAATAAACTCGCCAAGGATCCTTCCTCTGCAGAGATTCATAAAGGTCTTCGAGGTTGGGCCAGGATCCATCCAGATATTATGGATGTCGCGATACGAGGAAAAAGTGTCCTGGGGAAGCCGATTCTCCTGGTCAAGATCACGGACGAGAAAATCTCTAGCGAAAACAAGTCCGTAGTTTTGTTCACATCAACTCACTGTGGTCTCGAGGAGCTAGGAACGACCAGCCTCCTTCACTTGACGAAATGGCTTTTAGGTGAAGGCGAGGTGGTTGAGAACATAAGACGAAACATCATTGTTCTCATTATGCCCTGTGTTAACCCAGACGGATGGGACGCTCATAGAAGAACGGGCAGGTCTTACTATTCTAAAAGAAGCAAAGGGTATACGGCTGAGAATGTATATGGCATCAACATATATGACTCTAAATATTTGTTCGGCTCTGCTGCTTCTGAAGAAAATCCAGAGGGGATGGCAATACTAAATGTTGTAGAGGAGTACCAGCCAGATGCGGCGGCCGATGTTCATAGTGGGCAAAGAGGCGTGATGGTGGCCGAGCACTCCGGGTTTTCCTGGAGCGATTTTAATGCCCACAGCTTTCAACCGTTAATTGTTGAAGAGATGTGTAAAGCTGTGGAGAACGCGGGATTTCTGGCAATAAGGCCTGCGATGGATTCGGGAAGGATAAAGATCGGGTCGCGAATCGCTGGCCAGGAACATGACTACTATCGTATTGGTAATTACAAACAGACGATGACGACGTTTTACTATCGTCGGTATCACACTCTGGCATATACGTGGGAGACCGGGGCCGATTTGGCTGTTATTGCCAGGGCACGTCGTCTGTTGGAAATAGGCACCGAAACCTGGAGGAATGAGTTTTATCCGGGGTACCCAAGTAATCAGGTGGGGAGGTGGGACTTCGTGAGTATTTCGGCTTGGGGCGATACAGCAGCCAAAAGGAGGAAAAGCCGCATCGAATTATGGCGTAAAGTGAATCAGTTGCATTATGGAAGTGTGGTAAGACATATATCTCCGGCAACAAAAGTCGGAAGATTAATGGGAGTGTGTGCGACCACAACGAAAGCGTCGGAGAAATGGATCGGCAATGGGACCAAAGAGGTCCTGTTGGCAAATGTAGTCGGCCTCAAACACATCAACTTCAGGCAAATAGTGGAGTTTGCCAGCGGCGTCCCTATGAAGGTGACGTCGCCTCCTCATTACACACTTGGCTACAAAACAGGGGAAGTGTCAGACGAACCTGTAAAACATGGTATGTCGATGCGTTTGTGGATACAATACAAAGATGCCGACATAATTGAGGCTTGCATTGATGGTCATAAGGTGAAACAGTCTGAAGTCGATGGGTATATGGTTCGCAGAGACCCAGGTACAATTGTGCAATTCAATATTCCACCGGGTAAAGTGAGGGAAGTGCACTTCGCGAGTGTCGCATACAAGGTGGGGACAGTTCACAAGCAAGGCTTCGATCAGGCAGGCGACTGGGATTTAAAAAAAGACTAATCGATGCCCGGCATCCAGAGTGATTGGGGGCGTCGGTTTTGACTACCCCCCAGTTTTTGTACCAGGCTGAGTGAGAGAATCGGGGTTAAGTAGTGCGGCTGTGTTCTGGAGGCGCAGGCGTAGCCAAAGCCGGAAGAACACAGCCATCCGCATACGCGGCGGGGGTCTGGTAGCCCAACGCGGTGTGGATGCGATGGTGGTTGTAATCGAGTCTCCAGCGATCCATCACCCAACGGACTTCGTCCAAGCTCAAGAAGATCTCCCGGTTCAAGA
>Ga0310342_100002020_pt1 | contig 12899 bp, 9 predicted proteins | sample S15DNA20500_MG_FD_206155 | JGI IMG/M metagenome (GOLD analysis project Ga0310342, IMG submission 206155) | Marine microbial communities from station ALOHA, North Pacific Subtropical Gyre - S1503-DNA-20-500_MG | ecosystem: Environmental > Aquatic > Marine > Oceanic | place: Pacific Ocean: North... | reverse complement strand
GAACCCGGGTTTCCGTTCAAGCCGAAAAGGATGTAAACCGGGGGCGGCACTTGTCGGACATCCGAAAGATCGTTGAAGAAAGCACCCTGCCCGCCGCCGTCCAGTCGGACGTGATGAAAGTATTCGGGCGCATCGCCGAGGCGGAGGGGCAGATTCACGGCCAGGATGCGGAATCCATTCACTTTCACGAAGTGGGCGCCCTGGATTCCATCGCGGACATCGTGGGAGCCTGCCTGGCGCTTCGCCAACTCAATGTTGATGCGGTGCGTGTGGCTCCGTTGCCACTGGGGCAGGGGACTATTGAGTGTTCCCACGGGACGTATCCGGCACCGGTACCAGCGACGGTTCGTTTGCTGGCCGGGTTTCCGGTTACTTTCACCGACGTGCCCGCGGAATTGGTCACACCGACGGGGGCGGCCCTACTCACGACATGGCACAGCCTCGACCACGCGCCGGGCACGGTCCGAATTGTCCGTGATGGCTACGGATTCGGTTCCCGGACACTCGAGGGCAGACCTAATGCCCTTCGCGCAATGATCCTGGAAAGCGGGGAGGAAGGGGAGTCTCTCGAATGCCTGGTGCTGGAGTGCCAGGTGGATGACACCCAACCGGAGTGCATCGGCCATTTCACGCTAAAGGCGCTGGAGGCAGGAGCCCTCGACGTCTTCACCGTACCCGTGCAAATGAAAAAACAGCGGCCCGGCACGCTGATCACGGTCTTGTGCGATCCCGCATCGCGGGACCGGATTCTGGATCTCTTGTTTCAAGAGACGACGACTTTCGGAGTGCGGGAAGCCCTCACCACGAGGTCGATTCTGCAGCGAACCTTTGAATCCGTAGAGACCGCCTACGGCCCGGTTCGAATCAAGATTGGAACCTGGAAGGGAAAGCAGGTGACCAGTTCACCGGAATTCGAAGATTGCGTTAAGCTCGCTGCGGCGAACAAAGTTCCGGTGCGCGCCGTATACGAAGCAGCCCGGTGCGCCGCGCTTCAACTTATCTAGTGCCCTTCCTCGCAAGAGCCGAAAGATCCAAGAGGAAAATGAACAATGTTGCTGGCTCAGGGATAGCTACCAGTGCCTGGATTTCAACCGGGCTGAGAACACGGTTGTATAAGCGGACGTCGTCAATGGCGCCGAGGAATTCCCGTGCGAATCCGCGCCCGTACACGGCATCGCTGTCATAGTTGGTGCCGATATGACCGGCCTGACCGGCATAGCCTATCGCTGCTGCCCGGAGATCACGTGAACATTCCGGCACACCAAAGATGTCGTGTTGATTGGACGGATCCTGGTCAAGACACGGTGTGGTTAGCGATGCATTACTTTACCGATCCACGCCATCCGAGTTTGTGACGCAGTACGGTGAAGTAGTTGTAGCCGGGCAGGTGTAGAAATTTGACATTCTGGGGGCTGCGCTCAATCTCGATCAGGTCGGCTTGCTGAACGCGGCGGGATTCCTGTCCGTCGACGGCGAGGATCAGTTCTTTTTGTGTTTCGGTCACGTGCACTCCGATGACGCTGTTATCCGGAACCACGATGGGCCGGGTGCTTAAGGTATGTGGGCAAATCACGTTGACCACGAATACTGGCGATTCCGGGTGAACGATCGGCCCGCCCGCGGAAAGTTGGTGGCCGGTACTTCCGGTTGGGGTGGAGATGATAACGCCGTCGCAGAGGTACGCCGTTACCTTGTCCCCGTTGATGAATACGGAGAAGGCCACGACCCGCGCGGATTCTCCCCAGCCGACGACCACGTCGTTCAGGGAACGGTAGGTCTCAAGGACCGTGCCGTTCCGGTACAGGCGGCACAGCGCGGTGGACCGAGTGGAGGTCGTGTAGGTGCCCGCAGCGATCACTTCCAGAGCCAGCACTGCGCTTTCCTGCGGAACGCTGGTCATGAATCCGAGGCTTCCAAGGTTGACACCGAGCAGCGGCACGTCGCTATCTCCCAACGACCGCACCGCGCTTAACATGGTCCCGTCGCCTCCGAAGACCATCAGTATGTCGCTCGTTCCCGCCAGCGCTTCCGGATCTACATGCTCCACATCCGGCAACAGGCCACAGGTCTCCCCGGTGGTGACAAGCTTCAGGCCCAGTTCGTCTGCCCGGCGCGAGACTACTTGCAGTACCTGCTTCGCGTCGGGTTTGCTGCAATTTGCAATCACACCAACACATTTCATATTTTCTTCCACCAAGTCAGAAATTCAATGTTACCCGCGGGACCGGTCAGGGGGGAACGCAAAATCCCGCGCCATTGCAGAGACAGAGTTCCCGTCCCGAACCTCCGGATCCGCTGGATCACCTGCGCGTGAATCTTCGGGTCGGATACCACGCCCCCTTTGCCCACGTTTTTGGGCCCAGCTTCGAACTGCGGTTTGATCAAAGTCACCAGATCCCCTTCCTCTGCGAGCACGTCCCTAACAGGGGGCATAACAAGGGTCAAGGATATGAACGAAACGTCGATTACCGCCAGCTGCGGCCGGGGATGGAAATCGTCCGGTTCGAGGTACCGCGCATTGGTCTTCTCGCGGACCTCAACCCGCTCATCCTGGCGAAGATCCCAATGCAACTGGCCGGTGCCTACATCCACGGCGGTGACGGTGGCAGCCCCGTTTTTCAGCAAACAGTCGGTAAAACCGCCGGTGGAGGCGCCGACATCGAGGCAGATCCGGTTTTCGACTAGAATCTTGAACCGATCAAGCGCGGCCCTTAGCTTTTCGCCGCCCCGGCCCACGAAGGGCGCTTTTTCGGCAATCTCTACGCCGGCGTCTACGGGAAAGGTGTGACCGGGTTTGGTCGCGACGGTTCCGTTGACCTGCACCCGCCCGGCACGGATCAACCGTTGCGCGCTTTCCCTCGATGCGCACAGGCCCCTCTCCGCCAGAATCTGGTCCAGCCGCCGACCTTGCACCATCTTTTATCCTTGGTTGGGAAACAATCGAGTCGATCTGTTATTTGAACATGCGCGCATCGGGCATCTGTTCCGTCTTTACCGTGATGTTGATGGTGTGGCTGGACCGTAGGACTTTCAGGATAACCGGATCGCCGATTTCGCGATTGAAAACCTCCCGTTGAAGATCCAGGCGCGAAAGGACCGGCTCCTCGTCCACGGCGAGAATGATGTCTCCCGGCCTCAGGCCTGCTTTATGGGCGGGCGTATTTTGGTACACTTCGCCCGCGTACACGCCGCCGTTCTGTTTCAGAAAATACTGGGCGCGCGCCGGATCCATTTCCATCGGGTAGATGCCGAGCCAGGGCCGTTGGACGGCTTCCCCGGCGATCAGGGTACGGGCGATGGCGAACACACGGTTTCCCGGGACCGCAAAGCCGATCCCGATGCTTCCCGGGCTGAAACCAGATGTATGAATAATTGCGTTGAGTCCGATCATGTTGCCGTCGGCGTCTACCAGGGGGCCGCCACTGTTGCCGGGATTGATCGCCGCATCCGTTTGAATAAAATCCTCGTACGGCAACATACCCATCTGGCGTCCTTTTGCGCTGACGATTCCCATGGTTACGCTACTGCTCAGGCTGAAGGGAGATCCTATGCCGACCACGATCTCCCCCACCCGCAGTGCATTGGAATCTCCCGGTTCAATCGGAACCAGTTTCGTCTTCCCCGGGTCCACGATTCTGATGACCCCGATATCGGTGTGGGGATCTTCCCCCACGACTTCCGCGTCGAATACCTGCCCGTCGTTCAGCACGACCTTGATTTCGTCCGCCTTGTCAATCACGTGTTGGCTCGTGACGATGTGACCTTTCGTGTCGATGATCACGCCGGATCCCTGCCCGGCGCGAGTCTCGGGTGCGCCCGGAATGCGACGATGGAAAAAATAGTCGATATAGACGGGCGTACGAGTCGTCTCCGTCTGGACAATGACCACGGATGGTTTCACGCGCTCCACCATGTCCGCCAGGCCGTCGCTGAACCGGCGCAAGGTATTTTCGGCTCCGGCCTGGGAATTTGCTGCCGGTGCGCACCCAACCAGGGCCGCAAGAATACATGGAATAAGCCGTTTCATGATCATTTCCTCCAGTTTGGACCCCTAGACATAGACACTACCCGGCGAAAATCGTTCACCCGCCGCTCTCTCCCGTATTCATCGGTTCCGTGGCAAGCTCATCCCCCTTCTTTACGAGTTGTTCGATTTTGCTTTCCACCTCTTCCAGTTTGCTTCCGCAGTCCTTTACCAGCGTGCTGCCTTCTTCGAAATGGGCCATCATCTTCTCCAGGCTCAACTCGCCTTCTTCCATCTCGGCGACGATCTCTTCGAGCCGTTTCAGGGACTCTTCAAAGGTTTTCTTTTTTGCTGCCATGGTCCTCTTCCAGTTCGGTTGCTGTGACTGTCGATTGGATGCGGCCGCGAGCGACGGTCGTTTCCAGTATTTCGCCGGTGGTGACACCCTCGGGTGACACCACCACGCTGCCGTCTTGCGTACGGGTAATGCTGTAGCCGCGATCCAGCACCCCGAGGGGGCTGAGCGCCCGCAGATTATCCGCCAGGCGGTGTACCGAATGCCGGGCGGCTTCGGCTCTTGTCTCCACTCGATGCTGCATGCGTATACCCAGTTCATCCACCCGCTGCTGCTGTTTCCGAAACGTGTCTTGGAGCGCGCGCTGAATGGACCGTAGATCCCGGCGTAGACGATCTCGAAAGTGAGCCACCAAGCGTTGCGGTTCGCGAAAAACATAACTGTGCGATGCGGCGGTGACCCGGTTTCGAAGCTCCAGATTCCTGGATTTCAGTGCGCTCGAAAGACGCAGACGAATTTGCTTCAACGCCGCTTCGAAGTCCTCCTTGCGCCCTACGACCACCTCGGCGGCGGCGGACGGCGTCGCGGCGCGTTTGTCCGCGACGAAATCGCAAATGGTAAAATCGATCTCATGACCCACTGCCGAGATGATCGGGATCCTCGAGTCGGCGACTGCGCGTGCAACGGTCTCTTCGTTGAATGCCCACAGGTCCTCCAGACTTCCTCCGCCACGACCTACAATCAGCACCTGGGCTACTCCGTGATCGTTCAGGTTCCGAATCGCTGCAGCGATTTCTTCCGCCGCGCCTTCTCCCTGAACCTTCACCGGAGCAAGAAGAATGTGCAGGTTCGGATAGCGCCTGGACAGCACTTGCAGGACGTCGCGAACCGCGGCGCCGGTTGGGGAAGTGACCACACCGATGTGCTGGGGTAACAGGGGCAGGGGATGCTTTCGGGCCGGGTCAAACAGGCCTTCGCCAGCTAATTTTTCCTTCAGCTTTTCGAATTGTTCAAGCAGTTCCCCTTTTCCGGCTTCCTCCATCCGGCGAACGATGATTTGATAAGCTCCGCGCGCCTCGTAAACCGTCACTTCCCCATGGGCGCGCACTTTCAGGCCGTCTTTCAATCGGAAAGGCAGGTCGCGCTGATTGCCGCGAAACAGAACCGCGCTGAGTTGAGCGCGCTCGTCCTTCAGGGTGAAGTAACAGTGCCCGGATGAGGGTTGCCGGAGATTCGAAATTTCCCCCTCGACCCAGACGGCGCCGAAATGGTCTTCAAGGGTCTCTTTAATCGACCGCGTAAGATCCGTTACGCTGTAGACCTTTCGCCCCGCGCCCGTCGGAGTCCCGTGAGGTACTTGGAGGAGTGACATCAGGTAGCCCCTTCAAGAAACTCTCTCATCCTCGTGATTTTCCTGGCTTTTCCGCTTTTCTCATCCACGTGAAGAAGGACCCCTTCGAGTGCAACCTTATCGGTTGCCACTTCGGCCTTCGCCGGCAAGCCGTCCATAAACCGTTTCACGATCGAGTTTCCTTCCCGGCCCAGCACAGAGTCCTTGGGACCGGTCATGCCGAGATCCGTAATGTAGGCCGTTCCCTTGGGAAGGATGGCCTCATCCGATGTCTGAACATGCGTGTGGGTACCTACCACGGAGGTAACGCGTCCGTCGAGGTGCCGGCCAAACGCGATTTTTTCCGAGGTCGCTTCCGCATGGAGTTCGGCAAGAGTGATGCGGCACGCCGGCTCGGATTTCAGGATGCGGTCCGCGGTTCTGAACGGACAATCCTGCGCGGGCATGAATACGCGGCCGATAACGACCAGTACCGCAACCGGTCCCTTGGGCGTTTCGATACGCACATACCCCTTGCCCGGTGCATCCGGCGGAAAGTTCGCCGGTCGAAGAATGCGAGGCTCGGACGGAATATAGGGAATCAGTGCCCGCTGATCCCAGGCGTGGTCGCCCAGCGTGATGACATCGGCGCCGGCGGAAAAAATCTCCTCTGCCAGAGCCGGGGTCAGCCCCCTGCCTCCGGCCGCGTTCTCTGCATTCACGACAACCACATCCACCTTATTGCCGTCTCGCAACCGCGACACGATTCGCGCGAATGCCTTTCGGCCGGGCGAGCCGACGATATCACCGATATGCACAATGCGAAGCATTACCTGGCATACTCAACACACCGCGTCTCACGCACAACCGTAACCTTGATCTGTCCCGGGTACTCGAGCTCGCTCTCGACCTGTTTGCAGATGTTCCTGGCCATCTGGGCGGCCTCCCCGTCCGAGATTTTCTTGGGCGCGACGATCACGCGGACCTCGCGCCCCGCCTGAATGGCATAGCTTTTGTCGACGCCGCTGAAGGAATTAGCGATTCTCTCAAGTTTTTCCAGACGCTGAATGTACAGGTCCGTTGTTTCGGAACGGGCCCCGGGTCGCGAGGCGGTGATGGCGTCAGCGGCTTTCGTGAGAATCGCGTAGATCGATTCGGGCTCCACGTCATTGTGATGGGCGGCTACCGCATTGACGACCGTGCCTGATTCACCGTGTTTGCGGATCAAGTCCGCACCAATGATCGCGTGGCTGCCCTCGATCGAGTGATCGAGCGCTTTCCCAATATCGTGGAGGAGGCCGATTCTTCGCCCCACCACCGGATCGAGTCCCAGTTCTGACGCCATCATCCCCATGATGTGCCCCATTTCCACCGAGTGACTGAGGACATTTTGACCGTAACTGTAGCGGAACTTCAGGCGGCCGAGGGTACAAGTGATTTCGGGCGCCAATCCCGCGAGTTTCAGTTCGTAGTTGGCATCATCGCCCGCCTGGCGGACCAGCAGGTCCACTTCCGCTTCGGTCTTGCTCACGATCTCCTCGATCCGCGCCGGATGAATTCGCCCATCGTTGATCAGCGCTTCGAGGGATCGGCGCGCAATTTCCCGCCGGAGCGGATCGAAACCGGAAATCACCACGATCTCCGGTGTGTCGTCGATGAGGATATTGACTCCGACTGCCGCCTCCAGCGAACGGATGTTTCGCCCCTCGCGGCCGATGATCCGGCCCTTCATCTCGTCGTTTGGTAAAACGACGCTGCAGGTGGTGGTCTCGCCGACCTGGTCCGCCGCATACCGTTCAATCGCCGTGGCGATCACTTTGCGGGCGTTTTTCTCCGCGTCTTCTTTTGCGCGGTCCTGCGCGTGCCGAACCAATCTGGCTGAATCATGCGCGAGGTCTACTTCAAGCTCGGACAACAACGTCTGCCGCGCCTGATTCTCCGTCATGGAGGCGACCTGCTGCAGCATCGAGCGCTGTTCCGTGTTCAGCTGTTCGAGCTTTTTCTCGCGATCGAGGTTCTCCTGCTTTCGTTCCTCTATCTCCGCGATCCGGGCATCAATCGAGTCTTCCTTTTTCTCGATCATGGATACTTTCCGCTCGAGATTCGCCTCCCGAGCGCTGATCCGGTCTTCGAGCGCTGACAGCTCCTTGCGTTTGTCGCTGGTCTTCTCTTCGAAGACTTCGCGGACGCGGATCACCGTGTCCTTCGCCTCCACCGAGGCGTCTTTTCTGATCACTTCCGCTTCGCGGTTGGCATTTGCGATGATTTTTTCCGCGTTTACCTCGGCAGCCGTCGCCCGGATCCTGGACATAATGATCCCTGCCAGGTATCCCAACAACGCCCCAATCACCCCCATTAACAGCGCTAACGTTAAGTCCACCTGCATGGTTCCTATCGGGGCCCCGATGATCCCGGGCAACAGTGCGGACTGTATGTCCACCTGCATAGTGCGTTTCTCCTGCCCGGATCTCCTCGACACATGTCGTAAAACCCGGGACGCGTTTTTTTAGTTTTATGGTTATTTTGGTTTCGAGATTCATGATCATAAAGTCGTTCCCAAGCTCGATGTCAGAGAGGACAGAGTGTTTATTAGAGTTCCCAATCTTCAGCATCGGTGCACATCCCTTTCGGTCACGATCGTATTCAGTCTCTGATCGTGTCCTGTTTCAGGAAGGGATTCCACTTCCTGGAAAGAAAAAGCAAGTCCCATTCGGTATCCGCCGTATTCGGCGAGTAGCCGATCATAGTATCCACCCCCGTGTCCTAACCGTCGACCTTTTCGATCAAAGCCCACGCAGGGAGCTATAATGACGCCTAGCGGCGCGTGTCCTGCCCAGTTCGGGGCATCGGGCTCCGAGACTCCATACGGTCCATCCACCCAAGTCGTCGCCAGACTGATCCAGCAAAATCCATAACACTTCTTCATCGCGTCGTAGGCCGGAACGCAGATTCTACGAGACCCTTCCTCCAGGAGGGCCACGAGGAGCAAATCAGTCTGCACTTCCCCGGATTTGGCCACATAAAGTGCCACGGAATCGGCTTTGTCCAATTCCGGCAGCGATAACAGCTTTTCACGAATGAGGGCGCTGGTGTCGGAAGTCCATTGGCAGGATCGGCTGTTCCGGATGCCCACCAATCTACGGCGGATGACCGATTTCTCACTTTGAACACTCTGTGAAACCTCTGAGCTCATGGCGTTTCGTCCGTCTGCGGCGGTTTTGCGCTTTCGCGCAGGGTTGCCCAATGTTCAAGCCGCTTGCCGATGATCTCTTCATACCCTTGTTTTGTCGGGCTGTAATATATTTTCTCCGTTGGGACGTACACCTGCTCTACCACGTGGCCCGGGTGGTCATGTGCGTAGTCGTAGCCTCCGTGCCCAAGGCGCTCCGATCCCTTGTATGATGTGCTTCGCAGATGCAGGGGCACCGGGAGGGTGCGGCCTTCCTTGATATCACGCATCGCTTCATCGATGGCCTTGTAAGAGGCATTGCTCTTGGGTGCAGTGGCCAGGTAGGTCGTGGCCTGCGCAAGAATGATTCGCGCTTCCGGCATCCCGACAAATTCGACTGCCTCCATCGCCGACACGGATATGGAGAGTCCCCGCGGATCTGCGTTTCCGATGTCCTCCGATGCTAGAATGATCAACCGTCGCGCGATGAAGCGTGGGTCCTCCCCCGCGTAGAGCATTTTTGCGAGCCAGTAAATCGCGGCATTGGGATCGGAACCGCGAACGCTTTTGATAAACGCAGAGATCGTGTCGTAGTGACCATCTTCGTCCTGATCGTAGACCACAGCTTTCTTCTGGATGGACTGTTCCAGGATCTCCAGCGAAATGTCCCGCGCCCCGTTTGTTCCCGGTGGCGTCGTCAGGCATGCTATTTCCAGTGCGTTCAAAGCTTTTCGAGCGTCCCCATCACAGACGGCGGCAAGGTGCTGCAACCCGGCCAGACCGGCCAAAACGTTCAGACCGCGCAGTACGTCGTCCCGTTCGATCGCGCGTTGCAGCAACGTGACGATCGCGACTTCGTTCAGTGGTTCGAGCTGAAAGATCTGCGAGCGTGAGGTAAGCGGGGTGTTGATGAAAAAGAATGGATTGTGCGTGGTGGCGCCGATCAGCGTGATGGCGCCCTCTTCCACGTAGGGTAGCAGCACGTCCTGCTGTGCCTTGTTGAACCGATGAATTTCATCGATGAATAGAATGGTTTCGCGGCCGACCGCCGCGCGCCGTTGCTCCGCGGTTTGCAGGATGGATCGAAGAATTGCAACGTTGGCGAGTACTCCGCTGGTACGTTCGAATGTACGCCGGGTTTCGTCAGAGATGACTTCCGCGAGAGACGTTTTTCCGCACCCCGGAGGGCCGTAAAGGATGATGCTTCCCAGCCGGTCCGCCTCGATGGCGCGGCGCAGCAGACGGCCCTCGGCGAGAAGGTGCTCCTGGCCGACAAGATCCCCAATACACTGAGGTCTCATTCGTGCCGCAAGGGGCTGTGTGGGCGCCGGGGTGCCGGACGAGTCGGACTCTTCGAACAGATCGCTCATGGCTCGGATTCTCTCTTAAGAAAACACCCCGCCACAAGTCGTTTCGAGGACCACGCTCTGATCCATAGAGCTATCGAGGTGGGTGCTCTGCCGTCCGCATCCCGGATCCCCGTTGAAGGGGCATGCGGTCAGCGGATCAGACTCCGAGCTCCCGTAACGAGTGATTAAGGTTCAGAAGCATCGTTGGGTCCAGTTCGCGAACAAGGCAGGGTATTTTAAATTTGTGCCGGACATCGTCGTCCCGGCGAAATTCCATTTCCCAGCTGGCAAAGATCAACGAACAATTCGTAAGCAGACGCCGTTCCAACTCTTATAACGCGTAGTCAACTTTGCGCGTTGCATGGCCGCTTACACATGTCCACACTACTTATACCTGCTTGTACCCGGTAACACAAGATTCTAATCGTCGTTAATGATCACGAATTTCCGCATCGAGGTCTTTCCGAAGTGCGGATTTAATTTCGTCGTGAAGGCGGTTCGCCTCCTCATCGGTCAGGGTGCGTTCCGCAGAACGATAGGTGAAGGCATATGCAAGGCTCTTGCGGCCGGCCTCGATTCCTTTTCCGGAGAAGATGTCAAACAATGCGATGGTTTCCAGCTCCGCGGGACGCACTTTATCAACAACCGAAAGCACCTGCTGGTGCGTGATTCCTTCGTCCAGGAGCATGGCCACATCGCGGCGAATTGCCGGGAACACGAGAACTTCATGGACGGGCCCGCCCGGCCGTTGGCCGGCTTCGAGCAGTGTCTCAAGCGCTACTTCGAGCACCACAATCGGCACTGAGATCCGCCAGGCGGAGCAAATGGAACGGTCCAGCGCGCCAAGGATTCCGATGCGCCGGCCATCGCCGGTGATTTCGGTGCTCATTCCCTCTTCCAGCGCCGGCGCCTGGAGAGGGCCCATTTCCCACGACGTGAGCGATTGTGCTGCGGAAACGGCTTCCCAGATTCCCTTTGCCCAGAGGTATGCGTCCCCGGGGGTGGTGGCTGCTCCGCTACCCACGCCGGTGCGGCCCACTGCACCCATCAGCCCGATCGCAAGCATCTCCTTTTCACAATGGCTGCCTTCCGGCTCCCGGTGGTAGACCCGTCCGAATTCAAAGAACGCCGCCTGGTCGATCTGGCGTGCAGCGTTCCTGCTCAGCGATTCAACCAGCTGGGGAATCAGCGAAGATCTCAGAACCGAATGATCACGGCTCAGCGGGTTGGGCAGCAGTACGCGCTCCCCCGGATCGTCCAGCTTGAACGTGTCAAGCAACTCGGTGGATGTGTAGCTGTAGTTCATAATCTCTTGGAGGCCCAGTCCGGTAAGACGGGCGCGGAGATCGAAGAGAGCCCGGGTGTGCCGGTCGTCGGCGCCTACCACAATTTCCGCGCGGGGAGAGGGCGTAGGGATTTTGTCGAGGCCGTGCAGACGCGCAACTTCCTCGATCAGATCCACCTCCCGCTCCAGGTCGCCTCGAAAAGATGGAATCTCCACGGTGCATGATGCTTGCTCTTCGGCGGTTATCCGAAGTTCAATCGATTCGAGTAGGCGCCGAATATCGGCCTCCGGAATCTCCAGGCCAATCAGGGCCGACACTCTGTCGTACCGAAGCTGAATGGAGCGTGGGGGCGGTTGCGGCGCAATAATGTCGATGGCGCCCGGCGATGCCTTGCCACCGGCATATTCAACGATCAGGCCCGTCGCGCGTCGACTTGCCCAATCGACCCCGCCAATATCGACGCCACGCTCGAACCGGTAGGAGGATTCCGTGCTGAGCCCGAGCCGGCGTGACGTAACGCGAACCGTCGCCGCGTCAAAGCACGCGCTTTCCAGCAGGACGGTTTCCGTCTTCTCATGAATCTCGCTTCCTCCGCCGCCCATGATTCCGGCAATGGCCACCGGAGAGTCCGAGTCGGCGATCAGCAGGGGATCGTGGTCCAAGGTCCTGTCGATATCATCCAGAGTCCGCATTTTTTCGCCCGGTCTTGCGCGCCGCACCACGATGCGTTCTTCCTTCAACAGGGATTTGTCGAATGCGTGCAGGGGCTGCCCGGTTTCCAGCATCACGTAGTTCGTGATATCGACGACATTGTTGACCGGTCGCACTCCCGCAAGATGAAGGCGTTTCTGCATCCACTCCGGCGAGGGCTTGATTTCAATGTCGTGCAGAATACGCGCAACGTAGCGGGGGCACCCTGCGGCGTCCTCCACCTGCACACTGGTCTGGGTATCGACGCTGTCGCCGGTTTCCTGAAGCGCTATGTCGGGAACCTTGAGAGTGGCTCCGCATAACGCGGCCAACTCCCTAGCCACGCCCATCATGCTCAGACAGTCGGGTCGGTTGGGTGTGATTTCGAGATCGAGAACCGTCTCGGGCGGCCCGAGGACCTCTGCCAGGGGCGTCCCGGCAGGGAGGCCCGGATCCAGAACCATCAGCCCGTCATGATCATCGGAAACGCAAAGTTCGTCTGCCGCGCACAACATTCCTTCCGACACTTCGCCTCTGATCTTGGCCTTTTTGAGTCTGATGCCGTTCGGAAGCGTTACCCCGATGGGAGCAAAGGGGTATTTGCCGCCCGGCGCTACATTGGGAGCTCCGCAAACGACCCGCGACTCGGCATTGCCGCTCTGCACCGCGCAGAGTTGCAGCCGGTCCGCGTTGGGGTGGGGATCTACCGAAATTACCTCTCCGACGACGATACCTGTGAAATCGCCACCGACCGTTTCCACGCCCTCAACCTCAATTCCCGAAAAAGTCAGTTTATCGACCAATTCGTCAATAAAA
>Ga0310342_100002019_pt1 | contig 12900 bp, 4 predicted proteins | sample S15DNA20500_MG_FD_206155 | JGI IMG/M metagenome (GOLD analysis project Ga0310342, IMG submission 206155) | Marine microbial communities from station ALOHA, North Pacific Subtropical Gyre - S1503-DNA-20-500_MG | ecosystem: Environmental > Aquatic > Marine > Oceanic | place: Pacific Ocean: North... | reverse complement strand
GCTGACCCAAGAGCAGCTGGGCTACACCATCGGCGGCTCGGTCATGACGCTGGACCGCCTCGATGCTTTGCGAAACAAAGCAAAGGAGGAGGGCGGTGAAGGAGCTGACCGGGTTTCTATCAAGGTGACCAAAGAACACATCGGCATGGGTATTGCCGAAGAAAAAGACGAGACCAAGGCCAGCATCTACCAATCCCTCAACCCGGCCTACATCCTGATCCTCGGCCTGGTCTTTACCGCCTTGTGGGGTTTTCTCGGAGCCCGGGGATTCGAGCCCAGCACTCCGGTGAAGTTCTCGCTCGGACTGGCCCAACTGGGGCTTGGTTTCGGGTGCTTCTGGATTGGGGCGGCGGGGTGGATGGGGCTGGGGGGGGCGGATGACCGGGGCATGGTGGCGGTTTCGTGGCTCTATCTCGGCTACCTGCTCCAGACCACGGGAGAGCTCTGCCTCTCACCTGTCGGTCTGTCGATGGTAACGAAGCTCTCACCCGCCCGGCTGGTGAGCACGGTGATGGGAATGTGGTTCCTGGCGACCGCCTTCTCCGCCTTCCTGTCGGCGATCATCGCTCAATTCACAGGCATAGGAGAGGGCGGAGAGGGCGGCGGCGCGATCCCGGTGCCATCTGAAACCGTCAACACCTACGGCGATGTCTTCGGACTTCTCGCCATCATCGGCCTGGCCTCCGGAACTTTCTGTCTGGTGCTCTCGCCGATGCTGAAGCGCTGGATGCACGAAGGAGAAGATGATGAAGATGGCGGCGGCGATGAGCCCACCGGTGAAGACCCTGGCGACGAGGGCGAAACCGAAACGGCTAAGGTAGAGGCCCCCGCCGAAGAGGAACCTCCTACAAGCCAGAAACAAGAGGACGAGCTGCCCCCAGCTCCCGAAGGCAGCGAGGCCTGAGCTTCCAGGGCCCGCGAAAGCCACTCTCAGCCAAGCGCCTTCTTCATGATGGCCTTGGTCCGGTCGAGCGATGTCTTCGCCACCTTCAGCGGATCCTGCTTCCAGTACTCGGGGTTGAAGAGCTCGATGGAGAGCGCCCCGCGGTAGCCGGTGCTCCAGAGGTCCTTGAAGAACTGCTCGAGCGGCGCCACGCCGAGACCGGGGTGGACCCGGTCGCGGTCCTTGATCTCCTCGCGCGGGATGTCCGGGTAATCGTTGAGATGGAAACCGCCGATCAGGCTGGCGCCGAGATGCCTGATGCCGCTGAGCCCCGAGCCTCCCTTGTAGAGATGGTAGACGTCCGGCAGCACGCAGGCGCGCGGATGCTGCGCCTCGAGGGCGACGAGCACTGACTGCCCAAGACGGTAGAGGTTGTTCTGGAAGCCCCAGACCTCGACCGCCGGGATCACCGGGAAATCTTCGGATGCCACCAGCAGGTCGCGGTAGCGCTCTGCCGCGTCGAGCAGCTTGACGTCTCCGACCTTGCCGGTCGGCGGCGCGGCCATGTGGGTGCCGCCGATCTGCGCCAGCTTGTCCATGAAAACCTTCGCCTCCTCGATCGCCTTGGCGCGCTGCGCCTTGTCATCGACCATCCAGCGGAAGAAGGCGATGGCGCCGGTGACCTTGAGACCCTTGTCGGAGAGCTCCTTCTTCAGATCGGCGAGCTTGCCGCCTGATGAGATGAAGGCGTCGATCTCATTGGGCCAGGGCTCGATGCCCGCGTAGCCCGCCTTCTCGGCGATCTCGATGGTCTTGCGAATCGGCAGCTTGTGCCCGCGCAGGGTGCTGGTATTGAGGCTGATCGGCCAGGCGCCCGTGCGCGATTCGGGCTCGGCGGCCGCGCCGGTCGACGGGGCGGAAGCCCCCGCGGCTGCTGCCCCGGCGACCAGGGCCGCTGTTTTCAGAATCTCACGGCGTGAAAGGCCCTGCATAGCTCACTCCTGTACATTCTCTTGGGACATTCAAAGGGGAAAACTCCATTGATGGGACTCGATATCCAGATGCATTTCAAGCAGAGGATGCCAGCAGGGCCATCCAGCAGTTACAATCGGGGTGGCGGGCCTCCGGTCTGAGGTCCTCTGTATTACCTGAAGCGAGGGTCAAAAAAACTCATGGCGCCAAGAGCCTGGATGCTCCTGGGCGCGCTGCTACTGCTGTCCAATGGCGGGCTGCGCTCCGAGGAGATCATTCATTTCGAGCTGGCGGGTGAAAACGCCGACGCGGTCCGTCTTGCGGGCGCTGCGCGTGTCGCCGACGGCGGCCGTCGCCTCGTTTTATTGACCGACGACCGTCCCCGGAGCCTCGGCGCCGCCTGGGCCGGAGCCCCGGTGCCGGCATCGAGCCGCCGGATCCTGGCCCACTTCGAATACTCCCTCTCGGTCCCCGGTCCCATGCCCGCTGAAGGGGCACTGGGCGGGGGAGTCCAGCTGATATTCTCGTACTCCGGCGAGGACCTCTCCCTCAAGGGCGGCGAATCGCTCGGGGTGGAGCCGGCCGGGACACCCTACCTCGGGGTCGCGATCGACCTCGGAAGCGATGGAGAGCGGGGACCGTCCGGACCTCACCTCGAGGTCAACCGTGACGGCGATCCGGGCCTGGAGCCATCCCTGGCCGTAAGCGAAGGCATCCCCGACGTCCTCTCAACAGGTCTCGCCGGGGCTACGGTCCGCGTGAGCGCCCTCCTGGAAGATGGCCGCCTGCGGGTGCTGGCGGCCGCCGATCACGACTGCTATGGCGCCCGGGTGGTTTTCGACGAGCCGGTCTCCCTGCCGCGCTCCGGCGCCCTTCGCATCGGGATCGCGGCGACGTGCGCCGAGATTCCCGCCATCCACCGCCTCCACTCCCTCGAAGTGCGGCTGGAGAGCCCCCGCCCCACCTTCCTGCGCGGAGACTGCAACCAGGATGGAAGCGTCTGCGGATCGGTGAGCGACCTGGTGCGAATCGTTCAGCGCTGTTTCCTCGATAGCCCGCCGCCGCCCTGCGAGGCGGCCTGCGATGCCGACGGCGACGGCCGGGTCTGCGGAACGGTTACCGATGTCGTCTACCTCGCCAGCTACTGCTTCCTCGGCTCGGGGCTGCCGCCGCCGGCGCCGTGGCCGGGATGCGCCGCCGCGAGCGAAGACTCGCCCGGCTGTGAAAACCCCGCCTTCTGCGGCAGCGAGCTTCCGGACCCCCTCGCCTGGCTCGGAAGAAACGACCGCGGACACCGGGAGTACTTCCGCCTCATCGACGGCATGCCGATGGTGGAAATACCGGCCGGCAGCTTCGAGCAGGGAGACACCTTCTTTGACTTCGGCGGAGACGAGTTGCCGGTACACCGGGTAACGATCACCGAGCCCTTCCTGCTGGCGAAATTCGAGGTGAGCAACCGGCAGTACGGAAAGTTCCTCGAGGCCATCGGCTGTGAGGGCCCCCGCTGCGAGGGCTGCGGCGGCGGCTACGACTATGCCGGGGCCGGCTCTGAAGATTTCGATGGCTGCCACTACCCCGAGGGTGAAGAAGGTCTCTTCTGGGCCCGCAACGGAGATTATTTCGAGAATCCTGATTTCGCCGACCACCCAGTGGTCTGGATCGACTGGTTCGACGCGGTGGCCTACTCGCGCTGGGCAAATACCGAGACCTCCACCGACTGGGAGGACTTCCGCGCCTACGGCCTTCCCACAGAATCGCAATGGGAATACTCGGCGCGCTGGCGCGGGGAAGGCGTCACCCCCGGCCGCTACCCCTGGGGAGGTGGAGAGGGACGCTTCAACTCGCCCGTGAACATCAACGCCGAGCTCTGCAACCACGCGGACCCCCGCGGCCGCACCGACGTCGTCTGCAGTCGGCCGGCGGGCCGCTCCTGGTTCGGGCTCTACAACCAGGGCGGAAACGTCTACGAATGGACCGCCGACTGGTACGTCACCGACGCCTACACCAGCACGCCCCGGACCGACCCCTTCTCGAGCGCCGGAGCCGTCTTCAGGCAGCTGCGCGGCGGCGGCTGGTACGGCCCCCCCTTCAGCATCCGCAGCTCCTACCGCTGCAGCTTCCTGCCCCAGAACGGTGACGCCGATGTCGGCTTTCGGCCAACATCGTCGGCTCCCTGAAAGTTTCCTTAATTTCCTGAAACTTGCCGTTTCTTTCGCCGTCTGTTAGAGCGTAGGGGCTGCAATCACACCTGAAACAGGAACTGAACCGGCATGTTGAAACTGAAACACGGACCCCGGGCCCATCCCGGATCGTTTAAAAACCTCGCCTTGTTCTTCGTTTTCACCAGCCTGGCGCTTCTCTGCCTGCTCACGATCGATGGCGCCACCCGGAAATCCGCCGGCAAGGAAGAAAAGAAAAAGCCCGATGGGCTTGAATTCGAGCTGAGCGAGGGCGGCGCGAAGGCCGCCCCGGAAGAGGCCGGGAAACCCGCACAGGCGAAGGCGCTGGGAGAAAAAGAAACCGGCGCCGTTCTCGAGCGCCTGGGCAAAGAGAAGCCCGATGCGAAAGAGACGGGATTTTCGTTTCCGGCCTCGACCCTGCCGCCGCCTCGGACCGGAACGACGATCAGGGAGGCCTTTCCTCCTCCGAAAAAAGTGAAACCCATCGATGTCCCCACCAACGAGAAACTCGAGGTGCTGCGCTTCCAGCCGGAGGGAAGCCTGCCGCTGGCATCTCATCTCAGCGTGACCTTCTCCGAGGCGATGGTCGCCCTCGACACCCACGACACCCTCGCCGCCGGCGACCTGCCCGCAAGACTCACCCCCGCGGTCAAGGGAAGCTGGAGATGGGTCGGAGCACAGACCCTGTTCTTCGAACCGCAGGGAGAAAAGGGAAAGACCCGGTTTCCGATGGCCTCCATCTACAAGGTCGAGATCCCCCGGGAAACGAAGAGCGCTGCCGGCGTGAAGCTGAAAAAGGAGGTCTCCTGGACCTTCAGCACCCCGGCGCCGACGATCGTCACCGCCTATCCGCAGGGCGGCCCCAGGCGGCTCGATCCTGTCATGGTCCTGGTCTTCGACCAGCGAATCAATCCCGGCGCCGTTCTCGAATACATCTCGGTCCTGGCCGGCGGAAAAAAATTCGCCCTCAGGATGGCGAGCGAAGCCGAGCTCGCCGCCGATGCGAGAACCAAGCAGATCTACGACTCCGCTCCCGCGGACCGGAGGGTGGCCTTCCGCGCGACCGACAGCTTCCCCACCTCCAGCAAAGTAACCATCCAGGCTGAAAAGGACCTTCCCTCTCTCGAGGGCCCCCTGAAGACGACGAAGACACAGACCTTCTCCTTCAAAACCTACGCGCCCTTCAAGGTCACGGAGCACCGGTGCTATTGGAACAAGTACCAGAAAAAAGGCTGCCCCCCGGGACAGCCAATGATGATCTATTTCAACAACCCGGTCGACGCGAAGCTCTTCAAGACCTCCCAGGTCGAGATCGAGCCGGAGCTCGATGATATGCAGGTCAACATCCACGGCTCCCAGCTTCATATCCGCGGCCGCACCCGCCCCCGCACGGCCTATACCGTCATCCTCGACCCGGCACTGAAAGACTCCTTCGCCCAGGAGCTCGGCAAAGAGGTCGCGCTCTCTTTTTCCTTCGGCGCGGCGCCTCAGCGTTTCTTCTCCAATTCCGGCAGCTTGATGGTGACCGACCCGGCCGGTCCCCCGCGCTTCAGCATCTACTCGATCAACTACGAAACGATCCTGGTCGATGCCTACCGGGTGAAACCCACCGATTGGAACGCCTACAACCAGTACCTGCGGGACTCCCGCAACAGGAAATCCACGAGCGTCCCGCCGGGAGAGAAGCTCTTCACGACCCGGGTAGAGGCCAAGGGAGCTCCCGATGAGCTGACCGAAACGACCATCGACCTGCGCCCCGTTTTCGATGAGCTGGGCAACCAGGTAATCCTCGTCATCCGCCCGCTCAAGGAGCCTAAAGAACGGCTCGTCCAGATCGTCTCCTGGGTCCAGCGCACCCGGATCGCCGTCGACGCCTTCGCCGACAGCGGCAGGATCCTGGTCTGGACCAATTCGCTCCTCGATGGATCCAGCCTCGAGGGCGTGGAGGTCAAGATCGATCCACATGGCCTGTCGGGACGCTCCGACAAGAACGGGCTGGTGAGCTTTGACCTCCCCAAGACGATAAATGCCAAGGCCGTACTCGGCAAGCTGCTGAACAAAAACGCCACGGGCACCATCACCGCCACCCGCGGCGATGACACCGCCTTCCTGCCGGAGACCACCTCGTGGTGGAGCACGCAGAGCGCCTGGAAAAACAACCCGCCCAACGACTCCTACGCCTGGCACGTCTTCGATGACCGCGGCATGTACCGCCCGGGCGAAGAGGTCCGGATCAAGGGCTGGGTCCGCCGCCGGGTCAACTCCCTCGGCGGCGATCTCGAGGCCCTGCCCGAGAGCCTGCGCAGGATCTCCTACAAGGCGCAGGGCCCCCGAGGCAACGAGCTTGCCAAGGGCGAGGTGAAGGCCAGCGAGCTAGGCGGCTTCAACCTTTCGTTCCGCCTGCCGCCCGGGGTAAACCTCGGCCAGGCCTATATCCGGTTCGGCTTCCTGGGGGTCGCCGGACGAAACCCCGGCCAGCATGGACACGGCTTCCAGGTCCAGGAGTTCCGGCGTCCCGAATTCGAGGTCAACGCCGAGAAGAGTCCCGGACCGCATATCGTGCTCGAGCAGGCGACCGCGACAGTGACCGCGGCCTACTACGCCGGCGGCCCTCTTCCCGACGCCCCCGTGGGCTGGGTGGTCACGCAGTCCCCGGCAAGCTACTCACCTCCCGGCCACTCCGACTTCATCTTCGGAACCTGGATTCCCTGGTGGCGCTTTGACAGGCACTTCGGAGGACGTTTTGGCGGATCCCAGGGAAAGGCCGAAACCTTTACCGGCAAGACCGACGATGCCGGCCTCCACCGCCTCGGCCTCCGGTTCAAGGCGGTCAAGCCGCCGCGGCCCACGACCCTCACGGCCAGGGCGAGCGTCAGCGATGTCAACCGCCAGAGCTGGAGCGCGACGGCGACGCTGCTTGTCCACCCCTCGAACAGCTACGTCGGCCTGCGCAGCGAGAAGACCTTCGTCGACGAGGGGAAGCCCCTGCGCATCGAATCGATCGTCACCGACATCGACGGCAAGATCCTCGCTGGGAAGCCCTTCGAACTCCTCTGTATCCGCCAGCGCTGGGTACAGGAAAAAGGCGTGTGGCTGCAGAAAGATGAAGTTGTCGCCCGCAAGAAGATGACCTCGGGCAAGGAGCCCGCCGAGGCGGTCTTCGCCGCCCTGCCCGGCGGCACCTACCAGCTGCGGGCGATCGTCTCCGATGCGAAAGGGCGCAGGAACCAGAGCCAGATGACGCTCTGGGTGGCCGGAGAAAAACGCCCCGAGAACCGGCGCCTCGAACAGGAAGCCGTCACCCTGATTCCCGACGGCAAGGAATACCGGGCGGGAGAGACCGCGCGAATCCTCGCCCAGCTGCCCTTCTCCCCCGCCGAGGCCGTCATCACGCTGCGGCGCTCGGGCATCGTCGAGACCCGGAGAGTGCGGGTCGAGGGAGGAACCCACACCATAGAGATCCCCATTCGCGACGACATGGTCCCCGGCATCTCGGTGCAAATCGACCTGGTAGGCTCATCAAAACGCGTCGGACTCGGCGGTAAGCCGGACAAGAAGCTTCCGGCCCGACCGGCCTACGCCTCGGGCTCTCTCGCCCTCAAGGTGCCTCCCTACACGCGCACTCTCAAGCTGCAGGCGAAGCCCGAGGTGGACAAGCTGGTGCCCGGCGGCGAGACCTTCGTCAACGTCGCGGTCCACGATGCGGAAAACAAGCCCGTCAAGGGCGCCGAGGTGGCCGTCGTGGTCATCGACGAGGCGATCCTCGCTCTCACCGGCTACAAGCTGGCCGATCCCCTCGAGACCTTCTACCGAAACCGCTCACCCGGAGTTCGCGATTACCGGCTCAGGAGCTATGTGCAGCTGCGCGAATTCGTCGAGCGGCTGGCGCTGCTGGAAAAAAGCGCGGAGAACTTCTCCGCCGATGGGGTGCCTGAATCTGCGGCGATGAACCTGGGCGCCCCCGGCGGAGCTCTCAGGGCAGGGAAACGCATGATGTCCAAAAGCAGAGCGATGGCAGACTCCTCCGCCTTCGCAGGCGAAGACAAAAAAGGCGGTGGAGCGGAAGCCATCTCCATGCGCAGCAACTTCAACGCCCTGGCCCTCTTCGCCGCGGAGGTTCCCACCGACGCCGATGGTACGGCCCAGGTCAAGCTGAAGCTGCCCGACAGCCTCACCCGCTACCGCATCATGGCGGTTGGCGTCGCCGGCGCCCGCCAGTTCGGCTCGGCCGAGAGCGCCATCACCGCCGAGCTGCCGCTGATGGTGCGACCCTCGCCGCCGCGCTTCCTGAACTACGGCGACCGCTTCGAGCTGCCGGTGGTCGTACAGAACCGGACCGCGAAGCCGATCGAGGTGCTCGTCGCCCTGCGTGGCACAAACGCCAGGCTCACCGCCGGGGCCGGACGAAAGATCACGGTTCCCGCCGCGGACCGGGTCGAGGTACGCTTCCCCGCCGCCGCCATGCTGCCCGGCACGGCCCGCTTCCAGATCGCCGCGGTCAGCGGCAAGCTCTCCGATGCCGCCGATGTCACGATCCCCGTCTGGACGCCGGCCACCAGCGAGGCCTTCGCCACCTACGGCCAGATCGATGGGTCGCAGCCCGGACAGAACGCCATCGTGCAGGCTGTGGCGGCGCCGGCCAACGTGGTCCCCGGTTTCGGGGGAATCGAGATAACGACCTCATCCACCACCCTCCACGCCCTCACCGATGCCTATATCTACCTGGCCAACTATCCCTACGGCTGCGCCGAGCAGGTCGCCTCCCGCATCCTGGCCACGGCGGCCCTGCGCGATGTCCTGTCGGCCTTCGAGGCCGAGGGGCTGCCGGATCCCAAGGACATGATCGCCGCGGTCGGACGGGACCTGAAGAAGCTCCAGGGCCTTCAGTACTCCGATGGAGGCTTCGGCTGGTGGAGCAGAAAGCACCGCTCCTCCCCCTACCTCAGCGTCCACGTCACCCACGCGCTCGCCCGCGCCAGGCAGAAGGACTTCACCGTTCCCCAGGATATGCTCAGAAGAGCCCAGCGCTACCTGGAGAACATCAGCAAGTACCTGCCCGCCAGCTATCCCGAGGAATGCCGTACGACCATCAAGGCCTACAGTCTCTACGTCCGCAAGCTCCTCTCCGGAAAGAAGGTGCCCGATAAGAAGACTCTCGCTGAGGCTCGCAAATTGCTGGCCGACACGCCGGCGAAGAAGACGCCGCTGGAGGCCGCCGCCTGGCTGCTCAACGTCATCGCCAGCGATCCGGATTCCCGGGAGGAGCGCGCCGCCGTCCTCAAGCGCTTCGGGCAGCTGGTCACCGAGACCGCCTCCACGGCTCAGTTCACGACCTCCTACGCCGACGGCGCCCACCTGCTGCTGCACAGCGCCCGGCGCACCGATGCAATCATCCTCGAGGCGATGATCAACACCGCCCCCCAGAGCGACCTCATCCCCAAGGTGGTGAAGGGACTCCTGGCACACCGTACGAAGGGCCGCTGGAGCAATACGCAGGAGAACGCCTTCGTGCTCCTGAGCCTCGACCGCTACTTCCAGGTCTTCGAGGCCGAGGAGCCCTACTTCGTGGCGCGCGCCTGGCTTGGAGATGACTTCGCCGGTGAGCACGATTTCGAGGGGCGCAATACCGACTACCATCATATCTCCATCCCGATGGAGAAGCTGAACAAGAAGAAAAACCTCATCATCAGCAAGGAAGGCAAGGGGCGGCTCTACTACCGCCTGGGGCTGCGCTACGCGCCCGCGAACCTGAACCTCGAGTCCTCCGACCATGGCTTCACCGTGGAGCGTTCCTACGAGGGAATAGATGATCCCACCGACGTCAAACGCGACAAGGACGGCACCTGGAGAATCCGGCTGGGAGCGAAGGTGCGGGCGAAGATCATGATGGTCGCCCCCGCCCGGCGCTACCACGTCGCCCTTACCGATCCGCTGCCCGCCGGGCTCGAGCCGCTCAACCCGGCCCTGGCGGTGACCGGCGGCCTGCCCCCCGAGGGTCCCGGCGGAATCACTCCCCGCAAAGGAGGAAGCTGGTGGCGGCGGGGAACCTGGTATCAGCATCAGAACCTGCGGGACAACAGGGCCGAGGCCTTCTCGTCACTGGTCTGGGCCGGAGTTCATTCCTACGCCTACGTCGCCAGGGCCACGACGCCGGGCACCTTTGTCGTACCGCCGGCCAAGGCCGAGGAGATGTACCAGCCGGAGACCTTCGGCCGCAGCACGAGCGCCAGGGTCATCGTCGAGTAGGTCATCCCCGGACACGCCTCACCTCTTTGGCCAGTCGAGATGCCTGTGGAGGAAGTCGAAGGTGCCCTTGCCGTTGATGGTATGCGGGCCGACGAACCACTCGATCTCGCAACGATCGCCGATACCCAGCCGCGCCGCGTAGGTAAAGCGAACCTTGGCGAACTCGTAGGCTACCGTCTCATCCGGAGCCACCCCGTCAAAATGGCCGCGCTCGACCATGAACGGCCGCGGCGCGATCAGACGCGCCATCTCGGCGTAGTTGAAGGTGCTGCCGAGATCGAACTCGAAGATCTCGTACTCCCCGGTCCACACGTAGCTGTAGCGGCTGCGCGTCGAGGTGTTTTTCCAGACCCACTCGTTAAAATCGGCCGAGCAGATCGACAGGCAGTATTCCTTCACCAGCGGCGGCACGCGCATCGCCGTCTTGCCTCCGTAGGAAAGGCCGTAGAAGGCGATTCGCTTCGGATCGACAAAGGGCTGGGTCTCGAGCCAGTCGACAAGCTGCTGGTGCTGCGGAACGATGATCGAGAAGAGGGTCTTCTTGACCGGGTTCGCCTTGCGCTGGAGGGTCCGGAACCTGTCCTGGCCGATATAGAGGTTCTGGGGGGCAAAGGTGATGAAACCGCGGCTGGCAAGCGAGGCGGCGAAGGCCTTATAGGGTCCGAAGTCTCTTTTCCCGATCACTGACTGGGGACGACCCTCGAGTCCGTGCTGACAAACCACCACGGGACGACGCTCCCCGGGACGCAGGTCCCTGGGCAATAGCAGCAAGCCATAGGCTATCACGCCCTCGAAGACATCGAGGACGACCTCGTAGGCTATCCAGGCCTCCCCCTCGTGGCTCTTGCGGGTCCTCGCATTGAAGGGCTGGAGATCGTAATCACAGCGGCCGATGACCTCATCGTAGAAAAACTCCCGGTAGGGTTCGATGGTCTGAGCGTATTTCTCGAGCGAGCTGTAGTCGACCTTCCTGAAGAACTCGTCACGCACGTAGGGGCTCTCGCGAAGGAGCCACTGGTTGTGACGGTCGAGCTCGTGCATCTGCCGGGCGTGCCGGCGCGCCGGATCGACAGCCGCCCGCGAGCTCGCCCCGCCGGCGTCATCGGCAAGCTCCAGGCCGGAATGGAGCTGCCCAAGGAACGACTTCAGCGCGGCTGCCGACCCGAAGGGACCGCTGCCATCACCGCTGACCACAAGCCGCAGGCCCCCGGCGGGCTCGAGTCCGGATGTGAGCTTCTGAGCCCGCGCGAATTCCCGGCGCACACGCTCGAGCGCGGGAGTCTCCAGCCGGCCGGGGCCCCCGCCGGTGCCCGGAGGAACGACGACCTGTGGGCCCCGGGCGGCCTCGACCGTCAGGCCGCGGGGGGCGACCATAGCCGCCAGCTCGGCATCGCCGAATTGTTCGAGCAACCCGAAGACATTACGATCGATAGGCTCCTGCCAGACGCCCTCACGCTCATCGAAGCTGCCGCTGACACAGACGGCATCGATCCGGGTATCAAGAGCGCCCGCGAAGAGGGCAAGGAAGCCCCCCTCTCCCCAGCCGATCACTCCAACCGAGGGGTCCCGCTCGCCCGAATCCTTCGTGATCCAGTCGACCGCCGCCAGCACCTTCTGGACCTCGTAGCCGGCAAGGTGGCGACCCATCTCAAACGCCGAACGGTAGAGAAATTCCCTGTTTGTCAGACGACGGCGGGAGATCTCCCGGTTGATGAGAGATGGTATGAGAACGGTGCACCCGCTCTCGGCCAGCCTGCGGGCGAACTGTGAGCCGGCTTCGACACCTTCGCTGAGGCCGGCGATCATCTCAGGCGTCTGCCCGGCATCCGGGATGGCGATAACCTGCCCCACTCCGGGCTTGCCGGATGGGACCAGGAGCAGACCTTCACCATGCACATCCCCGAACGCGGGCCAGCGCACTGCGAAGGCCTCAAAGCCCTTCCCCTTCCCTGCGAGAGCCGGCCGGGTGGTGCGCGCAAGAAGCTCCGGCCCATCGAACGGCACCCGGGCATCTCGAACACCGAGAATATGAGCCAGCCGGGCGCGGTTGGGACCGAGCGAGGCGATGTATTTTTCAGGAGAGCTCTTGTCCCGTTTCCAGAACCTCCCCCGGCGCTCCGGCGACCTGGCCAACTCGCCCAGGAAAAAACGATCCGCGCTGGCAACCACATGGGCGGCCATGTCGCCCGTCATCTTCAGAGGCTTGGTGCCCGCCAACGGCAGCTCCTGCGCGGGAACAGCCAGGGCGATCAGGAAGAAGAAAAACAGGGCCGGAGCCGAGTGTGCTTTCATGGGCGAGTCCTCGCTGGGGTTCCTCAGGTTAAGCTCTTATCTTACCAACTCGCCGTGATAGTGAACACGGCGAGAGCCCTGGAGCTTCGAGGACCCACCCCTGGAACAGGGAAAAATCCGGGCGTAGCGAGAGCGCTCCGCTTCAACCGAGCGCCTGATGGCGAGGAAGAAGAGACTCCGTCGTCAATAAATGGAAATGGCCGGACGCAGGAACTTAGCCCTGCTCGTCGCCGCCGCCGTCGTCGTCGCCAGCGTCATCGTCGCCGCCGCCGTCATCGCCGCCAGCGTCATCGTCGCCGCCGCCGTCATCGCCGGCAGCGTCATCGT
>Ga0310342_100002018_pt1 | contig 12901 bp, 9 predicted proteins | sample S15DNA20500_MG_FD_206155 | JGI IMG/M metagenome (GOLD analysis project Ga0310342, IMG submission 206155) | Marine microbial communities from station ALOHA, North Pacific Subtropical Gyre - S1503-DNA-20-500_MG | ecosystem: Environmental > Aquatic > Marine > Oceanic | place: Pacific Ocean: North... | reverse complement strand
GACTTTCGATGGCCCGCGTCTTCATTCCCGTCACATTGCGCCCGTTGACCGATGGCCACGAGATCGTCGAGGTGGTCGGCAGCACCGTGCGCCGCGTCATCGACGCGCTTGAAGCTCGACACCCTGGTATGCAGGTTCACCTTCGTAATGGTGATCAGTTGCGATCAGGCCTGTCGGTGGTGGTCGACGGCACGGTCTCGCCCATGGGGCTGATGCAGCACGTGGAGGAAGACAGCGAAGTGCATTTTCTCCCCGCGATCAGCGGGGGGTGCTGACGTGACGGCGTTGGCCACGACATTGACCACGGCATGCGAGGAAAATGGATGATGCTTTCCTTCTTGCATCATGGCGACGGGCCCGGGGCCCGTCAGTCTTCTCGATTGTCATGGTCCACGGACCGCACCTCTCCGTCTTCACACGATTAGTCGCACGCCCCCGAAGTCCGCCAGGTCATAGGGCAGTTTCCCGCCGGGCGAACCGATGAACATCAGGTTCGCCGGGATTTTCCAGGTACGGGCCAGGTCGCGAATCATCTTCGGGCTGAACTTGCCTTCCACGACGACAAACTCCATTTCGATCGACGGATAGGTTTCGTCCAGAACTTCGATATCCTTCTTCAGCCGGGCCGGGACGTCCGAAGCATTCTCGACCACGGTTACGATCTTGATACGGTTGGTATGCTCGTTCCGCATCACGTAGAGCACGGCGTTGTTCAGGTTGGCGATATTGTCCCCGCGAGAGAAAAAGACGATCTGCTGGGCATTGATCTCTTCAATCTTCGTACGAATCCAATCGGCCACGCCACCCATGGCACGGTAGATCGAAACCGTCACCCTTCGCACCACGAACAGCAACGCCTTGAGCAGCGAAATGCGACAGAGCATGACGGTGAGCACGGCCATGGCTCCGGCGACGTAGGCGAAAAAGATCAGCAGGTCCTTTTCATTCTTGGTCAGCGCAATCAGGGCATTGCCGATCAGCGCTGCCAGCACGGCGAGGATCGCCATGACCAGCACGAGCCAGGAGGATCGTGTGGGCCGTGGAAGGCGAGCCCGTTTGACCTTCAGCAAAACGTTGCCAAGCGCGAACAACGCCATCACGGAAAGGAACGAAAGGGTGTACACGCACGCCAGGGAAGTCGACGCGCCTCCGGCGAGAAAGAGCACCGAGACGTTCAGCAGAAAGAAGATCCCGATGATGCGGTGCGACGTACCACGCCAATTCGTGGCCAGCAGGGCCTGCGGAAGACAACGATCCAGCGTCAGACGCCGCATCAGTCCCGTAACCCCGACATAGCTGGTCAACACCGCGCCACTAAGCACGAGCACCGCATCGACGGTCACGATCCACTGCAGCGTTTGGCCGCCCACCAGGAAACCCATGTCGGCCAGCAGTGTCTTGGTCGGCTCGGTACCGGTCGGCAGGGAAAACAACGCCAAGGCAAGCAGGGCCATGAGGGGATTGATCGCCGTGACCGCGATCCACATGTTGCGTAATGTCTTGGGGAAGACACCGGCGCGCTGTTCTTCGACGAAGTTCGCGGAACTCTCGAATCCCGACACCCCCAGCATCGCCGCCGCGAAGCCGAAGAACAACGCCTTGCCCACGTGGCCCTCCGTCGGCAGCGCGAAATTGGCCACCAGGGTTTCCATCCCGTGGGAAACCAAGTACAAGCCGCAGAAGACCGCCAACAGCGCGACGGTTGTCATGTGCAGCAGGAAAACGACGATCGCCACGGCCGCCGACTCCGAGATCCCGATGATCGTCAGCACCATGAACACCGCCAGCAGGGCAACGGTCGCCCCGAACACGGGAAGACCGTTCCACAACCCATGCAGGTAATGCATGGCGAAGTAGGCGGAGATTACGGCGGTGGCCATGTAGGAGAGAATCGTGAGGCAGGCCGCCACCGAGGCCCGGTACTTGCTGGTCGTGTTGAGCAGCGCGTTGTAGGCGCCGCCGTTCAGGGGAATGGCCCCCACCACCTCGCCGTAGATCGACCGGAATAGATAGAGCACGCCGGCCACGAAAAGCAGTGACAGCGGTGCCCACTTGCCGGCGTAAAATATCGCCAGTCCGGAAACGTACAGGCATGACGACGTAATGTCGTTGCCGCAGATCGCCGTCGCCGCCAACTGCCCCAGCTTACGCCGCCTGTGTCCTGCCATGAGTCGTCGCCGTGTTCACGCCGTCACCGACCCACGAACCGCTGCCGCGAAGGCAAGGCCGCTGACGCTCAGGGCAATCAACGCGTCCGACACCCACCCTCACGACACTCCTTGGCGGACTCAGGTGGATTGCAATTGCCGACACGTTACAACGTTGTCGGCATAGTGGATGTGTTCATCCTTGAAGACACGAGACCCCGACCGACATCCTCGCGACCTGGCCCCGTGAGCGACCGACCTGACCTCAAGGCAATATGATACCGCAGTCGACGCCGGCGTACGAGAAAGTACTGGCTTATAATATTGCCCGCGAACCCCGTCACCGTCACGGAACCAAAGGCGGGTGACCGGCCACGGCGCCACCAACGCCGATCACGAGGACACAATCAAAGCCTGGAAAACAACGATGGATACACGATTCACCAACGACCGAAACATGCTGGCACTAGCGCACCGCCCTGATACCGCCTGGGCCGATCTCACCACGCCCCAACGCATTGCCCACCTGGAACTGGAGGGTTATGTTCTGATCCCCGACCTCCTCACTTTGGAACAGACCGAGACGATCCGATCGGAACTGGCTCCCCTGTCCACGACGGGCACCGATTACAGCGAACACCAACGCGGCCGCAGCAATGTGCAGTGGGACGATGTTCCCAACACTGTCGACGTGATCGCACTTCCGGCGATGCTCGATTTTCTCGAGGCGTTGTTCGGCGATGCAATCCTCTGTACCTCCTGCGCGATGAGCGTCTCCAAACCGGGCCACCCCGGCATCGCGGTGCATACCGATGCGCAGCCCTACGGCTCGAAGATATTCGGCGTGCAGGCAAGCAGCCCCGCCCTGGTCCGATGCCTCTACTACCTGGACGACCTCACGCCACAGCGAAGTCCGCTCAAGGTGATTCCCCGCTCACACCTTTCGCTCCACCGCGACGCGAACCCCTACAACCGGTATCTCCGTCATCCCGACGAAGTGATGGTGACATGCCGCGCCGGCTCCTGTGCGATCATCAACCAAAAAATCTTTCACGCCAACTATCCGAACCACAGCGACAGCGATCGCCGCATGCTCGCCATCGCTTACCGCCCGGCGTGGGCCGGCCCCGTGGCCGAGGTCGAAGATTGGCCGGCGGAGAAGGTGGCCGCCCTGCCCGACCATGTTCGACCGCTGTTTCGTTCGCTGAACACGCGCAACATCAATTTCGACCTGCCCAACCGGCCCGACGATTTGGCCGAAGATGCGCCGGGCATCAGTCCGCGGCGATGGATGTAACGGCCGCCTCTTTCACGCGTAGCCGACGATCATCAAACCCCGGCCGCGGCGGGATGTTGCAAACAAGCACACCCAGTCTGAACGCACCGAGAACACCGTAGACGATCGCGGCGTGCATGCCCCACGGCAGGGGAATCCACCGCCAATGCATGCGGCAGACTCCCTCCGGGGCGCTGCGTCCACGAAAACAACGCGGAGGCAGCCACAAGGGAACCGAGGAGCGAAGCAATGAACGCCATCGACACTCGGAAACACGCTGCGCCCGCCACGGCCCGTATCCACCTTAAGTGCCGGCCCTTCGACTTTCGCCAGCTTGTCTTCGCCCACGGCTGGGTGCAGTTGGCTCCCTTCAGCTGGGATGAAAAGGCACAGGCCCTGGGTCGTCGGCTGACATTGGGTGACCGCTGCTGCCACATCACGATGCAGTACCACACCGCGGCGGACAAGACCTCGGTACGAGCGGCACTGGTACCCGACCCCGGCCGTGAGCACCGCGCCGACGCCCGTCGACAGATCGTTCGAATGCTGCGACTGGACGAGGACTTCACGCTGTTTCACGAACAGTGTCGCCAAAAGCGGCGACTGCGGATCGTGGCCGAGCGGGGCTGGGGCGGGTTGCTCCGGGCACCAACGGCCTTTGAAGACGTCATCAAGACGATCTGCACGGCCAACTGCCACTGGCGCAATACGCGGACCATGTGCGAGCGTCTCTGCGCCCTGGGCGGCGGCGATTTCCCCGCGCCGAAGAAACTGCTGGGTATCGGACCGCGCCGCCTCGCCCGGGAGGTGCCGGTCGGTTACCGTGCCGAGACGATCTTGGCCATCGCTCGCCTGGCCGAAGAAGGTGAAATGCCGCTGGACGCGTGGATCGCGGAAGGCGACGTCGAGCGTGCCCGAGCGATGTTACGCCAGATCAAGGGGATCGGGAGCTACTGCATGAATCACATCATGGTGCTTTTGGGCATTTACGATCGTCTGCCCGTCGATTCGGTCGTGATCAAGCATCTGCGCAACACCTACCACGCCGGCAAACCCATCTCGGCGGCCACGGCCGTCGAACGGTTCAACGAATTCGGCGCATACGCGTTCCTCGCCTACAAGTTCGGGCGGTACGCCGAGCGGTGAGCGGTCTTTCCCGGTTGCACTGGCCCATGCTTCCACGGATCAGTTCGCATCTGGAAGACCGTACGGCACACGCTTTCCTCACGCTGTACCGTGAAAGGTGGCGACATGCCGTAGTACCTCGCATTCAATCCGACAAGGAAACAGATCATGTTTCGCGAAATTCGCGTGGCTGCCTTCTCCTTTATCCCACGCCACTTCGCCTTGGATGCGAATGCCGATCGCATGGAACGCTACTTCCGCATGGCGAAAAGACGCGGTGCTGAATTGGCGCTGGGCCCCGAAGAAATTCTTGACGGCTACCCCGTCACGGAAGTCTTGGCCGGCCGAATCCCCCCGGAAGCCATGCGCGATGCGGCCCTCCGCATCAGCGATCCGCGGATCCGCCGTTTCAAGTTGCTGGCGCGGGAACTGAAGATGTGTATCGCCTTCGGCTTTGCCGAACGCGTTGGAGACGAGATTTTCAACTCCGCCGTGTTCATCGATCATGCAGGTCGTCTACGGGGCCGGTACCACAAGATGCTCCTGGCCGAAGGTCATACGCCAGGGCAGTGGTACAACCGCGTCGGATCGACCTGCCGAGCCTTCGACACGCCTTTCGGCCGCGGTGCCTTCATGATCTGCAATGACCGCTGGAACGCCGATCTGGCTCGCATCGCCGTGCTCGATGGCGCACAATTCTTCTTGATTCCTTCATACGGCAGCAAAAGTCGCTCCCAAGATCAGGCAGTTCTAGCCATTGCCCGCCAGAACGGTGTACCTGTACTGGAAGCCAACTGCGGACTCTTGCTCGTCGTGAACAAGGGCGAGATCGTGAAACGCCGACGGGTCGACACGGGAATGATCGTGACGACGATGGCCGTTCCCGCAACCATTTCGGCAAAGCACCGCGACCTCCACGAACGTCGATTTCTCAAGTGGCGTCATACCGAATTGATTCGAAGGCATGACCACCGCCTCGGGAATCCCGGCGACTACGACAGCACCATGAAACCGGGCAAGCAGATCCAGTAGCGCCATCGGGAACACCGTCACAAAGGGCCCTCACCATGCGACCGCCGGAAACGGCACGGGAGAAAATCGTAGGATTCGACATTGCAGTAATTTAGGAATATGTGCAAGGCGGTTCACTTCCCGCGACGACGGCGGACCGAGTTCCGTCAACCTTCGACGCGGGTCATCGCCGCAGGGCCTACCACCCAAGCGGCTGCCGCATGGGATCTCGCCGCCAGTACAATCCCCCCTTCACACCTCTCCAGGAGATGCTCAGGGTGCCACTGCTTCCCAACCAGGTTCACCAGGGCGATTGCATCAGCACGCTGGCCACGGCCGATGCCGGGTCGGTGGATCTGGCCTTTGCCGACCCGCCGTTCAACATTGGGTACGAATACGACGTCTACGACGACCAGCGTTCGCGGCACGAGTATCTCGATTTCTCCCGCCAATGGATTGCCGCCGTGGCCCGCCTTCTTCGACCTTCGGGCACCTTCTGGCTGGCGATCGGTGACGAATACGCCGCCGAACTGAAGCTGATCGCCCAGGAAGATATTGGGCTGACGTGTCGCAGCTGGGTCATCTGGTACTACACCTTCGGCGTCAATTGCGTGCGCGGGTTCAGCCGTTCACACACGCACCTGTTTCATTTCGTCAAGGATCCGGACAATTTCACTTTCAACGCCGAAAACCCCGCGGTACGCGTGCCGTCAGCACGCCAACTCGTCTACGCCGACGCGCGGGCGAACCGGCGGGGTCGCCTGCCCGACAACACCTGGATTCTTCGTCCCCAGGATGTCCCCGACCCCGGCTTCCAGGCTTCGCATGACACCTGGTACTTTGCGCGGGTGGCGGGCACCTTCAAAGAGCGTGAAGGGTTTCACGGTTGCCAGATGCCGGAACAGTTGCTCGGCCGCATCATTCGCCTTTCGAGCGATCCGGGCGACCTGGTGCTCGATCCGTTTGCCGGCAGCGGCACGACGCTGGCGGTAGCAAAGAAACTGGGCCGGCAATGGATCGGCGTGGAACTGTCAAAGGAGTACGTCGGCCATGTGCGATCGCGTCTCGACGATTGCCGGCCCGGTGATCCCCTCGATGGTCGCGAGGATCCGCTGAACAGCGCTCCCGCCACGAAGAAGGGGCGACAACGCACCCGGTTCAAGAACGGGCGTCCGATCACGGTCATGGACAAGGACGTCGAACGGTCGATCGTCAAAGCGTACGAGACTTCGTGCAAGGGACAGGCCGCCGACATCGTCCTGTGCGACCCTGATCTGAACGCTCTGTACACCGCTGCATGCAAGAAGGCCTCGGTGCCCGGCGACGCTTCGACGTGGAATCATCTTCTGCTGCGTGTCCGCAAGTCCGGCAAGTTGCCAAGGGCCAGCGCCTCCGGGGCGCGACTCGGCGCCCAGGCCATGGATCCATACAACGCTGCCGCCGAAGTGGCCGCGCAGATGGTGGGCGTCGACTATGGCCTGAACATCGACGAGATGCTCTGTTCTCCCGATGCGGCAGCCGCATTCGATCGTATCGCGGAGGGATTCGCCGGCGGCTTCACGCCGCGGGAATACCGCCGCGCCGCCATGGCCTTGCGTAAACGGGCCAAACGATCACGACATCTCGGTGAATCCCGGGACGGGAAGACCCCGTCCCTGCCACGGCCCAAGCCGTTGGATCGTTGCACGACGGCCCGTCACGACCGCCCTGCCGTTTACGTAGTGATCAGCGACGGCAAGCCTCTCTATGTCGGCGAAACGCTGAATCTTCGTGCCCGAGCACAAGCATTGCTTGCGAATGCTGCTTGGCAGGACTACCAACCGGATGCCTTGCGAATCTTCGCCGCCGAGGATCAGGCCACACGCCACGGCTTGCAGGCCCTTCTCGTGCAGCGGACGGGGGCTCCGTTGAATTCAAATCTGTTACGGGCGCCGTGAAGGAGCCACCGGCGTTCCCCCGGCCTCGCCAGGCTCCGGCGACAGACCGTACACCTCTTCGGCACGTTGCGGGTTGACCAGTTCTTCGTCGACATCCCGGCGCACCGCGGCGTGATCCCTTTCAGCCGCCGGCCCCCACCCCCCGCCGCCCGGGGTTTCGATACGCAACCGATCGCCTTTGACCAGCGTCGCACACAACTTCGTCGGCAACACCCGCACCGACCCGTCAGCAGAAGTCACTTGGCAATACGCGCCACGCGCGGCGGCCCCGCCGCCGACCCCCCAGGGCGTGAACTTCCTCCGGTCGGCGCCGATCGTAACTTGCGTCCGCTGGCCTAGGCACTCCAGTTCACGCACGATCCCGCAACCCCCCCGATGCCGCCCCGCCCCCTCGCTGTCAGGAATCAATCCGTAACAGGCAACCTTGAGTGGATAAGTGCGTTCGATGACTTCCACCGACGTGTTGCGTGTGTTCGTCAAGTGCGTGTGGATGCCATCCTGGCCATCGGCATCGTGAAAGGCGCCCTGGCCCCCGCCGTAGGTTTCCACGTAGTTGTAGTAGGCCCCCGTATCCGGGTCGATTCCCCCGACGTTGATCAGGTTCATTTCGCCGCTGCAAGCGGCACACACCTGCTGGGGAACGGCTTGGAGCAACGCGCCGAGCAGAACGTCGACCACGCGTTGGTCGGTGAGGATGTTGGCGTTTCCGATCGCCGCGGGAAATGAAGCCTGCAGCAGACTGCCCTCCAAAGCGGAGACCGTGATGGGGCGATACGCACCTTCACACACCGGCATCGCGGGATCGATCACGGCCTTCGCCACGTAGTAGACGCAGGCCTCCGCCGCAGGGAGGCGGGCGTTCAGTGGGCCCAGTACCTGATCGCTGGTCCCGGCAAAATCCACCGACAGGCGGTCGCCGGCGATCGTGACCTCCGCCGCGATGCGAATTGGTTCATCCGTGACACCGTCGTCGTCGAGATGGTCTTCGAAACAGTATCGCCCGTCGGGCAACGCAGCGATGCCTGCACGCATGCAGCGTTCGGCGTGGTCCAAGATCGCGGGCATGCTTTCCAGCACCGTCCGGGGATCTTCCTGGCTCAGCAATTCGGTCACCCGCCGGGTCGCGGTACAGGCCGCGGCGTACTGCGCCATCAGATCACCATGCATTTCATGCTGGGTACGCACGTTTTGATGGATCAGGGCAAAAAGCGATTCATCCATCACCCCGCGGCGCATGATGTGCACGGGAGGAATCTGAAGTCCTTCTTGATAGATCTCCGTAACGCCAAAAGGCATGCTGCCCGGCGCATAGCCCCCCACGTCGACGTGGTGGGCCGTCGTGACCACCAGCGCCACCGGTCGGCCTTCGTGATGCACGGCCGAGACCATCGAGATATCAGGTAAGTGACCCGGACCTTCCGGGTAGGGAAGGTTGGTGATCACCGCATCCCCGGGCGCGAACGTCTCGACGGGACATCGCGCCAGGACGCTGCGCAGGACCGCAGGCATGATGCCCAGGTGCAGGGGGGTTCCGATTTCCGACTGGGTCAGCACCTGCCCGTCCGGCAATGCTAGGGCAGTGGAACAATCGAAACGATCCTTGATGTTGGGCGAGTAACTGGATCGCACCATGGAGGCGCATCCCTCATCGGCGATGCCGATCCACCGGTGACGCATGATCTCCAGCGTGATGGGATCGATCGTCCGTGAAGCCAAGTCAAACCCCTTCCTTGGCGGCGGCGGCCCGAAGCACGAGATGTCCAAACCGATCCACCGTGGCATGTTGACCGGGCAGCACGACAACGGTGGTGTCATCCTGCTCAACGATCGCAGGCCCTCGAAAAGCCGACGCCGCCCCCAGCGCTTCACGCCGGTAGACCCCCGTCTCGCGACCCCGCCCGTCGAACACCACCGTGCGTGTTGCCTGTGGCGAGGGCGACGCGGGACCGACCGGCACCTCCGGGAGCGTGACGTGGCGGATGTCGATCGATTCGCTGACCCAGAGGTTGACGATCTCCATCGGCTCCTCGCGACGAGCAAATCCGAACCGCCTTTCGTGAGCGGCGTGGAAGTCCTCGGCCACGCGGACAAGATCAGGATACCCTGCCGCCACCTCGACCGGCAGGTCGTAGCGTTGTCCCACATAACGCAGACCCAGGCGGCGTCCCTTGCAGACCGAGGTGGTGACGACCAGCGCCTTGCGAGCCTCGCAGGCCATTTCCTCAAACAGTGCGTCGATCTGCTCCGGCAAGGCATCGTCAAGTCGTTCGACGTGCGTGCGAACCCGATCCTCCCGCAAATTCGACATCAACAATCCCAGTGCCGAGGTCACACCCGGGGCCAGCGGAATCAATATCTCGTCGATCCCCATTTCGCGTGCCAGGTCCGCCCCGTGCAACGGCCCGGCACCCCCGAACGCGCAAAGGGTGAAACGGCGGGCATCGAGACCCCGTTCGACAGTCAGTCGCCGAATCGCGGCCACCATCGTCGTGTTCACGACGCGAAGTATCCCCTCGGCCATGGCCTCGATCGACAACCCGGTCGGCGCCGCGAGGTGGTCATGCAACGCACGCCTCGCAGCCTCCAGGTCCAACGGCATCCCCCCGGCCAACGTCGAATCGGGTCGCAGGCGTCCAAGGACCAGGTTGGCATCGGTGACCGTGGGCTGCTCACCGCCCCGCCCATAGCAGGCAGGCCCGGGCACTGCGCCGGCCGACCGTGGGCCCACCCGCAGTGCACCGCCGGCATCCAGCCAGCCGATGCTTCCGCCACCGGCGCCCACCGTATGAAGATCGAGCATCGGTATCTGGATCGCCAGCCCCGCAATCTCTGCCTGCCGGTTGTAGGGCACGCGTCCCTCATCGATCACCGCCACGTCGAAACTGGTCCCGCCCATATCGGCAGTGATCAGATTGCGGTTCGTGTGCTCGGCGGCAATGGCAGCCCCCGCCACCACCGCTCCCGCGGGCCCCGAAAGAACCGTCTGCACGCACTGTTCCGACACACGCTCTGCCGCGGCCACACCGCCGTTGGACTTCATCACCAGGACCGGTGAGGCGATCGCCTCGCGGCGCAGGCCCTCGGACAAGCCGCCGAGATACCGCTGCATGACCGGTTGCATGAACGCGTTGAGAACGCAGGTACTGAATCGCTCGTATTCACCCTGATCACAGGCCAGGGCGTGAGAGAGGCAGACGCTGACCCCCTTCAATCGGGCGGCAAGGAATTCCCCGACGAACTGTTCATGGGCCGGATTGATATCACTGTGCAGCAGGCAGACGGCCACGGCCTCGACATCCTCCTCCGAAAGCCGCACAACGCACCGGGCCAGATCATCGAGATCGGGCGTCTGCTCCACCGTCCCGTCGAAACGCATCCTCTCCTTAATCTCAAAACGCAGACGCCGAGGCACCAGCGGTTCGGCCCGACGGAAACGCATGTCATAGAGCCGCGGGCGGCTTTGTCTCTGGATGTGCAGGACATCACGAAAACCGACCGTCGTCACCAAGGCCACGCGGGCTCCGTCTCGCTGCAGGATGGCGTTGGTGCCCACCGTCGTGCCATGTACGACCATCGAGATATCAGACACCGGAACCGCGGACCGGTCGGCTCCACCCACCGCCCCACCGATCACCGCCACACCCGGATCCTTCGGCGTGCTGTGCACCTTGAAGAACCGTAGCGTCTCACGCGTGGTGTCAAAAGCCACTACGTCGGTGAAGGTCCCGCCGGTATCGATCCCGATGCGAAGTCCCAAACCGTCATCCTTGCATGCACGGTCGTCCAAGGGCAGGCAATAGCCTTCTCAAGGCAAGGATCTAAACACCACCCGCCGTCTTGACGCTTTCAAACCGTCATCCCGGGACACGGATCAAAAGCCGAAGAACAACCGAAACCAAATTGTATCCATCTTTCCAGCCATGCGGAAACAGCACCAACACATCGATGCCTCGCAACGGCAAGCACCGACAAAAGGTGGACGCATGGGGCCAGCAACAGTGAACCCATGTGTGATGCGGCCAACACCGCAACGGGGTTCATTCACTAAACTCGGCCGCCCATTCGCCCCCGCACCCCGGAGCCACCAGGACATGGACACCGAGCAACTTGCCGACCGTCTCAAACACCTAGATACCCCATGCATCTGTGACGCCGACAAGGCTCTCGGCATCGGTATTTGCGCCGTGGATCCGGCGATCCGACCCTTGCGCCGGGGCCTCAAGATGGTGGGACGGGCACACACGATCACGTGCCGAAACGACTTTCTCACCGTCATCAAGGGCCTTAGGAACGCACAACCGGGTGAAATTCTAATCATCGATGCGCAGGACTCGCAGTTGGCGGTTGCAGGAGAATTGTTTCCTACAGAAGCCATGCGACGGGGCCTGTCCGGAATCGTCGTGGACGGCGCTTGTCGTGACTCTGCTTCCGTGCGAACCATGGCATTCCCCTACTACGCGCGGTGGGCTCACTGTTATGCGGGCACGACAAACCGTCTCTTTGAGACACAGGTCCCGGTGAACTGCGGCGGAGTCGTCGTGCATCCCGGCGATGTCGTCTTTGGTGATGACGACGGCATCGCCATCGGATCCGCGTCCCAATTCGAAGCCGTCCTCGACCTGGCAGAGCAGATTCAAAGCACCGAGGAACGGATATTGAAAGCGATGCAGGGTGGCGCCAGTCTTTTCGACATGCTCAATTTCGACGAACACTGCGAGGCCATCGCGTCGGGCATTGCCAGCAAACTCCAATTCAAGATCTGACCCCGATGTGCGATTCAAAAGTGCCTTCCGTCCGGAGGCGGCATCAGGTGGGCCGCAACCGCCGAGGGGGCCGACCCCGGTATGGCGAAGCGAAAACGGCCACGGACAGGGGTCTTTTTCACTTTCGGGATGCCTCGACGATCTGCACGGCCAGGCGTCGCCGGGCATCAAGAAGCGATTGCGGATTCTTGTTGTAGTAACGCAATCCCATGACCAGTTCGGGTTCCACCGCCACCCGGGAGCCGTCCCTTGACTGCGAAGCCCGCAGTGCCTGCAGGTACCGGAGGTAGTCGTAATCTTCCAACCCGTCCCGCATGCACTTGAGACGAATCGACGGCCAGGGCATGCCGTCGCTTCCCGGGTAACAGAGAAATCCGTTCCCATTGTTCTGGCCCGCGTAGGGAAACGACATCGGCGCGTTGGTCGGCCAGGGCCCCTCCGGCCACTTCTCGAATCCGTTCGGCCAATCCGACACGGCCCAGTAGGAAACACCCTCGATGCCCTGCTGGTACGCCAGCCAGTAGGTGATTCGGTGGTCCATGGCCGGCCGGTCCAGAACCATGCCGGGGCACGCATGGATCGGGCCCGGGTAGCGTGCATGGATCGGCATGTTGCAAAGGTACCACCAGACACGATCGCCGC
>Ga0310342_100002015_pt1 | contig 12905 bp, 6 predicted proteins | sample S15DNA20500_MG_FD_206155 | JGI IMG/M metagenome (GOLD analysis project Ga0310342, IMG submission 206155) | Marine microbial communities from station ALOHA, North Pacific Subtropical Gyre - S1503-DNA-20-500_MG | ecosystem: Environmental > Aquatic > Marine > Oceanic | place: Pacific Ocean: North... | reverse complement strand
TCCAAAACTCAGCTTGTCGAACATTTCTGGTGTTGTACCAACCACTCGAAACGGACCGTAATAGTCACCCAGGCAGAGAGGGATGGCCAGTTGTGTAAACAACCCGTAGCGGCCCGGTTTAACAGCTGGATCCTGCTGATGCTGAGCCGCTTCCAGTGCTGCCGAGGCGACCAGTTGGGAACTCATTGCCAAACTGCCACCGGCAATAGAGAGCGGGCAGTGGGTGAGTTGGTCGCCAAACCGTCGAAACTCTTGTGCGTAACGCGTCAGGGAAAACTGGTAATCGTGTTCGCGGATCTGCTGATCCTTGAACTCCAAGTAGTAATCGTAGGGAATATTTTCGACTGGCTGGCTAAGGTAATAGACAGTGTTCAACGTCAGTTGCAATTTGCCACCCTTGGCACCAACAATGATGTTGTAACCGAGCGATGCATTGGTACGAAACGACTGATGAATCACGCCATGAATCGAGAGAACGGCAACCACCAGCATGATTCCCAGTGCCATGGAAAAGGCCGTCAGCAGGGAAGCCAGGCCTCGCTGCTGAACACTGCGCAGGGCAATCTTGAGCAAGAAGAAGCTGCGAAAAAATCGTTTCAGCGATTGCATAGGCTTGTTTGCCAATCTCAATTGGCACCGTCTCCTGGTTGATCTGCTGCTTGCTGCATCGCTTTATCCTGTCCCACGCAATTGATTTGCTCCAAACGTTCAAGGCGATCAAACTGGTCGGCAACTTCCATCGCATGAGTGACCAGTAACAGGCTAATCTGTTCCTCACTGGCAGTCTCTCGAACCAAATTGATAATGTTCTGCTGATTGGCCGGATCGATGTTGGCGGTCGGTTCATCGGCCAACAATAATCGCGGGGAATTTGCCAGGGCACGTGCTACCGCCACCCGCTGTTGTTCACCAACGGACATCGCGTTTGGCTTATGTTGAATTCTGTCTGTTAAACCGACTCGATCCAGTAGTCGCTCGGCGCGCAAACGATCATGGCGGTCACGGGCGAACGTCATTCCCAGCAGGACATTTTCCAATGCGGTAAAAGCAGGCAGCAAATTAAATGTCTGGAACACGTAACCGATCCTGGCCGCGCGGAAACGATCGCAGCCTGCTTCGCTGAGCTCATTCAACACTACCCCGTCAATGATCACATGGCCGTCGGTTGCTCGACTGATCCCGGCAATGACATGCAACAAGGTTGTCTTGCCACCGCCGCTGCGGCCAATCAGAACAACCTGTTCCCCGGTTCTCATCTCGAAAACAGGGATATCGAGCACCTCCAGAACCTGGCCGTTAGGTTGCGTAAAGGACTTCTTGATGTTGTGTAACTGTAACATGGTGTTACCCGCCTGATTCCCGACCCAATGCCTGTCTTAGCAGTTCCCGTTAGCCTTCCTGACCAACGCGAACTCGCTCTTCCAACTTAGTCACTATTGCGTATACGTCAAAGATCAATGACTGGTTCCTGCAGCGGGCATAAAAATATGGTTTCGCCAGCCTCGAAAAAGCCCGCTACCGGTTGCGCATGGCCCGTTGTAACTGCCGCTGCGAATCGGCTTTTTTGAGCGCTTCGCGTTTATCATGCAACTTGCGACCACGACACAAACCCATCAGCAGCTTAGCGATACCTTGTTGAGTGAAATACATCTTCAAGGGCACGAGTGTGAGTCCTTTTTCTCGTGCCTGCTCAGCAAACTTGCGGATCTCGCGTCTTTGCAAAAGAAGTTTGCGGGGCCGTTTGGGGTCATGATTCCATTGGGCGGCCTGGGCGTACTGGGGAATATCCGCGCCAACTAACCAAACTTCACCCGCACGCACCTGCCCATAAGACTCATCCAGTGACAGTTGCCCGTTACGCAAACTTTTCACCTCACTACCCACTAGCGCAATCCCGCACTCGAGTGTTTCCATTACCGTGAACCGGTGTCGCGCCTTGCGATTCTGGGCAATCATACGCTGCCCGGGCGACTCTGCCTTATCGCCTGACTTCTTTTTCTTCTTGCGTTTGGATTTACTCTTGGCCATGACTCTACTATATCCTCCTAAACCGCTGCTCGAAATAGGACAGTCGTTAACTGCAACGGGAACCTTTCCAGGATCACCCACGAGAGCTGATTCTCTGCTAGTCGTAGGCTGACGAACTGTTAGAATGTCACACGCTCAACCAACCCATGGTTATCGAGGCATTAGCGTGGAACCACAATCGCTGACAAATCAACTTCCCGTGCTGGCAACACCTCCTGTGCAGTCGCGCTTGCCCAGGTGGTTAAAACGACAAGTCCCCAAGGGCAACAGCAACCACTTCACGCACCGACTGCTGGAAGAATTCCAGTTGGAAACGGTCTGCGATCACGCCAAGTGCCCGAACCGCATGGAATGCTATTCACAAAAAACAGCTACCTTCATGGTACTGGGAAGTGTCTGTACCCGTCCCTGCGGCTTCTGTGCTGTCGAACGTGGCAAGCCGGCTCCACCAAGTGAAGACGAACCCCAGCGATTGGCACTGGCTGCCGAAAAACTGGGATTAAAACATGTCGTGATCACCTCTGTCACTCGGGACGATCTTCCCGATGGAGGCGCAGAACATTTCTATCGCTGTGTGCGGGCCGTGCGGGAACGGACTGGTGCTACCATCGAAGTCTTGACCCCCGACTTCATCAATAACCGCGATGCCCTGCAACGCGTTGTAGCAGCACAACCGGAAGTGTTTAACCACAACACCGAAACGGTCCCTCGTCTGTACCGGCAGGTGCGAGGGCCTAAATCCGATTACCGCTGGACATTGCAACTGCTACAGGAGATCAAGCAAGCGAATGCTAACATCCTGACGAAAAGTGGACTCATGTTAGGGCTAGGTGAAACGCTCCCGGAAATACTGGATGTCTTAAGCGACTTGCGTAACACAGGCTGTGATCTGCTCACATTAGGCCAATATCTCCAACCAGGTCCCAGCTATTTACCGGTTGTCCGCTACCTGCCTCCAGACGAATTTGCTCACCTGGGCCAACTGGCAAAACAACTCGGATTCCGCAAGGTTGCCAGCGGACCGTTTGTTCGCAGCAGCTACCACGCACGTGATATGGCCGCCGAAGTGTAAGTGCCGTGGAGCCGGATCGATGGTCTCAAGGCAATTTACAAGTAATTTCTATTGCCCTGCTCGCAACAAAATCCTAAATTACCGTCGTTACAGGAATTCTATTGTCGAACCTTGAGATTCGGCATTACGGTAAATCTCTTAAAGGATGCCTATCATGAAAAAGTGGTTTTGTCAGATCAACGTAATCTTGCTTACGAGCCTGTTGCTCGTCGGCTGTGGAGGGGACGACGAGACGGGAGCCAATGGCTCAACAAATAGTGGGACAAGTGCCGACGCAACGAACACCTCGGAAGAGATGGAAGTCGCTCATTTCTGTGGCGACTGTGGGCATTACAAGGAAAGTGACTCCTGTTGTCAGAATGGAGAAAAGTGCGAGGCCTGTGGTTTCAATAAGGGTGCTCCGCTGTGCTGCAAACTGAATCAGGCCGATGTGGCAGGAAAAACACTCTGCGGCAAGTGTGGTGAAGTTAAAGGAGCAGAAAAGTGCTGCCAGGACGATGCCAAAGTTTGTGAAAAGTGTGAACTCAACAAAGGGTCTCCGCTTTGCTGTAAACTGAAAGAAAAAGAGTAGCTCATTCCGGTTTGACCTTGCTAGAAACAAGCAAAAGTCTGCCGGTAATCGATAACAGCCAGAAGACCGTCAGCCTGCCGGCTGGCGGTCTTCTTCTTTTGCCGGCAGGTATCAGGAACGAACTAGTTCCAGGGTACCCCACAGGCTCGGATCTTCACGGAACGAGTATTCCGGGCCCAGGCTCAGCGTCTGCCAGCCCAGTTCACGGTCAATCACGGCATAGGTGAATCCTAATCGTGGATGTTCCTGTGGATCATATCCGGTCAAGGCTGCCGCGGCGATGAAACCTTCCAGTACGTAACCGTCTATCCGTTGTTCACTGCGAACCGCAAGATCTTCAGGACTAGCAGGACGTGGTGCTTCCCGCGCCCGGGCGACTGGTAGCCAGTCTGCCAGAGGCTCTTCTTGACGCGCCCCTCCACCGAAGGGAAGAAAGACAAACCGATGGCAAAAACGACCGGCCCGATGCGTGGTGTGCGTGTCGCGCGTGTCAATCCAGACTTGCAGTCCATCACTGTCTTCGATTCGCGTGGATCGACACCAGGGTGTGTTCTTTTTACCTGATACACGGAGTGTAAATAACAGACCGTCTTCATTCCAAGCAATTCGCAAGTCGGCAAAAACAGGACGCTGCAACAATTCGCCAAAACTTGGCACCAGGTATTTCTTACTTAACTGAACCCCTTTTTCGGTCCAGGAGCCCTTGGACCAAAGACAGGGAACTGAAAAGCGAAAGAGAAAGTTCGGGTCAATCAACGGTTCCCGTTCAGATTGGCTGGCTTTACTGATCATGGTCTCCTTTCAGGCACAAGATGTTGTATCTTAGCTCTGCGCTGCTTCTCGACTGGCTAACAGGTGTTGTTTCAGTAATTCGGTCAGGTCTCCCCGGTGAACATCGTCCAGTGTCCGAAATGACAACTTCACAACATCGTAACCGGATGCCGTCGTATCTAATGACTGTTCTCGTGCCAGTCCCGTCAGGCGACCCAAGGCAACACTGCCCGTGGGGCCCCGTAAATGTAAAGCAACGTCTTCACTACGTTTGGTCAGTACTGTGGCCCAAGGATCTCGACCGCCCTGATCATAAAGATGGACGCGATACTGATTGTTCCATAAGAATTGACCTTGTGACATGGTGTCAGCCAATATCTCGAGAATCTCCTCCAGGACTTCTACTTTCCACAGCACCGATTTCCCCAATGGAAATCCCTTCCGCATGAAATGCCATTTCTGCCCGAGTTTTTTCCAGGGCATCAATTCCTTGGGGTCTTGTTTAACTCGCTCTGTAATCTTCTGGAATCCCTTGACTGCCTGTTCCAGGAAGTCCCAAAAATGGTCCGTATTGATTTCCTCCCAGTTGTAAGCCTGGATCTGGACCTCTTGCCAGGGACCACGAATCGTCTTTACTTTGATGCGAGGATTATTCCCATAGACTGGCAATTCATCCAATTGGTTGAGTGTCTTCAGTGACAGTTCCTCAATCAGTTCTTGCCGTTGAAACGTTCCTCTCGCAACTCGAAATTTCATCTTCAATAACCAGGTTTCTCCGGTAATTGCATGAAAGAACCAGCCAGTCGACTTCTTGGTGGCTGCAATTTCTACCACGGTGCGCGTCTTCCAGTCCGTCGGGCCAAACTCACCCAACTGGTGAATGCGGTCAACGACTTCTGCCAGGATCTTTCCATCCCAGCGACACGCTTTTCCTTTGCGGTCAACACGACTCTGAGTATGCCAGTCACGACCATCCGATTCCCAGGGCATGAGTGTTTCTTTGCCGACTTCTTGAATCTCCAGATCGCCGTCCCGCTTCTCGTTGCTTGCCTGCGGATCGAATACCGGCCGTTCAAGGTACGGGCCATCGGCAAGTACCGGCATCAGCGCTATGGCCGTATGACTGGTGGCTGGTTTCTTCCTGCCTTTTCCAGGTCGCATCGCTTGCACAACCTGCTCGGGGGTTCCAGCAGCAACAATTCGGCCACCATCGGCACCTGCCTCGGGACCCAGGTCAATCATCCAATCCGCTGATTTAATGACATCCAGATTGTGTTCGATCACGACAACCGTATTGCCCAAGTCAACCAGCCGGTGCATTACGTCCAACAACTTGGCCAGGTCATCAAAGTGCAAACCGGTGGTTGGCTCATCCAGCAAGTAGAGGGTCTGGCCAGTATCTGGACGTGCCAATTCTGCTGCCAGTTTCACGCGCTGGGCCTCTCCCCCGGAGAGCGTGGGCGCAGCTTGACCCAAAGTCAAGTAATCCAGGCCAACATCACATAAGGTTTGCACGATACGACGGATTTTGGGAATGTTCTCAAAGAGCGTGACCGCTTCCTGGCAAGTCAAATCCAAGATATCACTGATGGACCTGCCACGATAAGTCACCGCCAGTGTCTCCGGGTTGTAACGCTTTCCCTGACAAACATCGCAACGGATCCAGACATCTGGCAAGAAGTGCATCTCCACACATTGTTGTCCATTTCCGTCACACGCTTCGCAGCGTCCGCCGGCCACGTTGAAACTAAATCGACGTGGTGTGAAGCCCCGCAACTTGGCCTCTGGCAACTGTGAAAACAGCATCCGGATCAAATCAAACAACCCGGTATAGGTCGCAGGGTTGGAGGTTGGCGAATTTCCCAGCGGATTTTGGTCCACTCGAATTACCTTGTTGATGTGTTCCAGACCTTCAATACGGTCGTGCAGTCCCGGCACCGCCTTGGCACGATGCAATCGACGGGCCAAGGCGACATAGAGGACATCATCAATCAACGAACTCTTGCCACTGCCACTGGGCCCAGTAACGGCCGTGAGTGTGCCGAGTGGAATTTGCAAGTCAACGTCCTGTAAATTGTGATGACGGGCCCCCACAACCCCTAACCACTGGTCGGTCGGAGGTTGCCCGCTGAGCGTCATACGTCGATTGGTCGGAATCGAAATCGCTTTCTTCCCACTCAAATAAGGCCCGGTGACTGATTTACGACGCCTGGCAACCTCTTCAGGCGTCCCGCGAGCAACGATTTCTCCACCATGACGACCAGCCGCCGGACCAAAATCGCAGAGCCGGTCGCTGGCAGCGATTACTTCACGATCATGCTCCACGACCAGCAGGGTGTTGCCCAGGTCTCTCAAGCGTTGCAAGGCTTCAATCAGCCGCTGATTATCACGTGGATGCAAACCGATCGTCGGTTCATCCAGGACATACAGCACTCCGCAAAGACCGCTTCCGAGTTGACTGGCCAAACGGATTCGCTGAGCTTCTCCATTGGAAAGAGATGCGGCCGGGCGTGAGAGGCTCAAGTAATGCAATCCAATATCATTCAAAAACTTCAAACGACCGCGAATCTCTCGGAGAAGTTCACCAGCGATCTTTTGTTCTCGGGAAGTCAACTTCCATCGATTCACATCCACCAATAATTGCTTTAAAGGCTGACGACAGAATTCGTCAATAGAACGCTCCTGAAAGCGGACACTGGCCGCATCGTCTCTAAGTCGACTGCCACCACACTTGGAACACTCAACTTCATCGACCAGGTGCTCTAGTTTGGCCCGCAAGCTTGGCGAGAGCCGAGAGGCTTCTTGAAGTGCCGGATAGAGTCCCTTGAACTGAAAACGAAACATCGGTTTCGGCTTGCTGGCTTTGGCTTTCGAAGCAAGTTGATTGACTGTGAACCATTGGTCCCCAGTACCATGTAACAAGAGTCGTCTTTCGCGGGCTGCAATCTGCTCCAAGGGAACATCGAGCGGGAGGCCAACGGTGGTGGCCAGAACCTGCAGCATTCGCTCGGCCACCGGATGCTGCAAATCCGGCCACAAGTCTAAAGCACCATCGGCCAGCGTCGCCTTCGGATCACGAATCAGAGCTGCCGGATTAGCGCCCGTTTGTGTGCCCAAACCTTCACATGCCGAGCACCAGCCCAGGTGGCTGTTGAAGGAAAAGTTATGTGGAGTCAACTGTTCCAGGCTGCGCCCACAACCATCACACGACAGAAACTGGCTATGGACTTTGACTTTCCAGCGAGCTTCCTCAACATCATCCTGCACATAAGCAACCTGCAGTAAACCGTTGCCCAGGTCGAGCGCATTTTCAATACTATCAGCCACTCGTGAACGCGCTCGCGGACCAACTTTAACCCGGTCCACAATCACTTCCACACGGTGCTTTCGACGACGGTCAACAGGAGGGGCATCGTCTAGTGAGTAAGTCTGCCTGTCAATGCGGACGCGCACGTAACCGGCTGCCAGCATTTCATCCCACAAGGACTCAACACGTGTAACCTGATCGAGATCCAGCGGCGCCATGAGATAAAGTCGAGTGCCAGCGGGTTCTGATAAAACCCGGTCCACAATTTCATCTACGGTCTGCACGCCAACGGGAATATTGCAGTCTGGACAGAATGCCGTTCCCAAACGGGCCATCAAGATTCGCAGGTAATCGTAGATTTCTGTAACCGTCCCAACCGTCGAACGAGGTGTGTTTCCCAGGTTCTTTTGTTCAATCGCAATAGCTGGTGACAGACCTTCAATATGTTCCAGTTTCGGTTTCTGCATCTGGTTAATGAACTGTCGGGCATAGGCACTAAGACTCTCCACGTAACGCCGCTGACCTTCGGCGTAGATGGTATCCATGGCTAACGAGCTTTTTCCGCTACCGCTGGGACCACAAAAAACAGTCATTTCTTCCCGAGCAATTTCGACATCGACCAGCTTCAGGTTGTGCTGTTGGGCACCCCGGACCCGGATCATTTGCGCTGCGGAAGACCGACCTTTAGTCGCTGCGTTCTTACGATTGTTGCTGCGCCGCGAAGCGGTTTTCTTCCCTGTTAACCCAAGGACCGATCGCAATGCCTGGCCGGTATAAGAAGCATCTTGACCAGCGATTTCTTCAGGAGTTCCCATGGCCACCAGCGAGCCACCACCCTCTCCTCCTTCCGGTCCCAGGTCCACAATCCAGTCTGCGGTCTTGATCACGTCCGTATTGTGTTCAACGACCAGCACGGTATTGCCCGCCTCCACGAATCCATGCAATACCTGCAGCAACAGTTGAATATCTGCAAAGTGCAATCCCGTGGTCGGTTCGTCGAGGATGTAAATGGTCTGCCCGGTACTTTTCTTTGCCAGTTCACGGGCCAACTTGATCCGCTGAGCTTCCCCCCCGGACAAGGTCGGAGAGGGTTGTCCAAGTTTAATGTAATCCAGACCCACTTCACTCAAGGTCTGCAGTTTGTGTTGAACTTTGGGTACATTCTCGAACAACTGAAGCGCCTGCTGAACATCCATCTCCAGTACGTCGGAAATCGTGTGGTCCTTGAACTTGACTTGCAATGTCTCGCGATTGAAGCGTTTGCCCTGGCAAACGGGACAGGTCACCCAGACATCTGCCAGGAAATCCATTTCGAGACGATTGGTACCATTGCCATTGCAGGCTTCACAACGTCCCTGATCGACATTGAAACTAAATCGGCCTGGTCCAAATCCTCGTCGCTTGGAGTCGGGCAACTGGGAAAATAAACGGCGAATGTCATCAAACACCTTGATATAGGTGACCGGATTTGAGCGGGGTGTACGCCCAATCGGTGACTGGTCAATGGCAATCATCTTGTCCAGCAGGTGGAGGCCTTCGATCGCCTCATGCGCTCCCGGATTCCCGACACCTTGATTCAAATCCCGCCGCAATGCCTCGACCAAAATATCATTGACCAGGGAACTCTTGCCAGAACCTGAAACCCCCGTAACGCACGTGAAAGCCCCGAGCGGAATCGAAATATCTAGTTGCTTAAGGTTGTTGTGCCCGGCTCCACGAATCTTTAAAGAATCGTTTGTCACGATGCGACGTTTCGACGGAATTGCAATGGTACGTTTACTGGACAGGTACTGACCCGTCACGCTCGCTGGCGCCTGCATCACGTCCTCAAGTGAACCGCTCACGACAACCTCGCCGCCCTGAACCCCGGGACCGGGGCCGAAATCAACCAGGTGATCAGCAGCCCGCATGGTCTCCTCGTCATGCTCAACGACCACCACGGTATTGCCCTGGTCCCGCAACTGCTGCAACGTACCAAGTAGCTGCTGGTTGTCACGAGAATGTAGTCCAATGGATGGCTCGTCGAGAATATACAGGACACCAACCAGACCCGAACCCAGTTGGGCCGCCAGTCGAATACGCTGCGATTCACCACCACTAAGCGTCGGCGCCGTTCGGTCGAGTGTCAGGTATTCCAATCCGACGTTCAGCAAGAACATCAGGCGGCTGCGGATTTCACGAAGCGCTTCTTCGGCAATGATCGCTTCGGTCTCACTGAAAACCGGCTGCTCAAAGAACTCTCTGGCCTCTCGCACAGACAATTGACAGATTTCAGGTAATGTTCGCTGCGGACGGTCAGCAAAACGGTCGGCAGCCGTGGTAATAACAACTGACCGAGCCTGTTCAACGAGCCGATGACCATCGCATTGGGGACAGGGAATCGTGCGCATATAGCGTTCCAGCTGTCGTCGCTGCGGACGACTTTTGCTCGTGCGATACCGGGACATCAGGTCTGGAACAATCCCCTGAAATTCCCCGCCATACTTCATCGGTGATGAGCCGCCGCGCCAGGTAAAGGTGACATGTTGAGCTCCTGTACCCCATAGCCAGATTTCCCGCGCTGCCGGTTCCAGTTCTTGCCAGGGTGTTTCCAGCAAGTAACCAGTCGGCCAGGATTTTTCACGTTCCATGGTATCGGCGACACCTTGATAGATGTGTCGACGCCAGCGACCCAGCTTCTGCCATTTCCCCAGCAACTCGAAACAGCCTCGCTGGAACGACAACAGCGAATTCGGTACCAGCAGGTCCGCATCAAACGAGTACAACTGTCCCAAACCATCGCATTCCTGGCACATCCCCTGGGGACTATTGAAACTGAACAATTGCGGCGTGGGAGGTGAGAAGCTGATCTGGCAATGAGTGCACGCGTAGTCGACTGAGAATATCTTATCCACCGTCCCTTGATCATCCTCAGATGTCTTACGACGCCCGCTTCCTTTCGGTGGCTTAGATACCGGCTTGGGCGCTACTTCCGTCACAGCAATAACCAGCGTGCCAGTTCCCAGTTTCAACGCCAAATCAGTCGACTCGGCCAGCCGTGGACGGAGGCCAGATTGTATCTCCAAGCGATCGATAACCACCTCGATATCGTGTCTCATACGTCGATCCAGTGGAGGAACCTCCGCAAGTGGATAGACGAGACCATTGACACGGGCCCGAGAAAATCCCTGCTTGCGAAAATCCGCAAAGAGATCCCGGTGTTCACCTTTCTGACGACGGATAACGGGGGCCAGAATTGTGAAACATGTTCCCTCGGGAAGACTCAATATCTGTTCCAGTATCTGTTCACGACTTTGCGCCGTAATCGGGTTTTCACAGCGCGGACAATACCCTTGTCCAACGCGTGCAAAGAGCACTCGCAAATAATCATAGATCTCGGTGATCGTCCCCACCGTGCTACGGGGATTATTGCCAGCAGATTTTTGAGCAATAGAGATAGCCGGACTGAGGCCAGAAATATGATCGACGTCAGGCTTCGGCAACTGGCCAAGAAATTGCCTGGCAAAGCTGGAGAGACTCTCCACGTAGCGGCGCTGGCCCTCAGCATACAAGGTGTCAAAGGCGAGCGAACTCTTACCGGAACCGCTAACACCAGTCAAGCAAATCAAGTGATTGCGTGGCAGCACCAAGTCAACAGAACACAAATTATGTTCTCGGGCACCTTTAATAACAATGTCGGAAGCTGGCATCGGAGGCAGGCATAGAAAACAACAGCGGACCGGTAAAATCACGTGGCGTCATTTTACGAGAGAGCTTGCCTGGCCGACAAGCCACGTAACATTGTGATCCGGGGCAGAGATCAGACTTTCTCGCTCATGCGTTCTGCCAGCCGTTCCAGCGTCCGACTGCGATCTGTCGAGTCAAGATGGACTTGAATCAAACTCATTCCTGTCCGATCATTCCAGGCCTTTTGCAGGGCCTGGTCAAAATCCCCTTCGGTGCGAACTTCATACCCGGTCCCGCCCCCTAAAACCTCCGGCAAAGCCCGATACTTCCAGGGGTGAATCTCGTTGTAAGCCCAGTCTCCAGGGTGCAGTATACGCTCGGTTCCGTATCCATGATTGTCCAGGACAATCACGATGGGCGCAAAACCGTGGCGCACGATGGTTGACAGTTCCATACCCGTCATTTGAAAGGCACCATCCCCACAAAGTACCAGCACACGAGAAGCCGGCCTCGCGCAATGCGCTCCCAAGGCCGCCGGGACAGAGAATCCCATCGACGTATAGTAAGCCGGACTGATAAATTCCGTACGGTCGCGAGCAGTCAATTCCGTAGCAGCAAACAAGGCGTCCCCAATATCGGCAATCACGATTGCCGGATCATTCAACTGCTCCTCCAGCCTCGCAACTAACCGGGTAATCGTAATCGGCTGATCCGTCTGCAAAGAAAATGGCTTCGCTTCCTGCCGGCAAATTGCGGGCAGCGACCGCTCCGGCGGATCAGGCTTGCGGATTGTTAATTCTCGAATGAAATCCCCTAACAAGACACCATGGTAGTGATGGTGACCGATTCGCAACTGTTCACTGGTGGCGTAAATGCACTTACCGGGATCCAGATTCGCTGTGTAAATACCAAGATTCAGGTCAGTCATAAAGGTCCCGAGCAGTAACACGCAATCACTCTCTTCGACAAAATGCGTAATCTCCTCGTGTCCCAGTGAGCCTTCGTAAAGGCCCACGTACAAGGGATGAGTTTCCCGAATCACACTCTTGCCTAGCAACGTGGCTGCCATGGGAATTCGTGATTCTTCAGCCAGTTTCAAGAGATCGTCTTGCAAAGAAAATCGATGTACCTCAACGCCTGCCAAAATAATCGGCTTGCGCGCTTCGGAGAGTAATTCCGCTGCCTCGTCAGCAGCCTCGTAGACGGCTTGCGGGTCACTCTCGGTCTGCGCGGGCTGATAGGCATGCGCGATGTGAGGCACCACGTTGACCATATCACGGGGGATTTCCAGGTAGACAGGACGTTTGAATCGAGAAGCGGCATCCAGAACGCGGTCGATCTCGCGAAAAGCAGTCACCGGGTCTGATAACTCGGCCCCGGCAACACAAAGCCGTTCAAACACTTCCATCTGGGTATGGAAGTCGCGCACCTTGTGGTGAAGCAGCGGATTGTTGACCCGTTCACTTAAACCGGGTGATCCGGTAATCAGG
>Ga0310342_100002012_pt1 | contig 12906 bp, 10 predicted proteins | sample S15DNA20500_MG_FD_206155 | JGI IMG/M metagenome (GOLD analysis project Ga0310342, IMG submission 206155) | Marine microbial communities from station ALOHA, North Pacific Subtropical Gyre - S1503-DNA-20-500_MG | ecosystem: Environmental > Aquatic > Marine > Oceanic | place: Pacific Ocean: North... | reverse complement strand
TTGGAGCCGGCCTGGGTCGCCACGCGACCGAGGGCTCCGCGGCGCTGCTTCCCGCTGAGAGACCCATCGAACACGATGATTGCGATCTTGGCGTCGAGGTCCCAACGCTCCGAGATCCCACGCTCCGCGACGAGCTGCGTCACGGCCTCGAGCGTCTTCTTCGCCTGTCCAGCCTTGCCATCTACGAACTGAGCCTCGGCTTTGAGCAGCAAGGCAGCAGGGACGTATCGGGCGTCAGGGAACTTCGTGATGAGTTTGTCTGCCGCTGCGAGAGTCTCGGCCATCTTGCCCAACGAAGCGTTCAACTCGGCGAGGCGCCAGGCGGCGTAGGCCGGCGCCCAAGCCGGGCGGACGCGGCTGCCGTTGTCGAGCTTGTTCAGAGCGCCCTCGAGATAGACGGTCAGGTCGTTGACAGCGTCGAAGACCTGATCGTCAGCGACCGCGGTCTCTGCGCGGTCGATGAGGGTCGGCATCGTGCTGAACTCGATGTGCAGCACTTCGCTCGCAGGGATCGTCGTCCTGTTGGTGCCTCCGCGCCGATAGGTGACCTCCAGGAGACTCTCTTCGACGATGGTGCAGTCGTCGATGGTGCGCCCTTCCGTCGTGTGGATCGTGTCGGCGCCAACGAGGGCGGCGAGGAGTACCGGGGCGAGGAGGGTCGGGAGGAGGGATCGGTTGGACATAAATGAGATGGCTTTGGGCTCCCTTGGGGAGCCAACAGTGTCCTGAATACCGCTCGGATAGCCGCTGGTAACGCCTCCAATAGGCGACTCAGCAGGACAGGCGGCCGAGCAGGATAGGTGCGCTGCGCGATGGCTGTCAACGCGCAGCAGGCTCGTGAACCAGCATCGCCTCTCGGAGACGCACTGCGACTTCGGGAGCAGCCAGGCGGGCGACGAGGGCGAGGGCAAACTCGATAGAGGTCCCTGGACCTTGGCTGGTGATCACGTGGCCAGACTCGACGACCCGTGGGGTGGCCACGACCTCTCCGCCTCCCGCGCTGAGCTCCTCCCGAACCGCAGGATGACTCGTTATCGCAGCATCGGAGACGACCCCTGCCTTCGCCAAGACGAGCGGAGCTGCGCAGACCGCAGCCGTGATTCGCTCTTCGGCGGCGAGCCTGCGGACGAGCCCGAGGACGCGCTCGTCTGCCATGAGCGCGCGCGTCCCGGACATTCCACCAGGCAGGACGATCGCGTCGATGGCGTCGAGATCCACCTCGTCGATCCACGCGTCTGGCTCGACGCGAATGCCGTGCGCTCCTTCAACGAGACCTCGCTCCAGGCTCGCCGTGACCACGTCCAGCTCGGCGCGACGCAGGACGTCCACGATGGCTACGGCCTCGATCTCCTCGAAGCCCGTCGCGAGAGGAACCAGAATCCGTGCGCTCATTCGGCGAGTATAGCGGTGCAGCGTAGGATGCCTCCGTGTCACACGACCCAGAGAAGAGTCTGCGACCCGCCCTGGTCAGCGCCTGCCTCCTGGGGCGGACATGCCGTTACGACGGCGAACACAACGCCGACGCCGCGCTCCTGGACGAGCTCGCCAGCCGCGGAGAACGGGCGGTGCCGTTCTGTCCGGAAGAGCACGGCGGCTTGGGAACGCCGCGCCCGCCGGCGTGGATCGAGTCGCAGAGCGCAGAGGCTGTCCTCGATGGCGCCGACCGCGTCGTGACCCACGAGGGACACGACGTGACCGCTGAGTTCGTCGAGGGCGCCCAGGGCGCCCTCAACGCCTGCCTAGAGACTGGCGCGCAGCGCGCGTACCTGAAGGAGCGGTCTCCCTCATGCGGCGCTTGCTCGACCCACGTCGCGGGGGCGCTCGTTGATGGGCCGGGCGTGACGACTGCCCTGCTCCGGCGCGAGGGCATCGAGGTCAAAGGCGTCCTGGGTAGACGCCCCTGACTCACTCCGCTGGCTCGGCCACGACCACGACGTGGAAGCCCAAGAGGGAGAGCCCCGGGATCGCACAGATCACCCGGTCGATGGCCAGGAAGAGCCGCGTCAGGAGCGCGCTGCCCGGCAGGAACCGGAGCACGCCGAGGTGGTCCGGGAAGCCCGCGAAGACGTAGGCGAGCACTCCGTACCGCTTGACCAAGGTGACCCGGAAGCCTGCCTGTTCACAGAGCGAGACGATGCGCTTCTTCGTGAAGCCCTGGTCGCCCTCGTCGAAGTGCTGGCTCCTCTTGTAGAGCGCCCAGCGTGCGAAGCGAATGAGGGGGTTGTCATTGCAGGGCTCGCTCATGATCAGCCTCCCCCCTGGACGCAGCGCTGAGCAGCAGTGCGAGAGGAAGCCGACGTGGTCGCGCGTGTGGTGGAGGCTGCCCTTGCAGAACACGACGTCGAAGCACGCGGGCTGGAACGGGAGCTTCTCGGCATCCCCTGTCACGAGCCGCACGCCGGGGACGTACTCCTCCGAGACACACAACATCGCGTGGCTGATATCGAGCCCCACTGAGCCGGGGTGTTTCTCCTCTAGCTCGGCGAGGAAGAACCCGGTCCCGCAGCCGAGGTCCAGGATGCGCGAGGCCCCCGCCTGTACGTGGGAGATCATCTCGGCGTGCCAGTCCTCTTGGAACAGCCGCGAGAACTTGAAGCTGTAGCGGAAGGCATATCGCGGGGCGAGCGCGCGGTGCAGCTCGATCTGGGCCTGTGCGTTGGTCTGAGACATGGAGGTGAGCGCGAGTTTACCGCCCGCGTCACGCCCTCCATCGTCCAACCAGACTCTCAGACCCTCGTGATCTCACGCCTAACAGGCCCCAGATCCGAAGAATGAACTGGGCCAACGTGGGAACCCACCTTTCCGTATTGGCACCATGCTCACCACATCATGCTGAAACACATCGGATCCAACTGGACGCTCAGCGGCCTGCGGCTCATCGCGATGATGTGGCTCACGCCCTTCATCCTGGATGAACTGGGCCACGACCCCAATGGCGTGTGGGTCACCATCGTCGCGATGACAGGTTTCCTCTCCCTGTTCGTCATGGGAGTGCCCATGAGCACGGTGAAGCACATCGCCGAGCACGTGACGCGCGGGGACACGGAGAAGGCCAACGGCGCCATCGGGACGAGCGCGGGGATCAGCCTGTGCTTGGCAGGCTGCGCCCTCGCCATCAGCGCTCCCCTCTACTTCGCTTTTAACAAGGGGCTGTTGGCCAGCGAGTCCTGGTCTCTCGACGCTGCCACTCTCGAGCAGGCACGCCTCGCCTGGTGGATCATCACGGCCCAGGTCTGCAGCGCCTTCGTCATGCGCCTCCCGCTGGCGATCTTCGACGCCCACCGCGACTTCGTGACGCGCAATCTGCTCCTCGGTTCGTCCCTCGCGCTCCGCGTCGTCCTCGTCTTCGTCCTGCTCAGCCGGGATCCGAGCATCTCCACCCTCGCGTGGTGCTTGGTGGGCGTCCAACTCTTCGAGTGGATAGGCGCGTTGTTCCTCATACGTCGTCGCCACCCAGACATCCGCTTCTCCGTCCGCACCTTCGACCGCAGCATGGTGCGGGAGATCGCGGGCTTCAGCTTCTTCGCCACGCTCGTCAACGTCGGCACGATGCTCGCCTTCCGCTCCGACGCGATGATCATCGGTGCGTTCGGGAGCGCCGCCGAGGTCACCGACTTCGACATCGGCAACAAGTTCTTCGAGCCGCTCGTCGGAGTGATGATCGCCGTCGCCTCCGTCGTCCTCCCGACCAGCACACGCTTGGAGACCCAGGGCCGCAGGAGCGAGCTCTCCGCCGTCTTCCTGAAGTGGTCGAAGGTGTGCGTCTCGATCGCTCTCTTCGTCGGGACCTATCTCTTCATCCTCGGCCCAAGCTTCCTCGCCGCCTGGATCGATCCCCGATACGAAGAGGGCTCTGGCATGGTCCTCAGGGTGCTCATGGCATCCTTCCTCTTCTATCTGCCGATCCGCGGCGTCGCCCTCCCCATCCTCCTCGGTCTTGGTGAGGCCAGGCGCCCCGCCCTCGGGCTGCTCACGATGGGCTTGGTAAACATCGGCCTCTCGATCTACCTCGTACAGGACTACGGGATCCTGGGCGTGGCGTACGGGACAGCCATCCCCAACGTGCTCTATGCCGTCTGGGTCTTGCGCGAGGCTTGCCGAGAGCTCGAGGTCTCTCTCAGCTCCTGGTGCACGCACGTCTTGGCGCGGACGGTCCCCGCGTCCCTCCTCCCGGCGGCCGGGCTCTACTGGCTGCTCATGGAGCGGCCGCCCAAGGACCTCATGGAGCTGTGCTTGGCCGGCGTCGCGAGCGCGTTCGCCTTCGCAGTCCTGTGGGTCGTGTTCGTCTACCGCGGGGACTCAGACTCAACCCGCCAAACGAACTCCGAGGGCGACGAGAGCTAGCCCTCGCTGCTCTCAGCCCTCGGGAGCAGCGCCATACCGAGGTGTCCCAGGACACCGAACAGGACCACGTTCCCGAGCTGCACCAAGTGAGCGCTCACCCCGATCGCTAGAGCGAGCTCAGGATCGATGCCGCACAGGCTCATTCCCAGGACCCATCCAGCCTCCTGGGTCCCGAACCCTGCGAAGCCGTTCACGGGCAGGAGGTTCGCCAGGGTGGCGAACCCGGCGGCGAGGGCTGCGGGCACAACGATCATCTGGTCCTCCGGCCAACCGAAGGCGGGCAGGAGGACCGAGTAGAAGGCGATCACGCCGCACCAGAGCGTGACAGAGATGCCAGCCGCACGCAGCATCCCGCCCCGCGCGCCAGCCTCATCGAGCGCCTCTGAAAAACGTCCGATGAACAAGACCACCTTCGTCCCAAAGGTCGTGCTCTCAATGTGCAGGCGTCGCAAGAGCCCCGCCGCCATCGAGGCGAAGCCGGCGCGGCGCAGACAGACCCAGGCGGCGAAGAGCCCGACCACCAGAAAGACCGCACCCACGATCCACATCCTCGAGATCATCTCGACGGCTGTCGCCGGGCTCTGCCCCAGAGTCTCCGGGGGCGTCCCCGCGACCAGGAGTGGGAAGAGCCAAGTCACGAGGACCATGCCCCCACACAGGGCCACGAGGTCCAAGAGCCGACTGACGAGGAGGGAGGCCATGCTCGCCCGCGGAGGGACGCCACCGACCCCGGTGGAGTAGAGGATGAAGGTCGCCTCGCCGGACTTCAGCGGCAGGACGTATGCAGCGAGGTTGTGTGCAGAGCTGGCGGCGAGGATCCTGCCGAAGGAGGGGCGCACATCACTGGGCATGAGGGTGGAGAAGCGCAACGCCCGGAGGAGGTAGATCCCGGCGTGCACGCAAAGCGCCGAGAGCCACTGCCAAGGGGTCAGGCCTGCCAAGGTGTCCAAGACGTCCCCCGGCTCCACGCCTCCCCAGGCGACGAGAGCCCACAAGAGCCCTGCGGCCACCAAGAGGGAGGCCAATACGCGCAGGGACATGGAGGAGGTCTTCATGTAGGTGGGTGGGAGCGGGTGCCCACTTCCTGCTATCGGCCCCTCAGTCGAAGCGCACGTGGGTCCCGCCCGAGTCCTCGGCTATCCACTCCAGAATCTGGAACGAGCCTCCCACCGCGATCGAGTTGATCACGATGTCTCGCTCGGCGTTCCAGCGCTTCACGTGCGCGCGGATCTCGAAGGGGTCGATCACATCACCCGTGGAGGGCTCGCCGTCCGAGAGCACGAAGATCGTGTCCACGTCTGGGTCCGTGAAGGCGTGCTGCAAGGCGCCATAGAGGTTCGTGCCCCCCATAGCTCCCAAGCGATCGACGAACTCTCGCGCCTCGTCACGGCTGCGCGCCCCTGAGTCCATAACGCCTTCTTCCAACCAGGGGTCGACCCCGCCGGAGAACGTCAGGATGTTGAACAGCGCCTTGGAGTCGAGGCCGTCGATACATCTGTTCAGCTCACGCTGGGCGACCGTGATTCTCGGATCCCCTTGATCTCCGACGTACTGCGCGCGGGTCGACTCGTTCATCGACCCCGAGACATCGATGATGAAGATCACGCGGTGGGAGATGATGCGGATGCCGAAGAACTTGACGGAGGTGATCTGGCGCAGGCGACGCTCCTCCTCTTCCTTGCGGCGCTTGCGCAGCTCGCTCGTGGAGATTGGTTTGAAGCCCGCTCCCTCGTTCTCCCACCAGGCATCCCAGTTCCCCCAGCGGGTGCGGAAGGGCTGACCAGTGAGGCTGAAGAGCGTGTCCGCGAACTCGTGGAGCATGCGCCCCTCTTCGCTCTTCATCTGCGCGACCATCTTCCCAACGGACTCCGGCACACGCATATCCTCGAGCAGCTTCAGCGCCGTGAGACGGGTCGACCAGTCCATGTGCGAGAGCGCCACGTAGAGGATCTCGACGGTCTTCTTGCCGCGCGCGGCGACGGCCCCCAAGGCCGCATTCCTGACGACCGCGTCTTCACCGTTCACGTGCTCGAAGAGCGCTTCCTCCCACTCCTCGTCGCCCTTCAAGATCCCGTCGAGGGCGAGGATGCAGGCCGAGACCATGAGGGGGTCCTTGGCCTTTTTGAGCGCTGTCTCGAGGTCCTTCTTCGCGGCCTCGTCCTTGCGCCCAGCGAGCACCTCGGCTGCCGCGATCGCAACCGAGAACTCCTTGTCCTTGAGCATCCTCGCGATGGTCTTCGTGAGCTTCGGGTCGTCGAGCCCCCGCGCCACCTGCAGGTAGAAGTGCTTCTCGTGCGCTTTCCCCTTGCCGACCTTCTTCGCGAGCGACTTGTTGAGCTTCTCGTCCCCCATGGAGACCAACATGTCGGCCAACGCCAGACGGAGCTCCATCGGAGTGATAAAGGCCTCGGCGGTCTTGATGAAATTCCTGGAGATGGAGGCCCCCTCCGCAGCCATCAAGATCTCGGCTGCGACGATCCGATTCGGCGCGAACTCCTCGATATTCCCGTAAGCATCCTCCGCATACCTCGTCGCATCGCTCGCGTGCTTCTCTCCTAAGCGCTTCAAGCCGATACGTCGAATGGCCACGTTGCGGTCCTCTACTGACGTGATCAACTCCGCCTTGTCCATCCCGTTGACGAGCGCCCCGAACGCGAACTCGCGGATCACGGGCAGGCTATGGACCTTCAGCTCCTTGGGTTCGTCCTCGTCCTTGCGACCGCGACGCTTCTTGGGCCGTCTCCCTTCTCCGTCGCCGAACGCGCCCTTGCCATCGTCCGCGTAGAGCTCGCGATACCAGGCGTGATCTTCTTCTGAGGAGATACGCACGTGGCTCTCCATGGCGTCCTCTCGAACGTAGTCTTCCGCCGGCGACTCGATGATCATCCGCAGGAACGCGCGGCCCTTGCTGCGACACTTGCCGAGTGTGTCGATCGCGCCGTCCCGGAGCTCGCGCTCCGTGGAGCCCACGGCCACGTCCATCAGCTTCTGCAGGGCGATCTGCTCCGCCTCCGCCGCACCGTCCAGCTCGACGAGGGCCTTCAAGATCTCGAGGCGCATGTAGATGCTGGCCATCGAGTCGTATGCCTCGATGAGACCGTCGGCGGCGGCGCGGGTCTTGAACTCAGCGAGCTGCTTGAAGAGCTCCGAGTCAGCCTCGTCCCGCTTCTTGAGGAGCTCCTCACGGATCTCCGCCTCGTCCGGAGCAGCAGTCATCTCCATCGAGGACGCCGAGAGGGCCAAGAGCATGGTGGCGACAGCAGTGGTGGAGGTCTTGAGCATGGTTGGTAGGCGCGTGAGGGCGCTTTCAGGTTCCAGAGATGGTCCAGATTCTCGGAGGGGTCCCATCAAGGTGTCAACTTCTGCCCGTCCAGGGGTCGATATCTCGAAGCTGCACCACCACCCAGGAGCTCTCGTTATTCGCCAAGACCCCCATCAACTCCGTGAACAAGCTGCCCGTCGTCTCCTCCGGGGGCTCCGAGATCTCAACCTCGGTGACGGCTCCGTCCGCATGACGAGCGGCGAAGAGGTCAAGATCACGGGCTGCACCAGCCTCGACCACCCCGTCGAGTGGGGCGTCCGATACCGCCTGAGCTTCGAGAGCGGCAGGACCGAGGTCGTGAAGCTCGAGTGGCGTGACGGACGGCTCTACACCCAGCGCTTCGTCGACCCTGTAGCAAAGCCCGCAGCGGGGACCTCCTTCGGTCTGAACGGTCACCCCGCCGGAATCGTCGAACTCTCCGGCCTGCACTCCGCCATAGATCTCTCGTGCGCCTCCTCGGAGGAGTTCGAGGCGCTCCTCAGGCGCATCATCGGAGCGACCGTCGAAGCAGCCTAGGGCTACGTCTACTACAGCCGCGAGCGCTTGCAGAGCAGGTCCGCGAACAGCCCGACCGTCAAGGTCTGCATGACCGCGACGAACAGGAGCACGGTCTTGTCTCCCAGGTTTGCTGGGTCCTCGATAAATAGGTCGTATCCGAGCGAAGCGAGGAACCCCAACCCCACCAACCAGGTCATGGGGTAGAAGACCTTGAGCGGGTTGAAGTAGAGGATCGTCTTCACTATCAGCGCCATGAACCCGAGCGTGTCGCGGAAGGGCCGGATCTTGGAGCGCCCCCTGCGCGCGGCGTAGTCGATCGGCAGGTACTCGATCCAGTGGTGGTTGGTCAGCGCGGCGAGGGTGATCGTCGTCGTGAAGCTGAACCCCTTCGGCAAGATCCCGCGGTAAGTCAGGACGAAGGAGCGGCGGAACGCGCGCAACCCTGAGTTCAGGTCGGGGATCGGATACTCGGCGAGGAAGGAGGCGAGCATCCTCAGGAAAGCCTTCGCCGGTCGACGAACGAGCGGGATGTGGACGTCAGCGCCGGTACGTGCGCCGATCGCCATGTCGGCGCCCTCCTCCACGATCGTCACCAGCTCACCTATGCGGTCCTCGGGATAGGTCCCGTCCGCGTCGGTGATGACGACGATCTCATGCTTTGCCGCAGAAAACCCCGTGAGAAGTGCTGCGCCGTAGCCATCGTTACGCGGCTTCTCGATCACCCTCAGGGACTCGATCTCTTCACCGAGGCGGCGCAGGACTTCGCGCGTCCCGTCCGTCGATCCGTCATCGACGACGAGGATCTCGACCTCACCCCCGCCGATCTCGAGGTCTGCGAGTCGTCGCACGACGCCCTCGATCCCTTCCTCCTCGTTGAAGGCAGGGACAATGATCGAGGTTCCCGTGTTGGGCGGTCGAAGCGCCGCGCCAGCGGACTCGACGAGGGGGGCCTCGATGGACTGTGTCATGATTTCGGTCAATGTGAGGGGAAGGCGCCGCACCAAAGCGGCCACCGGAGCATACCCCCAGGTCAGGCCCGAATCACCGAGACCGGGCTCTTCCGAGGGTGAGCGCCTTCGAGGTCATCCCCGTCACGCCCAGGGCCTCTATTTCGCTGCGTTCGAACCACGCCCAGCCCTCGGGGAGCTCGTCTCTCCCGGGCACGGCCCGGAGGACTCGCGCCCGTATGCGGTGCTTTGTGATCGAGTGCCGGAGCTCCCCCACCTCTTCCCTTTGCAGGAGCTCGAGCTCGAGCTCGGCGGGAAAGAGCCGCTGTTCGGCGGCGGCCACCTCGCGTGTGGGGAGCTCCCACAGCCCCGCCATGCGGCCTCCCTCGTCACGCCGCCGTAGCAGCACCCGTCCGTGATCGTGAACTAGAAACATCTCGAGCTCGACGTCGATAGGAGTCGGCCTGACCGGAAGTTCGGGCACGGTGCGCTCCAATCCGCGCGCCCGCGCTCTGCACTCGGTCATCACGGGACAGGAGTCGCAGCGGGGATCCTTCGGTAAACAGACCGTCGCACCGAGCTCCATGAGCGCTTGGTTCCAGGACCCCGGATCGTTCACTCCCCCAACAAGCGCCGCCGCCAGTCCCTCGATCTCCCTGCGCGGTTCCGCCTTCGTCACTACGCCCTCCACGGCAAACCACCTCGCGAGCACCCTCCGCACGTTCCCGTCCACGAGCGGCTCATCGAGTCCATACGCGATCGAGAGCACAGCTCCAGCCGTGTAGGACCCGACCCCCGGCAAGCCTTCGGCCTCATCACGGGTCTGGGGAAACTCGCCGTCATGCCTGTCCTGGATCTCCCTCGCCGCCGCGTGGAGCCGACGCGCGCGTGAGTAGTAGCCCAGCCCGCTCCAACTCGCGAGGACCTCGTCGATGTCGGCCTCTGCGAGGGCCTCTACCGTCGGGAAGCGCTTCAGAAAGCGCTCGAAGTACGGGATCACGGTCTCGACCCGGGTCTGCTGCAACATCGACTCGCTGATCCACACCGAGTAGGCGTCATCCGTGCGCCGCCAGGGCAGGTCACGGCGGTGCGCGGCGTACCACGCCAAGAGCTGCGCCCGGAGCGCATCACGGTGATCGACGGACACTCTCTCCTGGGTCGTGGACACGGTCGGACGATTCTCTGCTCGCGACCCTCACTCCGCCAGGGTCCAGTCGTTTGAGGCCCCATGCGTTGCGGACTGCAGCGGGTCTCCGCACAGTGGGGCCGTGCGCACCTTCGGTCTCGGACTCATGGTCGGCCTGTTGGCGTCCGCGCTTCGCGCTCCGCTCGGCGTGGAGCTCGTCCACGTCACAGCAACTCCCGCTTCGGTCGCGGTCGCGTTCCGGGCCGTGGTCTTCTTTCTCCTGGCCCTCGCCCTCTTGGCTGGGCGGAAGACTGCGGGTGAGGGGTTCACGCCCATCCGCTTCCTCTCCGGCGCGCTCCTCGGCCTCACCTCCCACGGTCTCCTCTTGGGGCTCATGCCGAAGAGTCACCTCAGCGCGCTGTGCCTGACCGCCGCGGCAGGGGCCGCGCTCTGGTTCGTGGCGCGCGCCCCGTTGGGTCCGAAGCCTGACGAGGAGGAGGCTCCTGATGGAAATGGGGACATGGGAGGAGTCCCGGCGGCGACCCCCTTGGCACACGCGATCATCGGCGCAGGGCTTGCGCTCTCCCTCGAGGGCCTCTTCCGGCATGTGCGCCTCTTGGGCGCAGGCACGTCAGCCGACGACACCGTCTTCGCGTGCGTCCTCGTCGCGCTCCTCTTGGCCGGCGCCGCGTGCTTCAAGAGCATCGTCCGCTCCACCACCTCGCGGACTTTGTGCCTCGCTGGAGGGTCCCTGGGCGCGTGGCTCTCGCTCCAGCTCCTCTCCGGTCTCTCGACCTCGCGCGGGTTGGACCGGTACCTGCGCTGGTTCGACCTCGACACCTCGCTCCACGGGACGCTCGCCTACGACGCGCTCCTTTCGAGCGTCGTCTTCGTCGTGCCGGCCTTCCTCATGGGCGCTGGGCTTCAAGGGCTCCGCCAACGCTCCAACCTCGCAGGTCTCAGCGTCGGCCTAGCGATCGGTCTCCTCGTCTCACCTCACTTCCTGACCCCCCTCATTCTCGACAAGACCCTCGATCAACCCTTCATTGCGCACGAGTCCCCGGCGAGCCACCTCATCCCGTGGGGCGCTGCGGTCGCGTTCCTCGGCGCCGCGCTGCACCTCGTTCGGCACCCGGGGATCGCCCGTTGGGCCGCGCTCTCCTTCTTTCTCGTCTGTCCGCTGCCGTTCATCGCCCCACCGGACGCAGTTCGGATCCTCAGCCCCTGGCAGCTCCGCACGCCCCAGCCCGAGCTCATGCTCGACACCCCCGAGGGTCTCCTCACGATCGAGCCCACGGAATTCGGTGTCGATGCCGTGACCCTCGATCGTCGACTGATCTCGCCAAGCGGCGTCGAGGCCGCCGCGGACCGGCTTCAGTTGGAGGCCTCCGTCGCGTTGATCCCGAGGGGACTACGCGAGAGTCAGGGATTCCGAGTCCTGCTGTTGGGCCAGTTGACGCCCGGGCGCTCGCTCGCGCTCACCGCCCTAGGCGCCGGATCGATCGACCGCACAGCGGCGTGGCACTCCGCCATGCCCCTCTTGGAGAGCCACCTGTTCCATGAGTACGCCCTGCCTGAGGGACTCACGATCGCTCCCCGGGAGGCTCGCGTCCGCCTCTCAGCGGGGGAGTACGACCTCGTCATCGCGCCCTCGATCGGCGGAGAGCAGCCCACGACCCGGAACTTCGCGTCGGGTCCGAACACCGTAACGGTCGTCTGGTTCGACACCGCCGGAGAGATCTCACACAAATCGTTGGGCTCCCACGTCCTCGTCTCGACCGCGACCCTGGGCGACCTCTCGGTAGGTGTGGCGCACGGCGTGGACTTCGAGAATATTCCGCCAGGTGAGCTCTTCATCGATGCGGGAACGCCCTCCAGCCGGGACACTCCCTGGGTGACCCTCGGGATGCGGCTCGAAGAGCGCGAGCGACGCGCGCGGACCGCGATGGCGCAGCGCCTCGCAGAGAACGGCTCCACCGGAACGAGCGCTCTCCTGGCCGAAGGGCTGGGTGTCCACTTCTCGTCGCAGGGACACTCCTCTCCATACGAGACTCTCGCCGAGCAGATCGAGCTCAGCGACGTGGCTCTCGAGGCTTGGAGCATGGCAGCCCGCACCTCGCCGCCCGCCCGACCGACCCAGGAGATCCTGGGCGCCGCCGCGAGAGTGCTCCAAGGCAAGCGCGGCGTCACCCGCATCTATGAGTTCCTGGAACCTGTGGCGAGCGCCCACCCCTCGTGGACAGAGCTCGTCGCGATCCTCGCCTACGCCGACCTCGAGGCTTTGGATCCCTCAGGCTGCATCGATCGCATCGAGACCACCTTCGACCTGGGGTTCGGGTCGCCGCTTCTCCATGTCCTGATAGCGGACGCCCTTGTTCAGCTCGGTCGGGCCCCTGACGGCGTCAAGCACCTCTGGATCGCCTACGAAGCCATGCCCACCCACCACGGCGTTCGGGAGCGGCTCGCGATCGCCCTCGTCCGTGCGGGTGATCCCGATGGCAAGTCCATGATCGAGGACCTCCTGCTCGAAGACCCTGATCGGGAGCACCTGCTCCCCTACCTCGAGACCGGTCCCCTCCCGCCTGCCCCCAGCGGATACACCCCCCTGGAGGCCATAGAGGCCCACCCAGAGGCTCATGACGAGCATAATCGATAGACATAAACCTAGT
>Ga0310342_100002011_pt1 | contig 12907 bp, 9 predicted proteins | sample S15DNA20500_MG_FD_206155 | JGI IMG/M metagenome (GOLD analysis project Ga0310342, IMG submission 206155) | Marine microbial communities from station ALOHA, North Pacific Subtropical Gyre - S1503-DNA-20-500_MG | ecosystem: Environmental > Aquatic > Marine > Oceanic | place: Pacific Ocean: North... | reverse complement strand
CAGATAAGCCCTTCCGTGAAATTTTCGAAATCCACGTGGAAGGTATTTCCATCCGAGCGCGCTGGGGCAGGGTTCAGTACTCGAATGTTTTTTTTCATCATCGCCAACCGGGTTGTGGGTTAGAGGGTACGGAACGCAGCGGTTGCCTGCAAGAATCCCCTGCCTTCAGGTTGACCGGGTTCTTGTTTCCATCTCTGCATCGCTCCGGCTTATCCCTCACGCCGGCTGGAACTCCCCGATCCGCGGAGATTCGGGAGTAAGAGCAAGATTCGCGATTTTTTCCCGCCAATTACTCCCCCGGCCGGCACACGAAAACCCTTCCGTATCGTTGCGATATCAACCACTCCATCTTTCCGTCATCGTCCCAGCCCACCACCCGGCAGGATTTTGAACATCTTGATACTTCGCATAATTGCCTCCCCGGCCATACTGGGCGGTCCGCCGGCTGTGCTATAAGACAACGGGGTGTACAAGCTCCTTCCAATGTATCCTGAGATCGACCATCCGCGAAATCCGCGGTTCAAATACCCGGTAATGGTACGACTGACGTTTTGCGTCCGGTCAATGGGAAGCGAGCACCGGCACATTATCCCAGACCACGGTTCAAGTTTGAACATCAACGCCATTCCGTCCAGTCCGCATCTAGTGTAGTATCGGCTGAAATGATGAAACCCAACGAGTTCAAACCCTCAACCGCAGCGACCGGCCAAGTCTGGCGCACCAGCGGCTTCGAGGGCTTCCGCGAGGGCTCCTTCGGAAACGCGGGAGAGAATCTATATGTTTCCAGGGCAGGAGTACTGCAGCGGATTCATCTCTTCGACCTGGATCGTGACGGGTATGTTGATCTTCTCTTCTGCAATTCACAAGAGCATTACGAATCTCCGCCCGCATACGTCTATGCCGATGTTCTGGGTACGCAATCGCGCATTGAGCTGCCCTCGGCGGGCTCCCCCACAGGCGCTGTAGCGGATCTCACCGGCGACGGGTATGACGACCTCGTGCTGGGCATGGAAAAGAGCGGGGAGGCCGGACTGCTCAATTCATTTGTTTACTTCGGCTCACCCGAAGGGCTGTCCGAAACTTTCATGCTCCGGCTCCCGGCGCACAAATGCACCTCGGTGGCGGCGGGTGATTTTACCGGCAATGGGAAAACCGATCTCGCCTTTATCATCAAACGCAATCTGCGCATCTTCTTCCAGGACGATCTCGGCCTGGAGGCAAATTCCTTCGTAGACCTGGACATCAAGGCGGACCAGGTCGGCGCCTTCGACCTGGACGGTGATGGTTTCGCCGATCTCTGCGCCCTGAACCCGGAAACGCCGCCGCGCATCTACTGGGGCGGACCCGGAGGGATTCAGCCGGACCGCTATACTGAATTGGATGTCGGCGCAGCAGGGGAGGAAATGCCGGTGCACATTCCCGAAGGTCTCAGCCTGGAAGAGCAGATCGGCGGAATCTTCCCCATTCTGAACGCGATCGATCTGGGCGGCATTCCGCACTTCTTCATCCCATATCGCGAGCGCGCACTCCTTGTTCCCGTTCTACCGGACCGGACGTACGGCACGCCGCTCGAGTTTCCCTGCCGCGACGCCTTCGCGGTGGCTGCGGGGGACGTGACCGGCAATGCCGCCGCGGACCTGATCTTTGCCTGTCGAGACAGCTCGGGAAAAGAAGAGTGCTCCTGGATCTACCCGGGGGCGGATCCAAAACACGGTGTGGCGGTGCCGACCGACCGGGCCTGCGACGTCGCGGCCGGCGATCTCAATGGCAACGGGTATGACGACGTCGTCTTCTGCCAGTGGCGGAATGACACGCACTTCTCCTGCCAGTGCCCGGTATTTCGGGGCGGTCCCGGCGGGCTCGATCCGGATCCCATTTTTCTTTCCGCCGAGGGCGCCCGCAGGGTCTTTATCGCCCGGACGTCCGATGCACCGCTGCCCCAGGTACTCTTCGTCAATCACCGCGGGCGGGACGCCAACAACAAGGTGGACTCGACGATCTTTTACGGCGGGCCCGACGGATTCTCCCCGGACCGAAAGACCGCCCTGAGCGGCTGTGCGGCAGTGATCGCCTCTGCCTGCGATTTCAACGACAATGGCTGGCCCGACATCTTTCTCGTAAACAGCGCGGAGAACGCGCTGCACCTCGATCCGGGGTCTTTCGTGTTCTACGGCGGGCCGGACGGGTTTTCCTACGAACCCGACATGATCGTGCCGACGAACAAGGCCTGGAACTGCCGGGTGGCCGACATCGATCGCGACGGCTATCTCGATCTGATCGTCGCGAAGTTCTACGAGCGGGACATCCTCATTTATCGAGGCACCCCCGATGGATTCGACCTTGAGAACCCCTTGGTCATGACCATTCCCGAAGAAGAGCAGCAGTGGAGTCATACCCGGAGGATGTGTCTCGGCGACATGAACAATAACGGGTGGCTCGACCTGGTCGTCGCGCCCACAGCGCAGGAACGGTGCTCCATCCTCTGGGGTGGTCCGGAAGGATTCTCCCCGGAACGCCGCCAGGATCTTCCCATCGGTACCGGCACGACGTGTGCGGTATCCGATCTGACGGGAAACGGGTATCTCGATCTGGTGGTGGGCAGTGGGATCCCGACGCCTGGTGCGCCCCATGATTCCTGGCTCTATATATTCTGGAACGGACCGGATGGATTACAGCCCCATCGTCACACGGAACTGCATACCCAGAAGGCGATCGATTTTGCCATCGCCGATTTCAACAACAACGGGTTGCTGGACCTTTTCCTGGTTTCCTACCGCAGTTCGATCGATCGGGATATCGACTCCTACCTCTACTGGAACCGGCCGGGCCGCGGGTTCTCCAACCGGGACCGGATGCGGATCCGCACACATTCTGCTTCGGCCTGCTTTGCCGCCGACTTCGACGAGGACGGTTACGTCGATCTCGCAGTCGCCAATCACAAGATTTTCAATGATCACCTGGGCGATTCGTTCGTCTTTCAGAACGGGCCGGACGGCCTCGACGAAAACCGGTACACCCGCCTCCCGACATCCGGACCGCACGGCATGTATTCGAACAGCCCTTTCAATGTCCTCGATGGGGGCAATGAAGAGTACTACATCTCGGCGCCGTTCGAACTGCCTCCTGCCGCATCCGCCACCAGGATCTCCTGGGACGCCGAACTCCCGCCCAAAACCTGGGTCAAGGCCCAACTCCGGTCCGCCGGTACGAAAGCCGATCTGCAAAACGCGACCTGGAACAGTCGTCAAGGTCCTGGTAGCTGGTACGAGAATGGAAACACGACCGCGAAGGAAAGTACGTGGATTCAATACCGCCTCGCCTTAGGCGCAATCAATGGCGGCTGCACACCCAGGGTCACGGAAGTGCGGGTGCACTATCAATGACACTGCCTTCTTAAGCGGGACTCGGGGTAGTGAAGTTGGTCTATGCGTCCGGAATCCCTGCTCCCCATCGTACTCGTGATCACCACTCATCGTGAGGAGTCGATGGTGGCGAATGAATCCGGTTTGCTGCTCACTTGAACAAGTCGCCGGTTCCGCCTTCCAGGCGGACGGTGAGCCGGCAGGTTCCGGTGTCGGCCGGGAAGGTTTTCAGGGTCTCGGTCTTACCGGTCAGCCGGTTGAGACGCTCGACCTCCTGCACCGAATCGGCTTTCCTTTCAAATTCATTTCAGGCTCCGACTTCCCCCACGTCGATTCGGACGTTGGCGCGGTCCTCGATGCGGTCGATTCGCCCGTCGACCATCCAGACGATGCGGTCGGAGACATCGAGCATCTTGTGGTCATGGGTGTTTGAGATCACCGTCACGCCCATTTCCTGGTTCATTTCCTTGAGCAGCGAAATGATGTCCTGCCCGGTGACGAGATCGAGATTGCCGGTCGGTTCATCAGCAAGGATGATTGCAGGCTCATTCGCGAAGGCGCGAGCGACTGCCACGCGTTGCTGTTGGCCGCCTGAAAGCTCGGCCGGCTTGTGCAGGCAACGGTCGCCCAACCCCACCCGCGTGAGAATCTCCACGCCCCGGTTCAATGCCTCTTCGCTGGTCAACCCTGCAAATACCATGGGCAGCATGACGTTTTCGATTGCCGACATGGCGCCGACCAGGTTGAAGCTCTGAAAGATGTAGCCGATTTTGCGGCATCGTAGCCAGGCCAGTTCGAACGGATCCAACTCCGCGATATCGACGTCATCGACAAATACCTGGCCGAGCAGAGGCTTGTCCAACCCGCCCATCATGTTGAACAGGGTGGTCTTACCCGATCCGCTTGGGCCCATGATTGAAAGATACTCGCGCCGTTGGACGGTCAGGTTCACCCCGTTGAGCGCCTTCACGGTTGTCTTGCCCATGACATACTCTTTGGCAACGTCGATGACTCTGACTGCGTCGCCCGTGGAGGAGGTACCCGCGATTCGTTCGATGAACCGGGCGAGTCTATCCGGATGCGGGTTCGAGACCGGGATGTTGGGCGCGGTCATACCTCGCTCCTCAATGCGTCCGCCGCGACCATGCGCGCGGCAACGCCCGCGGGATACAATGCGGCCAAAACAGCCACTATCCAGCCGATCATGAAACTGGAGAGGCAGCCCCAGACAATCCGCGAAAAATCGAGAACCGCGAACACGGTGGCGAAACCGTAGGTACCGACAAAACCGAACAGGCCAAAAACCAGTCCCAGCAGCATGCCGGCAAGGGCGCCGGTAATGCCGAGAAAAGCGCTTTCAAGCAGCACGAGCCGAATGACGAACCGATTGGATGCCCCCAGGCACTTCATGGTTCCAATCTCCCGGTAGCGTTCGGAAACACTCATCAGCAGCGCGTTGGAAATTCCGATGGCCGCGACCAGCAGCGATACGCCGACCAGCCATCGCAATCGGTTTCGTTGATCGGCTTTGCGAGTTTCCAGGCGGGCCTGTTCTTCCGCCGTCCGCGGCGGCAGCAGCTCTCGCGTCCGCACAAGAGAAGCGGCCGCCGGATCCATTGCGGGTTCCGCCCCGAATGAAAGTACGACGAGCTGTTTCATCCTCTCAACCCAGGCCGGCCAGTTGGGTTGGCTGCCCCATTCTCCAGCCTGCCACGAGATCACTGCCGATGCTCCGGAAAATGTCTCGGGAGAGGCATTGGCCTCGTCGACAGTTACGGGACCGCGCACAACGAGGGTGGGAGAGCGGGCACGCAACAAGTCGACGAATGAACTCAATGACCTGTCGGATCCGACGGATCCGGCAGATCGGCCGACGACGATCACCACTGACTTGCCGCCAAGATTTCCCACTTCCCCGCGCAGGGTCCCCAGCATGCTCTCGGTATCCGCGCGCCGATCGGTCACTTCCTGGAGCGACTGTCGCAGGCTCGAGCTTACCATTGCCGACATCAGGAACGAAATTCCCAGCGCAATCCCTATCCAGGTAACGGTCATGCGGCCAAACCGGTTTCGTACACTGCCCGCGGTCATTCGCACCGTCTTCGGCAGCGACGGATCCCTGGTGCGGCCTATGCCCGCCTGGGGAGGAGTCGGCAGAGGTTGGTTTTGTTGCTTGCTCGAGACCATGGATAGGTGGTATTCAGATGGGCAATTGCTGACCGTTTCGGTGGTGCAAGTCAAGTCGAATGCGTGTTACTGTGCGCACGGTTGAACTATGAGCATTTCTCCCGCAGAAGCGTGGATCATCGAACCGGATACTGTTTGCGACGGTTTTTCCCGGGCTCTTTCTTGGGCTCTCTATGCAGGCGTCGACTTCGCCTTTGGGCCCGGCGACACGTTGCCCCGGGTGATGCCGGAGAGGTTGGATGGGATCAAGGCCGTGTTCGTGGTCGAGGAGGATTTCCCGCGGATCCAGGGGCAACTCACCGGATTCCGGGGCGTATCCACGACCGGTCCGGATCCCTTCCTTTCACCGGTCCCCGAGCCCATCGCGCAGCACATCCGGATCGCCCTGCACGAGAATGACCGAACCTGGCTGGTTGTCATGAAGAACGAGGCGCTCCTCAAGATGCCGCAGTGGCTCGAATATTGCCTGCTGGTCGCGCCGGGATTGACAACTCCGTCTCCGGCCGGCCGGGAACGGTTGCTGGCCCGCGACGACCGTGAACTCTACGGGCCGGCGATCGAACGGGTCCTGACCTGCAAGCAGATGAGGCGGTTCGATGTAGCCACCGGCCGGTACTACCTGGCCAAGATCCTCCTGGAAGCAGCTCAAATCACAGGAGAGAAAAAGTTCGTCGAAGCGTTCAAAGAGCACACCGCGCGCATGCTCGAACGGGCGCAAGGTTCGGATCCCGATTTTCTGCCCGTCGGCATGGTGAACTTCATGTGGATGCACCAATTGACCGGAGAAGATGCGTATCGGCAACCGGTCTTCGCTTCGGCCGATCTGCCCCGGCAGGAAATTCTGTTCAAGCCCGGAAGCGCCGGCTGGTGCCATGCCCACCAGACCATGACCGAGGAGACCCGGCAGGCGGTTGGGCGCCGGGAGGGAATGATGGGCACCTACGGGGAGCAGATGGGGATCCCCCTGGCCATGATGCGTGTCGCGAGGTTCCTGGATCGAGAGAATGAATACGCGGACATCGTGGCGCGGTTCGTCAAGTCGATGCACAAGAATCTTCGCGATCCCGCGTCGGGCCTGTACGTGCACGGGATCGCGGCACATGGACTCCCCGGCACCATGGGGCACGGAATCGGGTGGAGTGCGGTGGGGCTGGCGCAGATCCTCGATGACTTTCCCCGGGCTCATCCCGAGTACGAGGAGTTGGTGGCGATTTTCCGGGCTATCTGCGAAGCAGCGGTGAATGTCCAGGGCCCGTACGGCGGTTTTCATTCCATTCTCAACTGGCACACGACCCCCGTCAACGAGCACTACACTTCCTGGTTGACGTATGCTCTGCTGCATGGCGTCCGGAAAGGATATCTCGACCGAAAATTCCTCGACGCCGGTATGGCGGGCTGGCATTGCCTCAAGAGCCGGATGTTCCGCGGCGCGTTTGCCATGGCCTGCGGAGCGACCGGAGTTTCAAACCGTATGGAATTCTACCTCCAGAGAACGAGTACCCTGCGGCCCGATGCATTGGATTCCGGCCTGGGATTCGTCCAGCAACTTCTGGCTTTCCATGAAATTCTCTTTCTTAACGATTCGAATCTCGACGATTCACTGCCGGCGGGAATGAGTGCATGAACGCGGACGAAGGCCGAAGCCGGCTCTACGAATTGCTGGGAGATTTGCCCCCAGGGAATCTCCCAATCCGCTCGACCTGTATCGGGGAAGAGCCGTACGGCTCCGGTGTCCTGGAAAAACTGGTATTGGATCTCAACGGCGTCGAAACGGTGCCCGCCTACCTGGTGCGTCCGGCCGATGCTGCGTCGCCGTGTCCGGCGGTGCTGTACAATCATGCGCACGGCGGCGACTTCGAACTGGGCAAAGACGAGTTCATCCGGGGGCGCAGCGCCCTTCAATCGCCGCCGTGGGCCGAGGAAGTGCTGCGGCTTGGATGCGTAGGCCTGTGCATCGATACGTGGGCCTTCGGGGAACGCCTCGGCAGGACCCAGTCGGAGATCTTTAAGGAAATGCTGTGGCACGGCCAGGTGCTGTGGGGCATGATGGTCTACGACAATCTGCGGGCCATGGACTTCCTGGCCGGACGCGACGATGTTGACGCGGAGCGCATCGCCACCCTGGGCATCTCCATGGGAAGTACGATGGCCTGGTGGACCGCCGCGCTGGATACGAGGATCAAGGTATGCATCGACTTGTGCTGTCTGACCGATTTCGACGCCCTGATCGAAACGAAGCATTTGAATGGACACGGATTCTACTACTTTGTACCAGACCTGTTGCGTCACTTCTCCGCGGGAGATATCAATGCCCTGATCGCGCCCCGGCATCACCTGGGCCTGGCCGGGAACCATGACCGACTGACCCCTCCGGCCGGACTCGACCGCATCGATACCCAGCTAAAGCGGGTCTACCACGAATGCGGAGCCCCGGATGCCTGGAAGCTGCTGCGATACGAATGCGGTCATATGGAAACGGCCGAAATGAGGGCGGAGGCGGTTACGTACCTGAAGAGCTTTCTATGAGCGGCTCGAGGAATCGAATGAACATCGAACATCGAAGGAAGAAATTTTTAAACTTCGATGGTCAATGTTCACGTTGCTTTGGCTCTGCTCCTCGGGGGGATCCACAGCGGCTCAGAGCGCCGCACTCCAAACTTTTTGCAGTACTGGTATTGATGCTCGCCTGTGCCGCCAATGCCGAAATTCACAAGTTCAACCCGAACCAGCCCGAGACCCGGAACCTGGGCGTGTGGAAACTGACGCACGACCCGGCGATTCGGGACTACGGCAACTACCACAACAAACAGTGTTGGAGTTCAAACGGCCGCTATACCTGCTACACCCGCTTCGCGCCGGACGGGCCCGAGATCCACGTTGTGGATCTGTCCACGGGCAAGGACACGGTGTTGGGAAAAGGGCGTTGGCCACGCTGGGCCCATCATCACAACTGGCTCTTTTACGTCGGCGATCGAATCATTCGTTTCGATGCCGATACGGGCGAACGCCATAAGATCAGCGAACCGGTGTCGATCCTGGGTGGCGTGGATCATACCGACTCGTGGCTCTACGGCACGGTGGAGGAGGGAAACCGCTACACGACCATGCGCACCAGCACGGAACCCGGCAGCGAACTGCGCGCCATCAAGCCGGTGCCGAGCCAGAACGGCCTGGTGAATCCCAACCCGCGGCATCCCATGATCATGGTCCGCTCCGGCAACAACAACCGCGCGTTTTACGCTCTCGATGGGTCAAACGTCCGGTCCGCTATGGATGTCGAACTGGACGGCGATGCGCACACCTGCTGGAGCGGCGACGGCACGTTTTTGCTTTTGGGCAACCGCCAGGTCACCGGGCGGTACTGGAACAAGCCGTTCCCCAGCGACCTGGAAGTCCTCTCCGTGATGGGGTCCGGCGATATCAGCCCGTTCGACAAGGCGGGACGCTATTATTGCGGGACGGAACTGGTCTGCAGCGATACGCGAAGCGGGGACGCGTGGCATGTTGTGCTTCCCCGTTCACACGCCGTCTACCCGATGGACGGCGACCATTCCACCGCCACCGATATCGATCCGAAGGGCAGCCCGGACGGGACCAAGATCCACTACCACTCCAACCGCGATCTGGAACACTTTCTGGTCGCGAAGACGACCGAGACCCTCGACAAGGACACCGGCGTGATTGCCGTGGAGAGCACCGAGGGTTTTCCCGCGTCCGGCGACCTGGTATTCCGATCCGAGGTTATCGGGTACGACCGGAAGACGGCGACCGCCTTCGAGGGCATCGAACGGAAGAAATACGGAACGCGTCCGGGCAAACGTTGGGGAAGCGGGGGCGATTTCTATCCGCTGTCGGCATTCGTTCTTTCTGAAGAGGACCGCGCGCGGTCCCGGCCCGATCCCGCGATGCTTCAGTCCGGCGTTCCGCCCGACTATCCCCTGCTCTACCAGCGCCAGACCGATTGTTACGTCGTGGTGGTCCGGCTGCCCTTCCCGCCGCATCTGCGGCAGCAGGAGGAGCAGGTCGAGTTGATTCCCGGCGAACATCATTGGGAGACCCGGGGATTCCGTGTCTTCAGGGACGGGGCGTTGGTGGAAGACAAGCTGTTCCGGGCCGGAGACGAAGTGGAGCTGCCCGGGCCCGGCGCCTATACCGCAGTGGCAGTGGAGTGGAGCGGCCTGGAGAGTCCTCCCAGCTTGCCGCTAACCGTTGATGAGACAGGCGCGCTGCGAGTGCTGGAGGAGATCCCCACCGATTTCTCGTGGACCCGGAAGGTCTGGTCGGCGGACAAGACGTCCATGGAACTGCATCACATTCATGACGGGCGCATTGCGCGCGAGGAGTGGCGGGACGGCGAGCGGGTTTTACGGGTGGATTTCAACGAAGCAGGGCTTCCCATTCGCCGGCAGAAATTCCAGGACGGCAAGCTCAGGAAGCGGACGCTGACGAACCGGCACAACCTGTTGGTCAGCGAGGAACACTTCGGCGACGACGGATTCAAGACCGAGTATATCAAGTACTACGCGAGTCCGGATCATCACGAGGGAATCGACCGGCATTGGTGGTACAAGGAAGGGCGGCCGGTGAAATACATCAAGACGGGCAAGGTGGTTTTTGACCATGCCGGAGAATAGGGGGCCCCTATGATCGAACTCTACGGCAGCTCGTGGCGGTTTCTCCAGATCCTGCATCCGCTCTTCGCAACGCGGCATATTCTCTGACGGGTCGAACAGTTTGTTCAAGAGACAGGGAAAGAACTGCTGGTCATGCTCTCGTTCGGACACGGAAGCGTCTGCGATGCGCTGCAGGGAAAGCCGCGATTCGATCATTCGCTGGTCGACTGGCTGAAGACACGTCCCTACCCCGTGATCGACATGCGCGAGCACTTTGCAGCGGACTTTGCCGAGACAGGCATGAATGTGGATACCTACCTGGACCGGTTCTATATCGGTCATCACTCCCCGGCAGGCAACTTCTTCACCGCCGGGGCGATTCGCAACAGGATCTTTGATTGGCTGAAGTCGAATTCCCAATGACGAATACGCGCTGAGATGCCCTGGAAAGGATCAAAATCTACTTCGAAATTCGACGTTCGGATTTGATTCGTCAATGGGTATTTCGTCATTCATGGGGGACTCCGTCTTCTGTCTTGGCGCACCCAACCCCTTCCGTTAAACTCTTCGCGTTGAAAGCGCTTCATGAACTGCAGGGCTTGATCGAAGATGACCATCGATAGGGGCGAACTGTGGATCGTGGAACCGCCGGAACCGCCGGCTGAATTCTCGGACGCGCTTGCCTACCTTATTTATTCGGGTCTGGACCTGGCGTTTGGCCCCGGGGACACGTTGCCCACGGAACCGCCCGGGAGCCTGGACGGGATCACCACAATCCTGGTGTGGATCGAGGACCTGGACAGAATCAAGGGCAAGTTGCGGGGTTTTCGCGACTTTGATCCCGGTGCGGAGGATCCCCTCAGCTACGATCGCGACAGCTACATCCAGATACAGAATCCGGACCAGGTGGAGAAGCAGCGGTCCTGGTGGGTCCAGATGTACCTCCACGAGGACAACAGGACCTGGTTGGCGGTCTACGGTGCCAAGGCCCTGGGCTTTTTCAACCGCCTCGAGTCCCCGTTGATTCTCGAGGGAAGTCTTACGCTCCAGTCGCCCCGATTCCGCGAACGGATGCTGGCCCGTGATGACTGGTGGATCCACGACCGGATGATGGATGGTGTTCGCGTCTCCACACGCGAGGATTGGGGCGACATCCCGTACAACCTCGGCAAGGCAATGCTGGATGACTACGAGGTGACCGGCGATCAGCGCAGCCTGGACCGGGTGGTCGAGCTTTACACGAAGATGCTAACGACGGCGCCGCGGGACTGGAGTCAACGCACCTCGGTCCCGATCTCCCAGATGGTCCGGCTATCCGCCGTGACGGGCGACGAGACCTTCGCGGCGAATGCGGAGGAAGTACTGGAGATGCTGCTGAGTAGTCCGGGTTTCACGGAAGGACCGGCCGCGGGTTGGAGCCATGCCGTTCAGTCCTTTTCCCGGGCGACCTACGACTACATGACGTCGAAACAGGGTGACATGGGCAGTTACGGCGAACAGATGGCCTGTATCTACCTGCCGGCGATGTACGCGGGGCGCGCGACGGGGCGGGAAAAGGAAGTGGCCGGGCGTGTAGCCACCGCGGTAAAGGCGATGCGTAATAACTTGCGGGATCCCGAGACGGGACTCTACTGGCATGGACTCGCGGCGCGGCGGGAAGGGCACGAGGGATTCATGGGCCACGGGGTAGGCTGGTGCTCGTTCGGGCTGGCACAAATCCTGGAGATCTTTCCCCTGGATCACCCGGAATACAAGGACCTGGTGGGAATCTTCAACGAGCTGTGCGAGGCGGCGATCACGGTGCAGGACGAACGGGACGGCTGTTTCCACTCGATCCTGAACTGGCCGCACACCTTGATGAACATCCATTATACCGCGTGGCTGGGGTACGCCTTCCTCAAGGGTGCGAGGAAAGGATTCCTGCCCGAGAAATTTGTGGACCACGGGAGGCGTGCGTGGGAGGGGATCAAGATCCGATGCTGGAACGGCGCAGTCATTTCCGCCGCCGCCGGCAATCCGGTGGCGAGGCAGCTCACCTACTACATGGTGCGAAACAACGAACTCCGGTTCGATGGTTTCAGAAACGGGTACGGGTCGCAGGCGATCTTCTGCCTGCTGGAAGTGATGCGACTTGTTTGAGAGTTCAGGTGTCGGGTTTCAGTGGGGCCGGTCACAGTTTTCCATGTAACTTAATCTCAATCCTAATCGATTAAGATTAGGACTGAGATTAGGATCGCAGAACCAGAGAGATTCAGGAACGAGGAGGAAGGACGGACAACCATATTCATCCTGTGAACCGTTGGAACCGCCGCGATGCGCAGGGTAGCGCTCGCGTTCCTCGATCGTTTTCTTTGAATCCGCCGGGCCAGGGCAGCCCGGTAGGAATCATGACACGGATCGCCGCCGTCGCACTACCATCAGTGCCAGGGCGCCCAGACCCAACAGGAGGGCGGTGGCCGGTTCGGGGACGTTGCTGACCCGGAGATGTGCCCATTGATCGCGAAGCGGTTCGGTACCAAAATTTCGCCGCAGGTTAACACTGGTCAGTTCAGCTTGGGTCGTTGTGATGCTCACGTTTTGGTGGATGATGGTATCGTCCAACCAGAAGTCGATCTGACCGTCGTTGGCCCGGTAGTGGGCGGTCAAGGAGTGCGTGCCGGCGGCCACGGACGTGTCGTAAAACTGGTACTGGCCCACAAGTTCAAGTCTGTAGTTGCCGTCACCCTGTCGACCGAAATTCCAGAT
>Ga0310342_100002009_pt1 | contig 12908 bp, 9 predicted proteins | sample S15DNA20500_MG_FD_206155 | JGI IMG/M metagenome (GOLD analysis project Ga0310342, IMG submission 206155) | Marine microbial communities from station ALOHA, North Pacific Subtropical Gyre - S1503-DNA-20-500_MG | ecosystem: Environmental > Aquatic > Marine > Oceanic | place: Pacific Ocean: North... | reverse complement strand
GCTTGAGGACGTTGCCAGCGCCCGTTCGATAGCAGAACAGAGACTGGCACAAAACCGCACCCAGGCTCTCTCTGGACATACAGTACGGATTTCTTTTGAAGATTTCCAACAACAGTTGGAAGATGGCATTCTCGGTCAAGTAGACGAAGTCGCAATCCTAAACCTGATCATTCGAGCCGATGTACGAGGTTCGATTGAAGCCATTGAAAAAGAACTCGGCAAACTCGAACACCCAGAAGTACAAGTCAAGGTTCTGCAAGCATCCGTCGGTGGCATCACGGCAGCCGACGTCACCCTGGCACATGCTTCGTCCGCAGTCGTGATTGGTTTTAACGTGGTACCCGATGAAGCCGCCCGCATTCTAGCTGACGAGCGCCAGGTGGAAATTCGCCGCTATAGCATCATCTATAACATTACCGATGACATTAGATTGATGCTGGAAGGTAAGCTGCGGCCAGAAGAACGAGTTGTTGAATTGGGACACGCGCTGGTAAAACGTGTCTTCACCATTGGCCGACAGGGTGCCATCGCCGGCTGTTATGTCGCCCAAGGCAACGTTGAACGTGGCTGCCGAATCCGGGTCAATCGAGATGGACGAACCATCGGCGACTACAAGCTCGATTCCCTCCGCAGGGAAAAGGATGACGTCAAGGAAGTCGCTCGAGGGTTTGAATGCGGTATCAAGCTGGTCGGATTCAAGGACATCAAGCAAGATGACGTCCTGGAAGCTTACAAAATTGAAGAAATCGCTCGTACCTTATAAACACCATCAATTAAAGCACGTATTGCATCACCGACAGCTATTTCAGTTTCGTTTACAGGATCTTTTGTCACTATGAGTTCTCGACGTATTTTACGAGCAGCAGAAGCCATCCGGGAAGTCGTCAGCACGGCGATCTTACTCGAATTGCACGATCCCAGGATTCAGGACGTAACCGTTACCTACGTTGAAGTGGCGGGTGACATGCGAACTGCCAAGGTACACGTTTCCATCATGGGAGACGAGAAAAAACAAGAATTGACCCTCCATGGATTACACAGTGCTGCTGGTTACTTGCAACAACAAATTGGCGATCGCATCGAAACACGTTATATCCCGCGACTAACATTTGTTCTCGACCAGGGCGTTAAACACTCACTGAAAATCAGTCGCATTCTGCAAGATGTCTTGTCACCTGAAACGGAAACAGCCGAACCAGACAGCCCACCTCCTGAAAATCCTGCCCACGACGAAATCACACCCAGTTCGAGTTGACGAACAAGCACTAAGTCACTTGTGTTACTTTTGCCTCCCATGAGCTTCCCGACGAACTGACAATTCCATGAGCACCTCCAATCGAGCTGGCCTCTACAAAAAAACGTTTCGAGTTCTTAAGAAACACTATAAACCGGTGATCCCCGTTGCAGACCGATCCCTCCTGGAGCACTTGCTCTACGCCTGTTGCCTGGAAAACTCGCAGCCTGAGACAGCAGACGAAGCTTACGCAAAGATTCAGCAAAACTACTTTGACTGGAATGAAATACGTGTCACTAGTGTTAGCGAACTGTCCGAAACTCTCAATTCTCTGACAGATCCCGTGGAAGCCGCCACCCGACTAAAACAAGTCTTGCAGGTCGTCTTTGAGACTTATTATGCCTTTGATCTCGAACACCTAAAAAAACAAAATCTCGGAAAGACCGTTAAAGAACTGAATAAATACCAGGGAACTACTGGCTTCTCCGTCGACTATATCACGCAAAACGGGCTCGCTGGTCATTCCATTGCAACCAACCGGGGAACTATCAAAGCACTGGTCGTCCTCGGAATTGTCTCCGAAACCGAAGCAAAAAAACGGCGCCTGCCCGGTATGGAACGAGCCATTGCAAAACCGAAAGGAATTGAATTTGGTTCCCTGCTGCACCAGCTGGGAACCGATTTCGACATGACACCCTTTTCCAGCCGCGTGAGAGCCATCTTGCTGGAAATCGCAGCCGACGCCAAATTGCGCTTTCCCAAACGAAAGACTCGTAAAAAGGCCGAAGAAGAAGTGGCTCAACCCGCAGCTCCTAAGAAGGCAGCTCCTAAGAAGGCTGCTCCTAAGAAGGCTGCTCCTAAGAAGGCTGCTCCTAAGAAGGCTGCTCCTAAGAAGGCTGCTCCTAAGAAGGCTGCTCCTAAGAAGGCTGCCGCTAAGAAGGCTGCCGCTAAGAAAATCGCTATTAAGAAACAAGCCAAGGGGAAAAAGACTACCGCGAAGAAGGCTTCAAAACCCAAAGCTGCCAAGCGCAAACAAGCTCCCCGGAAAAAAACCACGCAAGCAGCAGCCAAACGGCCTGCCAAGAGAAAACCTCGCTGATTCTGATGGCAACCTGTTTATCGTGGAACCAAGTCCATGGATCTGCTAAACTGATCTCGGTTTTGCTCACCAGGAGAATGAGTTCCTGTCGAGCAGGCAAACAAGAACCGGTTGTTGCGACTGACCAGGTATTTCCGCCGCAGCACACATCCGCCTGGTCAGCCGTCCCGATCACCAACCAAAAGGAGTCCATGTGTGAAAATCGGTCACCTACAAATGGCCCTAGCCCTGTTCTGTGTTCTGACAGTTAGCGGAGCGAGTGCAACTCAAGAAACGGACAAACCGGCTTCTCAACAGGCCCCACAAGAACCAGCCACCGCTGCTCCCGTACAAGATGAAGATCCGGCATTCCCATTAGTACCAAAACAACCACGCAACGATCGAGATCAGGATCGTCTGACCGCCGCAGCGTTATTCGCCCACGGTCGACTGTTGTTTCGACAGCAAAAATTTGCAGTCGCCCTAACGCGGTACGAGAGAGCCTGGCGATATGATCCTGACGGAACCCCGATCCTGACGGATATCGTCCCCTTGGCTTTGCGACTCAAACGCAATGACGAAGCGGTTCGTTACGCGATTATCGCTGCAGAAAATGACCATTCCGACATTGAACGTTTGCGACGAATCGCTTCGCTCCTGCGGCAGCAGCGGCAATTCCCGCGGGCACTGAAACTCTACGAAATCATTAATAAGATACAACGCGCTCAACCTGTCGATTTCAGCTACTTGGCATTGCAACTTGAGCTGGGAAAATTGTATTTCCTGACCGACCAGGCTGAATCTTCAGCCAAAGTCTTAGATCTCGTTAAGACGGCCCTGCACAATCCTGAAAAATACGACCTCAGTGACCAGCAGAAGAAACAATTGGAAGGCAAGAACGGAGCCACCTATCTGGTCATCGCCGAGAGCATGCTGCTGACCGGCAAGGGAGCCGATGCTGAAGCGATGTTTCGAGAAGCGCATCGTGTCACACCGGACGAGACCCTGCTGGCTTTCCGAATTGCCCGCACACTGGAAAACCGTCAGCAACCCGAAAAGGCCCTTGAGCAACTTGATATCTTTCTGGCCGCTAAAACGGGCAACCAGGGGACTGCACCCTTCCACTTACTTGAACAACTCATCAAACAACAGTTCAAGCAGGAAGCTGAAGCGTCCCAGCGGTACCTGGAAAAATTGCTGGACTTGCAACAAGCAGACCCCAAGAATCAGCCGTTGACCTACCAACTGGCCCAGGTTCAGTTCGCTCGCAAGAACTATGCTGATGCCGTAAAGCTTTACGACGTACTGCTGGCAGAAAAACCATCTGCGGATGCCTATCGGGGAGTAATCTCCGTTTTCGTGACGCGTCTGGCGAAAGTTGTCGCTGACCAGCCAGTAACAGAACAATTCAAATGGTCTGTTGATCAGAAGGACCAGTGGCAAACACTGACCAAACATCTAACGTCGTTTGTCGGCAGCAGTGGTTCACTGGATCCATTGGGTAAGGACCTGGCAGACCAGATATTTAATGACAAGCGTTTCCTTTCCCAGCTTCTGGGTCAACTTCGCGCTCAACTCAGTTTGGAGGTAAGCGACGAACCCGCGGACGAGAATCCCGCTGTCGCCAAGCCTGCGGAAATAGAACCATTAGCAATCACTGCCGGCTTGATTGCCGTCCGTGGACAGCAATGGGATGCTGCTGATGCGTTCTTTGCCAAAGCCCTGGAGGCCGCTGACAGCAAACCAGCCCGGGTTCTTGAAATCTGGGGCATGCAAATGTTGATGGCCGAACAATTCGAACGATCGGCGGAGGTGTTACAGCAGGCGGTTGAGCATCCCAACATCAACAACAAACGTTCTTTCTTTTTTCTGCTGGCCGGTGCCTCGGCAATGGCAGATCAGACCGACAATGCACTGGCAGCAGCCCGTAAGGCAATTGAATTGAGTCCCAAGATACCGCGGATTCATAGTCGAGTGGGGTGGGTCTATTACCATGCACACCGCTATCCAGAAGCGGAACAGCACTACCGTGCATTGATCACAAAATTCGGTTCTGAATATAACTCTTCCGATACCCGGGATGTACTGCGCCAAGCGCGCCTGACACTCTCTAACCTGTGCGTGCTCCAGGACCGTTTTGCAGACGCAGAAGAATGGTTGGAAGAAGTTCTCGACGAATTCCCTGAGGATATCGGCGCCATGAATGACCTCGGCTACTTATGGATTGACCAGAATAAGCATCTCCACCGCGGTCTTCAAATGATACAAACCGCCGTGACGGCCGAACCAGAGAATATCGCCTATCGTGACAGTCTCGGCTGGGCCCACTATCGATTAGGAAATTATCAGCAAGCCGTCAAAGAGCTCGAAAAAGCTGCTGGTGCCCCGGAACCCGATAGTGTTATCCTCGATCACTTGGGGGACGCCTATTTCAAAACAAAGAGCATCGAGAAGGCTCGCAAAACGTGGCAACGGGCACTCGACGCGCTGGAGGAAGACGCCAAGGACTCCACACGCAACAAGATTCAAGAAAAATTAAACCCTCAAAAACCTTAGTGGCTGTCGGTTCCTCGCAGAGCATCCCATCCAGTGTTTGTTGGCCGGTAACTGATTCAACTTCATTTCCATACTCTTTGAATGGTCCACATCTCATGGCTGGTCACTCTCATTGGGCAGGTATCAAACACAAGAAATCACTGATTGACAGTAAGCGCGGAAAACTCTGGAGCAAACTGTCCAAGGCGATTATTGTCGCAGCAAAAATAGGTGGAGGAGATACCGAAACCAATATTCGCCTGCGAACGGCCATCGCCGATGCTAAGGCAGCCAGTGTGCCCAAAGACAATATCGCCCGGGCCATCAAGAAAGGAACAGGCGAACTGGCTGGTGGCGAGGTTGAAGAGGTCCTCTACGAAGGATACGGACCCGGCGGTGTAGCCGTCATGTGTGAAATCTTGACCGACAACCGCAATCGAACTGCGCCGGAAATCAGAAAACTATTTGAAGTAAACAGCGGAAAACTAGGGAGCTCCAACTGCGTGGCCTGGATGTTTGAACGGAAAGGACTGTTTGTTGTCGATGCCACGGAGATTGATGAAGAGACCTTGATGGAATTAGCAATGAACGCGGGAGCAGATGATATCAAAGACGAAAACGATGCCTTTCATCTTACCTGTGAAGTCGAGAGCTACGCCCAACTCTCCGAAGCGCTGGAACAGGCTGAGGTTCCAGTCAGCACAAAACAAATCACGCAGGTTCCAACTAATATCGTCGATATTGGCGGGGAAGACGCTCGCAAAGTCCTGAAGCTACTGGAAGCCCTGGACGAACACGACGACGTGCAGAATGTTTCCGCTAACTTCAACATCCCGGATGAAGTGCTGGCTGAAATCACCGAGTCGTAACCCTCAAGAGGGTGCGACTCAATCCTTGCCGCGATGTTCTACTTCCTTCCAGTATGTCTCGAAAGCACCGGGATCATGGAAATCAGGGCTATTGTCCAAGTCATGGCATTCCATGCACTTGTTCTGACGGGCATCCGCCAGTGTAAGTTGCATCTGTTTCCGAAGAACAGCACGCTGCTGGTCATCCACCCCTAAATCGCCTGACTCAGCAGCCACGTGACTCGAGCCGGGCCCATGACAGTTCTCGCAACCGTTGCCTTTCATATTCAACGTTTTCTCCAGGCTCCAATAGCCCGTCTGGTAAGGAACGAATTTCTGAGGATTCCATCCCGTAACGTGGCAGCTTAAACATTCAGGATCAAAATGCCTTGCAATCTCCTGCCGTTCAGGAGGCTTAATCAATGAATCCGTGGCCCTCGCGTGAGGTGTCTTCTTCCAGATCTCGTATGCCTTCGTATGACAATCTCCGCAAACTTGAGAACCCGTAAAGTTTCGATTGCTGGCATGAGCGATCGGCCGCAAACCCAAGCCGGTCAACCCTGTCCGCTGCAGCTCCGACTGATAGCTCTTTAACTGATCTAACATCTCCGTGGAATCTTTGAAGCGTGAACTCAAAGATATTCGCTGATAACGCAGTGGATTCTGGGAATCTGAAAAAACACCTAAAGCGCCTGCATACATCCCCTTGGGCCCGACTTGGATAAGCAGATTGCGGGCGGGTTCTACGACCTCAGGCTCAAAAGTAGGGGGACCTGATCCGCCAGCCGTCACGACTACCTGGAACTGAGGAAACTGTCTGGCCAGTTGCCGGGACTCTTGCAGCGACCCGTAACAGAGCAACAGATGAAAATCACACTTGGCAGCCGCTAACTTCGGCCAGACGCGTGTTATGCTGGCAACCATTGGTTCGAGAATCAAATCCCCATTATTCAACAGCTTTTGCTGAGCATCGGCCAGGACCGCCGTCACTCCAATTTTCTGTTCGCCAACCCGTATGACCTGAAACTCCGGCAACAAACTACGATCGAGCACAACGACGTTGGCCGCTACAAAAGGAGTTGCCTGGTTTGAGTCTCCTGCAATCAGGGCAACCAATTCTCCGGCTGGTAACTTCAGATCATCGGGCCCCAAACCAACTGCTTGATACTTCATCCTCTGTAAACTGTTTACCGTCAGTTGAAATTTAATCTCTGGCTGACGACCAAATCGGCGCACCTGGTTACCAACATCGATCGGCACGACATTCCACTTTTTCGATCTCAGCTGCTGGAGCAACGTATCACGCCTCGCCAAACCTCCTTTTTGGTTCTCTAACCCGGTACAGCCGCAGGGCTCGATATATCCATGCTGTCGTCCAGTCAGAAAGAGGACATAGGCGGGTTCAGGCCAATCCTTAAACAGCTCTTCCGGGTCTTCAGCAGCCTCTTTTTCTCCCTCTGGATCGATCGGAGCAGGATCAACGACAACTGCCTTCTCTGCCGACTGATCTTCGCCGGAATGAGATGCCGCTTCTTCCCTGTCGACTGGATCCTGCTCGACTCCGGCCGACTTGGCGGCTGATCCGACATTCTTCTCCTCAGCAGGATTTTCGGCGGAGTTTCGACCCGAGGGAGCCGGGCAACCAACTGCAAGACAGAGCGCAGTCGCCAGCATGGTGACAACAATCAAACCATGATGAAACCATCTCCGATGGGTGCTTGATTCACTCATCCGTGCCATCACTTTCTTCGGTTGCCACTAATTAACAATTTCAAAAGACACCTTGATCACGATCTTCTTCAGTTCTGGATGAGTCGTGCTTAGCACGATTTGACCAGACTTTCCCTGACCAGTGCCGAGTCGAGAAATCAGCGGCGCTTCTTTCGGAACAACGACTTCCAGAATGTGTTGTACCGTTTTACCTGATCCCACATCACCAGACGGCCGAATCTTGACCTCTAATACATCTTTCGGATCAACTGCAGCGATTTGAAACTTCGTCGTCTGGCGATGTTCACCCCGGACCAAAATGCGCAACTCCGTTCGAAAACCATCTTTTCGACTAAGTTGCCCAATGTTCAGAAGATTGCTGGTACGATCAAACCGCTTCCCATAGATCGCAATATCACTAACCACTGTGCCCTGAAAATGAACCGGCACCAGGGGAGAATCTTGGAGATTCGTTTTTACCCAAACCGTCTGGTCCAACGCTCCGAGGGGTAGGCCCGACTTTAAACGGATCTTCAGTCTCTTACCACTCTGAGCCAGTTTATCCTTGGCCAAGTCCTCCTTACTGATCGACTCGACAACCGTTTCAATCAAACCTTCTAGTTTTGGGTCTACCTTGGTCTCTACAAATTCCAAGTCGTCCGTGCGGTAACTGTAAACAACAACCTCACCTTCTGCCCCGCGACTGGCCGGAATACTGCTCATCACCAGTGGCGATGGCACCACTTTAACCGTAGTAACAATATCGCCTCGCACCGTCAACCGTAACACTTTGCGTGACGGGTCATTAGTTTTGATATCTGCTGTCTGCATGAAAACCAAGTCAGGACCAACTTCCTTGGCAATCCATTCCAACTCCACCTTGACCGATTGACCAGGCTGCAGCACCCCATCCACCAGTTTGTTGATCGTGCACTTACACGTCGTTTCGCCTTTCGTCAACGTCAACGGAGCATCACCCGCATTCTTAATTTCAAAGTAATGACTGCGAGTACCGTGTCGTTCCATTACGCCAAAGTCAAATTCACTGCCGTTCACAACGACCACTTTGGCTTGCTGCTGATTCCCGTCCGACTTCTCAACCGTCAGGAACTCATCGTCACCAAATCGAGTGGCATAAGACCTTATTTCGAAATGGGAAAGACTCATACCAAGGCCAATTCCAGCCAGCACCGTCACCATTCCCGCCACTAAAACTTTCATCACGTTCAAGTTCCTCTCGCTCAATTTGAAATCCCGGATTATTGTTGCTTTTTACTCTCAATCGATCCACTAAGTAAATTCTCCATTGCCTGTCGAGCATTCGTCAACGGCAAATAAGCTAACCCTTCCAGGGAAGGGCCCTCAAAAACGTGCCGTAACGACAATTTAAATTCCATATGGGGATTTAAATTGTCCAGTTCCAGAGATCGCTGCGCTTCCCGTGCCGCATTCTCTGGCTCTCCCCGTAAATGATACAACCAAGCCAGCCGAGCCGTTAAAATAGCACTGTTGGGATAGAAACGATGCGCCTGACGGTAAGCCTGCAACGCCAAATCAAGTCCTTTCGAATACTCACCTGCATATGAAACCACATGCCAGTCTCCGATCATTGCCTGCACGACATAGGAACGGCGATTGAGCCGTATCGCCTGTTCAGCTGCACGTTGCATCTGCTGATAATCCGCCAGGCGGCGGAAATACTGCCAACGCTGCCACGACAAGCGAGTCAACTCAATCCAGGGTAGCGAGCTATAGGGATCGCTTCGAGTCGCAGCCAGCCACGAAATCCGTGCCTTCTCCCAGTGCTGCTCTGCCTGCTCACTCTTTCCTTGTATCCATTGCTGTTGGGCTTGGCCGTCGGCAACATTGGCCGCTGCCAAATGACCACCGGCTCGAAAGATAGGTAGCAAACCGGTGATGTAAAAAGCAACTATTAAAAACAGACTGGCAACCAGCAGCAACCCACTAGTCCGACGTTTCAAGGCTCCCTCTCGAATAACCGGTCGAGGCAGGGCCAGCGCCAGCAATAACCAGCCCGTAACAGCAACTCCCGGGATCCCAATGCCGCCAACAGCCAGCAAATTGATCACCCAGCCGGCCAAGGCAACCTTCAGCAACCGCGGCGACAAAGAGCCTGCCTGCACCCATGGATGCAACTTATTGATCCCAAAAATCACGAGCAAGAAAGGCAACAACAAGAACAGCTCATGTGAGGTTAACAAGAACACTGGGACGGACCCGCCGACCATCGCCCCCAGGTAAACCGGCATCACGTTAGAGGCCCGGTCTTGCTGCCCGTCAGCTTGCCCCGAGGTTCCAACTGTGGATGACTCGCGACAAAACGTCCAGGTTAGCCAGCCAACGGCCAACAGGGTCAGGGTGCCGGCGGTCGCCCAAATCTCCAGGATGAAATTATGGGGATCGGCAACCGTTTCACTGGTTTCTGGCAACTTGAACTGAGAAAAATACTGCTGAAAATTTCCGCTGCCACAACCCAGCAGTGGATCGGCCAGGATGATACCTAGTGCTGATTGCCAGTATTGAATCCGGTAACTGAATGATTTAAACGATTCGTGAACAACGGTAGCGTCAACTCGATTGGTTCCAATCGCAACACCGATCATGATTAAAACAGCACCCAGAATCCAAGCCAGTGATCTTCGGGAAAAACGCAAACCACCGCCTGCCTGCCCTCGCCACACCAGCCAGGTCACGGCCAGCGCAGTGGCAACATAAGCAGACCGACTCTTGGTCACAATCAGGCACATGCCGATCAGTAAAGCTGCCAAAGCAATTACCAGGATGACCTCAAACTGATCGCCACTTCCCCCACTGGCAGCTTTCGAACGTTCCGGGACATGATCCTCACCACCTTTTTCAATCTCCGGAGTTCTTCCTGCCAACCCCAGGAAAATCCCGATTGCCAAGACAAGCCAGGGAGTTAAGAAGGCTGCCAGCGAATTGGTTAGCGCAAAACTCCCCGTCGGTTCGTTGGTTTGCAAGCGAGTTTCAAAATGAAAGCGACCCGGTGTCCCCGCCAACAACGGTTCCAGTCCTGCATAGCGATGCAATGCCTGTTTGCCAGCTTCGTCACTGGACCAGTAAGATGCCCGATCACGCGGCAAGCTATAAAAAGATTCATAACCTCCATGAATAGCGCTAAACCCGGCTACACCAATCATCACTGCACAAAGGGCTCGTGATTCCCGGTCAGATCGAACAAGTTGCCGAATGATCCAGAACATCAACCCAAAGCCTATCCACTGCCAAATTGAATTGATGGTCGCACGTGGATTGCCGGACCACATTTTCACCAGACCACTGGTGGTGTGTAGCACCAGCATGATCAAAATCGCCAGTGATGTGGCTCCAAATGTGACGTGATCCTTTCCATGAAGCCACTGGTAAAGAAGCCAAATAACGCCGATCACCAGCCAGCATAGAATTGGTAGCAAGTCGTTTGATTCGCGCGACGGGATAGCGAAACTCGTCACAAGAGTTGTGGCCACCACAACAGCGGTAGCAGCGGCCAGCAACCAGCGTCTAGCGAGGTCGCCCGATTGCCGACGAGACTTCCGCAACCTTTTTTCGATGGCGGCAGATTTTTGCCTGCTTCGGGTGCCCGAACGATTCACGATTTCAACTTTCGACGTGCTGTTGTTTCCAGAATTGCGATTAACGAAAGAACGCAAACGATCATCAGCAGAATCACCGCCGCACCTATCCAATCCACATGATGTAACAACAAGGCTCCCAGGCCACAGGTAGCGGTCGTCAGGTAAATCGTCAGGACAGCTTGTCCTTTAGTGAGCCCAAGTTCCACCAGTCGATGTGAGAAGTGGCTGCGGTCAGCACTAAAGGGGCTACGACCTTCACGGCAACGGATCCAAATCACTGTCACCATGTCATAAAAAGGCACGGCCATGACGCAAAGAGGCGCCAGCAAGGTATGTTTGCCCGATGACTCGTGACTTGCATAGGTTGCCAGTAAGGTCGCGACACCAATACAAAAACCAACGAAATAACTGCCCGCATCCCCCATGAAAATCTTCGCTGGCGGCCGATTATGAAACAGAAATCCAAGCAGTGATCCAACCAGCACTAACAAGAAACCTGCCACGAACAACTGGCTTCCAGACTCTCCATTACCCGGCAGCAACAGAAATGCTGCCAGGATTGCCGCTGCAATAGCTGCTACCCCTGCCGAGGCACCATCCATGTTGTCCAGCATGTTGAAGGAGTTGATTAGTGCCACGACCCAAATAACTGACAGTGTAATCGTCAGGGCTGGAAAATTAATGAAAATGGTCAGCTGCCATCCCTGCCAGATCAGGCAAATCGCTGTAATAGAAAATTGCAGACCAAGTCTCAGCCGCCAAGGAAGACCACGGAAATCATCGACCAATCCAACCACCATCAGCAGGGAAGCACCCACCAGCAGCAATGTCAGTTCTCCAAGTTGTGATTGCAGACCAATCAGGTGCGGTTGCACAAACGAGGGCACCCAGGCAGGAACTTCACCCTGAAGATCCACAAGGCGCAGGAGGATGTAACCCAACAGGAAGGAGAGAACAACACCACTCCAAATCCCTAAACCACCGCCCATCGGAGTCGGCGTGTGGTGCACTTTGCGAGAACCCGGCTGGTCCACTAAACCCCAAGTCGGTGCCCTGCGTCGAACCCACCAGACCACCAACCAGGAAATCAACATGCTCGGCAAAATCGTACCGGCCACCACCCACATTCGGTCTACCATTGTCATACATACAACCTGTTCGCAATAAGGCCTATCGGATCTTTACGATCTTTGCGAAAGAACCGTTCAGCCAATTCTCTCTAAAAGTGGCCCTCCCGAGCGAAAATCCTCATCCTTCATGATTCGACTGATCACCGCTCGCTGCACGGTATTTTTCCCGCAACAAGATACGACATTGTGAAAAAAATTCATGGTATTCGGAACTCTGATAATCGGGATAGGTCCATGGTCGTGATTGCCAGCTCCCTTGCGAATAGAACAAAGTCGTTTCCGCATAAATTCCTTGATCCAGGTAAAGTCGATGGTCGCGATCCTTGGTGGTCGCCAGCACCAGTTTCGCCTCGGTCAAATATCCTGGATCCAGGTTCAGTGGGCGCGATTCAGGATGCTCCTGTTGTTGCTGATACAGCTGCTCCCATTGGTTTGTCTGGTGCTTGATTGCCACCAGTTCAGCCGGATCTCGCAACTGGTCAAAAACAAGAAACTTCTTTCGTAAGTCAGGACCCATGCTGGCAAGATAATAATCGGTCTGATCAAAGGAAAACTCGACGCTTTCCAGGGCAATGGGTCCCCATGTCTCTTCGGCAGTCTGGCTCGCCCACTGAAATCCCCTGTCATAGCGGCTGAAAACAGCCAGCAACAGCAGTACTTCTGGATGTGCTCTAATCTCACCCATCTGACAACTTCCGCGAGAGGCCAGCGAGCAATCGTCTCGCGACCCACAACACAACTAATAGGATTTACCAA
>Ga0310342_100002008_pt1 | contig 12909 bp, 23 predicted proteins | sample S15DNA20500_MG_FD_206155 | JGI IMG/M metagenome (GOLD analysis project Ga0310342, IMG submission 206155) | Marine microbial communities from station ALOHA, North Pacific Subtropical Gyre - S1503-DNA-20-500_MG | ecosystem: Environmental > Aquatic > Marine > Oceanic | place: Pacific Ocean: North... | reverse complement strand
TTTAGTTGAGATAGCCAGAGAAGCAGGCTGTCATTACTCTACTATGCTTACAGTAAGTAAACCTAATAGAGTTGAAGAAGTTATTAAGAATGCTGTTCATATTGCACGTGAAGTTGGACCTACGTTTGTACAATTGTATACACCATGTATATTAGAAATTGGCAAACAGAGTATGGAAGGTCTAGATGAAATGAAGGATAGTGAACAGATAGGTGGACGCTTTGTTCAGCGTGAGTATATAACTGAAGAAGCACAAGTAGTAATTGATAGATTAAAAACAGAGAAGAAGGAACGGAAGTTAGCTATGAAGGAAAAGCTCAAAGCTGACCAAATAGCTAAACAAGCCAAAGCAAAGGAGTTGGTATCAACATGACTGGATTAGAAGTTGCATTATTTTTTGTAGGTGCACCAACAGTAGTGTATATAGTTGGTGGACTATTATATCATTTAATAACATAAGGATTTAAAATGGCTACTATTATTACTGATGAATGTATTAACTGTGCAGTATGTGAACCCGAATGCCCTAATGAAGCAATTGATGATGGTGATTCGGAAGGATTGGATTATTACTATATTGATCCTGAATTGTGTACAGAATGTGTTGGATTTCATGGACAAGAGATGTGTCAAGAGGTATGCCCTGTAGATTGCTGTATACCTGATGAAGATATAAGAGAATCAGAAGAAGAACTTTTGGAAAGGGCTAAGAAGCTACACCCAGACCAAGATTTCCCAGCATTAGCGGAGTTAACCGAAACTACGTCTTTATTTCATAATCCGGATCGTAAGAACGCTCATTTATAAAAGAGTTAAATACGTACATAATTATTCAAGCTAGGAGATCCAATGAATATATTCAGAACTGATTATAAAAATTACATTGGTGGGCAATGGGTAGACTCGGCTTCTGGCAAGACTTTTGAAGTCACCAATCCCGCTCACTGTACTAAAGTAATCGCTACTGTCCAAGACAGTAACAAAGAAGATATAGATAATGCGGTTGAGGCGGCCGCGAAGGCATTCAAAACATGGCGTAAGATGCCAGCACCCAAACGGGGTGAAATAATGTTTAAAGCGGCAGAAATTCTGTTGCGTGATAAAGAAGATATAGCAAAAGTAATGACCCAAGAAATGGGTAAGCCATTATCTGAAACACGAGGCGATGTCCAAGAAGCAATTGACATGGGTTACTATGCGGCAGGTGAAGGTCGGAGATTAGGAGGACAAGTTGTTCCTTCAGAACTGAATGATAAGTTCTGTATGTCCATGAGGATGCCAATAGGCGTCATTGGAGCAATTACTCCTTGGAATTTTCCAATAGCCATTCCGTCATGGAAGGCCTTCCCTGCCCTTGTAGCCGGTAACACAATGGTTATTAAACCTGCAGAGGATACACCATTAAGTGTATGCAGACTAGCAATGGTATTCGAAGAAGCAGGACTTCCAGCAGGAGTGTTTAATGTAGTTACAGGATATGGACCATCAGCTGGACAACCATTAGTAGATAATCCTACTGTTGAGTTTGTATCATTTACAGGATCAACTGTAACAGGTTATCAAATTGCAACTAGATGTTCAGAACGTATGGTACCATACTCATTAGAGATGGGTGGTAAAAATGCAATAGTTGTAATGGAAGATGCTGATATTGATCTAGCAGTAGATGGTGTTGTATGGGGTGCATTTGGCACATCAGGTCAGCGTTGTACAGCGTGTTCTAGAGTATTTGTACACGACAGTCTTAAAGCTGACTTTACAGATAAACTTGTTAAACGAGCAGAGTCGTTGTTCATAGGCGACGGCTTAGATGATAAAGTTGATATGGGTCCTGTTATTAATGAGAAAGCATTAAAGAAGATTCATACAATGGTAACAGAAGCATCAGTTAACAATAAAGTATTATGTGGGGGTAAAATAAATCAATATCCAACTAATGATATAGATAAAAAGTATGGTACGTTTACAGAAACATATGGTTGGTTCTATACACCTACAGTAATAACAGATGTAGATCAAAATGATATGATAGCCCAGGAAGAAGTATTTGGTCCTGTAGTAGCTATAGTATCATTTAGTGATACAGATGAAGTCATAGATATGGTTAATAATAGTAAGTACGGATTATCGGCCGCTGTCTATACGGCGAATGTAAATTTTGCCTTTAAAGCATTACATGAAATTGATACAGGCATTACTTACATTAATTCGTCTACAATCGGTGCAGAAATACAATTACCGTTCGGTGGTACTAAAGGAACTGGTAACGGGCATCGTGAAGCTGGGCATAGTATGATTGATAATTGTACTGAATGGAAATCAGTATTTGTTGATTACAGTGGTACTTTGCAGAAAGCTCAAATAGACGATTAAATAAAACTAGCTATAAGGAGAAGGATTTGAAAAAGCTATTCATAGCAATAGCATTCGTCTTGCTATTCGCATCACCGAGTCAAGCAATAGAATTATTGATGTTCAGTAATCCCAACTGTGGTTACTGTCAAAACTTTTTAAAAGAAGTTGAACCTACGTATAAAGATTCACCAGCAGGTGAAGTTATACCGTTACGTATTATTAGTATGGATAAACCTGTACCAGATTGGTATGTTCAAGCGTTTAAAGAAAAACGTATAGGTAAAATAACTGGAACTCCTACATTTATAATATGGACAGATCATGAAGTTACACGTTGGGTTGGATATAAGAATGAAAATCATTTTTATGAAATCATAGAAACTTTTATGAGAGATCATCAAGCATTAATACATGGGAACAATCAACAGTTTTTAGGAAAGCAAAATAAAGATCAGTGGCCAGGACAAGGTGGAGAACTACCTAGGGCCCCTGAAGGTTCCCACGGAGGTAAACATTTGGAATTAAAACGTTTTGTTCCAGATGGAGTAATAGATTCAGATAATATTTTTGATCATACATATAATACTCCGCAAAAAGCATTACAGGCCGCTGAGTTTTTAGACTGTGGATCAAATATTCACTATCATGCAAAAGAACAGGTATGGATGCCTTGTTCCATGATTGTTAATAAAGGCTCTGAGCAACTCTTAGAAGAAAGGAGGTAAAATGACAATGTATAGATTACTATTCTTATTTGTCATTATGTGTACTATAACTTTATGTAGTATGAATTTAGTTAAAGCACACGAAAGTCAAGAGCATGAACCTAACTTAAAAAAGTTAGATAATATTCTTACGTATTGTGATACTAGAGATAAAATGCGTGAGATGGCAGAAAGTGATTATAAAATGCATAAAGCCATGGAAGGACTAGTGCATAACGAATTCTATAAAGAGCTTATGTCTGTTGAAATGTGGATGAATCCAAATAACGACACATGGGCTATTGTATTTTTCTACAAGCATAAAGATTTAGCTTGTATTGTTGGCGGTAACAGAGCAAAATTATTTGCTCCTAAACCCGACGGAGACAGTATTTGAAAAGTATCCAGCAATGGTTAAAAGATGACTGGGAAAATAACAGAGTAAGACTAGTAATAGAAACAGCCGGTGCATTATGTTTTATATCTGTTTATGTTGTACTAGCATGGTTTGGCGATGATGCTAAAGTCATGCTTGTGTTCCTTTTAACACTTGCTGGATCTTTATTACATTCAGTTAATGCTTATATGCGACAAAGTATTAATTTAGTAGTGTTAAATATAATCGTTATATGTGTTACATTGTTTGGAATATACAAAATGTTGTTTTTATAAAAGAGGGTAAGTTATGACTTTTCGTCAGGCATTCGAAAGGTTCATGCAAGGATACAAAACGGTAGAGCCAGAGGCAATACCTTTCATGATATGGTTAATGGAGAATCCAATGTCTCCATTTTGTTTACACGGGTCAGCTAGTCTACGTGATCATGATGCTGTTCACGTATTACTAGAGTGTGATCAATCAAATGATTCAGAAGCATTTGTAATCGGATTCACTATGGGTACAGACGATCGAATTAAAAGTTGGGAAGTAACATTATTTAAATTCATTTCACGTTACTTATATCCAGAAGAAAATAAATTTACAAAAGAACAAATACAAATATTTCAAAGAGGGTTTTATTATGGAAAAACTCGTAAAGGTGTTAAACGTATAGGCGAATGGCCCTGGCATAAAGAAGATTGGGATATTCCATTAAAAGATATGCAATTAAAATTTGGTGTAATGAAAAACGAATTAAAATATTTTAAAGAAGTGAGATAATGAAACTATTATATCCGTTGGCTAAAAGATTTATAGCAGGCGATGATGTTAAGTCTATGATACATAATATTGTTTATTATGATTTAGTAACTATTAATTATGTAGGTGAAACTGCTACTACAGATTTACAAAGATTAAAAAACTTAACAGAATATTTACATTTAATTGATTATCTAAAAGGTACGTGGGCTGTTAGACAATATGAAATATCAATTAAGTTAAGTCAATTTGGTAATGCACCATATCAATGGAAAGAGCCTGTAGAACAAATAGTTAATGCAATAAAAGATAATCCAAGAATTAAAATTAAATTTGATATGGAAAAGGCAGACTTAATTGATGATACGATAAAATTTTCCCGTTGTTTTAATGATGTAGGTATTGTGCTACAAGCTAATATGGAACGGTCATATACTGATTTAGCTGATGTAATTGAAAGGTTTCGTAGAGTAAGAATATGTAAAGGAGCATACAAAGGCGATATAACTAATATGACTAAAATAAGGTTTGCGTACTTAGAGTTAGTAGAGGAATTATTTAGAAGCGGATATTTTTATCATAAAAGTTATCAACAAGAATTAGTATCATTAGCAACACATGACGAATACCTTATTGAAAACATAAAAGAATTAGCTACTCAATATGCTTGTAAAACAAAGTTTTATTTTGAGATGTTATTTGGTATTAGAAGAGATTTAGCTAAACGATTATTAGAAGATGGGTATAAAGTTAGAACATACGTGCCGTATGGTGATAATTGGATGCCCTATGTAACAAGACGTTTAATGGAGTTTAAGAATCTTAAATTTGTAGGTATTAATATCCTAAAGGAGTACTTTGCTAGATAAGTAATAATACTATGTCCGATCAAGTTAAAATTGCAATATTTGGAGCAGGCGCTATAGGTAGTGCTGTATACGATCTATTAAGAGATCGTACAACATACAGCGTTACAGTAGCGGATATGCGTGATTATAAAGACCTCCATCCTAAAGCAATTGCTGAAGAACACTATCAACAAATAGATACTAGACATCCGGGCACTAACAATAATATGCTTAAGATGTTTATAGCTGATAAAACACTTGTTATTAATGCACTTCCGTATACTGAAAATGTTGTTATATATAGTGCTTGTTTGGAACATAACATTCCTTATTTTGATTTCTCAGAAGATGCTGAATTAAATGACTTTATTCATAACATTGATCTAAACAAACCATTACCATTTACAATGCCACATTGTGGGTTAGCACCTGGCATGAGTACAGTAATTGCTAACCATCTAATGCATGATATGGAAAAGGTTGATTATATTAAAATACGTGTAGGTTCATTATCACAAGATTCTACTAATAAATTAAAGTATCATTTGATGTGGAGCCCCGATGGATTAATGAATGAATATAGTGGCGACTGTGAAATTGTTAGAAATGGAAGCTATTATAAAGTGCCAACACTTACAGGATATGAAGAATTAATGATTGACGGTAATACATATGAAGCATTTAATACAAGTGGAGGGTTAGGGTCGTTTGCAAAAACAATATCTAATTCTCACCCATATGAACGATTTGAAAATGTAGATTTAAATTATAAAACAATAAGATATAAAGGACATCATAACCTTATAGACTTTTTAATGAATGATTTAAGAATTCCTAAAAATGAATTAATTGACATTATTAAACGAGGTGTATCAACTACAAGACGTGATCTTGTAATCATTTATGTTGTAGTTGGTGGATGGGACGAAAACGGTAACCATAAAGAAAGATGTTATAAAAAATTCTTTTATCCTATTAGAGAAAACGGCAGATATTATACAGCAATAGAGTTAACTACAGCATCAGGATTATTAACAATGGTTGAATTATTTTTAAAGGGTAAACTTAAACCGAAGGGCTATTATAAACAAGAAGACGTTTCATTAAATGACGCAATCGAAACAACGTTTGGAAGTATGTTTATAATGAAATAACAATGCAAGAACATCATTATCTTTTTAAGTCAAAGACTAAAGAAAGAGTATTAATGACAGTAGTTTGGATAGTGTTTATTATAGGCACTTTAGTTGCTTTACACTTTATTAAAGGAGCATAGCATGACAACATTTTGGAAAGTAGGAATGGGAGCGTTTGTTGTTGGAGCCATGATAGGTTTAATATGGATTAATATGCCAAGTGGTTGTCCAGCCATGGCACCTTGGTATGTTCAAGTAAAAATGGCAATAGGTAATATGTTTCGTGAAGTATTTTAAAAAATTAACGTACGAGTTCGATGCTGAAAAGCTAGAACAAGGTATGCATGATGTCTTGCAAATATGCCCCTGGGGCGATAAGATGTCAGGAGGGAATGTAAACAAGTTTGGAAGAAACGATATTTACTCTCCACAAATTTGTTTAACAGAAAAAGAAGAAGAAGAAAAAGCATTTCGTGGAGGACTTGGCGGGCATTATGATACGTTTGATGCTACCGGTAAAGAAGTAAGTCGTTTACAAGATATATGCGAAAGTGAGTATACAAAGTTTATTCCAGAGTTTGCTCATACATATTTTAAAGAAGTTTATGATACAATTTCAGCGGACTGGAGAATTGGTAGAGTACGTTTAGTACTATCTAGTCCACGAAGAGCTTTGTCTTGGCATCGTGATCCAGAGCCAAGAATACACGTTCCTATAAGAACGTTAATTGGATCAAAAATGATTATCGAAGATGAAGTACATCATATGAAAACTGGAACTTGCTGGTTTACTGATACACGTTTTTATCATTCGCAATTTAATGGTAGTGAAGCAGACAGAATTCATATGGTTATGTGCGTGGTCGATAAAGACTATAAATCTACTAATCTTTAAATTCCTTAAGGGGGACTGTTATGGAATGTTCCTTAACTGGAAATCCATTAGTCAAAACATATCTCGTACGAATACCATTATTACACGCAGTTGCAATTGCAAATCAACTCCGTGATTGGTGTGAGTCTGTAATTACTTGCGAATCAAATACTGTAGAATTAGGTAGAACTAGAGTACAAGCAAATCATTATATGGTTGACAATGGAACTTCGATGAAAGTTAGTTTTAATACGTGTCACGAGAAATTTGATACAGAACGAGAATTTGTAGATGGGGTAATAAAAGGGTGTGAATTTATTGCCAAGAGTATGACGTAACCGAGAGGAGGCAATTATGGGATGGGGTAATTGCGAAGATCATTATAGCAGAGTTGCTAAACAGAATGAAAAAGAAAAACCTATGAGTAAACGAACTAAAGTAATTATCATAGGTTGGATAGTATTTTTAATTGGTATTATTTGGGCAGGTAATCAAATATAGGAGAGGGCATGGAAGTAACAGGATTAAGTTCAACAGCACAACCGTTAAACACAGCACCTATCCAACAAGATAGATTTGTTGGCGAAAACATGACAGAGCAGTTATCAGGTACTATGAATACACCAGCCCCTGGACCTGCTTCTGCTTCTGCTCCCGTAGTGCCTGAGGTTGGTAAAGGGAGTATGGTAAACATATACGCTTAATGGAATATTTAATTTTTATATTAGCACCACTGTATATTTTGATTGTTTTTACAAATAATCCCATAATGTCTTGGGTTGATAAGTGGGCTTGTACAAAGGAGAAAAGAGATGTGGACTCAAGATAACGAGTCAATGCTTATGACACAAATCGCAATTTTAGAATCTCAATTACAAGTACGTGATGGAAAGATTAGTAACCTAGAATCAGAACTTGGATTGAGTAATGCTACTATTTCTAAATTACGTGAAGATTTAGAGAACAAAGATGTTCTTATTAAACAGCTACAACAATCTAACGCATATGAGTCGTTTATTCCGCCTAATAAAAAGAAAGTAGTGGATTATATCGAAGATGCCGGCAGTATAGGGTAGAATAAATATAATATGAAACTATGGATTATTAAAGCTAAAATATATAACTTTGTATGGTTAATGGGTTATAAGTTGCAAAAATTGTTAGATAAATTATGAAAATAAGTAATATACGTATAGCCCTTTTACAAGGATTAGTAGTCTTAGTACCAACTTATGCTGTAGCTTTTTTTACAGAAAAGATGGTATATACTATACCTATGTTAGCGGCCGCTAGTTTTGTAGCCGCTAGTTTTAAAGGTGAAGATGTAAAACGTAAAGTAGATGAAGACGGTCGCAAAGACAGTTATGAAGTACATAAGGACGAAGGTGGTGCATAATGTTAATAATGGAGTTTACAAAACCTGCAAGTCGTAAAGAGATTGAAAAGTCTCTTGCTCCGTTCCTTACATTTATAGCATCAGGTGAAGAAATCCCCCTTAAAGATATTGCTAAAAAATTAGAAATTGATACCAAACCTATTGGAGTTGACGAAGTAAATGTTCTGCGTTCTAAAAATGTAGAAGTAGGAGATATGAATATGAATGCTTCATATGATCCTATTGATGACCAAGAAGGCTTTGAACATTTTGAAATTGAATTAATATTTTCTAAAGAAGATAAAACAATTGCTTTTAGTCCTGAAGGTGTTGAAAATATTAAGAATAGAATCATTGATGTATTAGAACACGAGTTAATTCATCAAAGCCAATATCGAGGTAGAGGGTTTAAAAAGCAACGTGAGTTTAAACCTAAAAAAGGATTATCTGATAAAATAAGACGAACTAGAGAATACTTAGGTAATGACGATGAAATAGAAGCGTATGCTAAAAATATTGCTAGTGAATTAGTACGTAAAACAGATAAAGAAACTGCTCTTACTTTATTACGTATGGCAGGAAAAACTGCACAATATAGAGACAAAGAAAAATTATTATCACCTAATTTATTTGGATATTTTGCGGCATTTGATTTTGATACTAACCATCCTGTAATAAAAAAATTACTTAAAAAGGTATGGGCTTATATAGAGACAAGTGATGGCTAAACATTCTGATAGACATATAATGAGACAACAAAAGAAGTTGGCTAAAAAACTTAAATATCAAGCAAAGCCTAAAAATATTAATTCAGAGGGAGATACTACTATGATCCCTCTACATCAAACAATCACACTAGATCATCTTACAAGACCAGTGGCTCCGGGGGAAGGATTCGAACCTTCACGCTCTCCCAAGCAATAGCTAAACAGGCTATCGTGTCTACCGTTTCCACCACCCCGGAAAAGCCTTATTGAAGTATTCCGTGTACGCTTTGCCTATTCATATCTCGGCGTTTATTATATAAAATTTCACGGTCATCATCAGTTTTTACTTTTTTACTTTTATAATCTTCAACTGCTCTTAACAAACGAGTTAATCCTATTCCGCCACCAACTCTCGGAAAGAAGTCAAACTCTAGAAACTTTTCTAGCTCTGCTTCAACACGTTCCTGACTGAACAGTTTATAAAGTAGCTTACTGTACTCTCCGTCTGTAATGCTATGGAATGTATCACGCATCATTTCTACATCGCATGAACGTTCCGCACTTCCTATTGTTTCCATACCACCTAGTATAACATCTATCTTCTTTGCAGTTTTGCCATCATCATTTCTACTCATGTTCCAAAAAGGTGATGTCATTTCAGGAAAGTCTGTTATCATGGTTGTACCAAACTCTTGGTGCATCTTGGTTTCTTCTTCCGCAGTCATTTCATAGTCTTCAGCATGACCGTAATGCTTTTGCCATTCAGCATAAGTTTTTTCAGTAGGCTTTTTAAAGCCTAAGTGTTCACATAATTCATACTCCATCTTCTTAAGGTCATCTATATCACCAGGCATCTCAAATTCAAACATTGGAAAGATGATATCATGTCTTCCTGGTATTGCATTTGGTTCCTGCCTATAGGATGTGGAGACACAAAAAAACCCCTTCGAAGAGGGGCTACTTAATAATTCGTGTTCAAGCCACATCTGGCCTGTTTGGGGTAAAGGCCATACTTGGTCTGCGTAATTGTATGTTGCTACGTTAAACGGGTCTTCACAAGCGGCTAGTATGCTTAATCTGTTTTGAGTGTGTACTTCGTAAAATCCCTTGTCCAAAAAAAACGACCGTAAACGGCCGACAGTTTCGGTAAAGGCTTGTGGGTTAATTAGTTGGGTCATTGTCCGTTGCTCCTATGTTGAAAGACAAATGTATCAGCTTTTTGGTTGTAATTAAAGTTTAAATTGTCCCAATTAGTGATACTGTTAATGCTAGAGGTCCAATGCCGTTTGTACTCTATATTCCAACCTTCTACACGAACAGTATACTTGTTCTTATTCGTTAATGCTTCAGTCATAAGTTTGACTAATTCTACGTCTTGATATTGTGTATTGGAGATGGTATGTGTTGGTGTTTTGTGGTTTTTAGTATTTAAGAGTTCTCTCGGCATACTAAAGTAGTATTTATCAAATGATATAAAAAGCGGTGTCTTAATGGTTTGAACATGATTTTGCGGCCATGTCCGAATAGTGTCGTGTTCGTCTTTCTTATTCTAGAGTAGGCGTAGGTAACATAGGATTTTGAATAGGTAGTAATAAATCTTTACAGTATGGAATAGCTAATATGTTCCAAGCATGAACTTTGCACTTATGTTCTTTAAGGTATGCTATTTCTTCTTCTTGAGTCATACATATTTCTGCACCATCTAGTAATCTATACCATTGACAATCCTGTCCTGTTATACTACTCATTCCATGTTCAACTAAAGTCTTATTTGAAGATGATGCGGATATAACATCAGCGGTTTGTAGAGCTACGGATATTTGCCAGGGAATCAACGCACACCCTTGAAGGAGTAACATCGACACTATTATGATCGAACAGAGTTTCAAGTATTATCCTTATACAGCGTTTATTCCAGTTCAGGAATTACGTCTGAAACTGCACGTTACGTCTGTATATTTATCTTATGATTTATTCGTGAAGGTTACTTATGCCGTGGACTTTGCCGCTGTCCCATTGTTGTTTTTTGCTAACAGAAAACATCATCATGTAGAAAGGTGTAGTACCTAAATTAACTGCGGCATAAGGAGCATTATGCTCAAACTCAAATAAATCACCAGCTAGATATGGAGCTATCATTCTTTCGTCGTATATAAAAATATGCCCCATTTCATAGTCAGTTAAAGGCATCCAAAGACGTCTAGTTGATTCAGTTAATGTTACTACTGGAAATCCATCACTAGGTAATAATTTTTTAATCCACCACTCCCAATTATGTGTACCAAAGTCAAATGGTGGTGCTGGATTAAAATCTGTATTATGCCTATCATACAATTCCCACTCAAAGCCCTCGAATGGAACATGGTCAATTCCTTTATTACCTTCTTGTTTTAATCCTTTAACTTCTGTACAATGTTCAATCCATTGTGGATTAATCCAGTCTCGAAAGTTATCTATAATTCTCATGATAGTATTACTTATTCTTTTAACCAGTGTTTTGTATTGGTGTACCTAAACGACTCTGCTTTTAATTTTTGAGCTTTTTTAATTAAACTAGATCCGACTTGTTTATTAGTATTTCTTTCGTCAGCTCTTAAAAAATGTCGTTTAAATCCTACACATAAATCTAAAGGATTATTAGTTAATAAAGTATGTACACACTTATCAGCTAGTATTTCGTGATTGTCTTTACATAAATGATTATAGCGAGTATCAATACCTTGCCTATACCACATTGTATCATCAGCAGGACTGGCAAATTCTGCATTAGATACTGATCCTGTTAAGTCTCCTAGCACTTCAGGAATACCGCTAAAGTCAATAGTTATAGCAAATCCAGGAATTAATAACAAATCAAATCCAATTTGATTACGCATTTGTTTAAGCCAACCTACTTGGAATTCTGTCCTAATCTGATCTAATTCGTCTCTTTGTATATGATTAACATAGCCTTTGATAGCATCAACTATAGATTTATCTGTTTCTGTAGCAAATTCATCCCAGTTAGTAATCATATAATTAGATAGTTCAGGTTTGTCTTTAAAGAACCAATACCGGTAGGGAGATGTTATTACTACAACAGCTATATCATCTTTTCGTAAACGTTGTTCAAGTATTGCTGTACGAATGTTTGAAAAGATCCAATCATTGCTAACACCGATACATGAGTGATTACGTAATGCTTCAACTTTTAATTTAGTGGCTAATTGTTTAGTCCATACCCAATCTTCTTCGAATGGTTCTGTAAAACTATCACCAAAGATATGTAAAGTTCTCATGGTAAGAGCTCCTAGTCTGAGTCTTTTTCTGTATTAAGATTATTTAAAAACTCTCTTAATTTTGTAGAATCTGTTTCTGCATGAATCTTAGGTATAGGTTTACCTTCGTCTGGTTCTTTTATTTCTTCAGGTGCATCACTTACTGTAGTTGTTTTCTTAAGTCCTGCTAATATAGGAGAATTACTACTACTAGAACTATATGATTCTTCTTCATCTAAGTCTGAAATACGTAAACTATCAATGTCAAACATTAAATCAATTTTACTTCCTATACCACTTGATGATCTAGTTTTCATTAACTGTACTTGATAACGTCCACGTTCACGCATAGCCCTACTTGTAAAGATCCCTATAACATTATCTGCTGTTTGGATTTTACTTAAACCACCTGCTATATGTGAGTGATCAAATTCTATTTCTTCAACACTTTGTCTGTTTAACTGTGATGCAGTTACAAATATAATTCCTAATTCCATTGATAAATTTCTTAG
>Ga0310342_100002006_pt1 | contig 12913 bp, 12 predicted proteins | sample S15DNA20500_MG_FD_206155 | JGI IMG/M metagenome (GOLD analysis project Ga0310342, IMG submission 206155) | Marine microbial communities from station ALOHA, North Pacific Subtropical Gyre - S1503-DNA-20-500_MG | ecosystem: Environmental > Aquatic > Marine > Oceanic | place: Pacific Ocean: North... | reverse complement strand
CTGTCGGCGATGCCGGCCTCCTCGTCATGCATGCTCTTGCCAGCATCCTCTTCCAGGTGGGCGCGAATGATTCGGATTTTCCTCTCCTCAAACTCACCCTCCGGGTCACTGATCATGAGCCAGCCATGCTGGCTCATCGGCAGGTCAAACTGGCTGATCTGGTAACCCTTGGGTAGGTCCGGGTAGTAATAGTTCTTGCGGTCCCACTTGGTGAAACGAGGAATCTCGCAGTTCAGGGCGACGGCGGTTCGCAGTGAAAGTTCCATCGCCTGCTCGTTGAGGACCGGCAGCGCGCCGGGCAAACCGGTGCAGACCGGACATGTCTGCGTATTCGGCTCCGCACCGAACTGCGTGCTGCATCCGCAAAACAGCTTGCTGACAGTCTTCAGCTGTACGTGGACTTCCAGCCCGATCACGATCTCATAGTCTTGGGATGTCATGCCAGGGGGGGCCTCCTGGTATGCCAGTCGGTTTCGGCCTGGTACATGGCAGCAGCCCTTAACAGCCGTTCCTCCTGGAAGGGGGCGGCCTGGAGCTGCAGGCCGATCGGTAATCCGTGCTGGGTGAAACCGCAAGGAAGCGAGATTCCGGCAACTCCTGCCAGGTTGGCGGTGACGGTATAGAGGTCTTCCAGGTACATCGAGAGCGGGTCATCTGTTTTCTCACCACAACGGAAAGCAGGAGAGGAGGTGACCGGCCCGGCAATCACGTCGACCTGCCCAAAGGCCGCATCGTAATCCCCGCGAATCAGCCGCCGAACCTTGAGCGCCTTGAGATAATAGGCGTCGTAATAGCCTTCACTCAGGGCATAGGTGCCAAGCATGATCCGCCGTTTTACCTCCGCGCCCAGGCCCTCTGCACGGGAACGCCGGTACATCCGCACCAGTGCGGAATCGAGGCTCTCCTGGTCCGCATCTGCAGGAAGCTGCGCCCGCTCGTTTTCCAGTTCCTGGAGCATCGCCTGCGTATCGGTGCGATATCCATAATGGACGCCATCGTAACGAGCCAGGTTACTTGATGCCTCGCAGGGAGCGATAATGTAGTAGGTCGCCACCCCGTAACCGGCATGGGGCATCGAGATCTCCTGGACCGTCGCGCCGAGGGCCTCGTAGACCCGGATCGCCTCCTGGATGGCCGCGGCAATCTCGTCATCCAGCCCTTCACCAAAATGCTCTTTGACCAGGCCGATACGGAGTCCTTCCAGCGGCTGGTGGACGGTCTCGCTGTAACGTGGCACCTCGACCGGTGCCGAGGTGGAATCCCGTGAATCGTGACCGGCGATGACTTCCAGCAGCAGTGCCGCATCTTCCACGGTCCGGGCCAGCGGTCCGACCTGGTCCAGGCTGCTGGCATAGGCGACCAGTCCATATCGACTTACCCGCCCGTAGCTTGGCTTGACCCCGACCACCCCGCACAGCGCCGCCGGCTGCCGGATGGAACCGCCGGTATCGGTACCGATCGAGAGAGGAACCATCGAAGAGGCCAGGCAGGCAGCCGAACCACCACTGCTTCCACCAGGAATCCGTTCGGGATCCCAGGGGTTTCGTGTCAGCTGGTAGGCAGAGTTTTCCGTCGAACTACCCATGCCAAACTCGTCCATGTTGGTGCGGCCAAGGAGCACGGCACCGGCCTGTTCCAGCCGGTCGATGACGGTTGCGTTGTAGGGAGGGCAATACGTTTCCAGCATTCGTGAGCCACAGGTGGTGGGAACATCACGGGTACAGAGGATGTCCTTGATCGCCACTGGTAACCCGGCCAGCGGCCCTAGCGGCGTGCCAGCGGCACGCTGTTGATCGATCGATTCCGCCCTGGCAATCGCGCCCTCTGCATCCACTCGCAGGAAAGCCCCTATTTTTTCATCATGCCGGTCGACCTGGTCCAGGCAGGCACGGGTCAGCTCCGCCGAACTACAGTTGCCGGAGCGGAGCTCGCCAAGAAGCACTGTTGCTGATGTCTGGTGCAGGTCCATGTCGACGCCCTGGCTGCTTTCCGTGTTCAGTCACCGAGTACTGCCGGAACGCGGTAGTACTCGTCATCGTGCCGTGGTGCGTTGGCGAGAGCCTCCGGGCGAGGCAGGCTGGGGCACCTTTCGTCCGGGCGGAGAACGTCCTGCAGGTCCAGCGTATGGGCCATCGGTTCGACGTTGTCGGTGTCCAGGTCGGACAGCTGCTCCACGTATTGCACAATCTGGCTTAGTTGCGCGGTCATTTGTTCAAGCTCGTCCTGGCCTAGCTGCAGGCGGGCGAGCAGCGATATTTTTTCCACATCACTGCGAGACAGGGGCATGCAAATGACCTCCCTGGTCAGGACGGATGGCTATCGGCCGATCCCAAACGCGAGGCACAAGAAAACACCAGTTACCTGGTGCCTGGTAAGCGTCCGGGCCGGTCGCTTTATCTTAACGTTTCCGGCAGGCCTGGCGATGGATCAGGAGCTCAACTCAAAGGCCCGACGCTTGACCGCCCTGTCCACAACGCCGCTGCGCAGGCACCGCGTGCAGACACGGACAGACTTGGTCGAACCGTCTTCTACCACGACCTTCACACTCTGCAGGTTGGGCTTGAATTTCCGCCGGGTGATACCCGTGATCTTGGTTCCGACACCACCCAGGTACTTGGGCTTACCCCGTGTTTTCACGGAATTACCCATCTGGGTCCGTTTCCCACAGTATTGGCAAACACGAGCCATCACGATCCCCTTGTTCTTTCCCAACGGCTTGAACGACCGTCATTCGGTATGAATAAGCCGCTAGTATAGCCCCTGGGCAATAAGCTGCAAAGGGAGTTGGGAGCCACCAGTCTCTCGCCCCCGGGGTGGGAAACCGTTAAACTGGACGAGAGAAGCCTAATGCGATCTTGTTTTTGCCCAGGGCAGTGAGCTTTTCCCGAAAGGTAACGACTGACGATGAGATTCTCATATCCGCGCCATATGTTCTTGTGCCGTGTTGTCCTCCTGGTGCTGGCCACGTTTGTCCTGCTCCCGACCGCTGCCGGACAAGAAAAAGGTCTCCAGTTGACCTATGACGGGACCATGATTGCCGACCAGGGCGACCCGGTTGCCACTCGCAAGGATTTTGACCTGACCCTGACGGTGGTTCCCGGATCGGGAAAGGACGCGGTGATCTACTGGGTGGTGAATGAAGAGGGGAATACCACTCTCCCCTGGCCCTACCAGCTTGGTCGTATTGACTGGAAAGCGAATTCGGAAGATCCCCGTGTTTTGGGAGGTGACCGGGCGGAGCTTTCCCAGCCGGCATTCGCCTATGAGCACGAGGAGACAGCTTATGCCGTTTCGATTGTTGTCCCCTACCTGGAGGTGGCCGGGATACTCAAGGAAGGACAGACCTGGCAACAGGGGCCGCTGCGGTACCAGGTTGGCGGCCTGCAGAAATTTCGAAACCAGCCGGTCCGCCAGCTGATCGCCTTTAATGCTTTTGGCGTCAAGCGGACGCTCTACCTGCAACCTGAAACAGAACACCTGGTCGGATTGACCGAGACCGTTTTTCTTGGCATGGGGCAGGAACATGAGCTTTCCTTGCAGCTCAAAAAGCAGCAGCAGCTCAGCAGTGAAGTACTGAAGAAATCGGTTTCGGCTTTTGATCAACTCCTGGCGCTTCGTGATGAGCTGACCAGGGAAGCACGAGGTACGGAACTCACATGGAACGAGGACCAGCTCAAGGTGCTGCGGGAGGGCCTGGAAGAAGCCACTGCCTCGGTGACCGATACTCCGCTGGCGGCGATTGCCGTGCGTGCCCGACAGGATGCTCGTGACCAGAAAGGCCGGAGCGGAGGAGTCGCTCAACTGGAAAGCAGGTCGATGGGAAAAGCACTTTCCAAGACCGGGTTTCAAGCGTTGCGAGGGAGTGATTTTTCCGACGAGCAGCTGCGTGAGGGCGTTGTCGTCTTGCACTTCTGGGAATACCAGGATAAGCCTCTGCGGGAACCGTATGGGCAGGTCGGATACCTTGACTTTCTTTATCGCAAGTACAGCGCCAAGGGATTGAGAGTTTTCGGGGTGGTGGCGGATGCCAAGCTGGAAGATGAAACGCTCCGGCAGCGGACGATCCAGAGTGCACGGAAATTTGTCTCTTTCATGAACATCAGTTACCCGATGCTCGTCGACAGTGAATCGTATCTGCGAAAAGTGCTTGGAGATCCGCGGGCGGCCGGTGCCAGGTTGCCGCTGTTCCTGGTGCTCGACAAGCAGGGGAAGGTCGTCCACTACCACGTCGGTTTCTACGAGGTGGATCGGGACCGTGGCCTGCAGAAGCTGGACGTGGAAGTCAGCAAGGCGCTGGGAATTGACGAGTGATCGCCAGCACGTCCTCTAGCAGCTGGGGGCTGGTGGCCAGCCCCTCTCCATGCTCGATCGTCCGCTCCCCCTGCCAGTCACAAAAAATACCGCCCGCTTCCTCGATCACCGGGGCAATGGCCGCGGCATCCCAGAGGTTCATGAGCGGGTCGACCATCACGTCTGCCCGGCCCGTGGCGACCAGCATGTAACCATAACCGTCTCCCCAGGTACGGGTGATGCCGGCACTCGCTTCCAGTTGCCGGTACGCCTCGGCCGCATCCCGGGCGGCGAAGGAATCCACCTGTGTTGTGACGAAACAGGCCTTTGCCAGGGAGTCAGCCCCCCGAACCTCTGCCCGGCAGCGGGGTTCTCCCTGCTGTTCAAACCAGGCCCCCTGCCCCTGGGCTGCATGGACCAGTTCCCCCAGCGCCGGTGCCGAGATGACACCAATCACCGGTCGTTGCTGGTAGAGGACTCCGACCAGGGTGGTGTAAAGCGGGACCCCGCTGATAAATGACTTGGTGCCATCAATGGGATCCAGGATCCAACGGTAGTCACTGCTTCCCGGTTGGTCGTCGAGTTCTTCTCCATGGATTGCATCATCGGGAAAAGCCGCCTGGATTTCCCGGCGGAGAAGGATTTCCGCTTCCCGGTCCGCCCGTGTCACCGGGGACTGGTCGTCTTTCTGTTCGACGGCCAGTGTGCCGTCCTGGAAATATTCCAGTGTGAGCTGGCCTGCCTGCCTGGAAATCTCCACCGCAAGCGAGAGCCGGCCGGTGATATCGTCAGTGGGGACAGGCATGATGCATCTGCTTTATCGGGAAACGAATTACTCTAGCTGTCTACTTCATCGGTTGCTGGTTGGGCCGGACGAAAGACCGCTTCAAAAACCAGCATCCCGGCTCCACATACAAGGAAGCTGTCTGCGAGGTTAAAGTTCGGCCAGGTGTACGATCCGAAGCGGAAAAGAATCCAGTCCCTTACACCATGGCGGTAATAATCGGCGATATGACTCTCGTGCCAGAAGCCGAAGCGGTCATAGAGATTGCCGAGAATGCCGGCGGTAATCAAGGCCAGGGCGATGGTCAGGAGCAGATTCTCACTGGCACCACGACACATCCAGACCACGATCAGTCCGGTGGCAAGGACGGAGACAAGGCGAAAGACCGTGGTAAACCCCTGGCCAAGTCCGAACAGGGCTCCCTGGTTGACCGCTGTCTGGAAGCCGAAGAAATCTTCCACTACCCAGTAGGTCCTGGAGTCGGGGTGGCCAGGAAGCTTGAGCCAGTCAAACATCATCTGCTTCGTAAGCAGGTCCAGCAGGCATCCGGCGATCGCGATCGCCAGGAACAGGAGTAACCGTCTGCGGGTTCGGCCAGGAGCCGGACTGTCCGGTGGCGATTGTGCAGGCTGTTTTTTTTTCGGGCTCTTCACGACTGGCGTCCTGCCTGGGACCGGCGCTGGCGACACCGGCCAGGAGGCAAAGTCCCCCCGGCCATGAAGCAAACGGTAGTTCGGCCTCCCGAATCGTACAAGCCCAGAAGCGGGTGATGGGAGGTGCTTTTCCACCTGCTGCCGGCCGACGGGACGAGCTTGAAGAAAACAGGGTGCTGGAATAAACTGGCCCGGTGGGGTGGTTGGCAGGCGTCTGGGGCTTGTCCTGCGACAGATGGAAACCTGAAGGGATCAAGGCGATCAGTATTGCACCGTTAACCGACCTGGGTTTGCAGAAGTGCATCGCCCCGGATTGTGGACAGACATTCGGCGTGGAGGAAGTCCACGTTGGCTGCCCGACGTGTGGCTCGCTTCTGGATATTGTCTACCAGTGGGACCGCGTCCCGCTTCCGGGCAAGCTGGCAGACTTTGAAAAATTCTGGTCGAAAAGACAGGATCCAGCCCGTTTCAGTGGTCTCTGGCGATTCCACGAATTATTGCCGTTTGTCCCGCTCGAAAAAGTCGTCACGATCGGGGAGGGCCAGACAATCCTCCAACAGGCCGACCGGGTGGGGCAGTTTGTCGGTCTTCAACCCGGCTGCCTGTTCCTGCAGTACGAGGGGATGAACCCATCCGGGAGCTTCAAGGACAATGGCATGGCGGCTGCTTTCAGCCATGCCTGTTCGATCGGTGCCAGCAAGGCCGCCTGTGCGTCGACGGGCAATACCAGCGCGTCGCTTGCCATGTACTCGGCCGTGACGCGGATGATGAAAGCGGTGATCTTTGTGGGAAGCGGAAAGATCGCTTTTGGCAAGCTTGCCCAGGCACTTGACTATGGTGCCCTCACGGTGCAGATCAGTGGGGACTTTGATGATGCCATGCAGCGCGTCAGGGAGGTCTGCCAGGAACTGGGAATCTACCTGGTCAACAGTATTAACCCGTTCCGCCTGGAAGGGCAGAAGACCATCATGTACCGGGTACTGGAAGGGCTTGACTGGGAAGTCCCCGACTGGATCGTCGTGCCTGGCGGAAACCTGGGGAATTCCAGCGCCTTTGGCAAGGCCTTTGCCGAACTGCACCAGCTCGGGATGATAGATCGGATCCCCCGCCTGGCTGTGATCAATGCGAAGGGAGCGGACACCCTTGACAGGCTCTACAACGGACAGGGCCTGCGCTGGAATAATGGCGACGTCGACCATGCCAAGATTAGTGATTACTACGCGGCGCTCGATGTGGAAAACCGCAAGGCTTCGACGATCGCAAGTGCCATTGAAATCAACCGGCCTGTGAACCTGGTCAAGTGCCTTCGGGCACTTGATACCTGTGAGGGAGTAGTGGTCAGTGTCTCGGACCAGGAGATCATGGATGCCAAGGCACAGGTGGCGAGTGGCGGACTTGGATGTGAACCAGCCAGCGCGGCGACCGTGGCCGGAGCCCGCCTGCTGCGACGGGACGGGACAATCGGACCTGGGGACCGGGTTGCCTGTATTCTCACCGGACATCTGCTCAAGGATCCAACGGCCACCGTGGCCTATCACACGACCGACCAGGACCAATTCAACAAGGTTCTGGGCAGCCGGGGTGTGAGTCGTGCTTCTTATGCCAATCGTGCGGTTTCGGTCGCCAACGAGTTGTCCGAGATCATCAAGGCGATACGCCTCTACAGTTGACGGGTCGGGCTTGACCGTACACAGTTGAATATTGGAACAGATCTTCCGGGTGATCGCTCCAGGACGACCCTGACGAGTTGATTTGAGGAACCGATGGTATTACCAATTGCAGTCCATGGCGCAGCCGGTCGCATGGGGCAGAGGCTGGTGGCGCTGGCAAGCCAGGACAGTGATCTTCAACTCGCTGCCGCCTTGGAGTTCTCGGGCCATCCACGACTGGGGGACGATGCGGGCCTGGTGGCAGGTGTCGAGAAGGCCGATGTCCTGCTCTCGGAAACGCTGGATGGGGACGTCGGAGTGGTGATTGACTTCTCCGTACCCGAGGCGGCCGAACAAGTAACACGGATCTGCCAGCAGAAGCAGCTTCCTCTGGTGATGGCAACCACCGGCCTTGACCAGCCGCAGCAACAGTTGCTCAAGGATGCCGGCACGGTGATCCCGATTGTCTGGGCTCCCAATATGAGCCTGGCGGTGAACCTGGCGATGAAACTTGCTGTCACGGCAGGGGAGGTGCTCAAGCAGGTTCCCGGGGGTGTGGATGTCGACATCATCGAGCAGCACCATCGTTACAAGCAGGATGCGCCAAGCGGTACGGCCCTGCGGTTTGGCCAGCTGATTGCCGGGGTGATGGGCCAGTCCGGCCACGTCCACGGTCGGGAGGGAATCACCGGCCAGCGATCCCAGGATGAAATCGGTTATCATGCCCTGCGAGTCGGAGACCATCCCGGAGAACACACGATCGTTTTTGGTATGCCGGGAGAGACGATGGAGTTGACGGTGCGGGCGAACAGCCGCGATTCCTATGCCCTGGGTGCCCTCCAGGCAGCGAAGTTCGTTGTCGACCAGTCCCCGGGAATCTATTCCATGGAAGATGTGCTTGGCCTTTGACCGCCGGCACCTGAAAGTGACGTGGCAATGGCCAAGTGTGATGAAGGTTACCTTTGTGATATCTGTGGCAAGGATGTCGAGGAGATTATCGACAGTGACCTCTACCTGCGTTACGTGGTGGGAATGCTTGACCCGGAACTTTTGCACCTGGCCTCGGAAAGACACATTCGCTGCAACCCGGTGCTCGCCCAGTTCATCGTGGATGAGAACTTTGAACCGGTCCTGGTGGAGGGAGATTTCAACAAATCGCTCCTCGATCCAGAGATGGTCCGCCAGAGGGAACGGGCTGTCACGCGAGGCTGGAGGCGATTGGCCGAGATCCGGCAGTCGGAAAACATGTCCATCCTGGACTATCCACTGCCCCGTGATGATCAAATCGTCTGATCTGTCGCCAAAGCCAGGGCCCCGTGAACGACCACCTCTTCCGCGAGCAGTGGGGGTACAACCTGGTAGCTGTGCCGAAGTGGTGGGAAGACGAATTCCTCCAGCTTCTCCCGGAGCGGGGCCAGGAATAAGTCCTCGTCCATCAGCGAGACGCCACCACCGACCACGACGATGTCCGGCGCGGTGAGGGTCACAACCTGGGCAATCGCCCAGCCAAGGATCCGAACGGCATCGGCGATGGCCTCAAGGGCAATCCGGTTTCCTTTTTCCGCGGCCAAAGCAATCTGCTCGGCTGAGAGCTTTTCCATTTTTCCCTGGCAGATGTCGATCAGCGCCCCGGCATCCGGATCCCCCGTCACCGAATTCTCCAGGAGTTCCGCTACCCGGCCCACAATGCCCGGGCCACTGGCAAGGGATTCAACTGTCTGGTCTGGGTGGATTGCTTCTGCCGAAGGACGAAGGTGCCCAATTTCCGCAATCGCCGGCCGGCCCCGGCCCTGCAATTCGCCATCGATCACCAGTCCCCCGCCAACCCCGGTTCCCACTGTCACATAAAAGACCCGCTGACTCCCCTTCCCTGCTCCAAAACGTGCTTCTGCGAGGCTTGCCAGGTCACAGTCGTTGCCAAGGGCGGTTGGCCTGGAGAGCTTGTCCTCGGACCAGGCCTGCAAGGGAAAGTTCTCCCAGCCCTCGACCTGGTGACTGCAGGTGACGATGCCGGTGGTGGGATCCAGGGGGCCTCCGAAGCCGATGCCGATGGCCTCGACCGCGTGCCGTTGGCAAAGCTGCCGCCCTGCCGCTTCGATACTCTTGAGAATCCCGGCTGCCTTGTCTCCAGGGTCGACGTCCAGCCTGAGCAGTTCCTCAAGCGGAGGGCCACTGCCGTTTCCAACCCCAAGCTGCAGCTTGGTGCCTCCGATCTCGATTCCCAGGTAGGCGGGCATGGTGATTTACTCATCCGCGTGACGGCCGGCATGGTTGATGCGGGCGAACAGGTCGTTTAAGACCCAGTGGAAAAGGCAGAGGTGGATGCTCTCGACCATTCCCATGTCATCGAGTTCCACGTGCAGGCCATCCTGCTGGAGCTGTTTCAGTGCTCCCCCGTCATAGCCGGTCAGACCGAATGTCGTGAGCTGGTGGCGGTTTCCCCAGTCGACCGCATTGATCACATTGGCACTGTTCCCGGAACCACTTATGGCGATCAGCAGATCGCCGGCGACCCCGTAGTTCATCAGCTGCTGGACATAGACCTGGTCATAATCCAGGTCATTGGCAACCGCGGAAATCCAGCCCACGTTGTCGGTCAGGCTGAGGGCTTTCAGTCGTCGTGCCGACTCGTCATACAGGTCGGATTCGACAAGCGTACTCTTGCCAAGATCCTCCGCCATGTGGCTGGCCGTGGTGGCGGATCCCCCGTTGCCGATAAGAAAGACCGACTGGCCGTTTTCCCAGGCGGCAAACAGGAGGTCCGACCAGCGGCAGAGATCTTCATCCTGGACGCGACCAACTTCTTGTTGAAGCCGTTCCACGTATGCAGCGGCATCCAGCGTCGCCCCCAGCATCGCTTAGTCATCCTTTTCGATCTGAACCAGGTCACCCTGTTTGGCCATCTCGCGAATATCCTCGCTGATTTTCATACTGCAGTACTTGGGCCCACACATGCTGCAGAAATGGGCACTCTTGAAGGTCTCCTGTGGCAGCGTCTCGTCGTGGAAGGCACGAGCGGTTTCCGGATCCAGTGAAAGCCGGAACTGCTCGTTCCAATCAAAGGCAAAGCGGGCCCTGGAAAGTGCATCGTCCCGGTCCTGGGCACCGGGGCGATTGCGTGCCACATCCGCGGCATGGGCGGCGATCTTGTAAGCAATCACCCCCTGCCGGACATCCTCGTTGTTGGGGAGGCCGAGATGTTCCTTGGGTGTCACGTAGCAGAGCATGGCCGCTCCATACCAGCCCGCCATTGCCGCACCGATGCCACTGGTAATGTGGTCGTAGCCGGGGGCAATATCCGTGACCAGGGGGCCCAGCACGTAAAAGGGGGCTCCGTCGCAGATCTCCACCTGCTTGCGGATGTTCATCTCGATTTCATGCATGGGAATATGGCCTGGTCCCTCCACCATGACCTGTGTTCCCAGTTCGCGGCCACGAAGGACAAGTTCTCCCAGCACCTCCAGTTCGGCGAACTGTGCCTCGTCACTTGCATCGGCAATCGAACCGGGGCGGAGGCCGTCTCCCAGGCTCCAGGTGACATCGTACTGCCGCATGATGTCACAGAGGTCATCAAAGTGCTCGTAGAGCGGGTTTTGCTTGCCATGCGACATCATCCACTTGGCAATCAGGGAACCACCCCGGCTGACAATCCCCGTGATGCGGTTCACTGTCAGGTGCAGGTGTTCTTGCAGGACGCCACAGTGGATCGTCATGTAATCGACCCCCTGCTTGGCCTGGTGTTCCACCATGTCGAGAAAGTGCTGGGGCCGCATCTCCTCGATTTCCCCCCCCAGTTCTTCCAGCATCTGGTAAATCGGCACGGTCCCGATGGGAACCGGCGAGGCTTCAATGATGCCACGACGAATCGTGTCGATATTGCTTCCGGTAGAGAGGTCCATCACGGTGTCGGCACCAAAATGGACTGCCGTGTGCAGCTTCTCAAGTTCCCCATCCATGTCGCTGGTGACAGCGGAGTTCCCGATATTGGCATTGATCTTGCATGTCGCTGCCACGCCGATCGCCATCGGTTCCAGGGCACTCTCGAGATGGACAGTATTGGCCGGGATCACCATCCGGCCGGCGGCCACTTCCTCCCGCACCTGTTCCACGGGGATACTCTCTCGCTCGGCGACGTATTCACATTCCGGGGTAATGTCGCCCGCCCGGGCAGCAGTTAACTGGGTCATGGGGCTAGGATCCTCCCTGATTCCAAGTCTGATATTGACCACCGGTGGTATTCCACCTGCAGTCACTTTGATGCGGTCATCGTAACGATCCGGGCTATTCTGTCAATTGACGGCCACGGGATGACGGAGCTCAATCGCCCAGGATCGGGCTCAGCCAGTGGCGAGCCTCCTGGATCGAGATCTCCTTGCGGCGGGCATAATCGCCTAGCTGGTCGTCAGCAATCCGGTTGATGGCAAAGTATCGAGACTGCGGGTGAGAGAAATAGAGCCCGGAGATGCTGGCAGCCGGTTGCATGGCAAAGCTCTCGGTCAGGGAAAGTCCTATCTGCCCGGCATCGAGTAACTCGAAGAGCGTCCGTTTCTCGGAATGGTCTGGTTGGGCGGGATACCCGGGCGCAGGCCGGATCCCACGGTACTTTTCCGCAATCAGTTCCTCCGTGCTGAAGGACTCCTGCCGGCCATATCCCCAGTCCTGTCGAGCTTGCCGGTGCAGCCATTCGGCAAGGGCTTCGGCCAGTCGATCCGCAAGTGCCTTGACCATGATGGCATTGTAATCATCATGCTGGGATTCAAATTCCTTCACCAGCTCGGAGATTCCCATGCCGGCTGTTAATGCGAAGGCTCCGATATAATCAACGCGACCTGAATCGACCGGTGCGATATAGTCCGCCAGCGAGCGGTAGCAATCCTGGCCGGTCCGTTGCCATTGCTGGCGGAGCATGTGAAGTTGGCTGTGGACCTGCTGGCAATCGGCATTCTCATAAAGAAGGATCTCATCGCCATCGGAGACGGCAGGCCAGAATCCATAGACCGCCCTGGCACCGAGTCGTTTGTCAGAGAGCATGGAATCAAGCACCTGGCGAGCGTTGGCCAGGAGTTCCCGGGCGACTTCTCCCTTGTCCGGATCCTCCAGGATGGCAGGGTACTTGCCCATCATTTCCCAGGCCATGAAGAACGGGGTCCAGTCGATCAGGGGAACAAGTTCTTCAAGAGGGATTTCTCCAAGTACGCGTGTCCCGATGAAGTCCGGCTGTGGGATATCTGCCGTCTCCCAGTCGGTCTGGAAACGATCCTCCAGTGCCTGCTCGTAGGGGACCAGCGTGATCTGTCGTTGCTGGTAACTTTCCCTGAGGTCCTTTTGCTGGTGGACGTTGTCCTGGATGATCCCCTCCCGCTCTTTTTGATTCATCAATCGATCGACGACGCCGACACAGCGGGATGCATCAATCACGTGGAAACAGGGGGATTCGTACTCAGGAGCAATTTTGATTGCCGTGTGACGGGCACTGGTTGTCGCCCCGCCAATCAGGAGTGGAAGAGTCAATCCCTGGCTTTGCATTTCCCCGGCGA
>Ga0310342_100002004_pt1 | contig 12925 bp, 10 predicted proteins | sample S15DNA20500_MG_FD_206155 | JGI IMG/M metagenome (GOLD analysis project Ga0310342, IMG submission 206155) | Marine microbial communities from station ALOHA, North Pacific Subtropical Gyre - S1503-DNA-20-500_MG | ecosystem: Environmental > Aquatic > Marine > Oceanic | place: Pacific Ocean: North... | reverse complement strand
CTCCTTGATTCCGTTCGTGAGCGGACTCTTTCCGCCCATGGAGATCCGGCCGGACGTGGGCGCCGCGGTTCCCGAGACGACTCCGGGCGCCATCACCAGCACGTTGTCGGGTCCGAGCGGATCGCAGGTCGCGTCGCACTCCCCGAGCAGGATCTTCGCGGACAGCGCGCGACCGCCGAGGAGCTTCCACTCGTCCGGGAAGGAAACGATTTCGGTCGTCTGCCGGGTCATGTCGACCCGGATCATGCGATCACCAGCCGGTCCGCTCACGGGAACCTCCTTGTCGAATTCTTCAGGCTATCAGCCGCCGGCAACGGCGGCGAGAATTTCGATGCAATCTCCGTCGGTGACGACGCTATCGACTTCCTCGCGAGCGATCTCGTCACCGTTGACGAAGACGTCGACGAACTTGTGGACATTGCCGCCCCCGTCGAAGATCTGCTCGATGAAGCCGGGGTAGCGCCGACCCACGTCTTCGAGACACTCGCGCACCGTCGAACCCTCGGCCGGGATCTGCGCTTCGCCCAGAGTCGGACCCCGGTAGGGGGGCGGAACGACGACCTGCGGCATGAGCACTCCTCGGGCCCCATCCGTCGGGACACCGCATTGTAGCTATTGCGCGCTGGGGCGGTACGGCTGCGGGATCGCCACCTTGAGCAGCTGACCGTCGCGAAGAGCGGCGCTATCGGAGATGGCGTTGGCAACCGCGGTCTGCTCCGGTCCCCAGGCGTTTCCAGTGCGGCGCCCGAAGTCGGCGAGGCTCTCGCCGGCTCGCGCCGTGCGCAGGCGCAGGCGCCTTTCCCGGATGCTCGCGCGCCGGGTGGAGCCGAGCGGCGCGAAACTCTGGGCAATGGCGGCGAACGCGGCCCGGTCGGCGTCGCTGTAGTCGCGGGCCACGGTGCCGGATAGCAGGTAGACGGAACCGCCGTGAACGATCCAGGTCAGGTCCAGGGTGATGTCGCCGCGCGGTGTCCGCGCCACCACGAGCGCGTGCACGGCGGGCCGCCCGTTCAGGTCGATCGCATCCATGCGGGCCACGTCCAAGCGGACCTGCTCCGCCGTCTCGGCCAGGAAACCATTGGCCGCCTCGCGCGCGTCGTTGGCCTTCTCCTGGCGCTGGAACACCACCTGGGCGTTGCCGCCCTCCTCCACCGCGCCGACGGCCCGGCGCGTATTGGCCGTCTCCCAGCCCTCGGGAAACACGAGCGTAAATTCGAGGTCCGGGTGGAGAAAGCGCCGGCCGTCGAACAAGCCCTCGGCGGGATCGTCTCCGACGAGCAATCCGTCGAGCCGCTGCAGGAAGGCATTCCGGTCTCGCGCCGGCCCCGCGCCGGCCGGCGCGAGCGACCGGGCCCGCTTCGCGGCCTCGGAAGCGCGCCGTGGCGCCAATGGATGGGAGTCGCGCCAGTCCGGCTCGCGCGCATCGTCCCCCCCGAGACGACCCTCGCGCTCGAGGGTGGTGAGAAAGGTCGCCAACGCGCCCGGGGCGTATCCGGATTCTGCCGCGAGTCGCTGACCGTAGTCGTCGGCCTCGAGTTCCTGGCCACGGCTGTAGCGGGCGACGACCCCGACGCCCGCCAGCGTAAACGGTGCACCCACCAACTGCCCCAGGGGCCCGCCGAACATGCCGCCCATGAGGAGTCCGGGCAGGGCCAGCAGACCGACGCCCGTGGCGCGGGCCTGGCGCTGCGCGTGGTGCCGGGCCGCCACGTGGACCACCTCGTGGGCGAGCACGTTGGCGAGTTCGTCCTCGCTGTTGACGAGGGCGAGCAGGCCCCGCGACACGTAGACGTGACCCCCCGGCAGGGCAAAGGCGTTGGGTTCGACCCGGTCCACGATCTCGAACGCGTAACCGTGGCTCCGCTCGGGCGCCGCCGCGGCGACCCGGCGGCCCACCTGGGCAACGAGGGCCACGAGGCGCGGGTCGGAGACGATCCCGATCTCCTCGGCGACCTGCGCGGCGGCCTCGTTTCCCAGCCGCACCTCCTCCGCTTCGCTGACGAAGACGACGTCGGTCTTCCGGGTGACGGGATTCGTCGCGCACCCGAGGGCGGCGCCGGCGAGCGCCAAGACGAGGCCGCGCAGCAGGAGCGAAGCGCCCTCGAGGCCGCACGAGCGAGAATGGCCCTGCGCGTGGCATGACGCTGCCGAGGTTGGCCGAGGCGGCGGGCCCTTCCCGGGCCTCCGACGGGCCCGGTGTCCGGTAAAGGCGGAGCAACGCCATTGCGGTGAACACACCGGCTCAGCGTTTTTGGCAAAGGACGACCGCACACCGGCGCACCGGTTGTGCCAGCGAGCGCTCGCGATCCCCCGCCTCGAACTCCGACCTATTTGTTGGAAGGCTCCCGGGTCCGGGAAGGCTTCCCGCGCCACGGCCCGCGGTTCGAACATCCCACGTGGGAGGTGTTCCCGACGGGCCGTTTCGCTCGCCCCCTTCGACGCCATGCGCTGCACAGGTCTCGATCGACGATTCGTTTGGCCGACGGGAGCGAGACCTCGGTCTCCTGCGCCGCGAGCCCTGTACACCACAAAGCGTACGCCGACTCGGGCAAATGATCAATTGGAAACGCCACCGGACTCGAGCGAATCGCGGTGCGCGTAGTACGCGCGCCGTGCGGGAACGCGCCAAAACGCCTCGTCGTGCGGGGTAAAGAACTCGTCCCGGTCGGGATTCGGCACCCAGGCAGTCAAAACGCCATCTCTGCCTCGACCGTGATGCACGCAGCCCGTGTCGAGACCTCGCAGGCCATGCGCGACGTGCAGCCCCTGGAGCGCCCAGTGTCCGTACACGATCCCGTAGCCGTGCCCGCGTTCGGACCACACCTCGTGCCAGGCGCGGTAACCCGGCGGTGCCAGATCTGGGACTTCGGCGGCCCAGGAACCGCCGCCGTCCGCGCTGCGACAACAGGTAAATCGCAACAGCGCATCCAACGTCTCGTCGTCCCCCGGGTTTCCGGCCAGAAACGACTCGGCTTCGCGCCACGATCCGGAGCCCAGGCGTTGGTGGACCTGCGACGCGCGATGCGCGATCTCGTCGATTCCCCAGTCCGGGTGAACCGCGGCGTGCACAAGGACGAAGGGCTGCGACCCGAGTTCGCCGGTAATGGCCACCGGACGTCGGCGCAGCCAATCGATCCAATCGTCCGCGTCCGGCGCTTCGAGGACGTCCGTAATGGTGTCCAGGGGCGAGGGCTCAGCCAGCCCGGCAGCGATACGGAGCAGATTCAGCTCGTGGTTGCCGAGCACGTAGTGGCCACGCCCCGCGGTGACGAGCTCACGCACCCGGCGCAACGCACGCAGGTTCCCCGGCCCCCGGTTCACCACATCGCCCACGATCCAGAGCGCGAAGGCCGTGCCGAACTTCGCTTCAGCGCGGCCGAGCAGCGTCTCCAACTCGTCCGCACAACCCTGGACGTCCCCGACGAAGATCGGCTGGAGCACGGGCTGTGGATAGCATCCCAGCGTCTGCCCCGCGGGGCCGGGCGGGCGTTGGACGGGGGTCCCAGGCAGCTACACTGCCGCCGTCGCCCTTGGGCCCTCCAGCCGGATGGGTCCAGCCATCACGTTGGGGGCCGCTTGGCACGCCGCATCATCCTCTGCGACGGGGCGGAATCTGCCCGGATGTGGGCCCGCATCGGCGCCGGAGACGACGAAGAGCTCACCTGGGTCCCCCGGGAGAAGGACGGGCGCGCCCGACCGCCGGGCTTCCACTCCCTGCCGGGCGGACTCGGCACCGAGGGCATCGGCAAGCTCGGCGCGGGCGCCGGGGACGAGTTCGCCGTTGTGAGCGAGGACGGACCGTTCATTCGCAGCGCCGTGGGATACATCGAAGCGGCGACACCCGAGACCCCGATCCTCGTGCTCTCCGACCGGGTCGACGCCGAGGAACTGCCCGAACACCCCTGCCTGCTGCGCGCCGGACTGCGCACCCTGATCCGGGACGACGTCGACGAGGAGTTCTCGCACCTCGCGAACCTGCGCCGTGTCGTGGAGATGCGCGAGTTGACCGCGCCCCGGGAGAAGCTCGGGATCCTGCTCCAGCCCGACCCGGACCCGGACGGCATCGCCTGCGGCTACGCCCTGCGGGCCCTGCTCGGCCGGAAGAGCCCGACCGCCCCGCTGATCTCGTTCGGGGAGGTCAAGCGGCCGGAGAACCGCGCCCTGGTCGAGGTCCTGGGTCTCGAGGTGCGCACCGTCGCGCCCGAGGACCTCGAGGAGTTCGACGGCCTGGCGCTGGTCGACGTGCAACCGACGGTCTTCGGCGAGAACACGCCCGCGCGGGTACGCTCCGTGGACGTCGTGATCGACCACCACCCGGAGCGCAGCGGCTACGATTCGGTCATCCGCGACATCCGTCCACGCTATGGCGCCACCGCCACGATCCTGACCGAGTACATCCGCGCCTGCGACCTGGATCTCCGTCCCCGGCTCGCCACGGCGCTCGTCTATGGAATCAAGAGCGACACCCAGCTGCTCGGTCGCGAGACCAGTCCGCGAGACATCGCGGCCTTCGCCTACCTGCACGCCTTTCACAGCCCGGCGCTACTGCGCCGCATCGAACGTCCGGCGCTTCCCGGTGACGGTCTCAAGGCCCTCGGCCGCGCGCTCGCCAGCACGAGCGTCGAGGACGGCATCCACCTGCTGGTGCTCGGCCGGGTGCGTGAGGACGTAATCGCGCAGGTTGCCGACATGGGCCTGCAGGCCGAGGGAGCCGAATGGGCCATCGCTGCGGGCATCGTGGGCCCCGACCTCGTCTTCTCGGTGCGCAACGTCGGTTACGTGCGCGCCGCCGGCGAGGTCGTGCGCGCGGTGGTCGAGGGTCTGGGCGTGGGGGGCGGACACCGCTCCATGGCCAAAGGCATCATTCCCGTGAAGGCCTTCCGCGAAGTCTACGGGAGTGCAACGCGCGACTCGATCCGCGACGCACTGCACGCGGCCTTCGTACAGGCAATTCACGGTGAAGAAGAATGAGCGGAGTTTGCGCCGCGATCTCCTCATTTGCTGCCTGCTCGCCGCGGCGACGTGGGCCGTCTACGGCCAGACGACCGGCTACGACTACGCCGGCTACGACGATCGTCTCTACGTCTACGATAACCCGCACGTCCGAACCGGGCTGACCCGCGAGAACGTCGCCTGGGCGTTCACCAGCCGGCAGGAAGCGAACTGGTTTCCTCTCACGCGGCTCTCTCACATCCTCGACGTCGAGGCGTTCGGGCTCGACCCCGGGAACCATCACGCGACCAGCGCGCTGCTACACGTGCTCAACGTGCTGCTGCTCTTCGCCGTGCTCCGGTCGATGACGGGGGCGACCGGGCGAAGCGCCTTCGTCGCGGCCCTGTTCGCGGTGCACCCGCTCCAGGTCGAGTCCGTGGCCTGGATCTCGGAGCGAAAGACCGTCCTGTGCACCAGCTTCGGCCTCCTCTCCCTGGCGGCCTACGTCGGCTGGACGCGACGGGGCGGAGTCGTGCTGTACCTAGCGACCGCCGGACTGTTCGCGCTCTCGCTGATGTCGAAACCGATGTTCGTGACCCTTCCGTTCGTGTTCCTGCTGGTCGACTACTGGCCGCTCGAACGCTCCGGACGCACACCGGCACACCTCGTGCTCGAGAAACTGCCCCTCTTCGCGCTCTCGGCCGTCTCCAGTGGCGTCACCTGGGTCGTGCAGGGCGCCAGCGGCGCTCCGCTCTCCGTAGAGGTGCTTTCCCTACCGCTCCGCCTCGCGAACGCGGTGTACGCGTATGCCAGCTACCTGCGCAAGACACTCTGGCCGGACGACCTGGGGCTCTTCTACCCGCACCCGTTCCTCCCGGGACTCGGGGGGGTGCCCCTCACGGCTTGGCAGGTCGGCGCCGCGGCGGCCCTGCTGATCGCAGTCTCCGTCGCGGTCGCCGTATCGCGCCGACGCTATGCGACGGTCGGATGGCTGTGGTTCCTCGGGACCCTCGTGCCTGTGATCGGCATCGCCCAGGTCGGCGGACAGGGCATGGCGGACCGCTACGCCTACCAGCCGCTCATCGGAATCTTCGTCGCCCTCACCTGGGGAGGAGCCGAGTTGTACGCAACCCTGCGCACCCGGGCACCGCGTGTCGCGGCGGCCTCAGTGTTCGTGCCGGTGTTGCTGCTCGCGGCCTGGCTCGGCGCGGCGCGCGCCCAGGCGGCGCACTGGCGCGATTCCTTCTCACTCTTCGAGCGCGTACTCGCGGTGACGCCGAGAAACCCCACGATCCGCTACAACCTGGCCAACGCTCTCCTGGACCGCGGAGACCACGCCGAGGCGATCGAGCACTACCACACCGTGCTCGAGATCACACCGGACGATCCGCGCGTCTACAACAACATCGGCAACGCGCTGCGCGACCTCGGGCGTTTCGACGAAGCGATAGAACACTACCGGAAGGCGCTCGAGCACCGGCCCGGCTACGCGCGAGCGCACAACAACCTCGCTGCCTCGCTGCGCGTACTCCAGAGGGACGACGAGGCGCTCCAGCACTATCGGGAGGCCGTGCGCCTCGCGCCGCGTTACAGCGTCGCCCACGCGAATCTCGCGAACACGCTACGTGATCGGGGCGATCTGGCTGGCGCCATCTTCCACTACCGCCTGGCGATCGCCGCGAATCCGGGGAACACCGGGGCCCGCCGTCGGCTCGCGGCCGCGCTCGAGCAGCTCGAGGAGCGCCGCAGAAACGAATCCGACGCGGTTCCTAACGACGCTTCGTCAGGTTCGTGACCGAGAGAGAGCGCTTCAAGGCGCTGTCCTTCGGCGGCGTGCAGACCATCTCCCAGGACTCACGGCGCCAGCCCCCGTCCACCGAGAGGTTCGCAAAGGAGGCGCCGACCGTGTCGATTCCGCGCACCTCGCGTTTATCATCGTCTGGCCAGCGCGGGTAGTCCTCGCGCTCCTCACTCCAACGGCCCACGAACATCCCCACGTCGATCGGCTCGTCGCGGTAGTCCCAGGAGGCGTAGTAGAGCGGCGCCAGGTTCTGGGCATCCACGTGCTGGATGAACCGCACCACCTGTTCCCCACTGCGGCCCTCCTTCGCGCGGCCCTCGAGGACGACCGCGCGGCGCAGGTCCCAGCGGTCCGAGGCGAAGGAGAGGCCCCACGGACCGAACTCGCGGTTCTCGTCGGCAGGGAAGGCGGGAGTATGCGCGTTGATCGGCGTGAGCACGTCCTGCACGCCGAGCACGCGCAGCTCGTAGAGCAGCGGCCGCATCTCGACACCCTCGAATCCGCTGCGCTTCGTGGTGATCGAGGAAGCCATCGCCACGCCCACGCCGCCGGCTCCTCCACCGGCTCCAGCGCCGAGGCCCGAGATGGTCGTGGGCTTGATCACGCCCACGCTGAACGACGGCATGTAGACGCCCTCTACTCCGGCCGAGGGCACCCGGCGGACCCGGCGGTAGTCCGGCAGGTAGGCGTGAAGGTCGTCGCTGCGTCCCGGTTCGGTCAGGTGATCGACGTCTCGATACTGCCGCCACGAATAGTGTCGCGCGTCGAACGGCTCCTTGAGCATGCCCCCGACCACCCAGTGCTTGTTGCGCGCGCCGGAAACCTTGTAGTCCTTTTCGCCGCGGTCCGCGCGGAAGGCGGTCTGGGCGCGGAAGATTTCCCCGACGAAAGGCTCCGCACGGCCACCGCGCCCCACCATATCCGAGGTGCGGAAGTCGCCCCAGAAGCCGGCGCACTGGTATCGCATCGCGAAGTTCCAGGCCCACATTGCGCCGGCCTCGGGCGCTTCGGGCCCGAAGCGATCGGGCGGAAAGGGCAGGCCCGCCGTGTAGTCGACGAGTCCTCCGTCCTCGGTGACCTTCGGCTCACCCGCGTGGGCCGCAGTGGCGGCGCGGTAGAACGCCGGCGGCGAGTAGTCGGCAAAGCAACGGCCGATCTCGAGCTGCATGCCTTCGTAGAAGAAGCGGTCCCGGTGCTCCCAGACGTACGGGGGCAAGAAATCCTTCAGCGCCTCGAGTTCCTTCATGCTGAAGGTGTCGCCGGTCTGGAAGGGAAAGCCCGGTGCGTCGGTACCCGGGGGCCAGCCGCGCAGGCCCTCGCCGGGCTGGCAGGATTCGATCGGGGGGAGCGTCCAGGGCACGGGAGGCACGGCGGCGTCCAGGTGGCGTTTTTCGTTGCTCGCCTCCTGGGCCGATGCGGCGCTCAACCCGAGCGCGAGCGAGGCGGCTGCGAGCCAGGCAAGCCGGGGCCTAGCCAATTGTGAGTAGTTCGTGGGCACGGACCATGCGCTCCTGGATCGGAATGCCAAAGGGGCACGACCCCGTACAAGGAGCCGAGCACGCGGCGCAAACCGAGGCGTTCTCGAGAAGCTTTGCGTACTGCGAGAGCCCCTCCTTTTCCCAGCCGTAATCCTCGAAGTACATGCGGTGGCGCAGCACGTCGTGGATCGGGAGACCCTCCGGACAAGAACCCAGACACTGGCCACAGTGGGGGCCGCAGTAGCTGCCCGCGATCCGCGCATCGTAGGCTTCGAGCGCGGCCCGGTCCTTCGGCGTGAAGGGAAGCCCGGACGCCGCGATGTACTCGTCGACGTGCTGCTCCTCGAAGAAGGAGATGACGGCGCACGAGATGTCCGGATTCGACAGCGTCCACTTCAGTGCCGCCTGCACGTAGCTGTCGGCATACGGCTCGAAGTCGGTGAGCCCCCGGTGCTTCGCGCCCTTCAGCGTCTTCATTGCGACGACGCCCATGTCCTGCTCCGTGCGCGCGCGCCGGATCACGTCGTCGATCGGAGCCCAGATTCCCTGGTGGTAGGCGAGCATCATCACATCGAAGCGACCGTCGTCGATGGCGGCGTTCGCGACGTTCACGAGGTTCGGGGTGTGGGTGGAAAAGCCCAGGAAGCGCACCTTCCCCTCCTGCTTGAGCTGCGCGAAGGCCTCGTGGACGTTCGGATCCAGCAGTCGATCGATCTCGTCGCAGGAGTGGATGTGCACCAGGTCCACGTAGTCGGTGCCGAGCCGCCCGAGGCTGGCCTCGACGGCCGCCTTGTAGGCCTCGACCGGCGTGCCCGGCGGCAGATGGCCGATCGGCGTGCAGAACTTCGTGGCGATGAAGAGCTGTTCGCGCACGCCCCGAATCGCGCGTCCCATCGCCTGCTCGCTCCCCGCGCCCGAGTAGTCCGGCGAGGTGTCGAAGTAGTTGATGCCCCGGTCGATGGCCTCGCGCGCGATGCGCTCGCCGTTCTCGTCGCGGATGCGACCCGTGCCGAGCACGATGTCCGAGACCTGCCAATCCGTGCGGCCGAAGCGACGGTATTCGCGGATGCGGCTGCCCTTCCAGCCCGGCTTGGGATCCGGGTGGGTGAAGACCACGTCGCGATCCTGGATCTTGCCGATGCCGATCCAACCTTCGTTGTCGTGGCCCACCCCCAGCACGGCTCGGCTGGCTGCGACTCCCGCACCCACGACGAGCGAAGAGAGCGCCGCGCCGGCCCCTGCGCCTGCGCCGGTCAGGAAACGCCGGCGCTCGGGATCGATCTCGGCCATGCGCGACCGCACCGCCGCCCGCACGACGAAGAAGCCGAATGCCGCGATCCCGAGCAGCGTTACGACGAGCCACACCATCCCGCCGACGGCGTTCTTGAGCTCCGGGGCGCCCGCCACCGCCAACCGCTGGATGGTGTCACCCGCCAGCCACGCCGAAGCGTCCAGGCCGATGAACGCGTGGTAGAGGAGCGAGCCCACGACGAACCATCCAGCAACGAGCGCCACGACGAGCGCGACGAGCCAGGCGTTGCGAGGACTGCGGAGCATCGTCATGGCCTCCCGGGCGCAATGCGCCCCGGCATTATACGATTCCCGGTGTGAGCGTCCCCAAGATCTCGATCCCGAGCCTGGAAGCCGTGAAGGACTACGTGGGGAGACCGCTCGGCCCCACCGAATGGGCCACGATCGGCCAGGAGCGCATCGCCAGCTTCGCGGAGGTCACGGGGGACCACCAGTGGATCCACGTCGACGTGGAACGGGCAAGCCGCGAATCGCCATGGAAGACCACCATCGCCCATGGCTATCTCACGCTAGCGATGGCGCCCGATCTGCTGGCGCAGATCCTCAGCATCGACGGCTGGCACACCGCTGTGAACACCGGGCTCGACAAGCTCCGCTTCTCGACGCCGGTGACCGCCGGTTCGCGCGTGCGCCTGAAGGCCGAAATCAAGGACGCGCGCGATATCCCCAAGGGCGGCGTGCGCGTCACGTTCGCCGTGCGTATCGAGGTCGAGGGCGCCTCGAAGCCAGCGCTACTCGCCAACGTCAACTACGTCTACTTCCCCTAGGTTTTCGAGCGTGCGCATCGCGATTGCCCAGGTGAACCCCAGCGTCGGTGACCTGCGTGGGAACCGCCGGCTCGTGGAAGAAGCGGTCGAACGCGCGGCGTCGGCCCGAGCCGACCTGGTGGCGCTTCCCGAAATGGTCCTCACCGGCTACCCGCCCATGGATCTGCTCGAGCGCGATGGCTTCGTTCGCGACCAGCTGCGCGAACTCGACGCCCTCGCCCCCCTCTCCCACAAGCTCCCCATCGTGCTCGGCGCGGTGATCCCCACCGAAAAGACACGTCCGCAACGGCTGGTGAACGCGGCGGTGCTCCTGGCCGAGGGAAGTCGAGCGGCCGTGCAGCCGAAGTCACTCCTCCCCAGCTACGACGTCTTCGACGAAAAGCGGTTCTTCCGAAGCGCCGAGACGCGCGAAACGGTCGCGATCGGCGGCCGCAGCGTCGGACTCACGGTGTGCGAGGACGCCTGGGTCGAACGGCTCGGGTACCCCGTCGACCCGACGGGTGAACTCGCCGCTGCGGGCGCAGAGCTCGTGCTGAACCTCTCGGCGTCCCCCTGGCACGCGGACAAGGGCGCCGACCGCCGCAACATGATCACGGACCTGGCCCGACACCACCGCGTACCGCTCGTCTTCGTCAACCAGGTCGGCGGCAACGACGAGCTGATCTTCGACGGCGCATCCTTGGCGTGCGATGCCCGTGGCCGGATTCTCGCGCAACTCGCACATTTCGAAGAAGACTTCCGTGTCGTCGACTTCGAAGCGGACCGGGCCGTCTCCGCGGCGAGCGTCGAGGATCTCCCGCACGTCGCGCAGCTCGAGGCCGGACTCGTGCTCGGTATCCGCGACTACTTCCGCAAGCAGGGCCTGCCGCCGGGCGCCGTCGTGGGGCTTTCGGGGGGTGTCGACTCGGCCGTGACCGCCCACCTGGCGACGCGGGCCCTGGGACCCGAGCGCGTGCTGGGCGTATTGATGCCCGGCCCCTTCTCCTCCGAACACAGCGTGCGCGACGCCGAGGAACTGGGACGGCTGCTCGACATCGAGGTTCGGCACGCTCCGATCGGACCCATCTACGCGGCGTATCGCACGCTCTTCGCTGCGCTCTTCGGCGAACGAGACGACTACGGGCTGGCCCAGCAAAACGTCCAGGCGCGGATCCGAGGCGCCATTCTGATGGCGATTTCAAACGCCGAGAACCGCCTGGTCCTGGCCACGGGAAACAAGAGCGAACTCTCGGTGGGTTACTGCACGCTCTACGGCGACATGGTGGGGGGACTCGCGGTGCTGGGCGACGCGTACAAGCGCGACGTGTATGCCCTGGCCCGCCACGCCAACGCCGACGGTCCCCGTATCCCGAGCGGCAGCATCGAAAAGCCGCCCTCGGCGGAACTCGCCGCCGGACAGATCGATTCCGACGACCTTCCGCCCTACGACGTGCTCGACGCGATCCTCGAACAGGCGGTGGAGGGCGGGCTCTCGGCGGCCGGAATCACGCCGCCCCCGGGCGTCTCGTCCAAGGTGGTGCGCGACATCGTCGCCCGCGTCGACCGCAACGAGTACAAGCGGAGACAGGCGCCGCTGGTACTGCGCACCTCACCCAAGGCGTTCGGCACGGGCAGGCGACTGCCCATCGTGCACCGCTATCAGACGGGCTGAGGCGGAGCGACGGCGGCTTCCGCGGCTGCGACCGAGCGCACGTTCTCGGCCCGGGCGCCGCGGGGACCCTCCTGGACCACGTACTCGACGACGTCCCCCTCGGACAGGCTGTCGTAATCGGTCGCGCCCAGACCCGAGCGGTGGAAGAAGACCTCTTTGCCGTCGTCGCCGCGCACGAAGCCAAAGCCCCGCTCGCGCACCATCTTCTTGATGCGGCCTTTTACCCGCGGGCCGCTCGGCGTGGGCGCTGCGTTTCGCGCTCCGCGTCCGCGGCGGCGCCCCCGACCCTTTGAGCGCTTGGCGCTGAACCGGTCGGTCAGCACGAACTCCTCGCGGAAGAGCTTGAGAGCCACCTCGAGGTCCTGGAGTCCTTCGGTCTCCGGCGAGAGCAGTACCTCGTCGTCGCCGGCCTCGACGATCCCGTAACGCAGCCCCGTATTTTTGTGGGTGACGCGAGCGCCAGACTCTACGTCTTCGAGGTGCAACATGAATAGAACCTCTCGACAGCAATCGGATCTGGCCGGGTGCTCGGGGTGCGCACTGCAGATGCGAGAAGCGCAACGAACTTCAGAGATTAGGCAATCGCCGCCGGGTGGTCAAACCACTGCTATTCTCGCCCACCCCATGGGGGTGATGCATTTACTGGCGTGGGTATTGCTGGCTGCTGCGGCGCAGGCGGCCGACGGCGCCGCGCCTCTACGCGTCGGAACGAGCGGCGACTACCCGCCCTTCAGCGCCGCGGGCGCTGGACCAGCGTCCGGCGCCGGCGCTTTCCACGGGTTCGATGTCGAACTCGCCAACGCCTACGCCGAGGCAAACGGGCGGGCGATCGAGTTCGTCCCCTTCACCTGGCCCAAACTGCTCGAGGCGCTGGCAGACGGCCGCTTCGACGTGGCCATGTCCGGGATCACGGTGCGCCCCGAACGCAGCGCCGCCGGCCGCTTCACGGTGCCGGTCGCCGAGAGCGGCGCCGTCGTCCTGGTGC
>Ga0310342_100002003_pt1 | contig 12928 bp, 11 predicted proteins | sample S15DNA20500_MG_FD_206155 | JGI IMG/M metagenome (GOLD analysis project Ga0310342, IMG submission 206155) | Marine microbial communities from station ALOHA, North Pacific Subtropical Gyre - S1503-DNA-20-500_MG | ecosystem: Environmental > Aquatic > Marine > Oceanic | place: Pacific Ocean: North... | reverse complement strand
ACTTGATATCAAAAGTTTCGTAATCGGCTCGCAGGTCAGCTGGAAGTTTGCGCCAGCTTTCCAAAAATTCGCGCTCGGCCATTTCAAAGATTGGATTTTGGTAAACTTTCTCCCAGCAGACCGGCGGCACGGTAATTACGTCTGCCGCCGCGCTGATCGAATCGATCAAGTAGTCCGGATTCCGAATCGAGGCAGCCATCAGGCGTGTAGGGCTGTTGATGTTGTCGATGGCTTTTCGAGTGTCCCACGAAATCTGCTTGTTATCGATCGCAAAATCTTCGCTACGACCTATAAATATCGCCACATAGGCGACACCAAGCTTGATAAAGGGCACCGCTTGAGTTGCATGAAAATTCAGGGTAACCAGCAGCTTGATCCCGGTGTCCTGCAGTTGGTTGGCTGCCTCCAGTCCGGTACGCGAAGCAGGTATTTTTACAACGATGTTGTCGGCGATCTGGGCAAGTTTTTTGGCGTGGGCGACAATTCTTTCCGGCTCTGTTTCGACAACTTCGGCGGAGACCGGACCCGAGACGAGCGAGGTAATCTCTTCGAGTTGTTTGAGCGGATTGCGACCCTCCGCAGAGAGTAGCGCCGGATTGGTGGTCACGCCATCGACAAGTCCCAGGTCTTGATGCCGCTTGATTTGCTCAATCGATGCGGTATCCAGGAAAAATTCCATCAGTCTGTTTTCTCCCAACGGGTAATCTGGCTGCCAGGTTGACCAGACGAACTTTACGGGGCTACTGGTCTCAAGACGGGTTGCAAGCGACTTTACGGAGTTGCGTTGCAGACGGCCGATCCTAACAACAAACCCGCAGCGGTCCCAGGGGCGGGGTCCAATATTTTTGCATCTTGATCACCGATCGCAGAAAGCAGACAATGCGTTGACTTTTAACAACGGAGACAGATTTCTTGGCGACATCCAACGAATTTAAAGACAAAACGGCACTGGTGACCGGGGGGTCCCGGGGCATTGGTCGGGCCACGACGCTCCGACTGGCAGCCGAGGGGGCACGAGTTGCAATTAATTTTGTGTCGCGCGAGCAGGAGGCGCGTCAGACGTTGGACGAGGTAGAGCAGGCAGGTGGAACGGGGGTCCTCGTGCAGGGCGATGTTTCCCAGCCGGAGTCCGCTGCGGCAATGGTCGCAGCCACGCGCGAGGCGCTGGGTCCGATCGATTTTCTCGCCCACTGTGCTGGAATGGCTGTCGTGGAGTCAGCCGACCAGACCAGTTGGGAGTCTTGGAAGCGAACCATGGAGGTTAACCTGGATGGTACCTTCAATATGATCTTTGCCGTCAAGGACGAGATGGTGGAACGGCAGTTTGGACGGATCGTGGTGGTTTCCTCCACGGCAGCACTTCGCGCACGACCGGCATTAATTGCCTACTCGGCTTCCAAGGCAGGCATGATTTCCCTGGCGCGATCGTGCGGTGAAGCCTGGGCGCACCACAACGTTCGCGTCAATTGTCTGCTGCCAGGAGTTACCGAGACCGAGATGCCGAGAAAAAGCATGACGCCTGAGAGCCTAGAAGCAATGATTGAAGCGACCCCGATGCGGCGCATCGGCCAGCCTGAAGAGATGGCATCGATCATCCGATTCCTCTTGAGCGAAGAATCGAGTTATATGACAGGGCAGTCTGTCGCGGCGAGCGGGGGGCGGGTTTTGCTTCCGGGATAGCTGTCGCATAACTTTCCAGTTTTCCATACTCATACTCCCTCTTAAACAAGTTCCCGGTTTTCCAGTTGTGGCAGAAATCTTTTCAGCTGAATGTTTGCACTCGTTTTCCGCTTCCGTGCTACGACACTGTGGGCTTACGGAGGCGGATGCAGAACTGGCCGCCGATGTCCTGGTGACCGCGGATTGCCGCGGTGTTGATACCCATGGCGTTGCCCGTTTGTGGGCTTACGTACGGTTGTTCGAAAAGGGCAAAGTCAATCCGCAGCCAAAGGTTACGATCTTGCGAGAATCGGCCAGTACGGCGACAGTGGACGGTGACGGTGGGTTGGGGTTGATCGTAGGGCCTCGGGCCAACGACATTGCGATGGAAAAAGCGGCTGCAGCCGGTATGGCATGGGTGGCAGTCCGCAATAGTTCCCACTACGGTATGGCTGGCTACTATCCCCTGCAGGCGATAACTCGTGATTTGATTGGTTGGTCGATGACCAATGCGAGTCCGACAGTCGCCCCCCTTTGGGGAGCGGAATCAACCTTGGGGACCAATCCGCTTGCGGTCGGATTTCCCGCTGGGAAGCAGCCGCCGATCGTGATCGACATGGCAACTTCAACCGTCTCGGTTGGCAAGATAGAAATAGCGCGCAGGAAAGGCGAAGCGTTGCCCGCCGGTTGCATCATTGATTCTGAGGGTCTCGCCAGCAATCGGCCAGAAGACTATTTTGAGGGAGGATCGGTACTACCGTTGGGTGGCGATCGTGAACATGGCGGTCATAAAGGCTATTGCCTGGCCTCGTTGGTTGATTTGTTCGCCGGTGTGCTCAGTGGCGCAAATTGGGGCCCCTTTGTGCCCCCGTTTCTTGCTGCCTGTGAAAACCCACCTCCGGTTGGCAAGGGGGTCGGTCATTGTTTTGCCGCCATGAAAATTGATGCATTTATGGATCTGGACGAATACCGTCAGCGGGTGGATCATTGGATTGAAACCATGCGATCCACGAAACCCGCCCCTGGAACCGATGGTCCATTGATTCCTGGAGACCCAGAGCGACAGGTTGAGCAACAGCGCCGCGAGAGTGGTATACCACTTCCAGAATCGCTTGCTCAGCAACTTCGAGAAATTGGCCAAAAGACCGGGGTGCCGTTGGCAAACCCATAATCACTGGGATTGCCTTGAGACTTTAGAAATATCAACTGGGAACTCTTTAAGATGTTGTTCAGCGGTGAAGAAATCGTTTCTGTTTTGACCGATTTGGGAATTACGCACGTCGTCTGGATTCCGGATACCTCTTTGGGGCTTTGGGAGTCTGCACTGGAGGAGTCGCCTGGTTTTGATTTGCTGCGAGTTTGTCGGGAAGGTGAGGCCTGGCCACTGGCAGCCGGCTTAATGGTCGGTGGCAAGACCCCCATCCTGATGATGCAAACGACGGGACTTTTTGAGTCGGGCGACGCGCTGCGCAATATCGTATTTGATTTAAAGTTGCCTGTAATTGCGATTATCGGCGCCAGAAACTGGATGAACCCGGATTCCCAGGATACTGCGAAAACTTTTGCAGAGCCCATACTCCAAGCCTGGGGACTTGAGTACCAGATTGTGGAAGATCCAAGTGATAAACCCAAAGTGGCTGAATGGCTTGGTCGCTGTTTGAAAATGAATAAGCCAGGTATTGTTTTGTTGGCGGAGTAACAGGTCATGGATTCCAGTAACAGTAATTCCCAAGCCGGCATGCCACTGCGCAGTGCATTAAGTGTTTTGGCCAACGCGCGTCAGGCAGAGGGTGTGGTGATCACCAACCAGGGTTCGTCTCGAGTCTGGCCGTTAATAGCTCAGCATCCATTGGACTTTCATCTTAATCCGTCCACGATGGGTGGCGCAATTCCGTTTGGGGTTGGCATCGCGTTGGCACAACCCCAGCGCGAAGTCATCGTGTTAACAGGTGACGGTTCTCTGCTGATGAGCATGGGTTCCCTGGTCACGGTGATGGCCGCTGGTTGCAACAACCTGACCATCGTATTGCTTGACAATAATATCTATGACGTTACAGGTGGACAAAAAACAGCAGCCAGCGACTTGAAGAATGACTATCATGGACTGGCGCGTTCGGTCGGTTTTCCAACCGTCGATAGTTTCAATGACCTCGCTGGCTGGACTGAAGGAGTTACCCGGTTTCTTCAGTCGCAAGGTCCGCGTTTCGCCTGGCTGCAAGTCGATCCCGCGTTAGCCGACGACATGAAAACCATTCAAGAGCCCATGGACGAACAGTTGTCGCGTATTGGTCACGAGTTGGGCTGCTAGAAAATCTGTTATTTAGCCGTATCCATGACTAGAGCCGGTCTGATTTTTGCCGCAACCCAGCTTTTGGCTCTCGTTCTACCCGCCGCGGACTTTTTTGTTGTCCCTGACGGCGATGACCGAAATCCCGGCACGGCTGACAAACCATTCGCTTCCATCCAGCGCGCACAGGCGGCAGCGAGAGTGCGAATTGCCGGCGGATTGACTCGCGATCTGGTCATTGAACTGCAGGCCGGTTGTTACACCTTGACCGCGCCCTTAATTTTTGACCATCGCGACTCGGGAACCGAGCGGCATCGTGTTATCTATGCTGGCGCCCGGGGATCTGTGCCGAGGATTAGTGGAGGCCAAAAGATCACTGGATGGAAGCTATTGGAAAATGGCCTCCTTGAAGCGCCGGTGGGAAAATTGCGGTTTCGCGAATTGTTCGTCAATGGTCAGCGGCGCACGTGGGCGCGCCATCCAAACAAGGAATTCTTCCGCGTGCAAAAAGTCGGTAACGATCAGCGGACTGGTTTTACGGCGCAAGTCGGCGACCTTGAGTCGCTAGGAGATCTGGCTGGTGCGGAGTTGGTTTTTTTGCACGATTGGTGTATTTCGCGAACATCGATCAAGGCGTTTGACTTGCAAACCCGTTACCTCCTGACAGCGTCCAAGGTGGGGTACACGCCTCCCTTTGGTGCAATGGATAACTTCGAGGAACATCCTCGCTACAGGGTTGAAAATCATGCAGCTGCGTTGGACGAGCCAGGGGAGTGGTGGCTTGATGCCGTAGCGGGTGTGATTCGTTATTTGCCGCTGCCGGGCGAGACAGTCGCGACCTTGGATGCCATCGTTCCGGTGACCCGGCGTCTTGTAGAGGTACGAGGAGCTGCACTTCCTGCACCTCGCATCCGCAACCTTCACTTTCGAGGACTTGCTTTTGAACACTGTGCGTGGTCTCCACCGGCTGCCGGCTACGCGTCGGCACAAGCAACCTGGCACGAGCCTCGTGACGGTGTGACGGGCGGGACGATTCCGATCCCAAGTGCGATTATGGTGGACCGGGCTCAAGGATGCTCGTTCACGGCATGCCGATTCGCCCGACTGGGTGGTTCCGGTTTATGGATCCGCAGTGATTCGTGCGCGAACAGCATCGAAGGTAACCATTTTTTTGAGATTAGCGGCAACGGTTTAATGATTGGTGATGGGAGGCAATTTCCACCGGAGCAGACCTCCACGGACAACCGCGTGAAGAACAATCTGATCGAGCAGTGTGGTCGTCAGTATTTCGGTGCTGTGGCGATTTGGGTAGGCCTCGCGCAAGGGACCCGAATTGAACATAACCTCATCCGCTACCACCCCTACACTGGGGTGTCGTTGGGTTGGAGTTGGAATTCGAGTCACACCTCCGCGGGAGGGAATATTGTGGCCCATAACCACATTCATCATGTCATGGAGATTTTGTCCGATGGTGGAGGAATTTACACGCTTGGTCGGCAGCCAGACAGCTATCTGCGGGATAATCTCATCCATGATGTGCCGCTGAACCTGGGGACCGCTGAAGCGAACGGTATCTTTATGGATGAGGGGTCAACGGGCTTTACGGTGGAAAATAATCTTATCTACCGCATTGGAAAATCGCCGGTCCGTTTTCATCGCGCAGGGACCAATTTGCTGCATGGCAACATGCTCGGCACGGCACCAGCGGTGGCAATGCTGCGGTACAATAGCACCGACCCAAAAAAAATTGAAAAAAAAGAGAACCGCCAACTTCGTGACTCGTCGCTACCGTCGAGAGGGGATTTTCAGGCCGTTTCTGGCGCGGGACTTCAGCCGTCGTTTAAAGCGTTTCTCTTAAGGGGGCAGGATTGAGTTCGTTGTCTTTCTTTTGAGGTCTTTTGAGGTCTTTTGAGGTCTTTTGAGGAGGAGCGCAGTACATGCAGAAAAAAATAAAACTCGCGAGTCTGGCAGCTGGATTCGCTGCAATTATTCAGTTGCTAGGCGTAAATTGCTTGACGATCGTTGGATTTTTTAGTTAGACTGGGGGGAGACGTTTGATAGCGTAGCTTGGAGTTTTCTTCGGTTCGGCTTGCATGGTGCGAGGGGATTCGAACCGAACTTTGTATTTTGTGATCCGATTGGATCAGGTTTTGCTATTTTTTGGAGGAGTTTAGACTAATGAGAGCTCGTAATTATCTTGCTGCATTTAGCCTTCTGGCAGTTGTGGCCTTGGTTGCCTTGCCAGCCGAGGCTGGCGTTGTTGTGAACGAATGGGACCTCGTCACCGACTGGACGCAAACCGGAACGGGGGCGAATAGCCCTGGAGTGTTTGGCCACGACCCGGTTAGCGGTGCTAACGACGTCTGGCAACTCAAAATAGACGATACTGCTGGCAATAAAGGTTCGTTTGCTGATTGGTCCCAAAACTATTACACACCGGATGGGCCCGATGCCGACTCGGACCCTGATGCACATTTCTTCTCCGGTTATGCCCATGCTACGCGAGCATATGGTAAGTTCTATGGCACTCCTGGTGCTGGTGGTGTCAATGGTGGAATTTTGCCCGTTCATCCCGCCGATCTAGTCGCATTGCCTGCCAATCGTAATGGTAGCCCCGGCGGTTCTGGACCAGTGGACAAAGGCGATCTCTTTGCGATTTCCGGTATGCATGGCGGAGCCGCACATGCTTGGTTTAAAGCGCCACGCCAAATGAGGATCCGAGTGAATTTGGACACTTACAGTGTCGACACGAATGGCAACAAGAACCTGCCTATTGATTTCGTCATCCGCAGTGGTCCCGGCATGCCTGCTCTACCTAAACCCGAGTTTAATGGTCAGCTTAATTTTGGCGCTCCGACCCCCTTCTACAAACCTGACGTCGGTCGTGAGTTCAATAACATGGCTATGCCAGAATTCACGCTTGAAGCGGGCGAGCACGTCATGCTCCGCATCATGGGTGGGGCCCCTCAGGTCGCGAACAGTGGCATTGGCATCTCGAGTTTCCGGGTTCAAGAGATCGGCATTCCCGAACCGGCAAGTGCCTGCTTGGCCTTATTTGCCAGCTTGGCCCTGATTGGTATCCGGCGCAAGTAGAGCGCAAGTAGAGCGTAAGTAGAGTGCAAGTAGAGTAAGATGGAGTTAAGTGGTTTTATTCAAGGGCACGGGGTTCCTTAAGCCCCGTGCCCTTTTTCAACACGATAAAACTGGATTTTAAGGGGAATTATTGATGTTTAGGTTGCTTGTCTTTGTTGCAATGGTCTCTGGTTTTGGATTAGGAACTTTGTCTGCACAAGACGTTTGGAACCTAAACGACGATTGGCAGCTACAGGGTTATCGGCATGGTCCCGGTCGTGCTTTTGGACCCGATGATGCGTGGACCATACGCGCAAACGATGCGAGCACGCATTTGCAGCCGGCCCTTGCTTTTACGGATCTTACGGAAAACTATTTCACGCCTACAGGTTGTTTGGGGGGGCAATGTGCCCAGCGGTGGATCGCCGGTTATGCCCCTGGCAATGCATCGGCAGTCTTTAAGGTCTACGCAAACCGAGATCCTTGGTATGACTTTCCCATCAGCGAAAGAGAGAAACCGGCAGATCACAATATGGATCCTTTGTCCGGGATTCTGGATGTTGGCGATGTTGGTGCGATACCAGGTGGGGGTGGCGGAACCGGACAGATTGTCTGGAGAGCGCCTCGGGACATGACCATTACTGCCTCGTTTGAGGCGTATAGCGTCGGTACGAATCTGCCTGTTGGTCAAACGCCCAATCCTAACGCGACCCCGAATCAAACCCGGATCCACTTTTTGGTTCGCGATACGCCGGGTACAGGTCCGATTAATCCAGAGGGGGAGCCAGCGTATCTCCTTAACGGTTTTGTTCCCGAGTCTTTAGGGGGCGATGGTCGAGAGTACGTTTCAGGCGAAATTGCTCCCTTCGAGGTTACGGCCGGACAGGAGGTTTATGTCAAGGTAAATCCCTTGTTCAGTTTTGGGGGCAGCAGCCGCAATATCGTCGGTTTCTCAGAACTCGAAGTAAGAGAATTCCTGGGGACTCCCGGCGATTTTAATAATGATGGTGTAGTGGATGCAGCTGACTACACCGTGTGGAGCGACAGTCAGGGTAGCCAGGCTGATTACGACGTTTGGAAGTCGAATTTCCAGTCTTACCAGGGTGCTGTTGGAAGTGCCGCGGCCGTTCCAGAACCTTCGACCATGCTGCTGGTTGGTTTTGCAGTTTCCTTAATGGCATTAAAAAGACGCAAGAGTTGAGGCCCGGATAACTTCTTACCATTCTCTTTTGGTGGTTGACCTGCCGTTGCTCGTCTTGTGCAAGGCGAATCGGAATTCCCGTTTTTTCGGTCGTCTGTTGGTTCGGATAGTTGCGATCGTAAGTCCGTGCTATATTGTAACCATACGTGCAACCTTTGATTAAAAGCTTGGCGCAACGGTTGACTCCCCCTTGAGTGGGCGATTAGCAGAACCAAGCGGGCGATTAGCAGAACCAAGCGGGCGATTAGCAGAACCAAGCGGGCGATTTACTGGGACTGATTGATGAGAATGAAGCGGGTTTGGTTTTTTTGCAAGAAAAGAAAGTCGCACCTCGGTTTCACGCTGGTCGAACTTCTCGTGGTGATTGCCATTATTGGCATCTTGATCGCCTTGCTGTTGCCGGCCGTCCAGGCGGCACGCGAATCTGCCCGTCGTATGCAGTGCACGAATCGGCTCAAGCAGATCGGCGTTGCAATGCACAACTTCCATTCCCAGCAGGGTTCGTTTCCGCCGGGGATTGCAGCCGATTCGCGCGGTTCCTATAGCTACCTGAACGGAGGCTTTGAGTGGACCTACTTTTTGCATTATTTGCTGCCGCAGCTTGAAGAAGTCGCATACTACGACGCGCTCGATGGGCCACGGTTTAACATTCCAAATCCCTGGAGTTCTCCAGCGACCTGGCCACTTACCGTGGAAGGCCAGGGGCTTCGCAATCTGATTTGTCCAAGTGATTACCTGGGAGGTGAGGTTACGAGTTATCCCCCTGGAAGATCAGACGTTCCCGTGCCAAAGTCCAGCTATCTGGGTATTTTTTCTGGTTTGAGGGACCTTGACGGATTTGCACCCATCCAGCAGATCAATCCCCTGCAGCAGGCCGTCTTTCAAAACGGAAGGGGAACTGCAATTAAAGACATCATCGATGGGACGAGCAAAACAATCGCCGTGGCCGAGTATCTCAAGGGGAACGATGCCACCAGTTCACGAGGCGTAATCTACACAAATCGGGCTGGCTGTCAGGCGCTGTATGTGCGGTGGACACCGAATACGCCGATTCCCGACAACCTTGCCGTTTGGCCAGATTTTTGTCCTGGCAATAATAGTCGCAATCTTCCAGAACTCAATCTTCCTTGTATCGGGGGCCCTGACACCGAAAACTTTGCCAGTGCTCGTAGCCGCCATCCGGGCGGCGTAAACGCTTTGCTGTGCGATGGCAGTGTGCATTTCTATCCTGACAGTATCGAATGTGAAATATGGCGCGGCTTGGGATGGATGGCAGACGAAGGTGATGTGGAGGCTCTTCGATGCAACTGACCCAGGTGACGGCTGCCAGCTTTGGTTTGCGAGGTAGCCGCTTTGCGACACTAATTTTACTGGTCTCGATGTTCTGCGCTGCTGGATGTGGCAACAAGGACCGTGGAGTCGTCGCTGGTCAGGTTGCCCTCGATGGTGAGCCGATTGCCACCGGGTCGATCATTTTCATACCGACCCGGCAGGGTCAGGCAAAAGCAACAGGTGGGACAATCACCGATGGTCGGTATCGCCTGGCCGGAGACGCCGCTCCGGTCATTGGCAACTACCGTGTCGAAATCCGGTCCAATCGCAAAACGGGCCGGATGGTGCAAAAACCGATGGCCCCGCGGGGAGAAATGGTGGAAGCAATCGAAGAAGCGGTGGCGACCAGGTACAACGATCGATCGGAGCTTACGTTTGAAGTGAAGCCAGGGAAGAACACGGCCAATTGGGAAGTGGTATCGCGGTGAAACAAGGCGTCCGCGTCACTGGCTGAATCAACCCCGGTACTTTGCAGGTTGGCGAGCCCGGCGCGGATTATTTAGCCCGGCTTTCCGATAGTCGGTTACGGCAAACGATTTTGGACATCCTTCCGCGGGAAAGAATATATTGGTTGATGGGGAGTAGTTTCCCCATTTTTCACCGAGACTCGGCCAGTCATCAGGGATTTTTTATGATGAATTTTTGTCTCCAAATGTGCCGGTTGGCTGTTCATGTTCCAGTCCTGCTGTCGGTATGTGTCTTGCTTTCGGTCTCTACATCGATGGCGGTTTCCCCTTTGCCGGTTGAAACCGAACAGCTCCGCCGTTTTGTCGGCGCGAAATTTCATGGACTGCCAGAGTCCGAAGTCATTGGCCTGCAGGTATTGGCCAACCTCGATCGGGTGCAACTCAACCAGCGCAACGGCAAACCACTACAGATTGCCGGCGAGCAATTTAATCGCGGGCTCTACTGCCACGCCCACAGCCGAATCGTGGTGCGCCTACCGTCTCCCGGAAAATCGTTTCACGCCAAGGTGGGTGTGGATAGTAACGACCAGACGCGTCCCGGCCTGGGGTCGGTTGTGTTTAATGTGGTCGTGGGTGGCCAATACGTCTTTAGATCCGGCTTGATGCGGGAAGGCATGACAGCCGAGACAGTCGAAGCGAACCTGGACGGTGCAAAACAATTTTTGCTGGAGGTAGGCGACGGCGACAGCGCGGTCAGTTGCGATCAGGCTGACTGGGCCGACGCCAGGGTGGTGTTGGAGAACGGAGAAACTGTCTGGCTGGCCGATCTGGCGTTGTCCGAAAACAAGAAAAAGCAAATCGTCTACGGCGATGGACCGTTATTTTCGTTTCACTATGGCGGTGTGTCATCAAGCGAGTTTATCGCCTCATGGAACCGGGAAGAATCGCAACGCCAGCTGGATGACGAACGCACCCAGCACACAGTGACATGGTTGGATCCTGAAACGGGCCTCAGGGTGACATGTGTTGGAATTGAGTACCACGATTTCCCTGCCGTGGAGTGGATTGTCACCTATAAGAACACGAGTGACCGAAATACTCCCATCCTGGAAAACCTCAGCGGCATCGACACCCAGATCGTGTGCGTGGGCGGCACAGATTGCCAGGTGCATCATGCCAAGGGGAGCGATGCAACATTTGAGGACTTTGCACCCAGAACCGATACGCTGCGCGACGGCAGTCAGCTCGAACTGCATTCTCATGGTGGGCCGACCAGCTGGCCTGGTGTGCCCAGCGGAAGCCCTTCGGTCGAATCATTGCCGATGTTCAACGTTGAGTGGCACGAACAGGGCTTTATCACCGCACTTGGCTGGACCGGTCCGTGGTTTGCCAATTTCACAAGAAGCGGCGGAAACGGTCTGCAGGTGTCGTCGCGCATGGACGGAATTCATTTGTCGCTTCGCCCGGATGAAGAAATTCGTGGCCAGCGCGTCTTGATGCTTTTCTGGAATGGCGATCGGGTCCGCGCACACAACCTTTGGCGAAGACTGATGCTCAAACACTACGCGCCCCGCCCGGGAGGCAAGCCGTTTGAAGGTTTGCTCACCGATAGCAGTTGGAGCTCGTGGATGGATGCCGACACGCACATTAAACAAATCAACTGGTGGGCCGATCACGACCTGCCCATGGAATGCTACTGGATGGATGCCGGTTGGACCGATGGAAGCGAAGGTTGGGTTGCGCACCAGTCCCGTCAGGATCCTGACAAAAAGCTGTTTCCGAAAGGATTGCGTCCGATTTCTGACGCTGCTCACAGGCGGGGAATGAAATACCTCTTGTGGTTTGTGCCGGATAGTCTTTGGCCCGGTGTGGGAATTGCCGCCGAACACCCTGAGTGGTTGTCAAAACCGCTTAGAGACCCCAAGCGATTTGGAGACTGGGTGTTCTATGGATTGGATTTTGGCAATCCGCAAGTCATGGATTACCTGATTAAATACTATTCGAAGATCATTGAAGACTACGGCATCGACGTGTTCCGCCAGGATGGAACCGGACTGTGGTGGGAAGATACCGAATCAGACCGCGTTGGCATCAGCCAGATTCGATACACCGAAGGTCTGTATAAGTTCTGGGATGGCCTGGTGGAAAATCATCCCGATCTTTTGATTGACAACTGCGGCACCGGTGGGCGCAAGTTGGACCTGGAGACAATCCGTCGCAGTGTGATTCTGTGGAGAAGTGATAGCCAGGGTTCTGGCGATTTCGATCCGATCAGCTGCCAGGCCTTTAATCAGGGATTGTTTCCCTGGATTCCACTCAATGGCGGAGCCGTGCCACTGGTCCGGCTAAGCAAGTACACGTTCCGTAGCGCATATGCACCAGCACTGGAAGTCTGCTGGCGGTCTGGCGGGGTGAAAGACCTTGCCAAAGATCGTTGGTCGTATGTCGACATGAACTTGATGCGCGAACTGCTCAAAGAGTACCTTTCCGTTCGCCCTTACACATTCGGCGACTACTATCCGCTGGTGCCATACAACATGGATCAATCGATTTGGACTGCCTGGCAGTTCGACCGACCGGATCTGGGTGAGGGGATGATCCAGGCGTTTCGCCGACCAGACAGCATTTACGAGTCGATACGCGTTCGACCCCGTGGTTTAGAGCCTGATGCGGTCTACGAAATTGCAAATCTAGATCGCAACGGGTCAGAAAAGAAGTCTGGCCGCGATCTGATGGAAGCCGGCCTGGTGGTCAAAATTGCCAGCCAACCCGGTTCAGCCGTGGTTACCTACAAGAAGACGGGCGAGTGACCTGTACCGCGTCGAGAATCAAACTCTCCTCACCCCTCAACCTTCAACTCTCAACCCAATGAACACCTTCCGCCTTGCCGTCACGGTTGCTGCTGCACTAACCGCTCCCCAACTTTTGGCCGTCAGTCCCAGTGCGCAGGAGATGGAAGAACGTGATATC
>Ga0310342_100002002_pt1 | contig 12929 bp, 24 predicted proteins | sample S15DNA20500_MG_FD_206155 | JGI IMG/M metagenome (GOLD analysis project Ga0310342, IMG submission 206155) | Marine microbial communities from station ALOHA, North Pacific Subtropical Gyre - S1503-DNA-20-500_MG | ecosystem: Environmental > Aquatic > Marine > Oceanic | place: Pacific Ocean: North... | reverse complement strand
TATATCACCTTTAACGTAGATTCCATTGCTTGGTGGTTCAACTCCGACTTCAAATTTTTTATTTTCAAATTTCACTGGACCGGAGGTGCTGAAACATACGTCAGGATTATTAACTCCTACTCCTAATTTTCCTTTAACTGTTGTGATAGAATCACTATCTGATCCTATTTCAATTCTATTGTTAGAACGAATCTTAATTCTTGTTTGATTATCAGTAATTAGGTTCATATCACTTGTAGTATATGCTCCTACATTGACTGAATCATATTCTGGATCAACAACGAATTCTACTTCGTTACTGCCGACACTTAATTGTCCGTTGCCTAGTTCTGTTCCAATACCAAATCGCATTTCGTCTCCGTTATAAAAGACGAACTGATCGATTGTAAGACTGCCTTCAGTTTTAAGATTACGTAATGTGCCTACTTCAGTTAAACTTGATTTTACTATATCCGGGCCTAGTTCTGTTGCACTTAATACTGTGATATTTCCGATTTTATATTCATGACCAGTATGTAGGTCAAAGTCTTCACTAGACCAAATACGATCTGGATTACCTTGCATCACTAGTTGCTTGGTATGATCATATCCGGTCCATAATAGACCTTTTCCATATGGTGTATTATCAACTGAACAAACAAACTCTAATGGGCTCGTACGTTCGTTTCTAACATCTGCTTTTAATTCATCTACTTCTATTTTAGTAGCAGTAATAGTACCGCCTACGTTAAGATCGTTTTCTACAGCAATATCGCCGACTAGTGTAGCAACATCTACGTTATCAACGTATAGCCCATCATCTTTTACAACAATAGTCTGTTTAGTTGCTTCGTCGCGAATACCTGCACTAGAAAACTGTGCAATTTTACCACCTTGGATCTTGTCACCACTAAGACTTCTGTTAGGAATCTCAGGTGCTGGCAATTCTCTATTAGCAATAGTTTCGATTGCTTCACCTAGTTGTAAAAGACCGTTTTTTACTGCTAGAATTTCTGAATCATTGATATCATTAGTGCTCATACTAGTATTTATCTTACAGCCTTAAGAATAATAGTATCGGTATTAATTCTACCATTTAGCTTAATATCAACAGCATTAATATTGTCTAAAAATGTACGCAGTTTAATTTTACCCGATTCTTTAAATTCTTTAAGTTTTTCTTCTGGCTTTCTAAGTGTCTTTTGTACTGATGTTTCTGCATTAAATCCTGTAATAGTTGTACCTTTAACACTTAATCCTGTTCCTTCACGTTCTAAATGCATCGGATCAAGACTACTTGCCATATATCTTCCTATTTTGCGTGTTTTAACATTAAACACCCATAGTTCTTCACACCCTATAATATCAATCGGATTAATACTAGCTAATTGGAATTTATTATCTTGACGTGCATATTTTAGTTTAGATACTATCTTTTCTTTACTTCGTGGTGCTCGTTTGCGTGTTTTACGATTAGCTTTAGCTGTATCAATAACTACTTCTAATGCACCCATAAAATTCTGAAATCCTTCAAATCGACGTTGTAAGCCTTTTTTATCATAACAAGCATAAGCCTCTATTAATTGCAGATGCCAGTCTTGTTCTTTTTCAGGCAGTTTAGCTAATTCTTTTTTGCTTAAAGGATTTAACAATTCATTTAATTCAGCTATTTCGTCAGCATAAAAGTCCTTCATTTTTCTAGCATGAGCTTGTGTTGTTTTAACATCTAGAAAATGCTTTGGAAAATTAAAACCTTTAGGGTTAAATTTATGAGGATCGTCTACCCAAGTTTCAAGCCAAGTATCTATTGCGTCTAATTGCAAATATGTTTGTGCTTGAATACGTTCTTGTATAGTTGGCTTTGGGCCTCCTACTTCTTTTACTTTCTTTTCTTTTTCTTTCTCTTCTATCACTTTTTCACCATCAACAAACAATTCATCTAGTTGTTTATGGACCCATTCTGTTGCCGGCTTTGCTTTTCCCATTAATCCCGGCATCTTATCTATATATGCCTGTGTGTCTGGATGTATATCAGGCATACCTCTATTTAACAATCTACATAAAGAACCAGTTGTGCAATTAAAACGCCATTCAGGGTTCTTAGCAATGGCTTTGCTTTTCTTTTTATAATCTTTATGCTCTTTACAATAGTCAAGAATCCACGTTTTAAAATGTGAACTCTTATAATCCATGCGATAAAAGTCCATCGCACTATGTTTTGCCTTATAGAATTTCTCGATTGGCATACTGAGACCATTTGACAAATCTGGTTCAGTAAGTTTACTACGTGAAACTCGAGAAGCTCTAGCTTTTTTCTTTCGGGATGTTCCCTTAAGAGCTATTCTTCGTGCCACCTTACTTTCTCCTTAAGATATACCGATGCATTAGCTATTATATAGCAAGAAAATTAAAAGTCAAGCAAAAGTGAATTAATATTTAGATTTTTTCGTTCGATTCAAAGCCTCTAAAGCATTTAAATCTAGGAAATCTTAAGCTATAAGTATTTGAATCTTGTGATTTTGTACGGGCGTCTGCTCTAATCTCAACTAAAACACCAATGAGCTTATCACGGCTAGCCCAGAAGCTATCACGTTCACTGTCAGTGAAACCGCTTCCACAGTTAAGGTGATAAGTGTGTCCATCGTCTTCTCCTTCTACTATGATAGCACCCAAACGTCCTTTGTTACGTCCGGTACCTTCTTCAACAGCAACTACTTTTAAAGTTACTTCAATAAATGGTTTTAGCTTTAACCAATGTACAGATCGTTTACATTCGTACGGTGCATTTAGATCTTTGATCATAATACCTTCATAACCACCGTCTACAGCCGCTTTGTTTACGTCTGTGTACGTTTTCTGTCCTTCATGGGTCTCTAGGTCTACTATTTCGTGATCCAGCACTTGTACGTGCTCTAAGGCGTCTTTATTAGTGTCATACCAATGCTTTAACATTAGTGTTCGTTGTTCTTGTGGTTTATCCCAACCACCTTCCAAAAAGTCTTTTAATGGAATAAAATCGAAAAGGTGTAAAATGGCATCTTTAGCCGTAACATTACTTTTACGATGAACTTGTTTCATTAAGTCTTGGAAATTGTCGCTCATTACTTCTCCATCTAAAACCAAATCATATGGTGGTGGAGATTTTTTAACAACCGCTTGAATTTCATGAATAATATGTTGAAAGTTTATAAACTGTTTTCCGTTTCTACTAAACTGTTCAATATTGCCGTCTTTACGAACAATAGTCAAAACTCTTACACCGTCTAGTTTAACTTCTAGCATTTTTCTACCAGTAAGTTTCTTTTCGTGTTTTGCAGAGTCTTGTGCTAGTTGGCAAGTAAATACAGGTACACTATATTTTTCAAATCCATTTTTCTTAGCTACATTGTTTACAGTTTTTTCACTTACACCGCAACGTAAATCTTTAATTAATATTCTACGATAAAATCCATTCCATTGTTCTGCGGTTGCTGAACTCATAATAAGATTAATTGCATCACGTGCCGCATGACCTGTAAGTTCTCTGTCTCTAAGTTTTTCAGCTAGTTCTTTAAATACTTTCCATTCACAGCCTTGAGCTGAAATAACTGTATCTTTTGTGGGGACTTGTTTTACGCCAAATGTGTATAAAGGATCTAAACACATTCTTACGCCTTCAAAGAACTCATCTAGTCCTTCGTTCATTGCGTCAAGCAGGATTGCTTCTTTAGAAAGACGTGAATTGTCTGCTTCTAATTTTTCGATTATTGCCTGTGGTTGGGTTCTCATATTGTGCCTCTTTTATTAAATTTTATACTTATAGTATAACATTTTGGCAACAAGATGTCAACCTCTTTTTATTCTTTTTCTTTTGGACAAGCTTCTTCAGTAGCTCTTAACCCAGCATCTTTGTTGTAAATCCATACAGAACTTGATATTAAAGTTCCATCCTCGGTTACATCACATTTTTTACCAAAAGAAATTGCTGGTTCTTTTGGAATTTGGGAACATCCGACTATAGCTATAGTCATCAGCGGTATCAATATTAATTTTACCATTATGTTACATCTTTCCTAATTATATGTTTCTTTGTTCAAAGGTATTTACTCTGGTGGACCCGAAGAGATTCGAACTCCTGGCCTTTGGTTCCGCAAACCAACGCTCTATCCAACTGAGCTACGGGTCCTTTTATACTGTATGCTCTTTTTTGGATTTTGTCAAATACTTTTTAAGTTTAGGCCACTCACTTTTATCTACAATATATCCTATACATTTTGGTGAGCCACACTTACAAGGATGATCAAGCACATCATCACGCTCATAGTCATAACCGTAGTTATAATTTAATTCTTTATTTTTATTAATATCTTTTTTTGCATATATCCAAATATGATCTTTTTTAATTTTTATATCACAATTTGGATCACATGAATGATTAATTAGTCTTGCGTGGTTTCTGGGAAATTTACCATCAATAAGATAATGATGACTTAATTCGAATATCCATACTTTAGGAAGGTGTTTGTCAGCTCGTTTATAACCAATTTTCTTTTTAACCTTTTCGCCTATGTATTCTATTATAGTTGTACCTTTTTTAATTTTTCTACTAGCGAATAGGCCAGTACCATGAACTTTGGATTTTTTCTTATACCAAAGTTTTTTAAAATGGGCATTTAACGGTTGCTCGTGGTACTGCATCTTTCAATAAATCTATATTTGCGTTTCCTCGCATTTCAACACCCGGCTTTACATTACAATTTCTAACCGAGTTGCAACTTGTAAGAACTAATATTAAAAACAGCGATAAAACGTACTTCATTATTACTATTTACTTCATAAAAAAAATGGACAACACCCTTAGGTGCCGCCCATTTTTAGGATTGAATTAACTAGAAATTTTAGTTAACTGACGTTGAAGCAAGTGCTTTGTAACCAGCGGCTACAACTGCTCTGCTCGGCGTACCAAGTCGATACTTCCTAGTTCCGTTCTTTTTGGTATTCAGATATACTGCATGACCAGAAAAACGAAGGCTTTGAATCACTGACTGCGGATTGCCTGCGCCAAATTTACTAGCGATTTGTGAGCTAGTTAGTTCTTGTCCACTCTTTAGAGCTTTAAGAACTGAGTCTTGAATTGTTTGTTTCATTTGAAACCTCCTCTTATTAATAAGTGACAGGTAATACTGTCATTCAAGTTTTACTATAATACTATATTACTTTAGCTTTGTCAACCTCTAGTCCGCCAATTATCTGAAATCAGGACCATGTACCCATCCAACTAATGACTTTCGAGTGCCTGTTTTAACTGGATGTACTTGATGAGGTATCCATGAAGGAAATAAAACCATTTCAAATTTTTCTAGTTTTACAAGTTTATTATCGCCACCTGTCCATATTTCAAGTTCTCCATCCTCGTATTCTTCTGGATCATTTAATCCAACCGAAAAAGATAATTTTCTTGAATCACAATTTGGTCCTTTTAATGCGGCATCTGTATGACATTTATAATGTCCACCAGGTGGGTAAACACTATATTGGAGAGTTTCTAGGTATGTAAGGTGGAAATCAAAATATTCATGATTAGCTTTATTAATTGCACGACTTAATGCATTATATAAGTCTCCGTTAGTTCTAGTGTCGATCCAAGCTATTTCAGTTACTCTAACCTTTGGATCTTTATCACCTTCTCCAGTTGCAATAAATTTGGCTGGGGCTAATAAATTATGAGTCTTTACGTGATCTTCTAGCTCGTTCAGTATCTTTTCATCAAATACATTTTTTAAAAAATGAAAAAACCATCCATTGTTGGCACTTGAATTAATCCAAAACATTAATAATCCATTACGCCAACAGGACCGCTTCTTTGATCAATTTGTTTATAATGCCGTAGATAATCTTTTCCTAGTCTTCCCTCTATTTCAAAAAATGACCTAGTAAGACAATTCAAAAATTCACCAAATCTGGTTCCTGGAACACCTTCAAGTTGTATGCGGATACTAGATTCAGTTTCTGATGTATTAACCATTACATATTTGCGATATGGATTAAGTAGATATATTTTTCCTTCTTTAAGAGGTAATTCACCGAAGTCTTCAACTATTAATTTACATTTTTTTCCTGGTTCTTTTATAGAACAAATCATATGAAAAGTATGACTACTAAAATCTTCAGTAGTAATTGGTATAATTTCTTCTTGTATATGATCTTCTTGAATATTAAGAGAACCATGGGGGTCTATTTTAACAAAGCGAATTTTACTCCATGATGAGAACGGAAAATCATTTTGCCAGAAAGCTTCAATATTCGCGGCATGAGTACAAGTCTCGGGAACCCATTTTTTATCTTTAACCATAAAGCATTCAGAAACATTGTTACTTTGTGGCTTATACAAGTTTCTATGATCTAATACTTGTGTTTCTATTTGTCCCATATGATGATAACCTATCGGTATAAAGTCACCTCCTTTAACGTTTAAAAGATTTACTTCTAACCACCCCATGTTGCCGGCTTTCATTTCATTAAAAACCCAATTAACGACTTGAGAAGCAGAAGTTTCATCTATATCATCATCTGGAAACTTAGGTAGTTCCCAAGACTTATCTTTATGTTTTAAATAAAATTCTTCAGTCATCTACTTGTCGACGCACCCATTAGGTGGTCTTCGCCTCTATTAATTACATAACGAGCTTTAGCTTTAGCTTTCTCGTTTAGTTCATTACGAAACTTTTTAGCTTCGACTTTATCTTCGAAGTATTCAGGTTCGTGTTTACGTGTTTTTGAATCATATACTCTAAATAGTTTTTTCATATATAATCTCCTTATTGTGGAGCCAGCACCAGGGTTCGAACCCGGGACCTATGGTTTACAAAACCATTGCTCTACCAACTGAGCTATGCTGGCACATATTTAATATATTTTCTATATCGTAACCTATCACTTGACTCTTGTAATTTCTTTAATTGCTGTTGATTAATACAAACTAAACGAGAACGAGTTTTATCAACGTTTGGAAACATATTTAATAAACCTTGAACTAGTCCTAATTTCTTTTCTTTTAAATGAAGATTGCAATCCCATCTATTTAGAAATTCCTGTTTATACTCTGTATATTTAGGAGGTGCCATATTTGATGCTCCATTTAAGTAAAATATAAAAACTATGTACCAATACATACTACTCCTGAAATTCAGGGTGACCTTCTAAATGATGAACTCTTTCTTGCAGGAAACGTATAGTTGTATGAATATGTCCAGTATCATGGTCACGAATCATTGTTTTATACAACTCAATTTCCTGTTTTAGAATGTTAATTCTAATTAAGTCACCTGAAAAGTCTTTATGGGTCTTTTTTATCTTCTTCATCAGTTGTACTTATTTCTGCTTCTTCTTCCTCGAACAGTTTTGTGAGATCAACTGATTGGTCGTCCAATTTTTGTAATGCGTCTACTGGTGATTTGGCTAGTCCTTTTCGTATCATTTCTCTTAATACAAAAATTACTGTATATTTACTAACTGATGGATGTTTTTTTAAGATGTCATGTATGGCAAAAAATTTATCCATTAGCATCTACACAATGTACGTTAATATTACTTTTTTTAAGAAAGTCTAGTCCGTCTTGTGATCGATATTCGTTTTTATAGTAAACTGTAATAATACCACTTTGATAAATTAGTTTGGAACATTCTAAACAAGGGCTATGTGTAATGAATAACGTAGAATCTTCTCCACTTTCATTTGACCTTGCTAGTTTGGCAATTGCATTTGATTCTGCATGAAGTACTTCTGGTTTTGATTTTAATTGTCCGTTATCTAATGTATTCTCACAATTATTATCCCAACCGCTTGGCATACCATTATACCCTATACTTATAATTCTGTTATCTTTTACAATAATAGCACCAACGTTTAATCTTCTAGCAGTTGATAGTTTTCCAAAACGTTCAGCAACATCCATATATGCATCGATAAATTTAGGCTTCATTAATTTCGACTTTCTTTATTCTATCGTATTTAAACGATCTCCAGCCTTTTGCGTTTAAATCCCATACATTAACATTACCTTCTTTAGCCTTTTTATCTGTTTTAGGATGATTAGCTTCTGGAATAATTTTAAGACTTTTAGTACAAGTCATTATTCTTTCATCACCATCTAATTTTAAAAATGTAACTGTCGCTACTTGCATCTGTAAAGTTTTAATTAAGTCATTCTCTGTTGGAATACTTTTCATATTTGCTATTGTTTCTTTAATGTCCATATTAGCCTTCAAGTTTAAAGTTTAATGATGTACGCATAGGACAATCTTGATGTGCAAATGCGTATGCCTTATGTAATATATTAGCAGGAAAGTATACTGCTCTATAAAGAATAGGAGCAACAAGTTTATGTTCTCCTTCTTCTGGATTTATAAATTCTGTAAATCCACCCCACCCCCATGAATAAACTTTATTAGTGTATATTATTACAGTTTTATTTTTTTCTTCGTCATCGTCAATATGAAAAGAACCATCTTGTCCAAAGTATTGTCCGTTAAAATATACTCTTCCTAGTTTAAGGTCTGGATTAATTTTTTCTTTAATGTGATTAAAAAGTTCGGTATTATAATAAGGATCGTTAGTAACATCCATATTTAAAAATTCATTCCCTTCGTGTGTACTTTGATGCGGTTTCCAGCCACCATTTTCAATTGTTGTACGAATACGTTTTAATTGATCAAGCGATATAAAATTTTCTAATACATGAATTTTATCGTCTAGTTTCATTATGTATATACTCTTCTGGACCTTTAGACGTAAATTCCATTCCGCCCTTATTTCCTATATAAAGTTGATGACGTGGACTAAATTTTAAATCTAATTTAACTGCTTTATTTAAAACCACACTTAAAAATGCTTCAGGTTTAAACTGGTGAACTTCGCCAGTTACAGTTTGTTCTGTATCTGTATTAGTAACGTCTGCTTTTTCACTCCAAGATGATGTCAATTGACTCATGGTAAAAACCCTTTCTTGTTTTTAATTTTAATATATTCTATTAAATCAAATATAATCCAATAAAGAAATGTTGTTGTTGGTGTTAACAAATATCCTAAAAATAATAGTGGTAGTACAATTAAAATTAGCACCATTCTAATTATATATCCGTTTGCTTCATTAACAGGCAAAATCCAGAAAGGCCAACCACCAATATCGGGTTCTGGTTTTTTTGGTCTATAATCATGAAACTCATAATTCATATTCGAAATTTTGTGTAGTAGGGTTAAGTGAAATTTGTTTTGCTCCATTTCGTATATGAAAGTGAGTTGCAACTGGAGTAAGTGGTGAAAGTGTAACTAATTTTTTAATCTCAGGATTAGTTTTAACAAAGTCTTTAGCTTTTTCAATTATTTCTCTACCTGCACCTCTTTTACGTGACCATACTGTGTATGCAACTACAGTATTAACATTTCCTTGTAAGTGTGCATTCTGACTCATTAAATCTAATTCTTTAACACTATGAGGGATATCGTTTGTATATGCTATACAAATAATACCTTCTATATTGTCTTCATACTTTAAGCCGTAAATTTTACGTCCATAACTTGTACGCCATTCGACGTCAAGTTCAGGGCGTACTGGATCTTCGCTAGGGTCTATATCGTTTAATTCAACTAGCTCTGTACCTTTAACCCACTTAAAGAATTTATCAACATTATCTTTGAAGAGTTTCATTTAATCTACATCATTGCTTCACGTTTGGCTCGTTCTTTCGCAACACGTTTAATGCCACGTTTTTTCGCAAGCCTTCGTTTTTCGCTAGGTTTAACATAGTACTGACGTTCACGTAATTCTGTCATAAGACCTTCTTTCTTGATCTTCTTTTTCAAAACACGTAATGCCTTTTCTACGTTATTGTTTCGAACGATTACTTCCATACTCCTCCTATTCTAATGTATTGTTCGGAATAAATCTTCTTCATCAAAGTCCACTCCGAAATAAGTTTCACAAATCCCGACAATTGCTTCGGGCGGTTTGTCATTTTCACACCCCTTAGGGACATAAATTCCTTTAAGTTCACCACTTGCATTGATAATAAGCCCCCAATCATTTTCTTCAAGTGCGTCGTCAAACGCAATATATTCTGGTACTTTATAGGTTGATTCTTCTGCCATGATTTTATCACTCCTGTCTGTGTAAAAGTACTTTTTATTTTCTTTATTGTGAACATCTTTATACTATAAGCTCTCTTTTATTTATTGTCAACCTTAAATCTAACATAATTTAACTGAGTTTCCGGAAACTTTGTTATAAAGTTATCCCCATGGCGTTTAACTTTTGCTTTAATATGAAAGGTTGTACCTTCTTTAGGTAAAACTTGTGTTTGATCAAAGTTTTTAAAGAAACTTACAAGGTTTCCGTCCATATTGCCATTACATACATGACAAGCAAACTTATCAATAAATCGAATTTCGTGAAGTGTAAACATTCCTGTTATGGCTTCTTTAACTTTGCCAATATGTCTGCTTTCACTAAACGAATTTTTTAACTCTTTTTTAAGAGTTTTCTTTTTTGAATTTTCAAAGTACACTTTTGGTAGTACTGCTACAGTACCAAAATTATTTTTAGTTAAATTATCAGTTGAAATGCACTTCATTAAAGAATCCATGAAGTCAGTTAGATTGCCAGCAATAATATTAAGAGCATTTTCTTTATGTAACCAATCTATAGCTTCTTTGGCTAGGTCTTTATCTTTTTTAAGTATCCTAAATTTTTTAAAATCAGGCTGACGATATTGCTTTTCTGAAAACTGATATGTAAGCATTTCTTTATTAGAAAAAAGAGTATCCATACCTTCGGTCGAGAAACGTCTAGTTTCTCTAAAGTAACCTTTATTGATCCTATGTGCCGCAAACGCCGATGCAACTACATCTTGTGTTGGAAATGTTGGTTCTTCGATTTTTTGTTTGCGTACCATTTTAGCCTCTCTTGCCTAATTATTATATTACTATAATAACATCTACAAAACGGTTTGTCAACCGAAAAAGTCTATAAAATGTGGTCAGCTAACTTAAGATCTACCATTTGTTTAGCTGTAAAGTATTGGTCTGAAGGGTTATTGAATTTTTTTCGAACTTCTGCAAGTGAATATCCTGTAGCATCTCTAAGAATTTGGAAACATCTTTGTTCGCAGTTGTTATTTTCTTTCATCTGGGCTTTCATATCATGCATTTTGGCATCAACGGCATCACTATGTTGGTGATTCATAATTCCTGTATTTTTACCAATATATCGTTTACCGCTTGTACCTGTTGCAAAAATAAGAAGTGCCGCACTCATTACAGAACCAATACCAACTGTAGAAATATGATGATAGGAATCACGCATAACGTCAATGAGTCCAAATGATTGATATAAATCTCCACCTATTGAATTTATGTAAAGTGTTAGAGTTTTTTTCGGCTTCTTTTCTAGATTTTCAAAAAGTAACCATTTGATCGTTTCACCGATATTTTCCTCTCCTAGCTCACCTGTCAAATAATGACAGTTGTTTTCCAGAAGTTTTATATCGATTCGATCTGTGGCTGTAAAGTCTTCTATCTTCTTGGTGCTCATATACTATATTTATCGATCCCACGTCCACCTGCGTTTTCCGAGCTTATGAGCTTCAGCCCATCGTACAAATAGCCCAGTTTCACGACCATGTGCTTCAATTTCCCAGGGTAAATCGTAATAATCTAGGCTTCTAGAATGTAGTGATTCTCCCATCCATTCAGTTTTATCTGCGGTCATCATATCCCGCATTTCGCCCTTGGCAAATTGCTTCAAATGTACCATTTCGTGAGCTATGCTTTCGAGGATTCTACGAAGTCTTACAGTAGTGTCAATTTCCATGACAAATTCACGTGGTTTATAGTTGTCATCTTCCCACATGATATTACCAAGATTTCCTTCGTTAGCAAATAAAGTATTTGAGAACTTTATATGTAGTTTAAGATTCTCGATTAAATTTTTGTGCATGAGTTTACCAGCAGAAAAAAGTGCGATAGATTTACCATACGTTTTTTGGTTTTTTGTCCCGCCTGTGCATTTTATTTGCATAATTTTCACCTCATGTTATACTATAATTATAACAAATCTTAGACTGAAAGTCAACGAATTAGGTTTCGATTAAATCTAATAAATTCAGTGGTTTAGTACCTTGGTTGTCCAAAATCCGGTAAATATAGTTATGAGGGACGTATATCAAACGGCTTTCTTTGAGGTAGTTCGGGAAACTCAAGAAAGCACGGGACTTACTTTACCGAATGACATAGAATGCTATGTCGTAATGTTACTAGCAGACCATCTTGATAAGTCTGACTTCTTACCTAAAAAATCATTTGCTGAATCTTACTTAACTATTCATAAATCACGTAATGCTAAAGAACTAGGTGATACGTGTCTTTTTGTTTCTGGAGTTTTTCCGGAGTATGGGGATAGTGATTATATTATACGTATAGGTAGGTCTAGCTATAATCAAATAACTACATTAAATCACGAGTTGTTTGACTCTCTTAGCAAACATTTTATTTTTTTGCGTGATTTTATTTCTTTAAGTACAAATAAGTCTTATACAGATTCTCGCTTCACATACGTTTGACGGTCGTGAGCAATTTGTCTACACATAGCTTGAATGTCGGCAACACGGTAATCAAGTTCTGCTTTTGTTTCTTTTGATCCACCGTACTTTGCTTCTCTTAATGTTTTAGACTTATTGTGTATTACATCAATTAAATCGCACATTTCACTAATTTTATGCAACATAATTTCTCCTAGTTACTTTTAGTTTACGATATTCTACAATTAATGTCAACAATTATTTTAACCAAAAGTTAATGAATTCTAAATCCAATTCGGCCGTTCATTCTAGTTTGCGAACTATTACTCCATAACTCTATGTTGCCACCAATTTTAGCTGGCCATAGTACTCTGAACGACATTCCTCTACCTTTTTTT
>Ga0310342_100002001_pt1 | contig 12936 bp, 19 predicted proteins | sample S15DNA20500_MG_FD_206155 | JGI IMG/M metagenome (GOLD analysis project Ga0310342, IMG submission 206155) | Marine microbial communities from station ALOHA, North Pacific Subtropical Gyre - S1503-DNA-20-500_MG | ecosystem: Environmental > Aquatic > Marine > Oceanic | place: Pacific Ocean: North... | reverse complement strand
ATTACAACAGCGCATAAGGCCGTTATCAGTGAGAAGAGAAACTTATTTACCCCAATCGGAGACGAGCGTAGAGTAGGAAACATTACTTTACCAGATCAAGTGCTCATTTATGCTAATGGCAATCCACCAGGGCATGGTGGTGGCATCTATAGTCATCTGTATGATCCAGCAGATCGTATTAGATGGCAACACTACACAGTACCTAATTCTCGTGAGAGATTAGCAGGAGACTGGGTAGAAAACTTTGCAGTGCCCAATGATGTATCGGTAGAACTTATTGGGTTTATAAAACAATATCCTGATTGGATATATGGCATTGATATAAAGGATGAGGAAAACACTAATAAAAGTTTATCGCAACTAATACCCACAGATCCTTTGGAGCCATTCCCAAATCCAAGAAGTTTAACTGGAGTGTCACGATATATTAAACATCGCGAGGCATTTGGTGATGAGCTCTTTAAAAAGGTAGTGCGTGCAAAAGCTGGTGAGCATTTTCTAACAGCTCTTTATGAGTATCTGGCAAACAATATTTTGCCTGATCCAGCAGAAATACTATCAGGAAGAGAAACTGTTTCTGATGACCTTGCTACACAAACACAAACAGCCATTCTTGTTACAAGGCATGTTGTTCAAAACAGCAACAAGGCAGAAATAGATCAATTCCTAAATCTTACCACTGACTGGTATCCAGAAGCAGTAGCAAGTGCATGGCCAGTCATCAAGAAGCAAGACATTGGTTGGGTTATGGATATGGAAGTATTTGAAACAATCAATGCCAATCCTAAATGGGTAGAGAAACACTGGAAAATTAAAGAGGATGTTGAAAGACTATGGAAGGGAAACTAACTGTAAGAGAGTTGAGTCCGGAGGCCAAGCATGAGCTGACTATGGCTCGCATGTCTATTCGGGTTCATCCCAAACTTGCAATATACTTTATTCCGAGCTTGCAACTTAAAGTAATGGCATGTGATCAAATATCTACACTATGTGTAGATAGAAATGCCCACATGCTAGTAAACGAAGAGTTTTGGCTCGGACTTGATGAGAAAACAAGAGTCTCTGCTGTTCTTCATGAGGTTTTCCATTGTGCGCATGAGCATCCAAGAAGGATGGACTGGATGCCTCCAGAATATAGCTTCTGGGCAAACATTGCGATGGATGTAGTCGTAAATGATACTCTTGCTTTCTATGATATGCCTATAGGAGAAGACTGGATCACAGCCAAGTATCTTAAAGAGAAGGAAGAAATCACTCTTCCAAAACCTGGCTATGAAATGTCTGTAGAGCAAGTACTAAAAGAGATGGCTCCTCTACGCAATAAGATACAACCTCCTCCAGAAAAAGGAGAAGGTGGTATGGGAGGGCCATCAAATATTGGAGAAATGACTTCTGGTGATTTCTCAGAATATTTTAAGTCTCAGAATCCAAATAATAATCAGAATGATCAGAGCAAAGGAAGTAGCGCAAGCAAAGGAAAGAGTAAACAAAAAGATGTAGATTGGGATATGGTCTGGCAACAGGCAAGACAGTTTGCACAATCTATTGGAACTTCTGACCAAAGTGTTCTCCGAGAAAATAACATTCCAGCTCCAAAGGCTGACTATGTTTCTTTTGTAGCACATAGAGTAGGTTCTTTACCAGGAGGAGACTTAAGCTTCCAAAAGCCACATCGAAAGAAAATGTATATGTTTCAGCATGGCATATATCCTCCAGGACCAGGTCCGAATCGCCCTAAGGTAGAATTTTTCTTAGATGTCAGTGGGTCTATGTACGACTTCTGGATCAACGAGGCGCAAGCACAAATGCAGGGGATTATGAATAGTCTACAACAGCCTGTTAAACTGCATTGCGTAAATACTAACCTGGTAGATACATTTAACATAGAGCCAAATACAGTGTGGCCACAGGATATTCCTTGGGGAGGAGGCACAGACTTTAACAGTGCATTTACAGAAATAGCTAAGGACCCTCCAGAATTACTCTTTGTTTTCACAGATGGTTACACAAGCAGCTGGGCAAACAAGGAGCCAGAGTACGATGTGGTTACTATTACCACAGGTAAAAGGTGTCCGTTTGGCGAAAACGTAAGAGCTGACTACCAAGGATAAAACAATGAAAAAATACTTAGTGACATGGGAAAAGAAATATGCAATAGACGTTCCAGCTGAAACAGAAGAAAAGGCTATTGCTATGATTAAGCCCGTTATGGATGAAATCATGGCCGACATAGATCATGATAACGAATTTGTTGGACACGATCGCCACCCTGCAGAAGTTGATAATCTTCAGGCCAGAGAACTGGAGCCACTTTCAAATTGGAGAAATCCACTTCCTGAGAATGCCCATGCTATCCACAGAGGAATCCTTGCCGATCAGCTATACGGGAAAGGTGTTATGGAAGAGAAATGCTTCGAAGTAGCATGGGCTGTTTTGTATGAGTACCTACAGGACAGTGAACTTGCTGAAGCTATTGAAAACATTCTTAATGACCACACTAAAGATACCAGCGATACGAGTCTAGCAACTCATCTCTATTACTGGCTATGTAAAAAACTTGGGAGAGAAATGGAATGACGATTACAACCCAAACAATTAATAAAACGTTCACATTTAAGTCTGAGCATAAAACGTTTAATAGCCAGACAAAGTCAATGGAGCCATTTGTTACAAAAGATAAGACTATGTATGGTTGGCAAATAACAGCTGGTAATAGTCTCGTCCTGGGGACAACAACATATGAACCCGGGCAACTACAAAAGCTCAGCCTAGAGCCAGTAATAGTAGCAGTCAATGGATACGTAGGCCGACACTACTGGTCCGTTAATAGGCTAACAAAGACAATACAAGAACACCTTGAAGATAAAGGTGGCTGGACATACATGATCTTTCACAAAAGTGGTGGCAAGAGAATGGTACATGGTTTTATACTCACTGATGACCGAGGCTACTTGATAGATAAGTGGGTATTAGGGCCAACTCATAAAAGCAGTAGCATTATATATGAAGCCATTCGCCATCTAAGTAATGCTGATGATATAGAGGTCGAACATGTTGAATCTAAAATACGAGACGTTGAGTACACAATACATGATACATATAAAATTAGTATTCCAGGTACAGAGATTCAACAAGAAGTGGTAGAAAGACGTATTGTAACTCTATCGGGCGAAGCACAAGACCAAGTAACTCGCCACTACACTTCCTGGGAAGAATATCCTCAACAAGAATTTCTAAACGCCACAAAGCTAATGAAGTCTCAGAGAGCCTCTCGAATATTAGCAGAACAATTTAAGGCAGCTCTTACAAAGAGCTTGCAAAATATTGTTGACCAAAGAGATCTTTTCCCACTGGCGTGGAAAAGTATAGGCAAAACTCAGGTATCGCCATATGGAGAGGAAGGTGATAATTGAGCCCAAAAAATATTTCCGTCAGCAGCCATGTGCTAACGGGTAAAAAAACACAATCCCAAAAGTCAATTGACATCTATGTCAATTCAACATATAAGCAGATCAAAGAAGAATGTCCGCAGTGCGGGGCAGCACAAATAGAATTCACAAGAGGCGATGGCCTAAAGAGATATTGGTGCACAGAAATAATGTGTGACTATATTGAACCAAAAAAGATGATTAAGAGGCGGAAATGACACTAACACTAGGTGGTCAAATGAAATTAATGCGACTTCAATCTGGAATTTCGCAAGCCATACTATCAGAAAGGAGTGGCTTATCGCGTACGATCATATCTCAGATTGAAAATGATCACGCAAACCCAAGCATTGGTACCTTACAACGTTTTGCTCAAGCTTGTAACGCCACACTCTCTATTAGCTTCTCCTTCACTAGCCTTGCTGGTGATTTTGATGCTGACCGCGATAGACTACAGCATAATGAAACTTAAGATCGGAGATCTAGTCTTTAATCACACAAGCGGATCACTGGCAAAAATAGTAGGGTTCAAAAAAGCAACTGTACGGATCCAGGAGGTGAAGTTTGATGGAAAGGCGTTCACCGGGCCCCAAACTTTTGCATATTTACCCGTAGCTAAGGTAGAAAAGCAACGAGTAACAATCAAGGAGCTTCCTAAAAGGAAGCCAGAGAATAAAAAATCTGTACATAAACAAGTAGCTCATATAGACGAGGATCTTCCAAAAGCACCAACGGTATGGTAGTAAGGAGATACAACATGACAGAGAAAGAGAAGGCTGACCTTAGACGGGCGTTGGAGGGCGTGCTTGAGGCGTATGATGAGCTGCGCCAGACGCGGAAGAGGATGAACCCCTGCCGTAGCAAAGAACTGGACAGAGCAATGGAGTTTGCAACCAACGTGATGATGGATAAAGGAGAAAAACTATGCTAATTTACTATGATGAAAAAATAGGAGAGTGGGTAGTTACCTCTAGTCTTACTCAGAGAAAGTTCTATGGGGAAACTATGGAGAAAGCCAGAAGTATTTGTGAGGAAGACGACAGAATTTATGCTAGACATCACAGGGATGATGACATAACCGATGACTAAGAGACCATTTAATTCAGGACATAAAACATTCGACAAGCAAGTCGATATAATAGAGCCCTTTGCGAAAAGAGGTAAGACGCTATGGGGATGGACTATACGACCATGGAACGAGCAGCATTTTGGTGGCACACCATATGCGGCTGGAGACTTACAGAAACTAGACCTTGAGCCAGTAGAGGCAATCAAAGGTATAGTGAGATCCACTTGGGAATTTGACTGGAAAATGAAACAAGTTCGGCAGAACGCTGAGAAATACTTTGTTAACCATCATGGTTGGATTTATATGCTCTTTCACAAAGGATCTGGTGGAAAGAAAATGGGCCACGGCATCATCATGGCAGACCATCAAGGTAAATTCATTGCACAAATAAACCTAGGACCTACGATAAAAAGCCAAGGTATTCTTGATGAGGCCATAAAGCATCTAACTATAAAGCCTGAGTATACAATTAGACACACCGAGTCAGTGGCCTATAAGATTTCATACGAGTTTCTAGATAGATACGAAATTAAAGCTACAACAGATGGAATAACAACGACACGTCCTGTTATAGTTATGCGTAAAGCAACCGACTATGGCAACAAGAAAGAAGACAAGCTTCTAGACCCTTCCTCTCATCACGGAAAGATACCCTATTCTGGAAAATACGAAACAGAAATACACGATCCAGAATGGTTTAGCTATCCATCCGAAAAACTATTAGAAGCAGTAGGGCTAGGCACAAACACAGATGGGCCACTATTATCAGAAATACAGGAAGAATTTGGTCCAACATTCAAAGAGCGACTTAAAGATGAACTAAAAACTAAGGGAGCCAAAACCTTAAACGGGCTAACCAACGGAAAAGTACACCAAAATGAATACAAAACTAACCTATAAGTATATTGACAAAAGTAACTTTGAGAAATCTCGTCAGGTGGTATTCGGTGGAGAAGTCACCAACCTATTAACAAACTTGTTTACCAGGCACCTAAAAATAGGAAAATTCTTTATCCCGCATCAGGTATATTTGCCTGACTTACAAACGGATCTAATATGTTTTCCTAGCGATGACGACCATGTTTGGCACGAGTATGTTTCTATAGGATCTACAGTGGATTATATTACAGACGACCGCAATGCAAGCACATTCATAGCTCAATTCTGTGCCACACCATGGAACGAAGACCGAGCTATGCAACATCTAGGCCTGAGGGAGGCAGTATCAGTATGAGAAGAACTATAGATTGGCTTATTAATCAAGTTGACGAATCGTACGATAGCTTTATAGGCAGAGAAAGTCTAACGCATTCTGCAGAAGATGGAGATGAGGTAGCCAGCCTAATCATCGAAAAATTAGAAGATCTAGACGAAATCAGCACTGGCAGAGAATTGGTTCAGGGAGCAATTAACAGTCTAAGGAACGTAGAGAGATCCATTAGAAGTATTCTTGGTCGGTTATATGATATGCAAGAAGATGTATCACAAGAAGAGATGCTTGAAGACGCACCCTACGAGGACTTAGAGTCAGTCAGAGATTTAGGTGACGGCTCAGGTGGCGATTGATCGGAAGGATTAACTACGGTAACTTCACCTTCTATGGGCTCAGATGGAGAAGAAACTTTAACCTTGGTACCATCACGCATCTCGACAGTAATAGTTTTAGGACCTTCTAACCAGCGGGGAGAAGAGGAGAGATACCTTTCTTCAGCCTTGCTACTTTCTGGGTCTTGTTGATCTGTGATTTTGGATACCATGTTGTTAAGGCGATCAAAAGCCTGCAGACGTACACTATGATAAATAGGATTATCTTCAGTACTGGGCCCAGTAGCAATGTCTATTACCTTAGCTATGGCCTCAGGGTATGCCTGAACCACAGCAGATGATACAGCAGCTTTAGTATCATGAATAGCATCTTCTACTCCTGCTAGAGCTTTTTCTGCCCAGCGAGCATATGTGCGCTCATGTATACCAACTTGTTTGCAAGACTCCTCAAGACTCATGCCAGAAGACTGAAGGGAGAATGCTTTCAATACCTGAGTTTCACGAACTAGCTCAAGATTTTTTGTCATATAACTAGCCTTCTATACCGAAGTAGATTATAATAAAAATATATAGTACTAACGATTATAACATATGCCAACACGTAAACAAAATGAACCGGAAATAGGAAAAATGCTACGCCTTCAGGGGGTAGAATGGCAAAAGTTCACGGATCGACAATATTGCCAAGTCTGTCACAACCTTATTTGGAAGACAGACAATCTGCCATTTGATGGACAAGGTACATACCTTGGAAGAGCTATACCAGTAGAGATTAAGCAAGCGGAAACATCGTTTCCATTTAACGATATCAGAGAGAATCAAAGAGAAGGACTAACCAAATGGGAGCGTGTAAACAATGCTCCAGCATGGCTTGCCATCACTATGGGAACAGATAGACCAAACAGTAAGAGTACTCGCAAGAGACGTTCATGGCTTGTACCGTGGAACGTCTGGGTGCTGCAAGAGAATTTAATCAGAGCAAACGGACTGAAGAGTATGCCCTATTCAGCAGAAACAACAACTCGCAAGATACTGAAACAATATAATGCAGATACTTTATTAGGTATGCATGAGGTAAAGTGGATATCAAAGCACGGATGGTCTATACCAAGATCACATGCTTTCGCATCCCACTACGGACTAAAGGAGTTTCATAATGACAGAGGATGAGAAAAACATAAATGTACTCACCTGGATAAGAAACAGAGAGTCAGGAAATGCTGCTGAGTCTTTAAGAGAGATGGTTAACGCAGTTCACAAGCGTGATATGGCAGAAGACTTAAATGTAGACCTTCCAGAAGCAGACGAAGAGGGAAGGGCACGCTTAAAGGCAGCTTATAAAGAAAGAGTATTTGACACACTGGGTGGGTTACCAGATCTAGCAGATGAAGCTCTATCCTCGGAAGCCGAAGAGGCAGAGAAAGAAGGCTATTTTCATTATCATGAAACCGAAGTAGATACAATAGAGGAGTGGCTAGAATATTGTCTTAAGCACTCTAGGGCAGATGGTATCATTTCGGATCTCAAGTTTATGACAGCAACATGGTATCCGTTCTTAAAGAAGCACGACATTAAGCCAGCATTTAAAGGTCCTCGCGGAGGACTAAGCATCAAGGCTCGTGATGCTGTTCCTTTCGTACGTAAACTCTTTGATCATTACGAAAGTAATGAAGAGGGTTTGCTCGAGGAAGTTGAGAAGGTGATGGCCAAGATAACTGACGAAACAACAGATCGAAGGGATATACAAACCCTAGACCCAACTCGTCAGGACCGTATTCCAGAAATGACATTTCAGACATACATAACAGCAGGCGGGAAAACTAGAGTTGTTGCTGATGTAAATGATCTACAACTGCGCTGGATTGAGAACCGTCTAAGGGCAAAAGCCGACTTTAAGATGGCCGGAGATCCTATGCCAGACATTCCTAAAAGGAATGAAAGTGATAACGAAGAGCCAGAAACAGAAGAATTAGATGCACCTGAGATCAGTATGACCAGTATATTCTCAGAGAGCATCGATATTGAGCTCCCCTTCTAAAAAAGTAGTCGCAAAATAAGGGCTCGAGACCCAACTTTCTCTTCAATATGTTATAATGAGAAATGGCTGGCTTCTCGAGCTTTCCATTATTGCAACTCACATAAATATCCAAAAGGATTATATGAAGAATGTCCGATAACAACACAACAAATACAGGTGGTATAGTTGAAAATATGTTTATCATGACCGCCAATCTTAGATTTAGAATATGGGTAAAGATGACACTATGGCTAGGGATCTTCACGATGTTTCCTTGGTTTGCCATGAAAGAAGATAGACTAAATGACGAGATACTAGCAGTAATTATTGCTAGGGAAAAAAAGCTAGTCCCGATTGATTTCTGGATTAAGCAAACTCCACAAGACTTACCAATACAATAGAAAACAATATTAGATGGAGTGGCTAGCGCTGCTCCATCTTTTATTTTACAAGGGGAAGAGATGTGAAAACGATTGACTGGATCGTCAGGGTATGGGACTCCAGAAATCACTTACTAAACTACTGGATTATCGAAGAATCCACACTAACAACAGCACTACAGCAAGCAGAAAAAAAAATAGCTAAAATGGAAAACTCAAATGATTGGAACATATCACCAATATTGAGGAAGCTTACACAACACGGGAACGAAAAAATCACATGGGATCCAGAGGAATCAAACATAAAAACCCAGTAGACTCTTTTGGCACAAGTAATGTATCGCGTATAGCTGCGTTCGATCCTCGTATTAGCGGTACAGCCTACAAGCTACTCTCCATATACGATTACCACACCAGGGAAGCAGAAAGTTGTTGGCCAGGTAGAGAAAGACTGGCAAAATTACTCCAGTGTAATGTAGCCACAATCACCAGAGCAAACTCTGAGCTAGAAGAGGCAGGATATATCTCTCGCTCTCGCAGAATGGGTAGCTCAAGCCTCACTTATCTAGAACAAATCAATGCTAGTCCGGATCTCCAAGAGTTTGCTAGACATATACTCTCAGGAGAGCCTGCAGAAGACTATAATTGGGAGAACAGACGTTCATCGGCGCAAAAATGCGCTGACGTGGGCGCAAATATGCGCTCTTCTACGGCGCAAAAACGCGCTATAGAAACGTCTCTAAGAGAAACTCATCTAAATAATAACCTTTCGACACCTTCGGCGTCGACTAGCTCCGCTAATGGATCTGAACATAAACTTCAAGTACTTTCTATACCCGAAGAGTTCCTTGGAATGAGTCAAAAGGACTATATGGAGCGATGTCAGTACTGTACAGAGGAGATCCCGCAGAAAACTATTGTTTGTCCGGGATGCGGAAGTTCTGTCAGATGGGATAATTCTGCGGAATATAATAAGTTCATCAAGAATAAGGACAAGGCACTAAAGGTACAAGAAAGACTTGAGAGAGAAGCAAATAGAAAGTTCGGAGAGCCAGCAGATACAATCCTAGCATTGGCACGCTCGACATGGCCAGTATCGAGCGAGATTAAATTTGGTAAAAGAGGAAAGGGGGCCCTGGAAGAAGCAAACCGAATAAACAATGCAGCACAGGTATACGGAGAAGACGTTATCGTAGATCTAGTTAAAGATTTCGTTCAAGAGGGCAACAAAGGAAGAGGACTTATAGCTCATCTTCTTAACAGAATTGAACAGGGTTCAGTAGACATAAAAGGAAGCAAGGAAGACAAGAGTACTACAGTCTTCCCAGAAGCTACGGTTATACACTATGAAGAATAAAACAACACCAACAAAAGACACACGACAGATGCTGTACTGGCCTGATGAGGCCGTAGCCCTCACGCATGATCATATTATGAGCATGCAAGCCGCTGGGGGCGCATGGAAAGCAGGAATACCACTAGGAATCAATCAAATTGACGAATATGTAGCACCTCTCCTTCCGGGCCAACTAATGACTGTTCTGGGAAGGCCACAGAACTTTAAGAGTGGAATGCTGGAATGGATTGCTCGTCACACTGCAAATTGGCTACGCAAAGAGAATCCAGATGGTGCCTTTACTGACGTAGTCGTTTTTATTTCCACAGAGAATCTATTAGAAGATACAGTTATTAATGATCTGGCAAGTAGAAGTGATCTCGACCCCAAGGATTTATCGAATGGCCAAGTATCGGATCTCTCGGCACTAGCAAGAGCAGAGGCAGATCTAGCCGGAGTACCCATATTCAGGGTATGTAATGCGATGAAGGCCATTGATCGCTATCAGCCTTTGTATTTGACCAATGTGCATAGAGTCTTGCAGCTCATTGATAGTAAAAACATTAATATTCGCGGTATTGTTCTAGACTATCTTCAGGCATTGCCCCTCGATCCTGAGCATAGAGATTCAGGAACCTTCCAGAATAGACGTCTGCAAGTAAGAGATGATATCTATCGGCTAAGAGATATGGCAGCAGAGTTCTCCTGTCCAGTATGGGTAGGAGTACAGACTAGAAGGGGCATAGAAATTAAAGATAACTGGTATTTGCCACAAATGTCCGATGCAGAGGAAAGTGGTGCTATTGAGCAGCGTAGTTCGAGAATGATTAATCTATGGATGCCAAAAACGCAGGTGCCCATAGGAACAGAAGTGAGTTGCCCGATCTTTAAAGGTGACTCTGCCCCCAAAATAATAGTACAAGAAAACAGCATAGTGATTAAAGTAACCAAACAACAAGGAAGACTTCCAAGTGGCCAAACATTCATTGGCTCAGTAGACTTTAGAACTGGCCAAACTACAATCACTACGAGTTTCTAATGAGAGAATCAATCCTTCCTCCAATTTTTGGTGAGTATCAAAATCAAGTTAAATTTGTTGTTCAGCGTACTGACGATGAGTATTCTAGTACTTGCCCTAGTTGCGGTGACATGGGGCATAACTGGGACAATCAAAGAGATTTTCCTGATCGTTGTAGATGGTTCCTAAAAGGAAATCCATGTGGTTGGTGCAGGATCTGTAACAATCTTTTCTGGCCAGGCAAGAAAGAAGGCGCCAGAATAAGTAGAAGCCAGATACAGGAATGGAGAGTAGAGCTCGAAAGAAAACAAGAGCAGGCAATTCAGAAGAGCCTTAAGAGTCTTAAAATCCTAAACGATCAGCATCCATGGGTTTTATGGCACCAACAGATGACCGCTGAACAAGCATCATATTGGTCAGAAGAGGGTATTCCAAGAGATTGGCAAAACTATTGGCTTTTAGGATATCTAGCAGAGAAGATGGTTATGCACAATGGCCAGTCTTATAGAGTACCAGCTTATACTATTCCTAATCAAGCACTTTACTCTGAGGGCCATAGAAACGGTGTACTTAATATCCATTATCGTCTTGTTGGCGATATCGATATTGGACGCTATCGCTACGAAAAAGGCCTTCGTCAGAACATTTTCTATACTCGCCCAGACTGGACCCCTGGGGAACGACCAGTTGCCATCTTTGAGGGTGCAAAGAAAGCTATGGTAGTTCGAGCACGTACAAACAACGACAGACTGGACATAATCTCCATACCATCCAAGACTCCCCCCGCTTCACTCCTCGAAGAGATTTCCAAAACATACAGACATGGTGTTTATTGGTGTCTAGATCCAGATGCTTACGATAACTCTCGCGAGTTTGCTAGCAAATGCGAGCATGGCCGTGCCGTGAGACTTTTATACAAGGCAGATGACTGGATTGTTAAGCATGGCATCACAGGTGGTCAGCTCGTCGACATTATAAAGAAAGGTGAGCTAATTACTTGACAAACAAACAATTGTTCGATATAATTACGTACGAACAAATGTCTTGATAGGAGCATAACCAGTGCAGGCACATTACGAACGTATTGATACCGAGCTTGCACTTCTTGATAGTCTACGTTCATCTTCTAAAGACTATGGAGAGCTGGCTACATCCTTACAATTGGTAGCCATAAGATTGACGTTTGGACAATATGGGTTAAGGGAATACCGTATTCCCATTCTAAGGTTTATCTGTCGATACAAAGAGGATTTTCTTAGTAGTAAACAGCTTAAACGTGTAGACGCTCATGGAATTATTGAGTGGCTATTTAATGGACTTCCTCCTGGAAAAGATACACCAATAGATCCAAGAGCATTGCTTGCCCTGCATAGTATCAAGATACTTCATGAAGCAGGAAAGTTGAGTCATTCAGATGAGTCTAGCTTACAAGAGGGCGCAACTCAAGTATCAACTCTCGAGAGAAAGGCGTCAAAATACAAAGAGTGGCTTTTTGCCAGTTTGTGATCTGTGCGACAAACCTATTACTAAATACAGACCGGCAGATATGCATGAATGGCTTCTCAAAAGAAGCGCAGTGCCTAAAAAGAATGAGCGGCATGACCGACTTTTTGCACCAGAAAACTGCTCATTGCTACACCATGATCCATGTCATATGCAGCTAGGCCAAACCAAAGGGCTGCGATCGATTTTAGCAAGAAAGTTTGTTAAAAGATATGGAGAGGAGAGACTGCATGATTTTGTAGATAGTGTGGAGCTAGGACCAGAAAACGCAAGAATATATCATAACATCATTAACGAGGCGAAATAAAACTATGGCCATTAAGAAAGCAGAACTTTCAACAGCAGCAGCAGAGCTAACCAAGTCCGAGATCAACCCAGAGTTTCTTAAAGCTATTAATGCTCTTAAAAAGAAGAAGGTGCCTGCAAGTGCAATTCAGAAGCGTCCTGGAAAAGGCGGAAAAACCTTTAGCTATGTTTCTCATACTTGGGCAACAGAGACGGTACAGAATGCACTAGGAAATCTCTGGAGCTATGATGCTATAAAATGGGATGTCTTTACAGACACCATAAAGGGTAAAGATGTGCAAAACGTAGCTGCGCTAGTGAAGTTTACTATGCACATTCCATTTGAGACTAATGG
>Ga0310342_100002000_pt1 | contig 12944 bp, 6 predicted proteins | sample S15DNA20500_MG_FD_206155 | JGI IMG/M metagenome (GOLD analysis project Ga0310342, IMG submission 206155) | Marine microbial communities from station ALOHA, North Pacific Subtropical Gyre - S1503-DNA-20-500_MG | ecosystem: Environmental > Aquatic > Marine > Oceanic | place: Pacific Ocean: North... | reverse complement strand
CTCTATCCCAACCAGAATACAGACAATCCGGCTGGCGTTTACGTCTTTTCACGGGCCGGGAAACTGCTCGGCGTGATTCCCATACCAGAAGATATGGTAACCAATTGCTGTTTTGGAGATGCAGACCTGAAGACACTCTACGTGACCGGCGGAAAGATACTCTGGAAGATACGAGTCAAGATTCCAGGAAAACTGACTTGGCCCGCCCGTCAGTAGTAAACACTTGGCCCTTAGGGCAACAAAAACAGGCGACCTTCTCCAGAGTCGAGCGAAATCTGCAGCCCTTCCATGTCTGGGCTGTCGTCGGCAACCGGTATCTCCTGGCCGTTCTGTTGGCTGATTTCCCTAACCTTATCCAGTGGGGCATCAAAGACAACGGTTGGCCAGGCGGTATAAGCGAAATGGTAGTTGTTGAGCATCACAGCACGACGACCATCTCGGTGGCGAAAGACGCCTAACAAGTAATTGTGTGGCGGATCTACCGGCTTGCGTTGTAATGACTGCAGGGGACTCCCGGCCAGTAGATCAGCGGCCGTTCCTTCACCGGTCACCCGCAGCATCCCGGTACTGGTCAACTGCATGATCGCAGGTCCCAGGTTAACAAGGCGCCGATTGATGCGCTGGGCCTGCTGGTAATGACGTGTGCGTCTGCCGTCTCGACTGATCAAAGCGCCCCCCTTGGGAAATTCAGGAGTTAATGGAGTCAGGTAAGTGAAGTAGCAGACGCCCTTGGCTCCATAGGCCAGTGAGGTAAAAACTTGCCAGCGAATCTGAGCCTCGGTGGGATCCGTGTGTGGCCCAAAGGGCATGGTGTTGAAGTAATTCCAAAAGGGAATACCTCGCTTCAAGGCATGGATTCGCATCGTCTCCAAGTTGCGGCAATAACGGTCGCGGCTGTCATGGGACGGTTTGAAGATCGGATAATGATCCATGGAGAGGAGGTCCACATCCACTTCTTTGACAAATCGTGACACGTGTTCTTCGTACGTATCGGTTCCCAGTTGTTTCTTGTTGGCATAGTTGGGATAGAGATTGATATGAGAGAGCATGCCAGGTCGGGCAACCCGAATATCGTCTACACGCTTGCGCAGCTTGGGGAACAGCTCTGCATTGGGTTCGTCCCACAAGTTGTATCCCAGGCAAGCGGTACTGACCGGTAGTTTGTCCGCGACAATCCCTCGGCAGTAAACAATTGCCTTGATCTTGTGTTTCTCACAGAGTTTTAATTGTTTAACAGCAGATTCAATTGTATTGATACTGCCGTGTGGACCCATGGCGACATTGAAATGAGCCGCTGCCACGTCTGCATAAAACGCATCGGCCTTGTCGTCGTCCGGCAACTTGAACCAGCAGGCTCCAATCGCAAATTGCTTTTGCACGAACCGGGTTTTTCCCTGCGTGGGTTCTATTGCAAAGACCGGGTTACTCAACCAGTTGGTGAGCAGAATCAATCCCAGCAGGCCAAGGATCCGTTGGCAGAGGTGAGTGATCATGGTTGTTCTTTCCGTGACCGGGATGATGGATTTATGTGGCCGTTACTGGTCAGGCTTGCCCACATCAATTTGCGACCAGTCAAGTTCGGAGAATTCCTTTTCAAGTTTGCTAAGTGCTTCGCGTGCGCGAACCAGGTGACTGGCTTTGACGATGATTTGGACAGTTCCCGGGGCTTCAGCGAGAAAGCCCGCGGTGTAACTGCCAGTTGTTGATGCCTGAATGCCGTGACTTGCCAGGCTGTCAATAATGGTCGCAGCTTCCACTTCGTTCGCTACATGTGTCAGGATTTCAGGGTTATTGGGGTCGGTTGTCATACGTTGTTGGCTGGCTGGGCTGCGCAGGCCAAAACAAACGGCCTGGGTTTTCCGGCCAAACCGGACCTGTTTAAGAGCATTGTCCTGCAGTGGGCTGGTTTACGGGATCTCAAAATATCTGCAACAAGAAAATCAATCGATTTATTATAGGGAGAACCAACGGGGCCCTGCAATTGCCGGTTTTAGCACCATGATAACCTGTCGGACTTCCCGCCGGCTGATTGAAAAATGCCCTCTTTAACGTCATTATAATAGGCAGAAGTAAGCGCTACCGACCGCGTTAGCCAAGATCATGGTAACCATCTGTCTGAAAAGAAAAGACGTCGTTAACATGGATTTAAATCATCGCTATGCTGGCAGACTCCGCTGGCTCCTGGGACTGATCGTCCTACTCTCCCCGACGGTGGCATCAGCAGACGAAACGGCGGGAGAATTCTTTGATCAACAGGTGGCTCCCTTGCTGGTGCGGCGCTGCTTAGAGTGTCACAACGGATTTGACTTGAAAGGCAAGTTAGATTTATCCAACCGTGAAGGAGCATTGCGAGGTGGAGAAAGTGGCCCGGCAATTCATGCTGACCGGCCGACAGACAGCCTGGTTTGGGAACGGGTTTCAAGCAAAGAGATGCCGCCAGAAAAACCACTTTTGGCAAGCGAGCAGCAGATCCTCAAGAAATGGTTCCAGCAGGGTGCCCACTGGGGAACCAATCCTATCAACGTGTTTCGTTTTACTACTGAGAAGCGGGCAGGCTATGACTGGTGGGCATTGCAGCCGCTAAAAACTGTTGCCGTTCCGAAGGTAAAGGACAACAGTCGGATTCGTAATCCTGTTGACCAGTTTGTGCTGGCTCGCCTGGAAGCTCGCGGACTCGGTTTTGCCAGGGATGCGGATCCTCGCCAACTGGTCCGCCGCGTCTATTTTGATTTCCTGGGCCTGCCGCCAGCGCCAGAAGTAGTGGCCAAGTTTGCTGCCGATCCGTCGGAGGCTGCTTACCAGCAGCTGTTAAACCAAGTACTTGATTCACCGCATTACGGGGAACGCTGGGGCCGCCACTGGTTGGATATTGCCCGCTATGGAGAAAGCGATGGATTTGAGCGAAACAACCCGCGTAAGGATATCTGGCCTTTTCGCGATTGGGTGATCGAGGCGTTGAACTCAGATCTGGGGTATGACCAGTTTGTTCGCATGCAACTGGCCGGAGATGTGATCAACAGTGGTGATCCCGAAGGTTTGGCTGCCAGCGGTTTTATTGTCTCGGCCGTCCACAACACGGTGGTCGGAGGCAGTGAAATGATGAAACGCCAGTCCCGCGCCGATGAAATCGAAGAACTGGTCGGTACGATTGGCCAGACGTTCCTGGGGCTTACCGTGAACTGTGCCCGGTGTCACAACCACAAGTTTGATCCGATTGCCCAGGAGGAATATTACCAGATGGCAGCCGCGATTGCAGGCTTTAGCCATGGCACACGAGACATCGAACGTCCGGCAGTTAAAAAAGAAAGCGATCAGGTTAAAGCCCAGTTGGAAACTGTGAACAAAGAGCTCAATGGTCTGCGAACGCGTGTGCGCACTGAGATTATTAAGCAGCGTGCAGCTGGGAAAGTCCCTGCTCCAAAGCCACCCCAGCCGATTGCCCGCTGGGAATTTGAAACTGATCTGAAAGACAGCATCGGTGCCATGCACGGTTCGGCTCAGGGAAATGCACAGTTAGAGAAAGGAGCCCTGGTGGTGCATGGCAACGATTACGTCATCACTGCGCCCTTGAACCGAAAATTGGGAGAGAAAACCCTCGAAGCGTGGGTTCAGCTGGGCGATTTGAATCAGCGCGGAGGTGGAGCCATCAGCATCCAGACTCCCAATGGCGTCGTTTTTGATTCCATTGTTTATGGCGAACGTGAAGCGAAGCGCTGGATGGCTGGAAGCAACGGTTTCGTGCGCACCAAGTCATTTCAGGGAACCGAGGAAACAGCAGCTGGAACTCGTCCCGTCCATTTCGCGATTGTTTACACCAAGGATGGTGTGATCACGGGATATCGCGACGGAAAACTTTACGGCAAGGCTTACACGAGTGTTGGCTTGCAACAATATGATAAGTCTGCCGTGGTTTCCTTTGGTTTGCGACATTTACCGGCGGGCAGCAACAAGTTCCTCAAGGCAAGGATCCTGCAAGCGCAGCTTTATGATTTTCCCTTAACAGCAGAGGCCGTGGCGGCCTCGGCCGGTGACAGCAAGAATTACGTCTCTGAAGCGGAACTCGTCAAGCGGATGAATGCAGCCGATAAAGCGACTTACCAGAAACTAAGTGCGGAGCAAAAACGCATCAGTGACGCCTTGGCCGTGCTCAGTAAAAAAGGCAAGTACAGGATTTACGCCAATATTTCGCGTAAACCGGACGTTACTTATTTTCTCAACCGCGGTGATGTGATGAACCGGGGCCAGGTCATGTCACCCGGAATCGTAAAGGCGATTCAAAGTTTAAAGTTTGAGATGAAGTTGACAGCAGATGCTTCCGATCGCGATCGCCGGATGAAATTGGTGGAGTGGATTACGCATCCTGACAACCCGCTGTTCAAACGTGTGATCGTGAATCGCGTCTGGCATTATCACTTTGGTGCGGGCATTGTCGATACACCCAGCGATTTTGGATTCAACGGGGGCCGACCAACGCATCCCCAGTTGCTGGACTGGCTTTCCTCGCAACTAGTGGATCACCAGTATCAGCTCAAAGCGATCCATCGCTTGATTGCGTCATCCACGACCTATCGCCAGGCTGCTACTTTTGATCCCCGGGCGGCTGCTGTGGATGCCGAGAACCGCCTACTGTGGAGGAAATCGCCACAGCGATTAGAAGCGGAAGTCGTTCGAGACACCATGCTGTCGGTAGCCGGCGTCCTGAACCTTAAACGAGGGGGACCAGGTTTCGAGGATGTTACGATCGTCCCCAATAATGGAACGACCTATTACCAGCCGTTTGACAAGGAAAACGTGGAATTAAATCGTCGTACGATCTATCGCTTTTCACCGCGCGGTGGACGAATGGCACTGCTGGATGTTTTTGATTGTCCCGATCCATCGGCCGCGGCTCCCCGTCGATCAGTGACGACGACGCCGTTGCAAGCGTTGAGTCTGCTCAACAATGCTTTTGTTCTGCGGATGGCAGATCACTTGGCCAAACGGGTCCAGCAGGACAGCGGAGAAAAGGCTTTGGATGAACAAGTAAAACGGTCGTTCCAGCTTTGCCTGGGTCGGTTGCCAACAGACGATGAACAGAAATTATCCCAGCAGCTGGTTAAGCAACACGGCTTGGGAGCACTTGCCAGGGTACTGTTTAATACTAGCGAATTTTTGATTGCTCAATAGGACTGTGGATATGCCAGGAACGTTAAATCGTCGTCAGTTTGTCGAGTGGAGCACCCATGGACTTGGTAGCATTGCGCTGCTCGAACTGCTCCAGCGAGATGGGATCCTGTCGGCGGCAGCGCCTTCACCCGAATCCACCAGTCATCCGCCCCGTGTCAAACGAGCGATTCAAATCTGTTTGGTCGGCGGAATGAGTCATGTTGATTCCTATGATTACAAACCGGAGCTGACGAAAAAGCAGGGAAAGACGCTGGGGGCAAAAGAAAAACCGGATATTTTCTTCGGTAAGGTTGGATTGCTGCGAGGCAGTGACTGGGAGTTCAAGCAACGAGGTGAGAGTGGGCTTTGGATTTCAGAAATGTTCCCCCATGTCGCCAAGATGGCTGACGAGCTGACACTCATTCGTTCCATGGTTTCTGATTCTGCGAACCACACACCAGCACTTTTTGTCTCCAACAGCGGTTTTCAAGCTAATGGATTTCCGTCGCTAGGCAGTTGGCTGTCGTACGGCCTGGGAAGCGAATCGGAAGCTCTGCCTTCGTTTGTTGTGTTGCCCGATGAACGTGGTGGGCCCAATGGTGGTGCTTCAAACTGGGCCAATGGGTTCTTGCCGGGACAGCACCAGGGAGTGGTTTTCCAGGGTGGCGATCAGCCGGTGCGCGACCTGTTCCCGGCAAAGACGATTACCCCAGCTGCAGATCGCGATACGCGAAAATTGATCGACTACTTGAATCGCAAGCACCTCGGGCAAATTGGCCAGGATGAAAAACTGTTGTCACGCATCCGCAGCTACGAACTGGCCGCCCGTTTGCAGACATCCATCCCGGAAGTGAGTCGTTACAACGATGAACCAGAGTCAATCCAGAAGCTGTATGGCATCGATCAGAAAAAAACGGCGGACATGGGACGCCGCTGCCTGCTAGGACGCCGTTTGCTGGAGCGAGGTGTCCGCTTCGTGCAAGTCTATTCGGGTGGTCCGATTGCAGGAAATCCCAGGGCCAGTTGGGATGCCCACGAAAGCGTTAAAGATAATCATTCTCTCGAGGCAGGACGTATTGATCAGCCAGTGGCGGCCCTGCTCCAGGATTTGAAACAACGTGATATGCTCAAAGATACGCTCGTCATGTTCACGACAGAATTTGGTCGCACACCGTTTGCCCAGTCGGCTGCCGACCAGGTGGGGCCCGGTCGGGACCATAATCGGTATGGCTTTTCCTGCTGGCTGGCAGGCGGTGGACTGCGAGCCGGAACCAGCTACGGTGAAACCGATGAGATTGGCTGGAAAGTGGCTGCCGATGCAGTGACGTGGAATGACTTTCATGCCACGATCCTCCACCTTTTTGGAATCGAACATGAACAACTGACCTATTACCATAACGGGATCCAACGGCGTTTGACCAATGTGGCCGGTCATGTCGTCAAAGGAATCCTTGCTTAAGATGTGAATTCACTTAAAATTCCAGCCCCGACTGCTAATTCGGGCAATTGCAATTACATAGGGGTTTGTTGATGGGATACCATCGCGGATAATAAACGGGTCATCGTTTTTCCTGTTTTTGTGCCGACTATCTCAGCTATGAATCGTCTAAAAAAACTGTTCCTGGTAAGCGGGTTGTTGGCCGGACTGGGGAACTGTAGCGACGCGGCAGAAAAGCCTCAGTGGCAAAAGGTCGTTGTTGATCCTCCTCGTGTTCAGCTCGAGGGACGTGATGCCATGATCCAGTTGCTGGTTCAAGGGCAAACGAAGCAGGGACAATGGGTGGATTTGACTCAGGCAGCTGAGTACCGGTCGGCGTCGAACAGCGTAGCGACAGTTTCTGAGCACGGAACTCTCTTGTCGCGGGCTGATGGAGAGACGTCCTTGCAGATTTCAGTTGCCGGACGCGTTCTCGAAATACCAGTCACGGTTTCAGGATTTTCTAGCTATGGTGCACTGAATTTCGAGAATCAGATCATTCCTATCTTTAGCAAGTTTGGTTGTAATGCTTCCGGATGTCACGGTAAGGCAGAGGGGCAGAACGGATTCAAGCTCTCGGTCTTTGGCTTTGATCCCAAGGGTGATTACCAGGCATTAACGATGGAAGCACGTGGCCGCCGGCTTTTCTTTGGTGCACCGGAGAAAAGCTTGTTACTGCGCAAGGTCAGTGGAATCACGCCTCACGGTGGTGGCACCCTGATTTCTCCCGAGGGCCCGGAGTACCGGCTCTTAAAGACCTGGATTGGATTAGGAGCTCCCTTTGGCGAAGAAAAAGACCCTACGTTAGTAGGAATTCAAGTTGAACCCCAGTCTCGACAACTGGCGATGCTCAAGGCGCAGCAACTCCGGGTAACAGCTCAGTGGTCCGATGGATCCCGTCGAGATGTGACTGCTATGGCGACTTATCAAACCAATAAAGAATCGTTGGCAACGGTCGACAAACAGGGTCATGTGAGTATTGGTCAGGTTCCGGGTACCGTGGCCGTGATGGCCAACTACCTGGGAGCCGTGGCGGTTTTTCAAGCAATCATTCCACGGTCAGAAACGATTGCTGATTACCCGGCGCTTACAGAAAACAATTTTGTTGACCATCATGTTCACCAGCAGCTGCGACAGCTGGAAATTCTTCCGGCGGGCAATTGTTCGGATGGCGACTTCTTGAGAAGAACTTTTGTCGACATCATTGGTACCTTGCCGACGGCGGCAGAAGCCAAGTCTTTCTTGACTGATCAGCATCCGGATCGTCGCGGTCGCCTGGTCAAGCAGCTTTTGCAGCGCCCCGAATACGCCGATTATTGGGCACTTAAATGGGCCGATACGTTACGGGTCGAACGGCTCAAATTGGGCCGCAAGAATGCCTATTCGTACTACCGCTGGATTCACAACAGCTTTCTCCAAAACAAACCTTTCGATCAGTTTGCCCGCGAGTTAATTACAGCCGAAGGGCCACTAAATGAATTGCCGGCTGGTCTGTTCTACAAGTCGGTGGGCAGTCCGAAGGATTGGGCGAGTACGGTCTCACAGGTTTTTCTGGGTGTTAGAATTGAATGCGCCCAGTGCCACCACCATCCGTTTGATCGCTGGAGCCAGCAGGATTATTACGGAATGGAGGCATTCTTTACGCAAGTGAAATTCAAACAAACATCGCGAGGTGAGGCAATTCTGGCTGACGGAAGTCCCAAAACGAAACACCCCCGTACCGGTAAGGAAGTATTTGCCCATCCGCTCGCAACCGACATGCCGCCAGAACATCCTGCTGGCGATCGGCGCACAGTCTTGGCCAACTGGATGACCAGTTCTAAGAACCCCTGGTTTGCTCACAATGTTGCCAATCGTATGTGGGCCCACTTTATGGGCCGAGGTTTAGTCGAACCGCTCGATGACTTTCGGCTGACGAATCCTCCCACTAATCCAGCCTTGCTCGATGCACTGGCCCAGTACCTGGTCGAACATGACTATGATCTTCAGGCGTTGATCAAAGTGATTACATCTTCTCAAGCCTACCAGCGTTCGACGGCAGTGAACGAGACCAACCGTAACGATGAAGGTAACTATTCCCGCTTTCTCTTCAAACGAATGGACGCCGAGGTGTTGCTCGATGCAATCTGCCAGGTGACTGGCGTGGAGGAAAAGTTCGCCGGGATCCCGCCAGGAAGTCGAGCCATCCAACTGTGGGACAGTGCTGTACCACATTACTTCCTCAAAACCTTTGGACGTCCCGTGCGGGTGACAGCCTGTACCTGCGAGCGCGCCGTGGAGCCGACGGTGGCCCAGGTACTGCATATCCTTAACGCACCTGGGATCCAGGAGAAGCTATCGCATGTTGGCGGCCAGGTGTCCCAATTGGTTGCCAAACACCACAAATCGACAGATCTCGTTGAGGAACTTTACCTCATGATGTACAGCCGTTTTCCAACAGAAGAAGAGCGGAAAACAGGTGTGAATTACTTGAAAAATCAGCCAAATCGACAATTGGCTGCAGAGGATTTGTGTTGGAGTATGATGAACTCCATAGAGTTCGTATTCAATCATTAGGTACAATATTCCCAGCAGACTGACTGTAACCCGGAGGATTAACGGAAAGGATCCTTTTGATGACCAGGCGAAACGGTTTTTGTGATGGCATGGAACGTCGTGACATGCTTAAGATTGGTGCCGCTGGTGCCATGGGGTTTGGGGTTTCCCTCCCACAACTTCTGCAACAACGGGCGCAGGCAGCCAATCGATCTGTGGATGACATTTCGTTCATTTGTGTCTTCTTGCAGGGCGGTTTGTCGACGATTGATACCTGGGATATGAAACCCGATGCACCCGCTGAATTCCGCGGCGAGTTTAAACCAATTTCCACGAATGTTCCCGGCATCCAGTTATGTGAACATCTTCCCAGGCTTAGTAAGGAGATGGACAAACTGGCCCTGGTACGGTCTTTTGGCCACAGCAATTCCGGCCATGGACCCGCTGACCATTTCATGCTGACCGGTTACCACCCGACAGCCGGGTTTAACGGAGCGCTCAAGCCAAACAATCAGAAACCGTCCCATGGCTCGGTAATCTCTCGCCAATTGGGCCCCCGTGGTTCGGTTCCCCCCTATGTCTGCCTGCCCAAGATGCATAACAGCGCGGGAGCTTCTTACCTTGGTTCCTCGGCTGCACCCTTTGTCGTGGAAGCCGATCCCAATGCGCCGAATTTCGCGGTACCCGATTTAGCACCACCGCTGGATATTTCAGCTCGCCGACTCGGCAATCGTCAACGGTTATTGAAACGCGTTGATCGTTTTCAGAAAGCGCAAGAAGTCGAGGCAAATCGAACAGCCAAGACGCTTAGCACCTTCCAGCAAAAAGCCTTTGACCTGATGACGTCCGAGGCGACCAAGTCGGCTTTTGATATCGAAAAAGAACCGGAGAAGCTCCGCGATGAATACGGACGGCACTCCCTCGGCCAGTCGTGCCTCATGTCGCGACGGCTGGTGGAAGCAGGAGTCCGTTGCGTGCTGCTCGATCATACCAATTGGGATACCCATTACAACAACTTTAACGTCCTGAAAAATGACCTGTTGCCACACCTCGATAGCGCCCTGTCAACCATGTTGCGAGACCTGGAAGAACGGGGCATGCTGGAAACTACCCTGCTGCTAATCACGGGTGAATTTGGCCGTACTCCACGTGTTAATGCCTCTGCCGGGCGCGATCATTGGGGTCCCAGTAGTGCAATTGCGATGGCTGGGGCAGGGATCCAGGGCGGGACGGTCGTGGGTGCTTCCAATGCACGAGCCGAGCGACCGGAAACCAAGCCGATCGGCCCCGCGGATCTGGCGGCTACCGTTTATCACTGTATGGGTATTGATCCGAAAACGGAATACAAGACCGTCGAGGGCCGCCCCATTCCTGTTGTACCCGGTGACGGCCGCGTGATTAAGGAATTGTTCTAAGCGTCATTGGATCTCTAGAGTGGATAAGGGGGCAATCTCAATGCCAGCGATTCGATCTTTGTCGTTGATCGTCTGGCTTGCCATCGGCCTGTTGATAACACCGGCTCTGCAGGCCGACCCGCCTTTTGTTTCCTATATTTTTCCTGCCGGTGGCCAGCAGGGAACAACTGTTCGTTTCCATGTTGGCGGTCATTATCTGCGTAATACTTGTCCTTTCGAAATGCTAGGCCCGGGGATCCAGGGACCGTCTCAACTCAAACGAGCTGAACGAACCCTCTGGTTTGAAGGACCACGGATCCCGATGCCAGCTTCTCAGTCCAAGGAAGATTACCCGCGAGAGCAGTGGGGTCAACTGACGATCGATTCCCAGGCATCCACAGGATTTCGCCGCTGGCGCGTTTGGACTTCCCAGGGAGTTACACCGACGATGAAGTTCGTGGTGGGTGACTTGCCGGAAATCGTGGAACAAGAAATCGACGGCCGACCGGTAGCGCAGTCCGTCAAACTGCCGGTGACGATCAATGGCCGCATTTTTCCCCGTGAAGACATTGACATTTGGACCTTCCAGGCCCAGGCAGGTCAGTATTACGTTTGCGAAGTCATGGCCCAGAGACTCGGTTCGCCATTAGATTCTCGATTGATTGTCATCGATCCTTCCGGACAACCTGTTGCTGAGAATACGGATGGCATTGGCAAGGATTCCTTGCTCCGCTTCCAGGCAACCCAGGATGGCGTTTACCAGGTGCGGATTCATGACGTTGAGTTCAGTGGCTTACAACATTATGTCTACCGACTTTCTATCCGAGAGGGGTTTTTCGTTGACCACGTTTACCCGCTTGGCGGGCGGCGAGGTTCGACAATTCCAGTTCAACTTTTCAGCCAGGGAGAAAAGCCAAAACAGGTTCAACTCACGATGCCCAAAACAGGTTCCGTAAACCAGTTACCGCCGGTTAAAGTCGATGGCAAGGCGAGTAATCGATTTCCATTTGATCTGAGTGACTTGCCGGAATACCAAGAATCGTTAAGCGGGCAAGGTGCTGCCAATGGCGGAGAATGTGAGATTCCCGCTGTCATTAATGGTCGTATTTCCGAAACGGGGCAGGTCGATACGTGGCAGTTTACAGGCCAGAAAGATACGACGCTCCTGTTTGACTTGCTGGCCGAACGACTCGGATCGCCCCTTGATTCAGTTATGAGACTACTCGATGCAGAGGGAAAACAACTCGCACAGTCAGACGATGTGAGTAAGAGTGAGTCTGATTCTCGGTTCGAATTCAAGTTGCCAGCCGACGGACGCTACACGATTGAAGTTAAAGAACGCTTTGCCCGTCGCGGTGGCTTGCAATATGCCTACCGTCTTTATGTCGCTCCGAAAACAACGGAAGATGCCGGGTTTTCCTTGCGTTTACCAGCCGATGCAGTAACCCTGAATCGGGGCGGGGAAGCCAAACTGAAAATCGTGGCCACTCGGCAAGGAGGTTTTTCGGGACCGATCGTGCTCAATCTCTTACACCTGCCCTGGGGAGTTACCAGCCAGGAGGTAACGATTGCTGAGAAAAAGAACGACGCTACGCTGGTTCTCAAAGCCGCTGAAGTCGCCAAGGTCCGGGCAATCCGAGTTCAAGTCACAGGCAGAGCCGCTATCGACGAAGAACAGCAGGTCGTGGAAGTTGCCAGGAGTTCTGCTGCCTCGAGCGACGACCTGGAATTGGATCATTTGATGCTCGCCGTCTCGATGCCAACGCCGTTTAAAGTCACTGGAGAATTTGAGACGAAGTATGCGGCCCGTGGTTCGACTTACCGGCGACATTACACGATTGAACGGGGCGGTTTCGAGGGACCAATTGAGATTCGTATGGCCGATCGACAGGTGCGTCACTTGCAAGGTGTTCAAGGTGGCTCGCTGATCGTACCGGCAGGGCAGTCGGAATTTGATTATTCGGTTCACCTGGCACCCTGGATGGAAGTTGGGAGAACGAGTCGCACTTGCGTGACGGCAATTGGTTTCTTGAAGGATGAATATGGAAAACAGCATGAAGTTAGCTATACCTCCCACGGTCAAAATGACCAGGTGATTCTGCTGGTCGATCCGGGACAACTCGATGTTAACGTTCAACCCCGATCGGCGGCATGGATCGCTGGCCAGACGCAGGACCTGGCGGTCAAGCTGGGCCGCGGACAAGGACTGGACCAAGCGGCGAAGGTCGAGCTGGTCGTTCCCAAACACATGCAGGGTGTGCACGCAGAACCAGTTGTCATTGCTGCCGGGCAGACCAGCGGTCTGCTGAAAATACGCTATAGCAAGGATGCACACGGACCGTTCAATATGCCTCTTACGGTGCGAGCCACGGTGCTGGTGAATAAGCAACGGT
>Ga0310342_100001999_pt1 | contig 12945 bp, 23 predicted proteins | sample S15DNA20500_MG_FD_206155 | JGI IMG/M metagenome (GOLD analysis project Ga0310342, IMG submission 206155) | Marine microbial communities from station ALOHA, North Pacific Subtropical Gyre - S1503-DNA-20-500_MG | ecosystem: Environmental > Aquatic > Marine > Oceanic | place: Pacific Ocean: North... | reverse complement strand
TTGATCTTGAATATATTGATAATCTCTTGTAACTGATGTAATCAGCATTTGATTTAAGAACCCTTGCATGAAAACAGAGGCATGTTGACCATCACGATATAAAGGTTCTTCACTGTTACGCATTGCGTAATATAAATCACCAACAGGAATTATATAAACATCATTAGGAACTTGTGAACGAAGTTCAATTACTAGTGCATCATAAACATCACGTTTCCATAAATCAAATTCACTTGGTGGGTTGTCAATGAATGCATACCAATCATTTAAGATTCCCTCATTCGCCCATGATTCATACATAAGAACTTCTGTTGTAGGATCATTATCAAGATTAACAACATGAACCATTGCAGGAACTTCAGAATCAAGATACTGTTGAAGATTGTTTACAGTAGGAATTGTTTGCATCAGTAAAGTATCGATTGGTATAACCCCAAAAATGTTTCTCCAATCAAGCGTATTGCAACATTGGTCACCAGGATTTAATAGATGTGTTTGTACATTCGTTCCACCTCTTATCGTTTCATACACATCAACTGTTAGTGGGTATCCTGGTCTTCTACCGTCATTGTAATATGATGCACCTAATGCACCTAACGCTGTTAAGATAGTTGCTAAAAGGGTCATACTACAACAACCTGTTTGTCATACATCCAATCAATTTCTTCCTGAGTAAAGTTATTATTAACTAGCCAAACAACCTCATCAATCATACCATTAAATGGGAAGTCTATAGTTGGGATTCTGAATTCTTCAGTTGAACTATTTAATGATGTAGGTACAGTAGGAAAAGCATCGTATGAAGTTACAGGAACCCCATCATACCACGTTTGAAACCTATCACTGTTAACAGCTTCAAAACCTTTATAATTAAAAACTAAAAAGTACCATGTGTTTAGGCTATCCAATCTCGGTTGATCTACCCTTAATTGAGTAAATGTTGTACCAAGTTCTGAAAGAAAGATTTGTACCCTTCCTGTTGATTGTAACCTGATTATGAAACTTTCTTCTGGTGCTGCTCTACCCTTTTCTACTATATCCTGATTAGATGACATTGCGTCTGCATTTATCCACATTGCTAATCCAAACCTGTCAGTTGGTTGAACAGCTGCTTCGTCTAATCTTGATAAATAATCATTAGTTCCTGTTCCATCAAATTGTGCACAACTACCATCAATACCATCACTTTGATTCACTGTTGAGTTGTCTGATAAATCTATTCCCAACAATGAACCTACTCTTGTACCTGAAGCTTCTTCAAGCTTCCATACTTCAGCACCTTTAGCTTTAAGCTGTTCGCGTATGTTTGTAGGTTCACGTGAAAACTTTTTATATCTTGTTCGTCTTGCCATGATTCAACCTAAGCTTTAGCAATCCATGAAACAATTGTTAAACCTGCACCAGCATCAACAAGACGCAACCAATGAAAAGGAAAGATTGATTCATTCGCTACAACCCATGTAGCAGCAACAGATAAATCAATGTTAATTCCCGTGTCAAAGTAGCTTGCATCAACATCTTCAACAGCTGCCCATATATCAACTGTTGCATCTGTTCCTGTTGTTGGTCTAAATGCAATATCTCTTAATTGTCGAAAGTCTACACCATCAGAACCAGCAGCAGTTGTTGCAACTGTTACTGCGTCACCAAAAGAATAAGAAGCTTCAGTTGTAGGCATTTTATTTTCCTTTATTTAAACGTTCTTTCATAAGATAAAATCTTGTCATCAATGTACGTCTTTCATCAAGTGAATCATTAACCTTTGAATTGTCTTGCTGTGTAATAGTGTTTAGCACAGATCGTGCATTTGAATATTCACCCTTATCTGCATGTGATAAAGCCAAATCAAATTTTTCATCTAAATGCTTGGTTGTATCACCAAACTGTTCAACGAAGTTACCACCAGATCTTGACCAACTAAATTGAATCGGTTGCTCATTATCTTCAACAGATTCTTCTTCATTTAACAAAGCAGGTTCTTCAGCATTACTGGATGGCAACCCTAGTGATTCTCTTAGTGCATCTCTATCAATTGCTTCACCTTCCATCTTTCCAATAAGTTGCCTTTGTAGTAATAACTTGTACACATCTTGACTAAACAAAAGATTGTTTTCAATCATTGATGTACCTGCTAACCACACTTGATTTTCATATTCTTCACCAAAGTTCCAAACTAATAATTTGTTTACAAGATACCAATTCACATATCTTAGCAACTCTTGATGCAAACAATCTAGAATGACAAAAGCGATATCTGCATGTTCACCTGCTTCTGCTTTAGTTCCAAATCGTCCTTCAAGTATTGCACGTTCAGGGAAGTGTAAACCACGTACCAATTGTTTATCCATATAATCAGCACGTGCATTGAATGAATACTGCTTTGGTGAACCATCAGAAAGAATTGAAATATCCCAACCAAGCTTTTCTTTATCATCACCAGTTAAATCTAAAGCTTCTGCCCATTTAGCTATCGTCTTAGGAACAGCAACAGATGAAGAAGCTTCAAGTGCAACAAGTATGTTCTTTGCTATTGTTTCGTTTAATGTTTCTATACCATTGTACATTCCAACGCCATCAGGATATTTTACAACGAAGTGAGCACCTGCAACCTTTTTATCATATCGTGATGCACCCTTTTGAATATCTACCCACTTATCATAACTATCCCGAATGTTTTCCAACCAGGATTGACCATGCCATTGTGTACCTTCTACATCCAATGCAAACAGAAAACAAAATTCTAAAGGCAATAATAAATCATGGCCAAAGGTTGCACCTTCCTGTTTGAATCCAGTAAATGAACCCGTTGTTGAATCAATCAAAATGGTTGTAATATCTTGCAGCAATGGTTTCAGCTTCTTCAATACAATCTGATTATCTTTCAAATCCCAAATAGCTTCAAAGGGTTGCCATCCAAAATCAATTCCACCTTTCAAGCAATTATCTTTGATGACAGTTTGCAAAGGGATAAACTGTTCTCTGATTAGTTCAACAGCTTCATCCATCAAAGATAATTCTTTATCACTACTTTCAACACTCCACTCCTGTGCAGAAATTAACGATATTACTGAACGCCTAGCAAGGGTTACTGTTGGTTGCTTTCGGATTGTTCTATACGTTTTATAGTTTTTAGGTAATGGGTTTGAAAGTTCATTACCGATGGATGATGTTAGAACTTGACCACCAGTCAATTCCTTTTGTTCTGTCTGTTGTCTATCTGTTTGTTGTGTTGGCATTATATTATTTACTATGCATTCACTAACGTTGTTGTAATATTCCTATTAGCGTTGTCAATTGCTAATGGAATCTTAATTGGGTACAGTCTATGCGTTACATAGCTTAGAGCATCTGTTATATGTCCACGTTCTTTATTTGATGCATCAACGATTGTTGTTCCTTCTTTGTAGGCTAGGTGTTCAAGATCTTCAATCAACTTCCTACATGAAGAATCAATGTGCAATCGAACATCACCAATTGCATTCTTCAACAAAGCATTACAAGCAGCAAACCTATCCGCAACATTCGGGTTTGCTTTTGGATACCTAACATTCTTTTTTGTAAATCTATCATCGGCTAAGATTTGTGCATAGTCTGATGATGCTGCTGATGTTTTCCTTGATGCACCTGTTGCATCACCAATGAACAACCAACCAGCATCATGTTCAGGGTATCGTTGATTCAACACATTCAAACAATGTTCTGTGTTAGTGTTTCTAATATACAATTCATCAAAGACAGTTGCAGATTGTTCACTACAATGCATTATTGTCCAGCACATAGGATCAACATTAAAATCACTACCCACAACAACAACACGTGAAGGATTATAGGAACATGGCCTAACGTTAGCGTCTTTATCAAACGCATGATAAACCCTACCCCCTGCCTTTTGCCATTTAGCACCACACTGCTCATCAAAGTCAATTGGATCAAGTATTTCACGCAATGAATTAAGAGAATCAGAATCAATGATATCCCAACTAGGCCAATTGAAAGAATCAATGCCTGTGTTGTCTTCAAAGCCTTGTAGCCAAAACTGATAGTATTCGGTTGCTGATGGTCCAGTTCTTTTAGGTACTCCGATTCTGTCGCACCATCCGTTGCGTGGTGCAAGTGCTGGTAAGACGTTCCTAGTAAAGACACCTGGTTTGAGATCACACGATTCATCAAGCACGCATCCATCCCAACCCCCTGAATCACCTTCAATCCTTTCAGGCTTATCAAGACCAACACAATGCAACTCACTTCCAAATATAGTTGTAATAACTAAATCAGTTTCACTAATATCTTTAATCCAATGCTTAGGTGTTAATGATTTCAATGCATCCCATGATATTCTTTTAGCTTGTTGTCTTGTTGGTCCACCATAGAAATATCTTGGATTGCTATATGCTTTTTGTATACGTAAGCTTCTAACCAATCTACGTCTTGCAATTTCAGTCTTGCCTGATTGTCTACCACATGCAACCGCTCTGAAACGCTTTGATGATCGATAATATCTTGCCTGTTGTTCATGATAGCGTAATGGTATCCATGCAGGGGTTAATTGATTAAATGGTTGGTTAGCTTCTGCAATCATTCTTTCTTACCACCTAACAAGCTACTAACAAATGATGCATCTCCTTCTTTCTTACCCTCATCAATCTTCTTGTCCATATGTACTTCAGCAGGTGAACGGTTATCAACAACTTGTTCTTTAGGTTGCTTAATACCTTTCATCATACCTGTGAGTTTCTTATTTGCTTCTTCTAACCTATTCTTTAACTCTGTTACTTTTAAAGCCTTCAATGATGTTTCAACTGCTTCATGTTCAGACTCTAATGCCTTTAGTTTTGCTTCTGCATTATTAACTTTACGCAATTCTGTACGGTGAAGGTGTGTAAGGTTATCAACAAGTAATTTCTGTTTGCCAACTTCTTCAGGTAATGGTGGGTTTATTGCTTCGTGTTCTCTGTGTGCTGCTATCTGCTTCTTTAAAAGATTGGTTGCCATAGTTTAACCTTTCATGAACTTGTCGAATAAATTACCATCATTTGGATTTGATGGTATAGTTGCATCCATCAATCTTGCTTCATCATCTGGTGCAAGCGTTGTCATTCTCAATTCTTCTGGTATAGTTACTTTCTCTTGTACAGTATCATTCAACTGCACCATCATAGCTTCTAGTTGTTGTTCAGTTAGAAAACGTTCAGCAACTAACTTAACTGAATCAACTAACTGTGATACAAAGATACCAAGCATAGCAACATTTATGTTTGCCTTTTGCATTGCCTGAATCTTTGCTGCTGCTGCACACATATCACGAACGTTGTCTAGTGATTCCTGCAATAGCAACGTTGCTGTTTGCTTTGATCCATCTTTAGTCTTCGGATCTTCTAGTATACGTTGAAAGATTTCTAGATGCGTTAATGCAAGTGAACGTGTTAACGCTAATTCGTTGAACAATGATAGCTGTTCATCAACAGGTGCTTTAAGGAATTGTTTTACCTTGGCTTTAAGATCTTTGTGCAAATACTTTGAATACAAGCCTATTTCAATTTGAGAATTTGCCCTATCCCATAAGCTACTGTAAGAACCTTCCTTGTCGAATGAAATCATGAATCATATTCTTCCCTTGTTGCAGATAAAAGCGTACATACGTTGAACTTGTGCCAATCTCTTTTGCAATCTCTGTACAATTCTTTCCTTCAAATGCATAACCTTTTATAATCCGTAGATGCAACGGTGGTAAGCTTTCTATAATATATTGTAAGTCTTCAAGGAAATCTAACTCCGGGTAATCAATAACAAATTCATGAGGAAATTCATTGTTCACATCTGATAGTTCATCAATGTACTGAACGTTGTTTCTATCCTTTCGTGTTCTCTTTTCATAATCTAACAATGCAAACCTAATTGCTTTGTGTGCATACGTCTTGCAAATGGTTGTGTTGCTAGGATCATAATGGTAGCCAGCACCTAACAAGTAAGGTATGCAGTAAGACCAGAAGTCCTCCTGTGCCATTTCAGTTTTCATTCCCCATGATATAGCAGCAGATAAAGCGTATTCACGCCAATCAGTGACAAAGATCCAACAAAGTTTTTGCCTTTCAATGTATTCTTCAACTTCTGTTGCATATGCTTCAACACAATCGTCTAATGATAACCTTTCACGGCCAATGAATAATGCAATGGTTAGCGATTTATGTGGATAGTATAGACACTGTTCTTCTTCGTTCCATCGGAACACATCACCATTTGAATCTTTGTAGTATGTATCATGAACTAGGTTCATCACTAAACCATTGATTCCAAATTATTATTGCACGTTCTTTATATGCATTAGAACCACGTTCATCAAAAGTTTGTATATCATCATACACTGATGGTTGAACAGGGCAATCTTTATTCATGCATTTAACAATACCTAATACGTTACCATCTTTTTCAGGGTTGTAAGGTAGTATGGAAGGTTCTTCACCACAGTTGCATTTAACTGGTTGAATCATGTTCATAGACTCCAAATGAATGGTTAGGGCAATTGTCTAATTCTTCAAGCTTACGTTCTTTTATATAATGTTGGTCTATATCAACAAAGTATTCTTTAGCATGTTGATACCAACGTTGATCATGTGCAGTAAACAACCGCAACGCTAAAGCCAGCAATCTTAAATGTTGCACAGCTATACTATCGTTACAGATTGCATTCAACAATAACTCTTTTAGGTTTGTCTTTTCCTTTTTCATTTCATCCAATGCTTCACCCTGTTGAGAATTACTCACAATTTTTCAACTTTCTTACAAAGTGCACAATTTTTTTGAATGCATACGTATCCATTTTTCATGCAAGGTTTTTAGAAATATCGGGAACTTACACTACTGTACAAATGTTCTAGTGTATGCCTGTATAAAATAACTGCAATGGCCTAGCAACCAGCACCAGCCCCTCTAAATAAAGTTGCATAATACCCATCTTACCAAATACTCCACCTAACCTACCTAACCTACCTAACCTACCAAGCCCCTAATTGCATCGGTGTACACTAAAACAACTGAACACTATATTATTCTGTACACTAAAAACACTGTACACCGATACCATTATAAACTCAAAAAAACGATTGGCGTTAATTGATTGAAGATTGTACATGTACAGTTGTATAGAAAGTAGTGTACTTAAATGTAATGTATCTTGTTGTTAGATATAGACTTACGCCAATTTCTTCCAATCCTGTAGTGTACACCGATACAATTAGGTGTTCTGGTGGGTAGACCTTCCTGGACACAAAACACGTAATTGTATACATGTACACCTATTCACATGTACATTCAACGTCGTAAAAACAGCTGTGTTCACTACATTTAGTGTACACGGATACTTACCCATTTTACCAAGCACAATCTTCATGTCTAATATAAACTACATGTGTGAACAAATTAACACTAGTGTACAGTCTGAAAAGCTTGCTGAAAAAATAATCTGCATATGAAATTAGCCCTATGTACACTACTTTTGACACTATAACTTGTTGGTTTCATTAGGGTTACGTAAAGCATAGTGTACACCGATGCAATTAGGGGTTTTAAAGTGTAGCCTATGCTACTAATTGCATTGCCCCTTAAACGCCCAAATTTGCCCCTTAAACGCCCAAATACCGGTACACCCCTGAATAATGCCTGTAGGCGTTCATAGGTGCCCCTTTAAGGTTCAAATACCTTCAACCCGCTTAGGAATGCCTGTACACAGTTATCACCATCTACGTCACCTAAGACACTATAGACGTGTTTATTTTCACGAACGAACAAATCTATCCCACCATCAACAGTGAACCTAGCAAAAACTGCGTTAACACCCCTAAGCCTAAAATCTTCTATGTGTTTTCGTTGAATGTCTTTGATAGCTGTTGTGGTGTCCTTAAACTCCGCCCAACAACCTTTGTTCAATGTGTAGTGACATATGAACCTATCAGGAATTCCTGCTTCCTGGTACACACTACCCCCTGCAAACACGACAACCTTACAACCATGTTGCTTTAACAACTTGCAAAAATTCCTAGTCTTTTTACATTCCATGTTAACGTTCTATACTTTCAGAAATAGAAATTTTGATTCTTTGTTTCAAATATTTAATTGTATCATCAACTAATATCTTGAAATACTCTGTATCTTCAATCTGCATATCATCAAAATAGTAATGTTCTGAATAACCACTTTTTGATAAAGTTAATTTAATACCCATAAAAGGCATCTTATAAGGTTGGATCTTGAATAAATATCCATCAAGTATCAATGAACAAATTGTGTTGTTGTCCATATTATTCATAACCGAAACACTCCTTATCTTTATTAGCCCATTGTTGAACAAGTTCATTCAAGTAATCAGGCAACAAATTTATTTTCTCTGTTGCCCTTTTAATGGTATACTTTTCTGTGATTTGTTCATGTGGTATTTCTGCTGGTTTTTCAACACCTATGTACCTCAACATTGCGGGTATATTACCAACATCATATGATTCAATCAGATGTTGGTATGGTGATATCAATTCACTAATTGTTGTTGTCCAACGTATATGATCCATAGGTACATGTTTGTTACCTTTACGTACATTGAAGAACACCCTTGTCCAATCAGAAAATTCTTTATATTCAGACAGAAAACCAAATGCACTTGAATGATGCTTGACACCCTTTGTGCTAGAATGCCACATAGAAACAAATCGTGAAAATGGGTGTCTTGTCATCACGCAAATCTTTGCTTTACGTTCTAGTAGTGTTGAAATATCAATACGGTTCATTTTGTGCTTTGGCCTAATTTCCATAGCAACAGGTTTAAATGCATTCCATTCTGATTGGTTGCGATTTTTTGGCCACCGCTTAACAAGTAGCTTTAACAGTGTATTTGTTGCACACTTCGTAGGTGTGACAATGCACCAGTCATAATCAATGGATATGATCATGGTTTTATCATTCTCCAATTTTCATAATTTGCGTTCTTAAGAACCACACCTTGAAGTGAATGATCAAAAATACGTCTTTTCCAGTATTGAAGATTCCTCTGAAGTGTAGTGAAGTGTGAAAATTGAAATCCTAAGAAGAAGCAAAGATTGCACGTTTCTTCAATCGACAAATCATGTTTCAACTTCCCTGCATACTCGGGCAACGCAATTGCAACAATCTTTTTGCATACCATCAACTCAATTGACGTTTCAAATGGTGCAACGCTTGCAAAATGTATCAATGCTTTTGCATCATGGTGATTAGTAACAACAACATGTTGACCTTCAAGATTCTTTGTTGTTATCATTCCAACATTATCCTTATACAGGGTAACACGTTCACCAGGGTACATTATACAAGCGTACTTGTATAATGTCCTATCGTCCCATTCAGGTATTGTTGTGATTGCTTGGTAATGCATCACCATCTTCTTCCCGGTTTTGGTCTTGTTGGTTCATGGATACCAACAGTGTTGCAATATTGTTGCAACAATGGATTACGCCACAACAACGCTTCAATCAATGCATTACGTGAAATACCTGGGTAGTCTTTATGAATCAAATCAATAACATGTTTCAATTCATGTGTTACGTACATGTCTATTCTGTTCATCTTCGTTTGCATCTAATAGTTCTCCACGTAGAACTTTAACAGATTTAGGTGCAGCAATACCTAACCTAACTCTGCTAGGATGGCAATGTAAAATTTTCACTTCAAACTGAATGCGTTCAGTACCAGCATCTAATTCAAACACAACTGTTTCATCTTGCTTTCTAGTTAGAATCAACATTTAGAATCCTTTCAAGAGTCTTTTTTTGTTCCTAGTAAATCTTTAACACTTACACCTGCTTCATCCAGTTGTGATTTCAGCAGCAATAACTTGTTGATCTTGTTGCGGTTCTTCTGCTTCAGTTCACGCTTAGTTAGCTCCACCAATTCTAACTTGTGTTGTCTATGTCTATGTTCAGCTGTTGCTCTGTTGTCAAGTTCTCTTGTCCGTTGTTTTTGTAGCTTTTCAATCCTAGTGTCATAATCTGCAATGCGTTCATCAAATCGATCTTGTGACAAGATCATATCGTTGTATGCTGAACGAATTTCATTTTCTTTTGCTTTAACCAGATATTTAATATCTGCATCATCTTGTTCGTTTTTCATGTGTGGTCAATCCTTAACCTACGAAAGCAGCAGGGGGTCCAAAAAAGCCCCCTGCTGCTGCTTTAGTGTGTCTCGGCAAAAACACTAGATAGCAAGCAACAAGGGGCAGGAAGGGTACTTAGATTTCACCTAAAGCTTCAATTTCAGCATCAGTCATTCCATCAGACTTCAGCTGTTCAACCAATGCGGAAAACGTAGAACGGATCTTCATCAGTTTCTTTGCAGCTGAAACACTTGCAGCGTTACCAAGCTTTTCTGCCAAGCTGTATTTTTCCTTCAAAAGTACAACGTTAGCTTCAGCTGCTTCAACCTTCATTCTCCAGAAAAACTTAGGATGTTCAAAATCAGATTCTTTCAACGGTTGGTGAATCGTAGTTTTGTAATCGTCGGGTCTTTCTGTAAGCTTTGGTGAACCTTCCTTACGGTACAAAACTTTCTTCACCTTTTCAACGTTAACTTCTTCAACTTCTGGTTTGTCTAGTGTTGCAGTTGCCATAACTCAAACCCTTTCATGAATAGGAACTAACATTAACAAAAAATTTCAGTCTACAATTCTTACAGCTTCATATGGTTCAAAAGCACCATTGCAACATCTGCAATAGTATTCACAATCTAATTGACTTTTTTCTTTGTATTCATCAAAACATTCTGGACAATAGCCAAAATGTGGACCAACATTACCTTCTGAAACTTGCATTACTCTTTTGAATAAACTTCTAGCAGCATCGACGTTTTCACCCCTTTCATCTTCATCATGTAAATTGACATAGTTAGATAACGCCATTCGCAAAACAAAATTTTCTTTCTGTGTTATCTTCATCTGATTTCTTCTTTCGTTTGAGTTACTACACTTTTTCAACAAAGATTAGATAGGGATTGTTGGTTTGTCGTTTGACTGTTATTTTGTCTCCAACTTTCAAATCCAAACTTCTGCCGTTGTAAAGGCTTTGTGTGCTTGTGTTTCGTCTGATTCTGACCTTTATTTTTCCATCTTCAATATGTGTTACTGTTGCTTGCATCTGATTTCTTCCTTCCTACTTGCGGGGAAGCATAGACCAAACTGTTTCACGATCAAAACTCAAAACTTCAGGGGCAAACCTTTCAAAGATTGGTGCAATGTCTTCTTTTGTTGTCTTGCGAATTTCATTGACTTGAAAATTATCCAATTCGTAAATTCTTTTCTCGATGTATAATCTGGTTTTCATCAATGCCATTTGATTTCTTCCTTCCTATTTAGCTGTGGTCATGAACGAACAAGGCAAGTTCCCTGTACCCACCTTCATCAATGTTGCGATCGTAGCTGGTTGAGTTGTCAACTGAAATGTGCATTGTTCCTTTCCAATGTCCATTCCAAACATAAGCTTCTAATCCTTCAACCTTTTTACCATGTGTTGCACCTGGTTCAAGTTTCGCAACAGCTGCTTTGATGGTATCGATGTACTTTGCCGCCCAAACATTTTTGACTTCATCTGTGGAGTAAACATTGACAAATGTGTTTCCACCTAACAGAATTTCACCAGTCATTTGACAACGGTCGATTTTCTCAAAATTGTTTGCAAATTCTTTGACTTTGCCTTTGTTGACTTTTGCATCCCTGATGGTGAAAGTACAGTTTCCATTTTTTGATCCAACCGAAACTTGCTTAGCGTTGTATCCTAATTCCTTCTTCATTTGCTTTCTGATTTCTTTTGTGTTGATCATTTTCTTTTCTTTCTGGTTTCGTGTTGTTTGTTTCTTTCTACCCTAATTATACAGGGAATTAAACCCCTGTCAACCCCCTATCGACCAAAATAGTGATTTATTTTTTCAGGAAGTGAAAAGACGTTTCCACGTGAAAAGTTGTTGGTCGGTCCTTTCCAACCTTTTGGCTTCCAGATTGAACCATCTTCAATTTTCACGAAACAGTGTGCCGAATCGTTTCCACAAAATCGGTAAATTATTCGGTAATATTTCTTTCCATTGAAATCACAGTGATAGCTAATTTTTTCGTTTTCTGCTGCTTCTGTAAGTTTTTCGCATAATTCGGTGATTGCTTCTTTGATGTTTTTCATCTGATTTCTTTCGTGTTTGGGTTTCGTTTCTTTCTACCCTTATTATACAGGGGTTTAAACCCCTGTCAACCCCTGTATCAGTTATTTTTTCAGGCAGTACCCCATGATTGCTGAATGTGTAGGTTTTCAGGGTCAACTGTGTAATCGTTGTAGTTGTGGCGAATGATGTAGGAAACCAAGTTTTCGCCCCACCAGTTTCTTCCAGTGATTTTAACTTTAGTTGATGTTTTGTCTTGAAAAGTAATTTTGATTGTGTCGCCGATTTCATGAGTTTTGTTTTTCATCTGATTTCTTTCTTTTGTTTGTGTTTCGTTTCTTTCTACCCTAATTATACAGGGAATTAAACCCCTGTCAACCCCCATATCAGTTATTTTTCAAAATTCTTTTTTTCAATTCCATTGCACAGTAATGGATTTCATCTGCATAGTATCCAGCTTTGTACCCTTCAGGATAAGCAGCAATAGCTTGTTGTGCATCTTTGATAGCAAAGTGAAGTTGTGCATCAGTTTTTGTTTTCAGGTTTTCAGGATAATCTTTGTGATTGATTTGCATCTGATTTCTTTCTTTTGTTTGTGTTTCGTTTCTTTCTACCCTTATTATACAGGGGTTTAAACCCCTGTCAACCCCTGTATCAGTTATTTTCTGAAATACTTTGGGCAACTTTGATCATTTCTTTCATATCTGAAGATTTGTAAGCTTCCAATGCTTCGTTCCAACCATTCCAAAATGTACGTCCCATTCCTTTGTAGGCTTTGTGGCTCGC
>Ga0310342_100001998_pt1 | contig 12950 bp, 8 predicted proteins | sample S15DNA20500_MG_FD_206155 | JGI IMG/M metagenome (GOLD analysis project Ga0310342, IMG submission 206155) | Marine microbial communities from station ALOHA, North Pacific Subtropical Gyre - S1503-DNA-20-500_MG | ecosystem: Environmental > Aquatic > Marine > Oceanic | place: Pacific Ocean: North... | reverse complement strand
GCGGCAGCTTGCCAAGAAGCAGGGGGTTCCGGTCATCGAGGGGACCGATGAGGCGACGACCCTCGAGCAAGCGCAGAGCTTCCTGAAAGGACTCGGCCCCGGCAGTGCGGTGATGCTCAAGGCGGTAGCGGGCGGTGGCGGGCGCGGGATGCGCGCGGTCCGCACTGCCGAAGAACTGGAGGCGGTGTTCGAGCGGTGTGCCTTCGAGGCGAATTCCGCCTTCGGAGACGGCGCCCTCTACGTAGAGCGCTTGGTGACGGATGCGCGTCACATCGAGGTGCAGGTCGCCGGCGATTCGGGCGGCGAAGTGATCGCCCTGGGTGAAAGGGAGTGCAGCCTGCAACGGCGCCACCAGAAAATCGTCGAGGTGGCACCGAGCCCCGGCCTCGCGCCCAACCTGCGCAGCGAACTCCTTCATGCTGCAGTCACCCTCGCCAAGGCGATCGGCTACGAGAGTCTCGGAACCGTCGAATTCCTGGTCGATCACGACGGGGGCTTCGCATTCATCGAGGCGAACGCGAGGCTCCAGGTGGAGCACACCGTTAGCGAGGAGGTGACGGGTGTCGATCTCGTCCATCTCCAACTGCAGCTCGCAGCCGGGAAGTCGCTGCGAGAGACCGGTCTCGATCCGGCGAACCCTCCTGAGGCCCGAGGGCACGCGATTCAGCTGCGGATCAACACCGAGACCCTGACGAAAACCGGCCAGGTCCGCCCGAGCAGTGGCCGGATTGCCGTCTACGAGCCGCCGTCCGGGCCCGGAGTTCGCATCGATACTGCCGCCTACACGGGATATGCCACGAGCCCCCACTACGACAGTCTGCTCGCGAAGCTCGTCATCTACTCCCCGAGTTCACGCTTCGAGGATGTCCTGCAGCGTGCCGACCGCGCACTCTCCGAACTTCGAATCGAGGGTGTCGAGACCAACGCGGCATTTCTGCGGAGCCTGATCCGACATCCCGACGTTCGGGGTGATCGGATCCACACGGGCTTCGTTGAGGCCCACGTCGACGAAGTGGTGGAAGGGGCGAGGGAGTTCGCGTCGGCGGCGGTTGTCGAGGCGGCAGCCCCGGCACGCGCGGGCGCAGAGATCGACTCGAACGATCCGCTGGCAGTCCTCGATCACGGCAAGAGTGACGGTGCCTCCAAGGCGGCACCGCCGGCAGGCATCGACCCATCGGAAGGAGCGATGGTGCGTGCGCCGCTGCAGGGGACGGTCGTCAGCGTGGACGTCCGCGAAGGGCAGGACGTACACGCGGGTACCGGCTTGCTGGTTCTCGAGGCGATGAAGATGGAGCACGTCGTCGAGGCTCCGGTGAGCGGCGTCGTCCGCCGGGTCGGCGTGACGCCGGGCGATACGGTCTACGAAGGCCATCCCCTGGTCTCGATCGAGGAGGCAGATGTCGCTTCCCGCGTGGAAAGCCGTGAGGACCTCATCGACCTGGATGCGATCCGCCCGGACCTCGCCGAGGTGTACGAACGTCACGCCTACGGGCAGGATCGGTCACGCCCGGATGCGGTAGCCCGGCGCCGGAAGACGGCTCAGCGTACCGCCCGGGAGAACGTCGAGGATCTGTGTGATCCCGGCAGCCTGGTCGAGTACGGGCCGCTCGTGATCGCGGCGCAGCGCCGCCGACGTAGTCTCGATGACCTGATCGAGAGGACTCCTGCTGACGGCATGATCGCGGCGGTGGGCCGAGTGAACGGGGACTTCTTCGGAGAGCGCAGATCCCGCTGCGTCGTCATGTCCTACGACTACACGGTGCTCGCGGGTACCCAGGGCATGCAGAACCACCGCAAGAAGGACCGCATGTTCGAGATTGCCGAACAGCAGCGGCTGCCCGTCGTCTTCTTCACCGAGGGCGGTGGTGGGCGGCCCGGCGACACCGACGGATCTGGGGTCGCGGGACTCGACTGTAGGGCCTTCCAGTTCTTCGGAAGGCTGAGCGGGTTGGTGCCCCTCGTCGGCATCAACTCCGGTCGCTGCTTTGCAGGAAACGCGGCGTTGCTCGGCTGCTGCGATGTCGTCATCGCTACCGAGAACTCCAATATCGGCATGGGCGGACCCGCGATGATCGAGGGTGGCGGGTTGGGCGTCTTCCGTCCCGAGGAAGTCGGCCCGATGGACGTGCAGACGCGAAACGGCGTCGTTGATCTCGCGGTTGAAGACGAGGAGGAGGCCGTACGGGTCGCGAAGCAGTACCTCGCCTACTTCCAGGGAACGGTTCCGGACTGGGAGTGCGCGGATCAGCGTCGGCTGCGCCAGGCGATTCCAGAGAACCGGCTGCGGATCTACGATGTGCGGGCGGTGATCGAGACCCTCGCCGACACGGGATCGGTGCTCGAGCTTCGACAGCACTTCGGCTTGGGGATGGTGACCGCACTCGCTCGCGTCGAAGGGCGACCGCTCGGGATCATCGCGAACAACCCCGTTCACCTGGCCGGCGCGATCGACAGTGATGGAGCAGACAAGGCGGCGCGCTTCATGCAACTCTGTGACGCCTTTGACATCCCGATCCTGTTTCTGTGCGATACGCCGGGGATCATGGTGGGGCCGGAAGTCGAGAAGACCGGCCTCGTCCGCCATGCCTCCCGGCTCTTTGTCACGGGCGGCAGCCTGTCGGTGCCGTTCTTCACCATTGTGCTGCGCAAGGGTTACGGGCTCGGCGCCCAGGCCATGGCGGGGGGCAGTTTTCACGCACCGGTGTTCACCGTGTCGTGGCCGACGGGCGAGTTCGGTGGCATGGGCCTCGAGGGCGCCGTGAAGCTGGGGTACCGCAAGGAGCTCGCTGCGGAGGAAGATCCCGAGAAGCGACGGGCTCTCTACCAGGAGATGGTCGACCGCATGTACGAACACGGAAAGGCAGTCAACATGGCTTCCCACTTCGAGATCGACGAGGTGATCGATCCGACGGACTCGCGGCGCTGGATCTTGTCGGCGCTCGAATCCGCGCCGCCTTCGCTAGCGCGGACCGGAAAGAAACGGCCCTGTATCGATACCTGGTAGTTCGCCGTACCGCGAGCTGGACTACGCTGGCACTCTCACGTTGGAGGCGCTCTCAATGCCGTCTTCGGACCCTCACGCACCGGCCGCGCTCGAAGGCATCCGGGTACTCGATCTCACGACGCGGTTGGGAGAGGGCGCCGGTCGGGTCTTCGCCGACCTGGGCGCCGAGGTCATCAAGATCGAGCCGCCCGGCGGTTGCGATGCGCGCTTCACGCCCCCCTATGAAGAGGGCCGAGAGGGAGATCCGGAAGGTTCGCTCTTCTGGCGGTCCTGGGGGCTCGGCAAGCGATCCGTCATTCTCGACCTCGATCAACCCCACGATCGAGACCGCTTCGTGGAACTCGTCCGGACCGCGGATGTTCTGATCGAGTCGTTCACGCCTGGAACCCTCGACGCGCTCGGCCTCGGAAGCGACGCGCTCTGCAGCGAGAACCCGCAGCTCGTCCACGTCTCGGTGACGCCCTTCGGAGAGCACGTGCCGGACGCGGCGAGCGAGGCCACGGACCTGGTGCTGGCCGCGGCGGGTGGTTTGCTCGCGATGATGGGAGACAAGGATCGACCGCCGATCCCGTTGGGCTTCGGCGAGACCTCGATGCACGGGGCACTACAGGCAGCCGCCGATGCGATCCTTGCGCTGTACGAGCGCAATCGCAGCGGCAAGGGGCAGCATCTGGACACCTCGATGCAGGCCGCCGTGGTGTGGGCCTTGCTCTTCGTGACCGGCTACGCGGCGTTCGGAAAGGATCCGCCGGGCTTCGGCGACGACCGCGGCGAGGCGGGTCGTCAGCCATTGGAGATCATGCCGGGCCTCCGCAACCCGGTGATCGAGCCCTGCAAGGACGGGCACGTGGTGATGACCCTGGTGCTCGGGGCTCAGGGCAACCACGGCTTCGGGGAGGCCATGAAGTGGACCGAGGAGGCCGGTGCCCTCGACGTCGACCTGGCGGGTCGCGACTGGAGCACCTGGCTAGAGGATCTGCCCGCCGGAAAGCTGTCGGTCGAGGATGCGGCCCGGGGCCTGGGGCAGATGCTCGACTTCCTGTCGACCCAGACGAAGGCGCAGATTCAGGAGCAGGCCGTCGCGCGGAAGATGCTGATCGCCCCGGCCTACACGGCCGGCGACCTCTACGGTGATCCCCAACTCGGTGCCCGCGACTTCTGGCAGGACGTCGAAGGCACCCTGCATGCGGGCCCCTTCGCGTTGCTCTCGCGCACGCCCATCCGCTACCGCGCACCCGCGCCTGTGCTGGGCTCGGATCAGCAACTGCTCGACTCCCTCGAGCGGCGGCCGCAGGTGCTCGTGCGTGAGCCGGGACGCGAGCGCCGGTCGATCTTCGAGGGCCTGCACGTGGCCGATCTCGGTTGGATCGCCGCGGGCCCCCTGATCACGAAGGACCTCGCGAACCTCGGCGCCACGGTCGTCAGCCTCGAATCCGAGAGCCGAGTGGACACGCTTCGCTTCATTCCGCCCTGGAAGGACGACGTGCCTCACGTCGACGGCGGTCACCCCTTCGCGAACATGAACCAGTCGAAGTACGGAATCGCGTGCAACCACGCGGTGCCCGAGAGCAATATCGTCGTCGAACGCATCCTGGCGTGGGCCGATGTCGTCGTCGAGAACTTTACTCCCGGCACGGCCGAGCGAATGGGCTTCGGCTGGGAGCAGGTGCGTGCGCGTCGCCCAGATGCCGTGATGCTCTCGACCTGCATGCGGGGCCAGACGGGGCCCGAGGCGAAGCACACGGGCTTCGGAATTCAAGGTGCTGCACTCGCGGGCTTCATCGCCTGCACGGGCTGGCCCGACCGGGCGCCCCAACCGCCCTGGGGCGCCTACACGGACTTCATCGCGCCGCGCTACGGCTTGGCCGCCCTGGGTGCGGCGCTGCTGCATCGCGACCGAACGGGGGAGGGCCAGTACATCGACATCTCCCAGATCGAGGCCAGCCTCCACATGCTCGAGCCCATGCTCCTCGACTACCACGTCAATGGCCGGGCCGTGGAGAGGCCCGGGATGCTGTCCGAACGGGCGTGTCCCCACGGCGTGTTCGCAACACGGGGAAGCGAGCGCTACCTGGCGATTGCAATCGAGACCCCCGCCCAGTGGCAGGGGCTGCGAGAGGTGGTGGGTGGAGTTCGCGCACTGGGAGACGATCTCGATTCCTTGTCGGCTCGCGTGGCCCGCCGGGACGAAGTCGAGCGGGTTCTGCGCAACTGGGCCGCCGAGCAAGATGGGCCGCAGGCGGCACAGCTTCTCCGCGAAGCCGGCGTGCCCGCCTACGTGGCCCTGCGTGCGAGCGACCTGCGTGCGGATCCCCAACTCGTGGCGCGCGACTTCTTCGTCGACCTCGACCACGCGCATATCGGCCGCGGTTGCTTCGACGGTGCCGTGACGATCTTCTCGCAGACACCCATGCGCCCCACTCATGCCGGGCCGACGCTCGGGCAGCACACCTGGGAAGCCCTGCGCGACGTTCTCGGCTTCGACGAGGACGAGATCACGAACCTCGCGGCCGCGGGTGTCCTCAGCTAGCAGACGGGTGTGCGGGTGCTCAGAGGCGCAGCGGCAGTTCCAGATGCTCTTCGTAGATGAAGTCGCGGTGCTCGAGGAGGATCGGATCCAGAGCCTTCTGGGTCGCGGGATCGCTGCTTTCGAACGCGGGGCGCATGGCGTCGAGCATCGGGCACTGCTCCGGCGGTAGAGGCTTGAAGAGCGCCATGAAGGCTGCACTGTAGACATCGACGGCAGAGAGGGTGCTCCCGAGGTAGAAGCGTTGCCCGGCAGCCCGCTGTGCGTGCAGGCGTGCTGACAGCGACTCCAGGATGTTCACGCTTCGCGCCGTATAGGCTTCGGCCTCCTCGGCCCGGTAGCCGTACTTATTGCCAAGGTAGAGAGCGACGCCCTTCGGGAAGCCGCCCGCTTCGCTCACACCGGCGTGCACACCGGCATTTCGACGACACCAGCCGAGGCCCATCTCGCCACAGATCTCGTGCGAGAGCCCGAACGCCAGCGCGCGCTCGTCCGCGTCGGCGGGAAGCAGGCCGGGTTCGGGTGCCAGGCGCTCCGCGAGCAGCAAGATCTCGGCCCAGCCTTTCCGCGGCGCTTCGTCCTGGTAGATCGCTACCGGTCCGCTCCGCTCGCCGCCGGCCCACTCGGCCATCGCGGGGTCACCCTGGTCGAGCCGCACGGCCTGCCAGGGAATCCGCTTGACGTGCAGGATTCCCTTCGCGGCTTCGCCCCAGGGGCTCGGGACGCCCGGCACCACCACCATCCGAAGGCCGTCATGCTGTTTCGCGGTTTCGAGATCGACGTATTCGAAAGGCACTCTCGTCCTCCTCGGTCTGCACCGCGACCGACGGCGCGTAGATGAATGCTCCGGCCGAGGATGGAGCGACGCTAGGAGCGCTGGGCTTCCAAGCGTGCTTCGAGTTGGTCGAGCTCGGAAACGAGCGCGCTCGGGAGCTTGGCTCCGAACTGCGCGTAGTACTCGCGGATCAAAGGAATCTCGGCGAGCCATCCGTCCACGTCCACGGCCAGCAGTTCCTCGATGTCCTCGTCGTCGAGCGCGAGTCCTTCGAGATCAACTTCGCCGGCTGCCGGGATGGTCCCGATGGGCGTCTCGACGCCCTCGGCCTTGCCCGCACAGCGGTCGAAGACCCACTTCAGCACGCGGCCGTTGTCGCCGAAGCCCGGCCACAGGAAGTCGCCCTCGCTGCTCTTGCGGAACCAGTTGACGTAGTAGATGCGGGGCAGTCGGGCGCCTTGACGCTCGCCGATGTCGAGCCAGTGAGCCCAGTAGTCGCCCATGTTGTATCCGCAGAAGGGAAGCATGGCCATCGGGTCGCGGCGCAACTCACCGACCTTGCCGGCCGCTGCCGCGGTCTTTTCGCTCGATATGATCGAGCCGAGGAAGGTGCCGTGCGTCCAGTCTCGGGCCTCGTGTACGAGCGGGACCACCGTGGCCCGGCGACCTCCGAAGAGGATCGCACTGATCGGCACGCCTCTCGGATCCTCCCACTCGCTCGCAATTACGGGGCATTGGCTCGCCGGTGCGGTGAAGCGAGCGTTCGGGTGGGCAGCCGGGGTGTCGCTCTCGGGGGTCCACTCGTTGCCGCGCCAGTCCGTGAGACGAGCGGGCGGCTCGCCGATGTCCTCCCACCAGATGTCCCCGTCATCCGTCAGTCCGACGTTCGTGAAGATGCAGTTTTCCTTCAGGCCGAGCATGGCGTTCGGATTCGACCGCATGCTGGTTCCAGGAGCCACGCCGAAGAAGCCGGCTTCCGGGTTGATCGCGTACAACTGCCCGTCATCGCCGAACTTCATCCAGGCGATGTCGTCGCCCACCGTCTCGACCGTCCAGCCGGGGATCGTGGGCCGGAGCATCGCGAGATTCGTCTTGCCACACGCGCTCGGGAAGGCGGCGGCGAGGTAGCGCACCTCGCTCTCCTGCGAGGTGAGCTTCAGGATCAGCATGTGCTCCGCCAACCAGCCCTCGTCGCGTGCCATCGTGGAGGCGATACGGAGTGCGAAGCACTTCTTGCCGAGCAGGGCGTTGCCGCCGTAGCCGCTGCCGTAGCTCCAGATCTCGCGGGTCTCGGGGAAGTGGACGATGTACTTGTTGTCTCCGTCGCACGGCCAGGCAATGTCCTTCTGCCCGGGTTCCAGCGGGTAGCCGACCGAGTGAAGGCACGGCACGAAGGCGCCCTCGTCACCCAGGATGTCGAGCACCTTGCTGCCCATGCGCGTCATCGTCCGCATGTTCGCAACCACGTAGGGCGAGTCGGAGATCTGCACGCCGATGTGGGCGATGTGCGAGCCGAGGGGGCCCATCGAGAACGGAATCACGTACAGGGTACGGCCGCGCATGGATCCCTCGAAGAAGCCACGCAACGTCTTCTGCATCTCGGATGGCGCGCGCCAGTTGTTGGTGGGCCCGGCATCTTCTTCTCGCTCGCAACAGATGAAGGTCCGGTCCTCGACGCGGGCCACGTCCGCGGGGTCCGAGAGCACCAGGTAACTGCCGGGGCGCTTCTCGGGGTTCAGCTGCTGCGCGGTTCCCGTCGCCATCATGAGCGCGAACATCTCGTCGTACTCGCCCTGGGAGCCATCGCACCAGCGAATGGCGTCGGGCGTGGTGAGAGAGGCGACTTCTTCGACCCAGGCATTCAGCCGGGCGTGGGAGGTAGGCGATTCGGCGCTCATGGGTTCCCTTGGTTTGTCGAGGGCACCCATTACAGCCTCCACGGGGCCTCTTCGGTAGTGGGTGCAACGATTCGCTCGCCTCGTTGTATTGAGTCCCCGGAGGGCAGGTCCCATCCCCCTGACTTTGCGTCACCTTTCGGTTTCGGCCGCGTCCGAGGCCGGGAGGGGCAGCTATCCTCGTCGCTCGATTTCGGGGGCCAGAGGCGCCTGCACGAGCGACGGCTGTCGGTTTCGAAAGGAGAGTGGCATGGCCGAGGTCAAGAAGATCAGTGCGTTCCAGATGACGTTGATGAAGCTCCTGATGACACCCTTCTCGCGTTGGCAGGCCAGGCGCTATCTGAAGTCCGGCGGCACGCGGGGCGTGCAGTTCGCGGGTCGCGATGTCTGCGTCGTAACGACGAGGGGGGCCAGGAGCGGCAAGACGCGGCACATCCCCCTGATGTACGTGCCTTACCTCGAGGGGGAGGGCGTCCTGCTCGTCGCGTCCCTGGGTGGCGCGCCCAGGCATCCCACCTGGTACTACAACCTGGTGGCCAATCCGGACATCAGCGTGCAGGTGAGGGAACGCTCGCTGTCGCTGCGAGCCCGCGAGGCCTCGGCGGAGGAGAAGGCCGCTGTATGGCCGACGTGCTGTGAGCACTACCCCGACTACCAGCTCTACCAGGATCGTACGGCCCGCGACATTCCGGTCTTCCTGTGCGAGCCCCGAGACGTGTGACAGAGGTCTGCAACCTCGCAGGATCTTCTCGCATGCGCCGGGTGTCCCGACTCTTCCGAGGTCAGTTCGGGGATCCGGGCGAGTTGCCGAATCTCTCGAAGATGATCCAGCCCGGCATTCACGCGAACCTGGTGACCGTCGAGTCCGTCCATGCGCCCAGCGTCTGGACCTCGATCGCGACCGACCTCTCGGTATTTCGGCTTGCGCTCAGCCCCCTCGACAAGACTCGCTACCCTCGATAGGCGCGAAAACGCGGCGGAATCTGCTGCCCGCAAGGAGTTCTCATGTCGGATCTTCACACGCCGGTCGCCCTGGGCCAAACGGGCCTTCGAGTCTCCCGTCTCGGCATCGGCAGCAGTTTTACGGGCGACCCGGCCTTCATCGAGGAGGCCGTCGAGCAGGGCGTCAACTACCTCTACTGGGGCTCCATTCGAAGACCGGCCTTCGGGCGCGCCATCAAGCGAGTGGCCCGCAAGAACCGCGAGCGCGTGGTGTTGACCGTGCAGTCCTACACCCGCGTGGCAGCGCTGATGGCGCCCTCGATCGAACTGGCCCTGCGGCGCGCAGGCCTCGAGTACTTCGACATTCTGCTGCTCGGCAACTGGAGTGAGGCTCCGAGTCCGGCGCTCATCGAGGCCGCCGAGCGCCTGAAGGAAAAGGGCAAGGTGCGCCACCTGATGATGAGCACACACAACCGCCCGTCCCTCCAGGAGCACTTCCGCCGCTTCGAGGCGAAGGAGAGTCCCTTCGACGCGTTCATGCTGCGCTACAACGCCGTGCACCGTGGAGCCGAGCGGGACGTCTTCCCGCACCTTCCCGAGTCCGCCCGTCCCGGGATCGTGGCCTACACGGCCACTCGCTGGGGGCATCTGCTCGATCCGAAGAAGATGCCCGAGGGCGAGACGCCGCCGCCTGCTCGTGACTGCTACCGATTCGCACTGAGCAACCCCGCGGTGAGTCTCGTGCTATGTGGTCCCTCCAACCGCGACCAGATGCAAGAAGCGCTGCGCGCGCTCGATGCCGGCCCTCTCGACGCCGAGGAGAAGGCGCGCATGCAGCGCATTGGCGACCACGTTTACGGCAACTACAAGCCGCAATTCAGCGAGCAGGGTGACGAGGCGGGGTAGATCCGCCGAGTCTGCGTGTGCTTGTTCTTGCGAGGAAGGCCGGCGTGACGCCAAACAGTCGTCGCGATCCCGCAGACTGCGCGGAGCCCCTTAGGCCCATTTCCTGGGGTATGACCCCTACGAAGCTTTCGGGGGCATCGGAACGCACGCGCATCGGGTAAGATCCGGCGTCGGCGAATCCCAGGGGGGGATGAGACGTGGACATGCCGCAATCGGTACTGGCGTTCGGTGCTCGTATCGCAGGCCGGTCGGGTTCGACCCGATCTCGCTGGCTCGGCCGAAGCGTAGCGGCTGGCTGGCTCGTGGCGTCGAGCCTCGCGGTCCTGTTGCCCACCTCTGCGTTCGGGGGGACCGAAGACGCAGAGTGGCTCGGTTCGAGCCCCGCGTCGGGCGACGAGTTCGGCAGCGCGGTCGGAGTCTCGAGCGCTGCGGCGGGTACCGTGGCCGTAGTCGGAGCTGCCTTGGAGGACGACGCGCCGCTGCTCAACAACGGGGCTGTCTATGTCTTCCGTACGGACGGGATGAACTGGGCCTTGGAGCAGAGGCTCACACCTGTGGGCGCAGAAGCGAACGACGAGTTCGGCGGTGCAGTCACGGTCGAGGGCGATACGATGGTCGTCGGCGCCGACCTGGACGACACAGTGGAGGTCGACTCCGGCTCGGCCTATGTCTTCACGTACAACGGGCTGACGTGGGACGAAGCGCAGACCCTCGCGGCCTTCGACGGCGAGACCGGGGACCAGTTCGGTTTCTCGGTCTCGGTCTCGGGTGACGTCATTGCAGTCGGATCCGTCCGGGACGACGTCAGCGCGGTCGACTCCGGGTCGACCTACGTTTTCCGCGACTCTGGCATGGGCTGGATTCAGGAGCAGAGGCTGCTGCCCAACGATCCAGCGGCAAACGACGAGTTCGGCGGCGCAGTCGCGGTCGAGGGAACCACGGTCGTGGTTGGCGCCGATCTCGACGACGCTCTCGGGACGGATTCCGGCTCGGCCTACGTATTCGTCGACACCGGATCTGGTTCGACGCCCTGGCTTCTCGAGCAGAAACTCCTCGCCTCGGATGGTGCCGCTGGTGACTTGTTCGGCTTCTCGGTCGCAATCTCGGGCGACACGATCATCGTCGGTGCACACAAGAAGAACGTCGATGGCGAGGTCGACGCGGGGGCCGTCTACGTCTACCGCTTCAACGGGCTCGCCTGGGTCGAGGAGGCGAAGCTTACGGAATCGACCCCGAACTCGGACAACCAGTTCGGCATCTCGGTCGCAGTCTCCGGCAATACCGCGGTGATCGGAGCCGACGACAACGCCGCGATCACCGGTGGGTTGGCCTACCTCTTCCGCCGCACCGGCTCGACCTGGGCGGAGGAAGAAGTCTTCGCCGGCTCGGACATTCCCACCGGAGTGGGGCCACCGCACGATGCCTTCGGCAACTCGGTCTCGATCACCAGCGGCTCGGCCGTGGTCGGGGCCCCGACGCATGTGCACTCTGCCATCGGTTCCGGCTCGGCCTATGTGTTCAGCGTGCCCGAACCGTCGGCGGCTCTCGTCGCTGCGACGGCGCTGCTCACCTTGGTGGCGGCGAGACGACGTTCGGCGTAGGTCCGGCGAAGCGGGCGTGACAGGGTCAGTGGTGCTGCGCGCCGGGAGCGTGAGCCCGGGCACTGCCGGCAGCGGGTGCTTCCTGCTGGACTCTGCGGGTCTCCGCGTCCATGTATTCGATCAGGGCTTGGACTTCGATCTCGTTGAGGCGCAGGTTCGGCATCAGCACTTCGCCCCACTCTGCGTAAAGATCCAGGACGAGCGGGTCCTTCTCTGCAAGCATCTTCTCGGGGTTTGCGAGCCAGCGGGCAAGCCACGCGCGATCGCGACGATGGGTGACGTGCAGGAGGTCGGGCCCCAACCTGTGCTGACCCATTTCGATCTTGTCTCCGCCACCGACGGTGCGGAGGCTGGCGGCGCCGATGGTATGACAGACCGTGCAGCGCGTGCGGAAGAGGTTCTCACCCATCGATGGGACCTCCAACTCGGGGGCCTGCGCGTAGTTGTTGTCTCTGTACTCGCTCGGTGTCTGCCAGTTGCTCAACCAACTCCCGATCTGCTCGGCAATGAAGTAGGGGTTGTCCATGGGTGAGCGCTTCATCCACCGCCCGGTGCGCTGATTGCCGATAATGAAGTTCATGTTGTGGTCCTTGAGCTTTGTATCGAGCCCCTCGATATAGAGGCCGAGCTTCTTGCGCAGGAGCAGGATGTCCGACTCGTTGCCGGTCAGAAACAACCACCCCGGACCGGCGCGGTAGCGCTTCGCGTACTCGGCGAGTACCTCGGGAGTATCGAGATCCGGGTCGATGGTGATCGAATACATGAAGATGTCTCGACCTACCCGATCCCCCAAGATCTGCTGCACCTTCGAGAGCCGAGCGGTGTCGAGCGGGCAGGCATCCGGGCAACTCGCGTAGATGAAGTTGACGACCACCACCTTGTCCTTGATGAGGTCGTCGAAGAATCGAAGCGAACGACCCTCGTGGCTGACAAGCACGACGTTCGGGAAATAGTCTGCCCCCCAGCGAGTCCCGCCCGAACGCCCGGAGTCCGATTTTGCCTGTGCGGAGTGATCTCCGGCCAGGGCGACGAGCAAGAGCAGGACGCAGGAAGCGCGAAGCGCCCGCAGGTACTTGATCCTCCAGCCTCGCGCCTTCATGGGACTCCCTCCATTCCTCTTTGCGCCGCCTTGCGCGCTACTTCTGGCGAATACTGACCGTCGTGCCCGCTTGCAGGCCGCGACCTCTGCAGCGAAATCTTCCCGAGCGACTCGTCTTGCAGGAGACTTTCGTAACGTCGGCCTCGACTTGTTCGCCCGGCGCCACCTTGCCACGGATCTGCAGGCGACCGCGTGAACTTG
>Ga0310342_100001997_pt1 | contig 12950 bp, 12 predicted proteins | sample S15DNA20500_MG_FD_206155 | JGI IMG/M metagenome (GOLD analysis project Ga0310342, IMG submission 206155) | Marine microbial communities from station ALOHA, North Pacific Subtropical Gyre - S1503-DNA-20-500_MG | ecosystem: Environmental > Aquatic > Marine > Oceanic | place: Pacific Ocean: North... | reverse complement strand
CCTGAGCACCAACTGACCGATCAAGAAGAACAAGTGGGACCGGGAGAGTGGACTGCCCAGAAAGGCCGCGCGGATGGTGAGGGCATCCTTCATGTCCAATAGCCAGCCCCCACGCACGACGTATCGGTCCTCCACAGACGCACCGGCCTCGTCCCAGTCATTCATCTGGTTGATGATCACCACCACACCAGTGGGCGCCAGCGTGTCGAGCAGCTCCTCCGCTCGCGTCAGCGAATCCGTCACACCAAAGCCTGGCACCCCAGCGTTGATCATGGGGGTCCCGTGGATGCGGGTCTGTGCAGGGAACGCCTCGCTCGCCTCCACGCCGTTGCCCATGACCTGCGAATCTCCCACCACCAGCCAGCCTCCCGTCCCGGGTGCCGGGGCATCTGTGCTGTCCGCCCGAAACCCCGCCTTGGAGATGGCGAGTGTCCATGGCTCGGCACCGGCGCGTAGCACCCGCATCTCGGCACCGGGTACGAGTCGGATGCTGCTGTCTGGTGCGTCCTCGAACAGGTGGATCATGGGCATGGCACCGCCGTCCACCAGGCGAATCAGCCCCTCCGCACAGCCCAGCGCCACCAGGCAGCTCAGGGTGAGCATGATGATGCGAACTCGGAGAGGGATGGGGGCTTCTTCGGTCACAGGTCCTTCTCTGAGCGGTCGTCCTCGGCCATCCTCGTGGCCGCCTGACCGGGCTGCCGGGAGTATACCTGGCAGCCTGGGGTGGCGGGCGGTGGCCGGATGGGTCAGACTGCGCCGCGATGCAGTCTTCCCCCTCCCGCCGCGCCATCCTCGCCCTGCTGGTCGTGACCGTGATCTGGGGCTGGACATTCTCCTGGATGAAGGCCGCCATGGATGCCGCCGAGATCGTGCTCGGTGAAGGCACCCTGGTCCTGGTGGTCGGGGTCTTCATGACCACGCGCTTCTGCATCGGTGCCCTGGGCTTGTTCCTGCTGATTCCAGCCGCTCGGCGCGACCTGTGGAGCCGCGGGGTGTGGACGGATGGCCTGATTCTCGCTGCCCTGCTCCTGGCCGGCTTCTTGCCCCAGATGTTTGGACTCGACGGCGTGAGCCCGGCGGTGTCGGCCTTTCTGACCAGCCTGTACGTGGTCTTCACCGCACTGTGGACCCGGATGGCTCGGAGGACCTCGCTGGGTGCGGCCACCGTAGTCGGCGTGGTGATCGTCACGCTGGGGACCGCATTCATCAGCGGCCCACCGCAGCTGCATTTTGACCTGCCAGAATGGCTCACAGTGCTGTGTGCCGCCATGTTTGCGGCGCATATCGTGGCCACGGATACCATCACCAAGCGACGCCCACCCCTGGCGGTGTCTGTCAGCTCATTTGTGTGGGTGGCGCTGGGCAGCCTGGTGCTTGTGGCGGCTGGGCTCTACCAGCACCCGGATTCCGGGATGCAGGGCGTGGGGCGCTTGCTCGGAACCTGGGACTTCCTCTGGCCAGCGATCCTGGCGGGGGCCCTGGGCACCGGCGTGGCCCTGACCTTGCTCAACGCCTTCCAGCGAGAACTCACGCCAGTTCGCGCCGCCATTCTCTACTCACTGGAGCCGGTGTGGGCTGCAATCATCGCCGTGAGCGTGGGATTGATGGACGTGGATATGTGGCTTTTGCTCGGTGGAACCGGCCTTCTCATTGGAAACCTGATCGTGGAAGTCGTCCCACGTCTGCTGAAGCCCAAACAGCCCCCCGAAGCGCCTCCGTCGGCGCTACAATCGATGTAGGAGGTGCACGTGCGCGCTGTGGCCATCTTGTGTGGATTCCTGGCGACAAGCAGTGCGCTGGCGGGCACCGTGGAGTCCACAGTCGACCCCGACGGCTTCGTCCGCGTGCAGATGGACCTCACCCACTCCCAGGAGGCCGTCCGCTCCTTTCTCGCGGATACGGAACAGACCATGCGCCTGGGCGGGGATGTGCGGAAGATAGAAGCGGAGCCCGATGGCGACTGCATTCGGATGACCATCACGACCCGAGGCTTCATTCGGCCCATGCGTCTGGTGGCCCGACGGTGCCCGACCGCTCAAGGCTGGCACTCCAAGCTGGTGGAGAGCGAAGACTTCGATGCCCATGAGATCGTGTGGAAGACCGAGCCGGTCGATGGGGGAACTCGAGTCACCATGAAGGTGCGGGTCATCCCTCGGCTTCCTGTGCCCCAGATACTCATCCGTAAGGTGGTGAGCGGCGCACTGGAGGCGACGATCATGCGGCTGGATGCTCTGCTGGGCTCAGGTTGAGCCTGATGCTGATGCTTTACCAACTTCAGCACCTCACTCGACTACACTGGCAGCGATATTGCTCGGGGAGGATATGTCACGATTGGCGATCGTCGGGGCGCTGCTGACGCTGCAGTTTTGGACTGGGTGTACGAGCGGTCGTGCCCGTGTGAACGATGGCAAGGCGGACTGATCGGATGCCGTGCCCATTCAGGGCGGAGTCGGGTAGGCTCTATGGGACAAAGTTCTTATTCGATCATCTGTATCCAGTTGACTACACTTCATAATGAACACAGGGGGAAATTGATGTCTCGAATGCCATTGGTCGGAACTGCTCTGATGCTGGTCCTGGGTACGGGCTGTACGAGTGGACAGGACCGCGGGAATGACGGTGCGGCCGATGCGTCGGCTGGAGACGACCTCGATGACGGGTCTGACGATACCGACGGGCCCACCTGGTACACCGACGTCAAGCCCTTGATGGAATCCCACTGCATCTCCTGCCATCAAGAGGGAGCGGTTGGATCGTTTTCACTGGACACTCCCGAGGCCGTTGCCATCGTCAGTGAGCACGTCGCGGACGCGGTGCAGAACCGCCGAATGCCGCCGTGGAAGGCTGTGGAAGGCTGTGATGACTATCGGGACGACATCAGCTTGAGCGATGACGAAATCGACATGATCGTGGACTGGATCGATGCTGGCATGCCGGAAGGCGACATCAGCCTGGCCAAGAGCGGCGAGCCCCCACAGGCCGAAGGGCTGGAGCGGGTAGACATCAGTCTTACGCTGCCTGTGGCGTATACGCCTGACACCAGCCAGAGTGATGACTACCGCTGCTTCCCGGTCGAGTGGCCAGAGGAAGGCGATGGCTATGTGACCGGCTTTATGGTCAATCCGGACCAGGCGGACATGGTTCACCATGTCATCGCATTCATTGCCGAGGCCGCCTACGCCGAGGACCTCCTGGCCGAGGAGGCCAAGGACGGCCTGCCTGGGTACTCGTGCTTCGGGGGGCCCGGCGTGATCTCACAGGTGGATGCTTCCTGGCTGGGAGCCTGGGCGCCCGGTGCCATACAAGGCAACTTCCCCAACGACGTGGGCATCATCATGAACGCCGGCGACTGGGTCATCATTCAGGTCCACTACAACAATGTCACCGCGGACTCTCCAGCTGATCAGACGACGATCGACTTCCAGGTGGAGTCAGAGGTAGATCGGATGGGATGGATCCAGCCATTTACCGATCCAGCGTGGGTGTACGGCACAGGAATGGAGATTCCCGCCGGAACCGAAGGCGTGCAGCACAGCTTCAGCTTTGAGCTCGCCATGAGTCTAGATGTTCACTCGGCCAATCTCCACATGCATCGGTTGGGTAAGAAGGCCATCATGTCCATGACCAAGACCGATGGCACAGAGGACTGCCTGGTGGCGATCGATGACTGGGACTTCGACTGGCAGCGAAGCTACGTCTTCGACGAGATGAAGACCACTGCCCCGGGGGATGTGTGGACCATTGAGTGCGAGTGGGACAACCCCACCGACCAGGATGTGGCATGGGGGGATGGGACCGGAGATGAGATGTGTCTGGGCTCACTATTGATGAGCATTCCGTGATTCGAGCTGCGGTGGGTATCTCCATTGCAGGCACCCTCCTGGTCTGCTGTGCTGGTCCTGCCGGGAAGCAGGTCTTCCACGGCCCAGATGCCCTGGACTCGGGATCGCCTTCGGCGTCGGCTGGCGATGGCCCGACCTGGTACGCCGACATCCTCCCGCTCATGGAGCTCCACTGCGCCGGATGCCACCAGGCGGATGGCATCGGTGGATGTGCCCTGGACACCTACTCGGCAGTGTCCCTGGTGGGCGACGCCGTCTCGGACTCTGTTGTGCATCGACGTATGCCACCGTGGCTGGCGGAAGATGGCTGTCACGAGTACCGAAATGACCTCAGCCTGGGACAGGCACAGATCGACACCATCTCGGACTGGGTCGAGGCAGGGATGCCAAAAGGAGATGCTGCCGATGCGCAGCACAGCACACCGCTGGAGATCGGCGGCCTGGACCGTGTGGACTTTACCCTGACGCCCTCCCAGCCCTATACGCCTCGAACGGATGTCAGCAGCGATTACCGCTGTTTCTCCATTCCCTGGCCGCTGGAGTACGAGTCCTTCGTCCGCGGCCTGGTGTTCCGTCCTGACCGACAAGACCTGGTCCACCACATCGTCGCCTACCGCCTGGATGGGTCCTTCGCTCAGGAGGTCGCTGACGCGAACGATTCAGATGACATTCCTGGGTTCGCTTGCATCGGTGGGCCGGGGTTCGTTACCGTGTCCAATGTCGACTGGCTGGGTAGCTGGGAGCCAGGTGCGGTCCAGGGGATGTTCCCCAACGGACTGGGAATCGCGGTACCGCCGGACTCGATCGTGATCTTGCAGGTCCACTACACCCCCTCGGCGAGTGCCGGCGGGACCGACCTCAGTACCGTGGACGTCCAGGTGGAGGACGAGGTGGAGACTCCAGGAATGTTCAGGGCCTTGGCGAATCCCTCCTGGCTCCACGATGGGGGCATGGAGATCCCGGCACACACGGAAGGTGTGGAGCACGAGGCGAACTGGACGCTGCCGGCGGATACCCAGATTCACGCTGTCAACCTTCATATGCACCTCCTCGGGCAGTCTGCGCAGCTCTCTGCCGTGGATCCAGAGGGGGAGCCGGACTGCCTGCTGGCCATCGATTCCTGGAACTATGACTGGCAGCGCTTCTACACGCTGAAATCTCCTCGACTGATTCACGCGGGAGGGGAGCTGAATTTTTCCTGCCGATGGGACAACCCCACCGATCAAGACGTGAACTGGGGCACCAACACTGAAGACGAAATGTGCCTGGCAAAGGTGTTCGTAAGTTATCCCTGAGACAGAGAGGCCCCAGAAGCGTTGCTCCGCGGTGGCCTCAGCGATAGGTCCATTGCCTTGTCGGAGGAGTGCATGGCGCGAATCGCAGTCGTGCCGGGCGATGGTATCGGCAGTGAGGTCATTGAAGAAGGCCTGAAGGTACTGACCGCGCTGCAGCCCGGGCTTGAATACGAGCACTTTGACCTCGGTGCGGATCGCTACCTCCGGGACGGCACCACTATGCCTCCGGGACTGATGGACCGCTGGCGCGACGAGTTTGACTGCATCTATCTGGGTGCGCTGGGCGACTCGCGGGTGCCGAGCAATGTGCACGCCCGAGACATCCTGCTGGGCGCGCGCTTTCAGCTGGACCTGTACATCAATCTCCGTCCCATTCGCTTGCTGGACGCCCGATACTGCCCGCTGAAGGACAAGGGCCCTGAGGACGTGGACATCGTGATCGTTCGGGAGAACACCGAGGGCCTGTACACGGGGGTCGGAGGTCAGTTCAAGCGAGGCACGGCCGACGAGGTGGCGATCGAGCAAGAGATCAATACCCGCAAGGGGGTGGAGCGCATCATCCGCGCCGCGTTTTCCTACGCCAAGCAGCACGGGCGAGGCTCGGTGTGTATGTCGGACAAGGCCAATGCCATGCGCCACGGTCACGATCTCTGGCAGCGGGTCTTCGCAGAAGTCGGGGCGGAGTACCCGGATATTGAGTCCAGCCACCTGTACGTAGATGTACTCGCGATGGAGATGGTGCGCTGCCCAGAGCGCTTCGATGTCGTGGTCACCAACAACCTGTTTGGCGACATCATCTCCGATCTCGGTGCCATCCTGCAGGGTGGCATCGGACTGGCGGGTAGCGCCAACATCCACCCAGGAAAGATCAGTCTCTTTGAGCCCGTCCATGGCTCTGCCCCGGACATCGCAGGACAGGGCGTGGCGAATCCGCTTGCGGCCATACTGACTGCGGGCATGTTGCTCGAGTACCTGGGACACGCCGAAGACAACCAGCGGGTTCAGGAAGCAGTGCAGGCATGTCTGCTGGCCGATCAGGTCACCCGTGAGCTTGGCGGCACACTTTCCACAAGCGAGGTCGGCGCTGCTGTCCTCGCTCGTCTCTAGTCTCCCCGACTTTCAGGAGTCTCCATGTCCAGCGACATCGTTTTTCTCTCCGGCAAGCGCACACCATTCGGAACCTTTCTGGGTTCCCTGGGTAGCGTGAGCGCGATCGAACTTGGCGTGGTCGCTGGCAATGCCGCCATCGAGCAGGCGGGTATCGAGCCGGACTGTATCGACCATGTGGTGATGGGAAACGTAATGCAGACCAGCGCGGATGCGATCTACTGCGCACGGCATGTCGGCCTCAAGTGTGGCGTGCCGGTTCCCACCCCCGCTGTGACCGTCAACCGGCTCTGCGGCTCTGGCTTTGAGTCCCTGATCCAGGCGGCGGCTCTGCTGCGTCTGGGGGAAGCCAGCATGGTGCTCGCTGGTGGCTGCGAGAACATGACCCAGGCGCCGCACACCATTCGTGGGGCCCGTGCTGGCTTCAAGCTTGGTGGCACCGAGATGAACGACTACCTGCGAGAGGTGCTGCTCGACCCGGTTGCGGGATGCGAGATGGCGATCACAGCGGAGAACCTGGGAGAGAAGTACGGCATCTCCCGCGAGGAGGCTGACGACTACGGCTTCCGCTCCCAGACGGCCTGGCAGGCTGCGCAGGAGGCCGGCCACTACGACGCTGAGATGACGCCTGTCACCATCACCAGCCGGAGAGGCGATACCGTCGTCAGCGTGGACGAGCATCCCCAGCTCAGTCCCCTCCGGCCGGAGAAGATTCGGGCCCGATTCTCCCGTGAGGCGATGGCAGGTCTTCGTCCGGTCTTCAAGAAGGACGGCACGGTCACGGCAGCAAACGCCAGCGGCATCAATGATGGTGCGGGTGCCATGATCATGACCACCGCGGAGATTGCGACACAGCGGAACCTCAAGCCGATCGGCCGCCTGATCAGCTCGGCCAGCGTCGGTGTGGAGCCCAGCCTGATGGGCATCGGCCCGGTCTATGCCATCCGGCAGGCCCTGGAGCGTGCCAACATGAGCATCGGGCAGATGGACCTCATTGAGATCAACGAGGCATTCTCCACCCAGTATCTGGCCTGCGAGAAGGAACTGGAGATCGATCGGGCCATCACCAATGTGAACTCCGGTGGCGTGGCTGTCGGCCATCCCCTGGCCGCCAGCGGGACGCGCATCACGACCCATCTGATCTACGAACTCCAGCGTCGCGGAAAGCGCTACGGTGTGGGATCGGCCTGCATCGGTGGGGGACAGGGAATCGCAGTGGTGGTCGAGGCGCTTTAGGGATCTACGGCGGAAGGGAGGCAGTCATGTCCAACAGCACGCAAAACGATGTCATCTACGACTGGAACCGTGAGGGACACACCGTCTCTCCGCCCATGCGCCGGGTCCGGTACTTTGATGAGACTCTCCGGGATGGCATTCAGTGCCCGAGCGTGACCGACCCTTCCATTGAGGCCAAGATGCAGATCGTCCGTCTGCTGGCCCAGGTGGGGGTTCACCACGTGGACATCGGACTGCCGGGTGCGGGACGCCGCGCTGTCGAGGACACCCGGGTGCTCGCCGAGATGATCCGGGACGAGAAGCTGGATATCGAGGCCGCGTGTGCGGCACGCACGCACCCCAATGACATTCAGCCCATCATCGATGTCTCCCAATCGACCGGTGTGCCCATCGAGGTCATGACCTTTCTGGGAACCTCGCCCATTCGTCTGTATGCCGAGGGGTGGGATGAAGATCTTCTGGAGAAACGAACTCGAGCTGCGGTCAGCTTGGCCAAGACGGCGGGTCTGACCTGCACGTTTGTGACCGAGGACACGGTGCGCTCCGACCCCGGGACACTTCGACGCTTGTTCACCGCTGCCCTGGAAGAGGGTGCAGATGGCCTATGCATCTGTGACACGGTGGGCCATGCCACCCCCAATGGTGTGTACAACCTCATCCACTTCACCAAGGACCTGATCCGGGGCCTGGGAGTGGATGCCCGCGTAGACTGGCACGGCCATAATGACCGCGGACTGGGCCTGGGCAATGCGCTCAGCGCCATAGAGGCGGGCGCTGACCGGGTTCATGGCACGGTCCTGGGCATGGGCGAGCGCGTCGGGAATACCCCGATAGACATGATGCTGGTGAATCTCAAGCTTCTGGGCATGGAGGACTCCGATCTCTCTGGCCTGGCTGAGCTGGTGGATCTGGCCAGCGAGGCCTGTGACTGGCCAATTCCGGTGAACTACCCGGTGTTCGGCAAGGACGCCTTCCGGACTGGAACAGGCGTGCATGCGGCCGCGGTGATCAAGGCCATCGCAAAGGGAGACGACTGGTTGGCGGATAGCGTGTACTCAGGGGTGCCTGCCTCGTGGTTTGGCCGGCGGCAGGAGATCGAGATCGGCCACATGGCCGGAGACTCGAACATTGTCTATTGGCTCGAGTCCAGAAACATCGAGGCATCCGCGTCCCTGGTTTCCGAGATCCGAAAATTGGCTAAATCCTCCAACAGGGTTCTGGAGGAAAACGAGGTCATGGCGGTCGTGACGGCAGCACGGATCTGAGACAGGGGTCCCGTGGTAGGGTCTACCGGAAGCAAGAGGTCAAGCATGCGTATTCTCTGGGTATTGTCGCTCGTTGTGGCCATCTCTCTGGCGTGTGGGGGGGGGAGCGATACCACCGAGGTGAGCAAATCCGCCAAGAAGCTTGCCCGCAAGATGAAGCGAATCGCCAAGACGGCGAAGCAGGCCGCCAAGGTGGTGACCAAGCGGGCCAAGTGTCTGAGCACGTGCGACGAACTGAAGACGCGCGCCATCAAGCTGGGGAAGCGAGGGAAGAGCATCAAGTCTGCGGAGATCGCCGGAGAGGCGCTCAAGTGCGCTTCCCGATGCGAGGCAGGGGCAAGGGGCGCCAAGGGCAAGGGTGTGCGGAAAAACGAGGCGGGGTGTGTGGCGGGCTGCCAGGACTTCATGATCAAGGCAGCGAAGCACGCCAAGCGGGGAAATCACACCAAGGCTGCGGACCTACAGAGCAAAGCCTGGAAATGCGCGGACCAGTGCAACTAGTCGTCAGCCGCTGACCACTATCGGCCTGGCCTACTCTTCATGCTTGGCGAGTGCGGCCTTGATTCGGCTGCGCTTGGCCATCAGCTCTCGCCTGTCGGGGCCGGCTCGGACGGCGCGGACCAGGCGCTGATTGTTGGTGATGATGTGCAGAATCAGGAGCAGGCCAAGCACCCACTTGATCGGAGTCTCTACACCGTCAAAGCCCGGGACACCAAAGGCCAAGATGGCGGTGGCGGCTCCAAGATTCAGCAACTGCAGGGTCCAGAAGATCGTGCGACGGTACTCCCAGCCCGGGATCCGGAAGACCACGTGGTTCAGGCCCAGCAGGGCCGCTACGGCGAAGAGAATGGTGGTGGAGGGGTCCATCAGTCCAGTGCAATGTTGTCGATCAGGCGAGTCGTCCCTATCCGGGCGGCGACCATTGCGCGCGCGGGACGATCGATCCGGACCAGGGGCTGCAGGCTGATCGCGTCCACGATCTCCAGATAGTCGACTTCATCGACATCCAGGATTTCCCGACCGATGGCCAGGCGATCGGCAGCTGAGGAAGAGGCGGCGGCGGCCATGGCACCCAGGGCGCGGTGAAGGCTGAGGCCTCGCTGGCGTTGCTCGATGGAGAGGTAGGCATTGCGTGAGGAGAGCGCAAGACCGTCGGTGTCCCGGATCAGCGGCCCCCCCACGACTTCCACGGCCATCGCCAGATCTCGTACCATCCTGCGCAACACGGCGAGCTGCTGGTAGTCCTTCTCACCGAATACCGCGATGTGGGGCTGCACCAGGCCGAACAGGCGGGCCACCACAGTGGTCACGCCGTCGAAGTGACCCGGGCGGCTGGCTCCGCACAGCCCATCTGTGAGCTCAGTGACCGAGACGGTCGTACAGTGGTCATCTCCGTAGAGGTCCTCGGGGGTGAAGAGGGTGTCGACCCCCTCCGCGGCACACGCCGCCGCATCACCGGCTGGGTCGCGGGGATAGGTGTCCAGATCCTCGTCGGGCCCGAACTGCAACGGGTTCACATAGATGCTGACCACCAGGTGGTCACACAGTGGGCGGGCCAGTGCCATCAGCGACCGGTGACCTGCGTGCAGGAATCCCATCGTGGGTACAAAACCGATGCGCTCACCCGCCTCGCGGCGTGTACTCATCTCCGCGTGTATCGCCTGAGGATCGCTCTGGTGCTGCACCTAATAGAGCCGGGTGACCTTTCGGGCGGCCGACTTTCGATGGAAGGAGTGCTCCTCCCCGGGGAAGGCGCCCTCTCGGACCTCGGCCACATATGCCTGAATGGCTGCCACCATGGGGTCCTGAAGCTCCGCGTAGCGCTTGAGGAACTTGGGGGAGAAGGCCATGTCGAAGCCCAGGAGGTCATTGCAGACCAGCACCTGTCCACTGCAGTCCACGCCCGCGCCAATTCCGATGGTGGGAATCTCCAGCGCGGCGGTGACCTCGGCGGCCAACTCGGCTGGGACCATCTCGAGCACCAGCGCGAATGCGCCAGCAGCCTGTACCGACAGGGCGTCCGACATCAGCTGCTCTGCCTGGGCATCGCTCCGACCCTGGACACGCCAGCCTCCCAGGGTGTGTACCGACTGGGGTGTCAGGCCGATGTGGCCGACCACCGGGATCCCGGCCTCCACGATCTTGGCGATGGCGGCCGCAGACCGCTCGCCACCCTCCAGCTTGACAGACTGGGCATGGCCTTCCTTGACCAGCCGCCCCGCGCTCTCCAGCGCCTGCTCTGGGCTTACCTGGTAGCTCATGAACGGCATGTCCACAGTCAGATGGGCCTGCTGCAGTCCTCGAGCGACACAGCGGCCGTGGTAGATCATGTCTTCGAGGGTGACGCCAAGGGTATCGGGCATCCCCTGGACGACCATCCCCACACTGTCACCCACCAGCACCATGTCTACACCCGCGGTGTCCACCAATCGGGCCATGGTGGCGTCATAGGCGGTGATCATGGCAATTTTTTCGTTTCCGGCCTTCATTCGCTGAAGGTCCAGGGTGGTCTTGCGGCGCATTGATGTCCTCCTGCGCATTGCTGCGCGACTTGGATCTGGGATGTCTGGATGCCTCCCGGCCGGTGTGCGGGCCTACTTGCTGCAAAGCAATAGACCCACCAGTCCAGGGGTTCCGATGACTGCAACCTATCACGCTGGGTCCACCTTCGGCCACCCGCGCGTTGACGTGTCCACCTTGGCCGGTAATGCTGTCGACATGGCCAAAGACATCTACACAGTGCGCACAGCAGAGGGTGATCTCGAGATCGCGGACCTCGACGCGCTGGTCGCACTCGCCCGATCGGGGCAGATCGGTCAGGCGACACTGGTTCGTTTCAAGAAGGGTGACTGGGGTGCTGCGGGCCGAATTCCTGAGGTCGCTGCGGTACTCGGCCGGGACCCCTGGGCAGCCTGGCAGGAGCACTCCGGAGATTCCGATGAGCTCCTGAAGGCCTTTGAGCAGCCTGTGGAACCAGGCCCAGAAGCTCCGGTCGCCCCCAGCGAGCCGAGCGTAGAAGAGCTTCCAGCCTCCGCCTTCTCCCCGATTGATGATGCGATGTCCGTGCCTGTGCCTGCGGCCATGGCACCGCCAGCCAGCTCATCACCGCCGACGGTACGCCGTCCGTCCGGCTCGGTGATCGAATTTCCCAAGGAGCGCCGTCATGGCACGGATGGCGCGAATGCTCTGGATACCTGGCCCACGTCCGTAGCCGTACCATCCGCCGCTCGCAGGACCTCCGGAATCTGGTATGGCGTCAACTGGCTCCGGCTGTTCAGCCTCATGGCTGTGGCCAGCGGCATCATGGGCACCTGGGTCTGGTATGTCTTCACCACATCGACCGCCGACTTCACCCACAAGCCGCCCAAGATCGTGAAAGAGACGGTGACTGCCAAGCCGCTGGCAGTCAAGGCACCCGTCTCTCCATATGTCGAGCTGGAGAGTGTGCTGAGAGACAGCTTGATGGAGCCCATCCTGGACATCACAGGCGAGGCGCAATTCGAGGATGCGCTGCATATCGAGTTGCGCAGGGTTCGCTTGGATGTGGCCTGGGTGCGGGTGCGTATCGAGAGCTGGGCAGGCCGGAACAAGAACCTACCTCAGGACGTGCGCTTCCAGATCCGCCTCCGGGGCAAGGTGGATGAACTCGATAGGGATCTCGGAGCCCTGGGCCTTGTGTTGGGCAAGTATGTTCAGCACTACGGCATCGAGGCCAAGGTCATTGATGTGCTCATCGAGGATCAGAAAGGTGAGGTGAGCCAGGTGCGGATGGACCCCAACGCTGCGCGGCGGTTCTTCACCCACAGAATGACCCTGGACCAGTTTCTTTCCCAGGCGTTCTGAGCCCGACTACATTCCGCCCTTGGTCGCCGTGAGCGCCTGAATACTGCGGATGATGGCTTCCACCGCGGGCGCACCTCGGTTGGCCAAGCGGATCTTTCGGTCTGGGTTGATCAGGTAGACCGTTCGAATGGTCTTGATCCCGTAGGGGATGGGCAGGGTGCAGTTGAACTGTCGGCAGACGCCGGCGCCGCGATCCGTGAGCAAGGGAAAGGGAAGGTTCAGCTTCTCCGCAAAGGCCTTGTGGCTGTCCGCCTCCGCAGGGTTCACCCCGTAGACCTGTGCCTTCAGTTCACACAGGACCTCGTAGTGGGCTGCGAAGTCCTGAAGCTGTGCGGTACATCCGGGGGTGTCGTCGCCAG